>Ga0080064_1000371_pt1 | contig 125432 bp, 136 predicted proteins | sample Subgrocontami54m_FD_69260 | JGI IMG/M metagenome (GOLD analysis project Ga0080064, IMG submission 69260) | Subsurface groundwater microbial communities from S. Glens Falls, New York, USA - GMW46 contaminated, 5.4 m (SPADES assembly) (version 2) ...
CCCCCCCCCCCCCCGGGGGGCCCCCCCCCCCCGCCGCGGCCCCCCTGGCGGCGGATCCGGGCGAGCATGCGGCCGAACCGCCGACCACCGCCGCGAGCGGGGAACGGCGCCCGCCCGACGCGGTCATGCTCGATCGCCTCTGCGCGGGATTGCTCCGCGCCAACGAGGAGGATCGCCTGTTCGGCATGATCAGCCTGATCGTGCGTGCGACGATCCGCTACGAGGGCGCCGCGTTCTCGCCCGAGGTGGTCAGCGACGCAGCCCAGGACGCGCTCGACGCGATGCTGACCGGGTGCCCTCGCATCGCCGCGACCGACGACCCGCATCGCCTTGGCTTGGTCATCGAGATGATCCGCGATGCCACGGTCAAGCGGATGGCCGAACACAGGCGACCGATGCGAGGCGCTGCCGCGCTGCGCTCGTTCGCCCAATCGACCGCGGCGGATCTATCCGAAGAGCTGACCTCGCACGAAATCGACGCCTGGCTCGAGGCCCTCGCGCCCAATCAACGCGCCTTGGCGCTGTTTCTGTACGCCTCGGACGTGACCCCGCAGCAGGTCGCCGACGCGGTCGGCGTGCCGCCTGGCGCGCTGAACCGGGAGCTCGCCGAAAGCAAGGCCCGGCTGCTGTCGTTTTTCCGCGAAGAGGCCGACATTCCCGCCGGCCCTCGCGGCGGCGAGCCGGCGATCCAGTATCGCGAGGCGGGCAGATCGGTCGCCGGGCTGTTGAAAGGCGAGCCCGCCGCCGCGACCCCGACGAATTTTCGCATCAGCGGGATCAGCACCGACCTGTTCGCCGGCTGGTCGATGTTGGCGACGGCGAGCGGACTGCCCCGCGGCCAGGTCGTCGAAATCAACGAGCCGATCATGATCGAGGCCGAGCCCGATGGCGGCAAGCGCATGATCGTCACCGGCATCGTCGAACTTTCCCATCCCGACGCCGACACCCGCCGCTTTTTGCTCAAGGCCTACGCGATCGACGGCGACAGCGGCGGGGTCGGCGCGCGCGAGACGATGCGGCTCAGCACCGCCGGCGTCGACAACCCCCGGGCGTTGCTGACCTTGCGCAATCCGCACCTATCCAACATCGAGATCGCGCGCTGCCTGTGGCACGATTACGGCAAGACCGACGACCCCGGCCTGTGCCGCTGATCGCCGCGACCAGGCAGCGCCGAGCGGGCGGCTCCATCAGGAGGCCCTACGCCGGCTCCAGAAAGAACTCGTACCGGTCGTTGTCGAATTTCAAGCCGGTGATATGTGATATCTCGCGCAACTGACCATTGTTTAGAGGATAGCATCCGACCAGATCGGGATCATCCGCGTCAGCGGCCACGAGCTTTTTGATTTTTTTGAATACTGCTGGCGCAAGGTCATATTCGACAGCCAAGACTTCGGTATCCCGGTCGTATCCTGCCAATTGATGCGCCAGCTGATGCCTATTCATGGCTCAACCCTCCGGCCAGGTATTGCTTCCTTGGTCGTGCTTCCGGTGATGGGATCAATTTCCCCCGCGTGGCGTCCGCGGCTGTCATAAACCTCCACGGTACCGTGCCGGTAATCCCATTCATAAATCGTGCCGTCCGTATCCCGCCATCGGCGGCGGCGTTTGCCACCCCCATCCCCAGATTTAGGTTTGACCCGGCGAGCGCCGGGCCGCGCGGGCAGCGTCTTAGGCGGATTGACCACGGACGCGGGGCGATCCGTCTCATCGGGCATGTGCGATTATTGGTTGTCCCCCCTGGAATGAAGCAGCCTAGAACCAAGTGACGAGGGACATCAACCAGGAATTGTGAGTGTGCCGACATACAATCGCTCCCTGACTCACAGGTTGGGAGCGTAACTTGGCAATTCCCGGATTAAATGATTCATTTTGAATCATAAATTTGTCGAACCGCCATATTCGACCGACCACCAGTTTTCGGCGAATCGGTCCATGTTGCGCTGATCTAAATCAAATGGCGGTTCGGTCCAATCTGCGCCCAAACCGGATTCGTTCCCTCTTGCAGAGCCGCTTTCGAGGTGCCAAGTGTCTAGGGTCGCCAACTTGGCAGGAGGGTGTGTAGCCAGCATGACACCACCTGGGAATCGTCAGTTGCCGACCCCTTGGCATCGGCGACCGAGCCTCAAGCCCAAGAATTAGCTCGGCTTACATGTCGAGCGCGAAGCGAGACTTCGCAAATGGACCCCCGCTGATGCCCCCGGCTCACAGCCACGGCGCGCGGGGGTCTTATCGTCGTGCGCCCGCTTGTCGGGGACGCCCAGGGGGACACCATGCCGGAATCTGACCTCGAACGCGCCGGTCCGACCTCGCGCATCTATTTTTCGCAGCGCTTGCGGCTGCATTACGTCGACTGGAGCAACCCCGGCGCGCCGCCGCTATTGCTGTTGCATGGCGGGCGCGACCATTGCCGCAACTGGGACTGGGTGGCCAACGCGCTGCGGCACGATTGGCACGTACTCGCCCCCGATCTGCGCGGCCACGGCGACAGTCAATGGTCGCCCGACGGATACTACTCGACCGCCGGCTATGTCTATGATCTGGCCCAGCTGATCCATCAGCAGGAATTGGCGCCGGTGACGGTCGTCGCCCATTCGCTCGGCGGCAACATCGCGATCCGCTATACCGGCATCTATCCCGAGACAGTGCGCCGGCTGGTCGCGATCGAGGGGCTGGGCCTGTCGCCGGGCAGCGCCGCCCGCCGGGCCGCCGCGCCGATCGCCGAGCGCATGCGCAAATGGGTCGACGAACAGCGCGGGCTCTCCGGCCGGCTGCCGCGCCGCTATGCGTCGATCGAGGACGCGCTGGCGCGGATGCAGGAGGCCAACCGGCACCTGTCGCCCGAGCAGGCCCGCCATCTGACCCAGTACGGCGTCAACCAGAACGAGGACGGGACCTATAGCTGGAAATTCGACAACTACGTCCGAGCCGACTCGCCCTACGGCATGGCGCAGGCGGATATCGAGGAATTGTGGGGGCGGATCGCCTGCCCGACCCTGTTGGTCTACGGCAAGGAAAGCTGGGCCTCCAACCCGGAGAACGACGGACGCATGCGCCACTTCAAGGACGCCAGGGTGGTCACGGTCGAGGGCGCCGGACACTGGGTCCATCACGACCGGCTGCAGGTGTTTCTCGACCTTATCAATGGCTTTCTCTGAACCGCGGGGCCGTGCCGCATGACGCGCCAGACGCTGAACCCGCGGATGCACAAAGCGACGCGCGGGTGGCCTTACGCCTGTCGCCGATCAGCGACGGCCTGACCATCGCCCGCAAGCGGTAGGGTCGCACTTCCTTCCATTCCCGCCCGATCTCGCGGGAATGACGATTCAATTCAGCCAGATATTGCTCTGATGTCGCCCCTGCCGGTTGAGGAGCATCCGATGAGGATTTCCGCGTTCGCGCTAATTTCGCCGTGGCTCGCGTTGACGGCGATGGTCGCCCCCGCCGCGGCGGGCGGGGCCGCGCCGCGGTCGGCTCAATCCGATCTGCTCGTGCGCGTCGATGGCGGGTCGCACGGGTACAGCGGCCACGCCGGCGGGCGTGGCGGTGGAGGGTATGGCGGCGGCTTCAACAGCGGCGTGGCGATCGGCGCCGCGGTCGGCGGGCTGATCGGCGGGATGTCTAACCAGCCGCCAGCCGCGGCCTACAACCCTTACGGCCAGGCGCCCTACGCCAACCCGTACGGGCCGCAGCCGGGCTACGGCTACGCGCCGACCGGCTATCCCGCGCCGACCCCGCAGGCGGCGCCAGCGCCTCCGGCCCCGCCAGCTTTCGGGCATACGGTGATCTATCTGGACGAGACCTCCAAGCGGTACGATCCCAGCAGCGGCAATTCCTACTACGACCGCACGATCGTCGGGGATTCACGGCTGCCACCGCCCGCGAACGCGGCGATGCCCCCGCCTTTTTACCAATATCTTCCCGATCCCTCCCGTTGAGAGTGGCGAACCGCGCGGCAATCGACGACGACGCGCGCCCCGACGGAGCAGTCAGGCTCTACGGCGTGAAGATCGGATAGACTACCCGGTCGCCCGGCTTGATACCGAGCCGGGAGGCGGTGCCGCCGTTCAGTTCGACGACCGCGCGCACCGGTGCCGCCGCCGCGACCGTCGCCAGCGAGCCGGGCACCGTTCGCTCCTGGATATTGACGATATGGCCGCGCGCGTCGACGAACAGCATGTCGAGCGGAATCAGCGTGTTCTTCATCCACATCGTCGCCATCGACGGCGTGCCGAAATCGAACAGCATCCCGGCATCGGGCGCGAGGCCGCGGCGGTACATCAGCCCCTGGGCCATCTGCCCCGGGGTGGTCGCCAGCTCGACGATGAATTTGCGCTCGCCGCCGGCGGTGACGATGCTCAATGACGCGGTCGGGAAGCTCTCGACCTGCGCATAGCCCGGTCCCGCCGCGAACAGCACGAACAGGAACACGAGAAGGAAGCGGCGCGGCGGCATGGGGCGATCCGATAAGCCAGCGCGGCGCCCCGGTCAATCGAGTACGATGATCGACACCGCTACCGCAGCCGGAGCGGGTGCCGTGGGAGGCATATGATGGCCGAGAAACCCCTCCACCCCGCCACGCTGGCCGCGCAGGCATTGGGCTGGACCGACAAGGCGACCGGCGCGGTGATCATGCCGATCCACACCGCGACGACGTTTGTGCGCGACCCCGACAACCAGTACCGCGGCGGGCGCAGCTATGGCCGCGCCGACAATCCCACCTACGATCAGCCGGAAGCCGTGATCACCGCGCTCGAAGGCGGGGCCGCGTCATTGCTGTTTCCGTCGGGCATGGCCGCCGCCGCCGCCGCGTTTCAGAGCCTGCCGGCGGGGGCGCATGTGGTCGCGCCGCTTGTCATGTATTGGGGCTTGCGACGCTGGCTCGCCAACGCCGCCGAGGCGGGGCATCTGGCGGTCGAATTCGTCGACGCGACCTCGCTCGACGCGCTGAGCCGGGCGGTGCGGCCGGACCATACCCGCATCGTGTGGATCGAGACCCCGGCCAACCCGCTGTGGTCGATCACCGATATCGCCGGGGCCGCCGACATCGCCCATCGCGCCGGGGCATTGCTCGCGGTCGACAGCACCGCGGCGACCCCGGTGCTGACCCGCCCGATAGCGCTCGGCGCCGATCTGGTCATGCATTCGGCGACCAAATATTTGAACGGCCATAGCGATGTGATGGCCGGATCGCTGACCGCCGCGCGCGACGACGAAGCCTGGCGGCGGATCGTCGCCGCCCGCAGCGGCGGCGGCGCGATTCTCGGCAGTTTCGAGGCCTATCTACTGTTGCGCGGCATGCGCACGCTATATCCGCGGGTCGAGCGCGCCTGCCATTCGGCCGCGCGGGTCGCGGCGGCGATGGCGGCGGACCCGCATGTCCTCGACGTGCTCTATCCGGGGCTGCCGATCCATCCCGGCCACGAAATCGCCGCGCGGCAGATGACCGGCGGGTTCGGCGGCATGCTCAGCATCCGGGTCAAGCACGGCGAGGCGGCGGCGATCGCCGCCGCGGCGCGGGTCGAGGTGTGGAAGCGGGCGACCTCACTTGGCGGGGTCGAGAGCCTGGTCGAGCACCGCGCCTCGATCGAGGGAGCGGGCAGCCCCGCTCCGCCCGACCTGCTACGGCTGTCGGTCGGGATCGAGGATGCGGATGATTTGATCGCCGATTTATCAGCCGCCTTGGCCGGGTGAGCGGCCGAGCCTACATCAGGCCGAGTTCGAGCTTGGCTTCCTCGCTCATGCGGTCGCGGTCCCAGGGCGGGGTCCACACCAGGTTGACCCGGACCTCGTCGACGCCGGGCACGGCGGCGATCGCCTTTTCGACCTCGCCGGGCATGCTCTGCGCGACCGGGCAGGCCGGCGTCGTCAAGGTCATCTCGACATAGACGATGCCGCCCTTTTTGACGGTCAATTCGTAGATCAGCCCGAGATCGACCAGATTGACCGGGATCTCGGGGTCCTCGACGGTCTTCAGTGCCGCGAGCACCGGCTCCAGCAATTCGGGATCGTCGTCGCCCTCGGGGCGCGGGACCGCATCGCCCGCCTCCGGCGGCGGAGGCTGGAAGTCGAAATAGTCGCGATCGCCTATGTCGGTCGACATTCCGGCTACTCCGTCTTGACCGGCTCGGCGGCGAGGCCGCCCTTCAATGCCGCCTCGAAGGTATGCCACGGCAGGGTGGCGCATTTGACCCGCACCGGAAACGCCTTGACCCCGGTCAGCGGTTCGAGCCGCTCGGCGTCCTCGACGAGGTTTTCGGGCAATACGACCGGATCGCCGCCGGTCACCTCGGCGTGGAATTTCGCGAACAGGGCGCGCGCCTCGGCGACGGTCTTACCCTTCAATACCTCGGTCATCAGCGAGGCCGCCGCGGTCGAGATCGCGCAGCCCCGCCCGTCGAAGCTGACATCGGCGATGCGGTCGCCGTCGAGCGACAGGTACAGGGTCACGCGGTCGCCGCAGAGCGGGTTGTGACCGCGGCCGAGATGGGTCGGATGCTCGAGCGCGCCGAAATTGCGCGGATGGCGCCCGTGATCGAGAATAATGTCTTGATACAGTTCGCGCAGATCCATCATCGGGCAAACATCCTCCGGCACGCCTCGACCGCCGCCGCCAGCCGGTCGATATCGGCCTCGTCGTTATAAACGCCGAACGAGGCGCGCACCGTCCCCGGCAAGCCGAGCTTGTCCATCAGCGGCTGCGCGCAATGATGCCCGACCCTGACGGCGACATCGTGCTGGTCGAGCACGGTGCCGACATCGTGCGGGTGCACGCCGTCGAGGTTGAACGACAATATGCTGATCCGCCGCTGCCCGCCGGCGACCAGCGCCAAGCCCGGGATGCGCGACAATACGTCGACGCCGTAGCCGGTCAGCGCCTCCTCGTGCGCGCAGATGTTGTCGCGGCCGATCGCTTCGATAAACCCGATCGCCTTGCGCAACCCGACCGCGCCGGCGATGTCGGGGGTCCCGGCCTCGAAGCGATGCGGCGGCTCCTGGAACTCGGTTCCGTCATAGGCGACATGGGTGATCATGCCGCCGCCGAACTGCCACGGCGGCATCGCTTCGAGCGCGTCATAGCGGCCATAGAGCACGCCAGTGCCAGTCGGGCCATACGCCTTGTGGCCGGAGAAGACGTAGAAATCACAGTCGATCGCGCGCACATCGACCGGCATGCGCGGCACCGCCTGGCAGCCGTCGATCAATACCTTGGCGCCTTTTTCATGCGCGAGCCGGGTGATCGTCTCGATCGGCAACAGCGCGCCGGTCACGTTCGAGATATGGGCGACCGCGACCAGGCGCGTGCGCGGCGAAAGACGGGCGGCGAATGCGGTCAGATCGAAATCGCCGGTCTCGCCGGTCGGCGCGACCACCAGCCGGGCGTCGGCGCGCTGGCACGCCATCTGCCACGGCACCAGGTTCGAATGATGCTCCAGGTCGCTGATCACGATCTCGTCGCCCGCGCGCAGGAACGCGCCGCCCCAGCTCTGCGCGACCAGGTTGATCGCCTCGGTGGCACCGCGCACGAAGACGATCTCGCGCTCGTCGGCGGCGTTCAGAAACGCGCGCACCGACGCGCGGGCCTCCTCGAACAGATCGGTCGAGCGGGCGCTGAGCCGATAGACCCCGCGATGCACGTTGGCGTAGTCGGTGCGGTAGAAATCGGCGATGCCGTCGATCACGCAGCGCGGCTTTTGCGCGCTCGCCCCGGAATCGAGAAACACCAGGCCGGGGTTATTGTCATAGATCGGGAACTCGCGCCGCAGCGCGCGCGGGTCCAGGAATGCCGCCGGGCTATCGGCGAGCAGACTTGTCATGCCTCGTCCTCCAGCCGGCCGAGCCGCTGCCCAAGCCGGCGCAACAGATGCTCGCGCAATGCCGGGTCGGCAATACCCTCGACCGGCTCTCGCAGAAAGCCCTCGACCAGCAGGCGGCGCGCCTCGTCGGTCGGAATGCCCCGGGCGCGCAGATAGAACAATGCCGCCTCGTCGAGATCGCCGACACTGGCGCCGTGCGCGCATTTCACGTCGTCGGCGAGGATTTCCAGTTCGGGCTTGGTATCGATCACCGCGCGCCGGCCGAGGATCAGATTGCGGCTTGTCTGCTTGGCATCGGTTTGCTGCGCGCCCTCGCGGACAACGATCCGGCCCTGGAACGCGCCGTGCGCCCGACCGGCGGCGACGCCCTTGATCAGCTCGCTGGTGGTGCCGCCGACCGCCGCGTGGTCGATCGCGGTCAAAATGTTGGCTTCCTCGCGCCCCGAGACGACAAAGGCGCCGTTATACCGGCATTCGGCGCGGTCGCCGGCGATAGTGATGTTGGCTTCGTGCCGCACCGTGCCGCCGCCGAGCAGCAGCGCGAACCCGTCGAGCTTGGCCTGTGTACCCAGGATCGCCGCGACTTCCCCGAGATGCACCGCGTCGGGCCCCTCTTCGACCAGCGCGATTCGGGTCAGCGCCGCGCCGTCCCCGAGCCGCCAGACTGCCACGTCGTTGCGCCAGTATTTTCCGGAGCCGGCATAGGTTTCGATGATCGTCGCGCGGCTGCCGGCACCGAGATTGACGAGGTTGCGGGTGTGCGACGACCCAGGTGCCGACGCGAAATGGACGATTTCGATCGGCCGATCGATCGCGACACCCGGCGCGATATCGAGGACGAACCCATCGGCGAACAGGGCGGCGTTGAGCGAGGCAAACGGGTGCTCGGCACCATTGTCGCTCGCGGCGGCCGTCCGAACCAGATCGGGCCGCTCAACGATCGCACGCCGCATCGACCCAAACCAGATGCCATCCAGCAGACCGCGGGATACCGCGACCGTGCAACTTCCATCGAGCAGGGTTAGTCGCGCCCAGGCGCCCTCGAACCCCAACTCCGCAGGAACCGCATCGAGCGAGCCGGGCGTCGCGGGCAGCAGCGGTGTCTGCCGCAGCGCCTGTAGATCGAGATAGCGCCAGTTCTCGCTGCGCCGGCTGGGGAATCCGATCTCGGCAAAGCGGCTGAGGCCCTGTTCGCGGAACCGCTTCAGCCAGTCCGGCTCGGCCGCGGTTCCGCGATACGCGTCGAGATACGGCCGCGCTTCGGGCTTCACGGGAAAATCGACCACCGCGCTCATCGACCGAACCCGTTCAGGCGGCGTCGCCAAAGGCGCCGTAACCGCGCCGCTCGAGCTCGGCGGCCAGGCTCTTGTCGCCCGATTCGACGATGCGGCCGTCCTGCAAGACGTGCACCCGGTCGGGCTCGATGTAGCCGAGCAGGCGCTGGTAATGAGTGATCAGCACGATCGCGCGGTCCGGCGCGCGCAATTCGTTGACTCCGCGCGCGACCAGCCGCAACGCGTCGATGTCGAGCCCGCTGTCGGTCTCGTCGAGGATCGCCAGGCGCGGCTCCAGCATCGCCATCTGGAAGATCTCGTTGCGCTTTTTCTCGCCGCCGGAAAACCCGACATTGACCGCGCGCTGCATCAGATCCTCGCCGAGATCGAGCAGCTTGAGCTTGGCGCGCACCATGCGGAGAAACTGCCCGGCGTCGAGTTCGGGCTCGCCACGGTGGCGGCGCTGCGCGTTGAGCGCGGCGCGCAGGAAATACATGTTGTTCACGCCCGGGATCTCGACCGGATACTGAAAGGCCAGAAACACGCCCTCGCAGGCGCGCTCCTCCGCCTTCATCGCCAGCAGGTCGCGGCCGAGATAGGAGGCCGATCCGGCGGTGATCTGGTAGCCGTCGCGGCCGGCCAATACCGCCGCCAGGGTGCTCTTGCCCGAGCCGTTCGGCCCCATGATCGCGTGCACCTCGCCGGCCCCGACCTCAAGGTCGATGCCCTTGAGGATCTCGCGCCCATCGGCCAGGCTCGCGTGGAGGTTATGAATTTCGAGCATTAGCTACCTAACCAACTCTTGTCATCCCGGCGCAGGCCGGGCCCCACTTTTCCACCCGCTACGCGCGCCAGAAGTGGCAACACCGTCGAGCTTCTCCCGGCATAGCGTATCTTGCACGGCCGTGGGTCCCGGCCTGCACCGGGATGACGACTGAGCAAAATCACCCGACGCTGCCTTCGAGGCTGACGGCGAGGAGCTTTTGCGCCTCGACCGCGAATTCCATCGGCAATTCCTTCAGCACGTCCTTGCAGAAGCCGTTGACGATCAGCGACAGCGCATCCTCGTCGCCGAGGCCGCGCTGGCGGCAGTAGAACAACTGGTCCTCGCTGATCTTCGACGTCGTCGCCTCGTGCTCGACCCGCGCCGACGGGTTGCGCACCTCGATATAGGGCACCGTGTGCGCGCCGCAGCGGTCGCCGATCAGCAACGAGTCGCACTGGGTGTAGTTGCGCGCGCCCTCGGCCCGCGGCTGCACCCGCACCAGACCGCGATAGGTGTTCTGGCCGCGCCCGGCCGAGATCCCCTTCGAGATGATCGTCGAGCTGGTGTTCTTGCCGATATGGATCATCTTGGTGCCGGTATCGGCCTGTTGGCGATTGTTGGTGATCGCCACCGAGTAGAATTCGCCAACCGAATCGTCGCCTTCGAGCACGCAGCTCGGATATTTCCAGGTGATCGCCGAGCCGGTCTCGACCTGGGTCCACGAAATCTTCGAGCGGTCGCCGCGGCAGGCGCCGCGCTTGGTGACGAAATTGTAGATGCCGCCCTTGCCCTCGGCGTCGCCGGGATACCAGTTCTGCACGGTCGAATATTTGATCTGCGCGTCCTCGTGCGCGATCAATTCGACGACGGCGGCGTGGAGCTGGTTTTCATCGCGCTGCGGCGCGGTGCAGCCTTCGAGATAGCTGACATAGGCGCCCTTGTCGGCGATCAGCAGGGTGCGCTCGAACTGGCCGGTCTTGGCCGCGTTGATGCGGAAATAGGTGCTGAGCTCCATCGGGCAGCGCACCCCCGGCGGGATGTAGGCGAACGATCCGTCGCTGAACACCGCCGAGTTGAGCGCGGCGAAGAAATTGTCGTTCTGCGGCACCACCGTGCCGAGATAGCGGCGCACCAACTCGGGGTGCTCGCGCACCGCCTCGCCGAGCGAGCAGAAAATGATGCCAAGCTTGCCGAGCTGATCCTTGAACGTCGTCGCCACCGAAATGCTGTCGAAAACCGCGTCGACCGCGACTCCGGCCAGGGCCTCGCGCTCGCGCAGCGGGATCCCGAGCTTTTCGTACATCTTCAGCAGCTCGGGATCGACCTCGTCGAGCGATTTTGGACCGGCGCTCTGCTTGGGCGCGGAATAATAGGTCGCGCCCTCGTAGTCGATCGGCGCGATGTTGAGCTTGGCCCAATCGGGCGCGTGCAATTCGCGCCACGCCCGATAGGCGGCGAGGCGCCAGTCGAGCAGCCATTGCGGCTCGCCCTTCTTGGCCGAGATGAAGCGGACCGTATCCTCGTCGAGGCCCGGCGGCGCCGACTCGCTCTCGATCTCGGTCACGAACCCATATTTGTACCCCTCTTGCGCCAGCGAATGGGCAAGGGACTGGGCCGTGTCACGGGTTTCGACGGAAGCAGCCATGAGGCGATAACTCGATCAGGGGCGGGCGGGGTGGGCCAGCGCGGCGAGCGACGGCACGAACGACAATGGCGATACCATCTCGTCGAGCGAGATCGCCGACAATGCCTCGCCGACGGCGCGGTTGATCGCCGCCCAATGCGGCCGGGTCGGGCAATAGGTGGTGCGCGCGCACTCGTCGACATGCACCGAGCATTGGGTCAGGCCGATATCGCCGTCGATCGCCGCGACGACCTCGGCGACCGAGATCGCGCACCCCCGCCGCGCCAGGCGATATCCGCCGCCGGCGCCCCGGGTGGCCGACACCAGACCGGCGTGGGCCATCGCCTTCAGCAATTTGGCGACGGTCGCGGGCGGCAGGCGGGTTTCCGCGGCGATCGCCGACGCGGTCGCCTGGCGATCGGGATAGGTCGCCAGATGGGTCGCGACGATTACGCCGTAATCGGCGAGCTTGCTGAGAATGATCATCTTCCGGCCAAGGCCCTGAGCGATCGCGGGGTGCCAACCCGGCCCGTTACAATTCGGACTGAATTAGTACGCAATACATCGTCGCTCGCCGCGCCGCGGTCAAGTCGAAAAATCGCCCTCCCCGCCCCGCCAGCACCTGTGGCGCTCGGTCGCGCGCTTACCTCGCCCCCTCTGGGCGGGAGGGGATCAGATCTCGCGGATTATCGATGCCCGCTCGATCGCGTTGAACACCTCGCTCGGCAGAAACGGCTTTTGCAACAGGCCGAGCGGCTGCGCCGCCTGGGCGCGGCGGGCGATGTCCGGGTCGATCACCCCGGACAGGAAAATCGCCGGGATCGCGAATTCCTGGCGCAGCCGGCAGGCGAGGTCGATCCCGTCGATCGGGCCGCTGAGCCTGATGTCGATCAACGCGAGGTCGGGCGTGGCGTCGCCCAGCAGAGATATCGCCTCGGGCGCGGACGTCGCGATGCCGACCACGAAAAACCCCATTTCGGCCAGCAAGTCGTTGATGCACGCCGCCACGAGAGCGTCGTCCTCGACGATCAGGATGCTCACCGGCTTGCTTGTGTCGGCCATAGCGCCCACTTCACATCCATCCGCCACCATCGGCGTGCCGCCCATGGCCGAGCTTTCGGCATCGTCTCGCAACCGGCCGGTAGAGCACCGGACGCGTGTTCCTGGTGCTGGGCTCGTTCGCGCCAAGCGTCGTTCACACCTCTTAGCAACGTGTTAACGCCCCGATCGATGCCATGAAGCTCCTTGTCGTCGAAGACGACCGCGAAACCGCCGCCTATCTGGTCAAGGGCCTCGGCGAAAGCGGCTATGCCGTTGATCATTCACACGATGGCCGCGACGGCTTGTTTCTCGCCACCTCCGGCAGCTACGACGCGATCATCCTCGACCGCATGCTGCCCGGCATGGATGGGCTGGCGCTGGTCGGCGCGTTGCGCGCCGCCGAGATTCGCACCCCGGCGTTGATCCTGAGCGCGCTCGGCAGCGTCGACGACCGGGTCAAGGGATTGCGGGCCGGCGGCGACGACTATCTGGTCAAGCCGTTCGCGTTCAGCGAATTGCTGGCCCGCGTCGAGACGTTGATGCGGCGCGGCGCGGCGGTGTCGGCGACGACGCGGCTGCGCGTCGCCGACCTGGAGCTCGACCTGCTGACCCGGTCGGTCAAGCGCGGCGCCAAGTCGATCGACCTCTTGCCGCGCGAATTCCAGCTGCTCGAATGCCTGATGCGGCATGCCGGCCATGTGGTGACCCGGACGATGCTGCTGGAGAACGTATGGGATTACCATTTCGACCCGCAAACCAACGTGATCGACGTTCATGTGAGCCGGCTGCGCCAGAAGATCGACAAGAATTTCGACCACGCGCTGCTGCACACGGTGCGGGGCGCCGGCTATTGCCTGCGTCCGCCCGCCTAGCCCCCGGACGATAGCGCGATGATCGGCAGGCTGGCGGCGCCCTCCTCCCGCTCGCGGCTGGCCGCGGCCCCGCTGTGGCGCGGCGCGCGGCGGCTGGTCAAGACCCACGCGGTGCGGCTGGCGGCGCTTTACCTCGCGGTATTCGCCGCCTCGGTGCTGGGCGTCCTGCTATTCGTCTATTGGACCAGCGCGGATTTCGTCGAGCGCCAGACCGAGGCGACCCTCGACGCAGAGATCACCGGGCTCGCCGAGCAATACGCGCAGCGCGGGCTCAGCGGCCTGATCCAGATCGTCGCCGCGCGCAGCGCCGGCGACCGCGGCGACGGGATGCTCTATCTGGTGACGACGCGAGACGGCCGGCCGCTCGCCGGCAATATCGCGGACTGGCCGGAGGAGGCGAAGGCGCGGTCGGGATCGGTGTCGTTCACGATCGCGGTCAAGGTCAAGGGCCGGACCGAGACCCATCAGGCGCGCGGCATGCTGATCGTCACGCCGGAAAACTACCGCCTGCTGGTCGGGCGCGATATCAGCGACGCCGCGGCGTTTCGCGACCAGGTCAAGATGACCCTGGTATGGGCCGGGCTGGTCGCGCTCGCGGTCGGGCTGGTCGGCGGCGCGGTGATGAGCCGGAACATGCTGCGCCGGGTCGAGCAGGTCAACCGCACCGCCGAGCGCGTGATCGCCGGCAATCTGTCGGATCGGGTGCCGTTGCTCGGGACCAGCGACGAGTTCGACCAGCTCGCGGCCAACCTCAACACGATGCTCGACCAGATCGAGCGGCTGATGACCGGCATGCGCGAGGTCACCGACAATGTCGCGCACGATCTGAAGACGCCGCTGGCGCGGTTGCGCGCGCGGCTCGAATTGACCCTGTTGGGACCGACCGACGAGGCGGCGCGCGCCGACGCGATCCGCGCGGCGATCGACGAGGCCGACCGGCTGCTCGCCACCTTCAACGCATTGCTGAGCATCACCGAGGCGGAGTCGGGCGCCGGCCGCGACCGTGCCGAGACGCTCGACCTAGGCGAGCTGGCGCGGGCCGCGGCCGAGCTCTACGAACCGGTCGCCGAGGAACAGGGTTTTGTCCTGAAGGTCGACACCGAGCCCGGGGTGTCGATCAGCGGCCACCGCCACCTGCTGTCGCAAGCAATCGCCAATCTGCTCGACAACGCCCTCAAATACGGCGGCGGGGGCGCGATGCCGGGCGAGATCCGGCTGTCGGTACGGCAGGATAACGGTCGCGCGGCATTGGAAGTGTGCGATCGCGGCGCGGGCATCCCCGAGGCCGAGCGCGAAGCGGTGTTCGGCCGTTTCGTCCGCCTCGAACCGAGCCGCAGCACGCCGGGTAACGGGCTTGGTCTCAGTCTGGTGCGCGCCGCCGCGCGACTGCACGACGCCACCGTGACGCTCAGCGACAATGCTCCGGGATTGAAGGTGCGCCTCGAATTCCCCGCGCTCGCCGGGTAGTTGATCGCGTCCTTCGAGACGCCTGCTCCGCAGGCTCCTCAGGATGACGATAAGATATTGATTATGGGTATGACGTCGTCATCCCGAGGAGCGCCCAAGGGGCGCGTCTCGAAGGACGCAGTGACTCCCTACAGCCCCAGCCGGGGCTAGCTTGCGCCGTCGTCCTCGGGATCGAGGCGGCGGGCGGTTTCCGCGATCATCTCGCGAAACCCCTGAGGGTCCATCCCGGCGCTGCGCAATACCGGCGCCATCATCTCGTCGTCGAGCAATTCCTCGAGGCTCGGCTCATAGCGGCAGCATTCGGTCCGTCCGGCCATGATCCCCTCCATACCCACCAGATTGTAGGCAGGATGACCGCCAACCGTGTCCTCATTATGACACGGGTACGGGTATTTTGTGGCGATTAGGCCAACCTTTTTATCAAATCCGCGTTCAGCGACGGGATCGAGAACGCCGTTGGCGAGTTCATTGCCTTATGGTGTCGGCCGCCCGTCAAGAGAACCGAGTGCCGGTGTGATTGCCCTTTTCGTCGCCCGCCTGGTCGATTTCGCCCGCCGCCATGCCGTCGCGATCGTGACCGGGGTATTGGCCGCGACCGTCGCCACCGGGTTTTTCACCGCCGGCCATCTCGCGATCAACACCGATATCGAGCAGATGCTGCCGCGCGACCAGGACTGGCGCCAGCACGAGATCGCGCTCGATCAAGCCTTCCCGCAGAACGCCAATCTGCTCGCGATCGTCGTCGACGGCGCCACCCCGGAGGCCGCCGACGGCGCCGCCGACGCGCTCGCCGCGAGATTGCGCGCCCAGCCCGGACTGTTCCGCCATGTCCGCCGCCCCGATGGCGGCGCCTTTTTCGAGCGGAACGGGCTGTTGTTTCTGCCGATCGACGAATTGCAGTCGGTGGCGCAGCAATTGATCTCGGCGCAGCCGGTGATCGGCAGCCTGGCGCAAGACCCCAGCCTGCGCGGGCTGTTCGGCGCGCTGACCCTGTTTCTGCAGGGCATCGGCCGGGGCGATGTCGGGATCGACAAGCTCGACCCGACCCTGACGGTGATCGCAACCGCGGTGGCCGGCACGATCGACGGCACCGGCACGCCGCTCTCCTGGGGCGAGATGCTGACCGGCGCCAAGCCCGACCCGCACGAATTGCGCCGCTTTGTCGTGACCCAGCCGGTGCTCGATTTCAGCGCGCTCGAACCGGGCGCGAAGGCCACCGCGGAAATCCGCCGCCTGGCGGGCGAACTCGGGCTGACGCCGCAAACCGGTGTGCGTATCCGAATCACCGGGCCGGTCGCGCTCGGCGACGAGCAATTCGCCACATTGCGCGAAGGCGCCCTGCGCTCGACCCTGCTGTCGGTAGTGTCGGTCTGCGTGATCCTGTTCGTCGCGTTGCGCTCGATAAAGTTGGTCGTCGCGATCCTGGTGACCCTGGGGTGCGGCCTGGTGCTGACCGCCGGTTTCGCGGCGGTCGCGATCGGATCGCTGAACCTGATCTCGATCGCCTTCGCGGTGTTGTTCATCGGGCTCGCGGTCGATTTCAGCATCCAGTTCAGCATCCGCTATCGCGACCAGCGGCATCGGCTCGGCACGATCGAGGCGGCATTGCCGGCGGCCGGCGGATCGATCGGCCCGGCGCTGATCCTCGCCGCGGGGGCGACGTCGATCGGGTTTTTCGCGTTCGTCCCGACCGCGTATGTCGGCGTGCGTGAGCTGGGCTGGATCGCCGGCGCTGGAATGCTCATCGCGATCGCGCTGAACTTCGTGCTGCTGCCGGGACTGCTCAGCCTGTCGCGGCCGCGCGCCGAGAGGGAAGCGATCGGCTTTCGCCATGCCGCGCCGCTCGATCGCCTGCTGTCGCGCCATCGCGCCGCGGTGATCTCGCTCGCCGCGTTGATCGCCGCCGCCGGCCTCTATCTGCTGCCCCGGGTGCATTTCGACTTCGACCCGCTCAACCTCAAGGACCCGAACAGCGAGTCGGTAGCGACCGTGTTCGACCTGATGAAGGACCCGACGACCTCGCCCTATACCGCCGAGATCATCGCGCCATCGCTCGACGCGGCCGCGCGGCTCGCCGCGCGCCTGGAGAATTCGCCCGAGGTGGCGCAGACCGTCACCGCGGGGAGCTACATTCCGGCCGATCAGGATGAAAAGCTGGCGATCATCGGCGATCTGTCGCTGCTGCTGGGTCCGACCTTGACGCCGGTCAATACCCTGCCGCCGCCCAGCGACGCGGAGGTGATGGCGGCGATGGAAGGATGCCGCGCCGCGTTGCTGAAGATCGCCGCTTCCAGTCCGCAAGGCCCGTCGGGGCGGCTGGCCCGCGCGCTGACCGATGCGATCGGGCGCGGCCCGGGCATCGTCCCCCAATTGCGGCGCGCGCTATTGTCGGGATTGAACGAGCGGCTGGCGATGCTGGCGAAATTGACGCAGGCGCAGCCGGTCACCCTCGCCAGCCTGCCCGACGACCTGCGCGCCGACTGGATCACGCCGGACGGTCGGGCGCGGGTCGAGGTGTTCCCGCGCGGCGACGCCCGCGACAACGCGGTGCTGGAGCGGTTCGTCGCGGCGGTGCGGATTGTCGCTCCGGAAGCGACGGGATCGCCGGTGACGATCCAGGAATCGGGGCGACTGATCAGCACTGCGTTCGTGCACGCCGGGGCGATCGCGGTCGCCGCGATCACCGTGTTACTGGCGATCATCCTGCGGCGAGCGCGCGATGTGTTCCTGGTCATCGCCCCGCTGCTGCTCGCGGCGATCATGACCCTGGCGATCACCGTATTGATCGGCATGAGGCTCAACTACGCCAACATCATCGCGCTGCCGCTGCTTCTCGGGATCGGCGTCGCGTTCGACATCTATTTCGTGATGAACTGGCGCATCGGGGTCAGCGAGCATCTGCAGTCGAGCACCGCGCGCGCGGTCGTGTTCAGCGCGTTGACGACGATGAGCGCGTTCGGCAGCCTCGCCGTATCGAACGACCCCGGTACGGCGGAGATGGGCAAACTGCTGTCGATCTCGCTGGCCTGCACCCTGTTCTGCACGTTAATCGTATTGCCGGCATTGCTTGGGCCGGCGCGACGAGAGGCGCTCTCGGCCGGCTCCGAACTTTTCCCTCTCCCCCCGACCGGGGGGAGAGGGAAGGGTGAGGGGGGCCAATCGGGGTAGGTTGGGCGCAATGCCCACCTCACCCTCCCATCGCTGGGCGATGGGCCCCTCCCTCTCCCCCCAGTGGGTGGAGAGGGGCTACCGTTCACCCGCCAAGTCGCTGTAACTGATCAGATCAATGCCGAGTTCCTCGATCCGCCGCCGTATCAGCGGGCTCACCAACGCGGCCAACTCCTCGGGGTTGCGATAGCCGGGCATCGCCGCGGCGATGCCCGGGGTCCGCTCGACCGCCGGGTGGAAATAGATTTCGCTGACGCCATCGGGCAGACATGGCAACAGGGCCAGCACCCGCGCCTCGACCATCGCGCCGCTCCAGGCCAGGCCGAAGACATGGTCGTTGGCGGCGATCCCGGCCCGGCGCAAGCGGCGGCGCAGCGCCGCGACGGCGAAATCGTAGCGCGGCGCGCGGTAGCTTTCGCCGGGAAAGGCGCGGCGCAGCGGCTCGACCGGCTCGGCCGGCAGTCGCATCGCGCGCATGCCGTACTCGCGCCCGATCGCGATCACCAGCCGCGCCACCGTCGGGTGCAGGTGGAAATGCTTATGGCCGTTGACGTGATCGAGCGCGAGGCCGGTGGCGCGGAATGCCTCGAACTGGGCGCGAATCTCGGCGGCAAGCTGGCGCCTGATCCCCGGACGGAGGAAATAGCTGATGCCGGCGCGGACCGGGTCCGGCATGAAATTGCCGTCGCCGCCGACCAATCCGGGGATGTCGTCGGGCGGCGATACCGGGGTGCCGTCGACCAGGACCAGATGCAGCCCGACCCGCAACTCAGGGAGATGCCGCGCCCGCGCGACCGCGTCGGCCGCTTCCGGGGAGCCGACCATCAGGCTGGCGCTCGACAATATGCCGTCGCGATGGGCCTCTTCGACGGCCTGGTTGACGGCGACATCGCGGCCGAAATCGTCGGCGCAGACGATCAGTTGTTTCACCAGAGACCGTCATCCCGGCAGAAGCCGGGATCCACTTTTACGGCGGCGATGCGTTTCCGGCGAAGCTCTTGCCGGTCCAGTCCTGGTATCGCCGCCCCGTGGGTCCCGGCTTTCGCCGGGACGACAAACCGGGACCTCAGCTCGCCATCTCCCGGTTGCGCAGGAACTGGAAGAACTCAACGCCCTCGCGCAGGCGGCGGCGCATCATCTGCGGGCTTCTGAGCATCTCGCCGACCAGGGAAGCGATCTTTTTCCGGCGGAAATAGAAGCGCTTATAAAAAGTCTCCAGCGATTCGAATATCTCGGTGTGAGACAGATGCGGGTAATGCAACGGCGCGATCTGCACGCCGCTGTCGTCGATCAGTTCGGCATGGGCGATGTCGAGCCAGCCCTCGTGCACAGCCTGGCGGTACAATTCGGTGCCGGGATACGGCGCGGCGAGCGATACCTGGATCGTGTGCGGGTTGATCTCGGCGGCGAACAGGATGGTTTCCTCGATCGTCTCCTTGGTCTCGCCGGGCAGCCCGAGGATGAAGGTGCCGTGGATTGTGATACCGAGCTCGTGGCAGTCCCTGGTAAAGCGCTTGGCGACGTCGATCCGCATGCCCTTCTTGATGTTGTAGAGGATCTGCTGGTTACCGGTCTCGTATCCGACCAGCAACAGGCGCAAGCCGTTGTCGCGCAATACCTCCAGCGTCGCGCGGGGTACGTTCGCCTTGGCGTTGCACGACCAGGTGACGCCGAGCTTGCCGAGCTCGCGGGCGATCGCCTCGGCGCGCGGCAAATTGTCGGTGAAGGTATCGTCGTCGAAGAAGAACTCCCTGACCTGCGGGAAATAGCTCTTGGCCAGGCGGATTTCCTCGATCACGTGCTCGACGCTGCGCACCCGGTAGCGATGGCCGCCGACGGTCTGCGGCCACAGGCAGAAGGTGCAGCGCGATTTGCAGCCGCGGCCGGTGTAGATCGACATGTACGGGTGCTTGAGGTAGCCGATGAAATAATCCTCGACCCTGAGATCGCGCTTATAGACCTCGGTGACGAACGGAAGCTGGTCCATGTCCTCGAGCACCGCGCGGGCGGGGTTGTGCATGATGATCCCGTTGGCGTTGCGGTAGCTGAGCCCGTCGATCGCGTCGAGCGGCCGCCCCTCAGCCACTTCCTTGACCGTGAAGTCGAACTCCTCGCGCGCCACGAAATCGAGCATCGGCGCGGCGGCGAGGCTGATTTCGGGCTCGACCGCCACCTTGGCGCCGACAAACCCCACCTTGAGGTTCGGGTTGGCGTCCTTGAGCAGACCGGCGACCTTGACGTCATTGGCGAAGGACGGGGTCGAGGTGTGCAATACCGCCAGCTCGTGGTCGCGCGCCAACGGCAGCACGTCGTCGAGCCGCAGCCGCGCCGGCGGGGCATCGACCAATTTGCTGCCGGGGATCAACGCCGCCGGCTGGGCCAGCCAGGTCGGAAACCAGAACGAGCGGATCTCCCGCTTGGCCTGGTAGCGCGAACCGGCGCCGCCATCGAACCCGTCGAACGAGGGCGGCTGCAGAAACAGCGTCTTCATCATCCCAATCCGTCTCCATCGGCGGGTCCATGCCCGCCGGACATGCGCCCATCTGGCGCGACGCGAAACCGCCGGTCCCCCCAGTGCACCCCGCGCCCGCAGAAACTAGCGACAAACACGACAAAGGACAAAGCGTCGCGCAAGGGCAGCAGCCACAGCTTGCCGGCAGGCAGGCCGAGCCAGCGCGACAGCGCCGCCGCGGAGGCCCAGCGCAATCCGCAGCAGATCAGTACGAACCCGCACGCGGTCAAGCCCGGCGCGGCGATCGCCGCCGCCAGCGCGGTGATCACCACCGAATGGGTCAGGACCGAACCGGCGTGCCCGAGCGGCGCCATCGCCCGCACCGTGCGGGCCCAGCGCAGTTCGTGCCGCCACAGCCCGGCGAGACTGGATTCGGCCACCTGATTCTCGACCAGATAGGGCGACAGCACGATCGCCAGCCCCTGCTCGCGCGCCGCCTGACCAATGCGGTGATCGTCGGCCAGCTCGTCGCGCACCCGGGCGAGACCGCCGATCCGATCGAGCACGTCGCGGCGCAGCGCGATCGTCGCGCCGAAGCAGCCGTCGCCCGCGCCCAGGGCCTCGGCGACCAGAGCGCTCGGCAGGAAACCGTAATTGATGTGCAACGCCCCAAGATCGGACCACAAGCCGCCGGTCGACACACCCTTGTAGAGGCAGGTCACCACCCCGGTCGCCGGATCGTGCAGCGGGGCGGCGATCGTGGCGAGATAATCGCGGCCGACGCGCATGTCGCTGTCGGCGAGGACGAGGAACTCGTGCCGCGCCGCCGGCAGCATGTTTTCGAGATTCGCGATCTTGAGGTTGCTGCCACGGGCGCGGGGATCGATCACCAGGGCGATATCGCTCTCCGGGCGGTCGCGGATCAGCGCGCGGGCGGCGGCCAGGGCGGGGTCGGCCGGGCTGCGCGCGCCGAGCACGATCTGCACGGCGGGATAGTCCTGGTCGGCAAACGATCGCAGATTCTCGACGAGCCCCGGCTGGTCCCCGTACAGCGGCTTCAGCAACGATACCGCGGGCTGCGTCGCCGGAACCACGACCCGGCGCCGGGAGAACCGCGCCGCCGCCACGCTCACGCCGGCGAGATAGGCCCACACCGGCAGAAGCAGAACAAACAGGGCGAGCGAGCTCATGGCGCCGCCAGGGTCAGTGACGCCGGGAAGGTCGGAACCCGGGCAGTATCGGATAAAGTTTTGTCGTTGCGTTCGCAATCGGGATTGTCGACATTTGCCAGCCCCGCCAAAACCTCTCCCGAGCTGGATCAACTGAGTTTCCGGAAGCGTTCGTGAGTGCAGCCACCGCCCGTCCGGGCGCCGCCACCCGTGCCATCGCGGCATCGCTGCTGCTCGCCTCGACCCTTATCGGCTGCGCGACAGTACCAACCGACCCGATCGAGAGGGCCGCGTTCGAACAGACCAACGACCCGCTCGAACCGCTGAACCGCGAGATCCTGGACGCCAATTTGGTGCTGGACAAGGTCCTGCTCAGGCCCGCCGCCAAGGTCTATGTCGCGGTCGTGCCCGAAGAGGGGCGCGAGGCGGTGCGCCGCATGCTCGACAATCTGAAAGAACCGGTTCTCGTCATCAACAACGTACTTCAGGGAGAAGTGGACCGCGCGGGAACCAGCGTCGGCCGGTTCGCGGTCAATTCGACCCTTGGGATCGGCGGCATGCTCGACGTGGCCACTAAATTCGGGCTCGAGCGCCAACCCGCGGATTTCGGCCAGACCTTGTTCATCTGGGGAATGCCCGAGGGGCCGTATCTGATCCTCCCGGTTTTGGGCCCGTCGAACCCGCGCGACGCGATCGGCATGGCGGCCGACGCCTATATGGACCCGTTCAGCTTTCTCGCCACGGCCAAGAGCCTCGACGAACTCCAGATCTCGCGTTTCGTCATCGACGGCATCGACCAGCGCGCCCGGGTTATCGACGTGCTCGACGATCTGGAGCGCAACTCGCTCGATTTCTACGCGCAACTGCGCAGCCTGACACAGCAGCGGCGGGCGGCCGAGCTGCGGCGCGGCGCGGCGCCGGAAACCGCGCCAAATTTCTACAACGACCCGGGCAAGCCGGAGCCCACCCCATCCGAGCCCGCCGGCCCCGCGCCCAAACCGGCACCGTTCCAACCCGCGCCGGCCGCCGCCACGCGAAAGCCGGGCGCTGGGCCGCGGATCAGCGTGGCCGGACCGATCGCGCGTAAAACCGCGCCCGACGAGGGCCCGCTACGCGGCTCACCCCGTCCGTAACGCGGCGGAACGCTGCTCGAGCACCCGGACCAGCCCGTCGGCGCCCGAGTTCTGCAACACCCGCGCGAATTCAGAGCGCCGGGTCGCCAATTCGCTGATCGTGCCGCTCAGGTAGACGTCGATGACCCGCCAGCCGGCCGACCCTTGCCGCATCAGATAATTGAGCACGATCTTTTCGCCGCTCGGCTTTACCAGCCGGCTCTGCACGACGACCCCGTTGGGATTGGCGGCCGGGTCGGGGTCGACCTCGAACCGCTCGCCGCCGTAATCATCGAAGCGGCCGGCATATTCCGACACGGTAAAGCGGGAGAAGGCCTCGGTCAGACGAAGCTGCTGTTCGGGACGGAATTGCGGCCACGCCGGTCCGATCGCGATCCGGGTCATCAATCCGAGGTCGAAGGCGCGCTCGATGATCGGCGACAACCGGGCATAGCGCTGGTCGAACGCCAGCCTCTTGGCCTCCTTCATCACCGCGAGGAGGCCGTCGTAGAATTGCGCGATCGTCGCCGAGGCGGCCATGTCGGCCGCGGCCTCCGGCGCCGCGCGAAGGATGGCGGCCGCCGACAGCGGCAAGATCAGCAACAGGCGTCGTGATATTGTCATCAGCGGCCCGTTATCATGGCGGCGCGTGTATCCGGGCGACCATACCGGCGCCATCCCCAGTGATAGCAAACCCGCCGCCGCCGCGAACGGAAAAATCGCCGATCCTCCCTCTCGCCTCGCCGACCGGGCGCGCGACGCATGATTGCGCGTGCAGCCCGACGCGAGTTGTGGCAGGGATAAGGTCACGATCGCGTCCCGCCGCAAGGGGCGGCGCGGCCGCCCAGGCGACGAGGCGAGATGATGCGAGTGGTGTTGGCCCAACCCCGGGGATTCTGCGCCGGGGTCGAGCGCGCGATCGAGATCGTCGAGCGCGCGCTCGAAAAATACGGGCCGCCGATCTATGTCCGCCACGAGATCGTGCACAACCGGCACGTGGTCGAGCGGCTGCGCGCCAAGGGCGCGCGGTTTGTCGACGAGATCGACGAAATCCCGCCCGGCGCGGTCACCATCTTTAGCGCCCACGGGGTGGCGAGCACGATCGAGACCCGTGCCGGCGAGCGCGGACTGCCGGTCATCGACGCGACCTGCCCGCTGGTGTCCAAGGTGCATATCGAGGGCCAGCGCTATGCCAACCAGGGTCGCGAGATCGTGTTGATCGGCCATGCCGGCCATCCCGAGATCGAGGGCACGATGGGCCGCATCACCGGCAGGGTCCACCTGATCTCGAAGCCCGAGGAGGTCGAGCGGCTTGAGGTCGCCGACCCGGAGAAACTCGCCTTCATCACTCAGACCACACTCTCCGTCGACGACACCCGCGCCGTGATCGAGACGCTGAAGGCGCGGTTTCCGTCGATCGTCGGCCCCGACACCAAGGACATTTGCTACGCGACCCAGAACCGCCAGCGCGCGACCTTAGAACTGGCCAAGATCGTCGACGTGGTGCTGGTCGTCGGCGCGCCCAACAGCTCGAACTCGAACCGGCTGCGCGAGATCGCAGCGGAGTTCGGGGTGCCCAGCTATCTGATCGAGGACGCCAACGCGCTCGACCCGGCTTGGCTTGACGGGGCATCGGCGGTCGGGATCACCGCCGGCGCGTCTGCGCCCGACGATCTGGTCCACGAATTGGTCGAGCGGCTGCGCGCGATGGCGGAAATCGAGATTCAGCAACTCTCGGGCGTGACCGAGAATGTCCGGTTTCGCATGCCCACCCAGCTCGCCGAGCCGCTCGCCGGCGAGTGACGTATCGCCGCTTGACTGATGAGTTGCTGATGCCCCTTTTATCGCCTTCCCCGGGCTTGACCCGGGGATCCACGAAGCACCGCCGACAATTCGTGGATGGCCGGGTCAAGCCCGGCCAAGACGGGTTGGGGGATAGAGCCAAGCAGATAAGCGATTAGGTACAAGGAACTATCGTGGCCATCTCGCTCCATCAGAAAATCCGGGTCGGCGCCTATGTGGTCGGGCGTCATCTGCGCGGGGTCCAGCGCTATCCGCTGGTGCTGATGCTCGAACCGCTGTTCCGGTGCAATCTCGCCTGCGCCGGGTGCGGCAAGATCGACTACCCCGACGAGATCCTCAATCAGCGGCTCAGCGTCGCCGAATGCCTCGAATCGGTCGACGAGTGCGGCGCCCCGGTCGTCGTCGTGGCAGGCGGCGAGCCTTTGTTGCACCGCGATATCGAGCAGATCGTCGCCGGCATCATCGCGCGCAAGAAATTCGTCTATCTGTGCACCAACGCCTTGCTGCTCGAAAAAAAGATCGACCTGTTCACGCCGAACCCGTTTTTCGCCTGGACCGTGCACCTCGACGGCGACCAGGACGACCACGACCGCTCGGTGTGCCAGTCCGGCGTCTATGACCGCGCGGTCGAGGCGATCCGCCTGGCCAAGTCGCGCGGATTCCGGGTCAACATCAACGCCACCCTGTTCGACACCGCCGATCCCGAGCGGATCGCGCCGTTTTTCGACGCGGTGACCGAGATGGGGATCGACGGCATCACCGTGTCACCGGGCTATGCCTATGAGCGCGCGCCCGATCAGGCGCATTTCCTCAATCGCCAGCGCACCAAGGAATTGTTCCGCGCGATCTTTCGGCGCGATAGGAAACGGCACTGGTCATTCAACCAGTCCAGCCTGTTCCTCGATTTCCTCGCCGGCAACCAATCCTACCACTGCACCCCCTGGGGCAACCCGTGCCGCAATTATTTCGGCTGGCAGCGCCCGTGCTATCTGCTCGGCGAGGGCTACGCCAAGAGCTTCAAGGCGCTGATGGAGGAGACCGACTGGGATTCCTACGGCACCGGCAATTACGAAAAATGCGCCGATTGCATGGTGCATAGCGGCTACGAGGCAACCGCGGTGATGGATTCGGTGCGCCACCCCCTCAAGGCCGCCCGAGTCGCCTTGCGCGGCGTCCGCACCACCGGCGCGATGGCCCCGGAGATCGCGCTCGAAGGGCAGCGCCCGGCCGAATACGTGTTTTCCCGTCACGTCGAAGACGCGATGGCCCGACTAGGTCCGGTCAAGCAACCCGCGCAGAACCCGAGCGGCGCCGAGTAACGCCGCCAACGCCGCGCGCGTCTCGCGCGCGACGGTGAACAGCTCCGGGAGCTGCCGCGGCCGGCCCAGCACCGAGGCCAGTACCCGCGAGACCGAGGGTTTCCCATCGGAGCGCAGCGGCGCGAGCGCGGCCGCCGGCAACCGGCGCGACGCCGGATCGGCGACGGCGCGCAATACCAGGAACGGAATCCCGGCGGCAACGGCGGCGCGGGCGACGATCGCGCTTTCGAGATCGACCGCGAGGGCGCCGGTCTCCGCGCGAGCGCGGGCCTTGTCGTCGGCGGTGGCGATGATCCGGCCGGCGCCGAGCACTGGGCCGGTGATCGCGCCGATCTCGCGCGCCAGCCAGGCGATGTGACGATCGAGCGCCCCGTCGGCCCGCCAGTGCCCGTCGTCGGCGATCACCTCACCCGACAGGATGACCCCTCCCACCGGCAAATCGGGGTCGAGACCGCCGGCGATACCGAAGCTGATCAGCGATTTCGGCCGAGGCAAAGCGGCGGCGATCCGTGCCCTGGTTCGCGCCGGGTCGCCGCCGCCGGCGACCGCGTCGAACCCGGCCACCCGCGCGATCCCGGCCTCGGCGGCGAGCCCGCAGACGCACAGAGCCGGCATCGTCACCTCAAAGGCCAAACGCGACCCGCCGCGAGTTCGCCTGCATGAGACGGCGATAGCGGGCCAATGCCCATAGCGGAAAGAACGCGCGATAGCCGTGATAGCGCAGATAGAACACGCGCGGAAACCCGACCGCGGTGTACCAGGGCTCGTCCCACTTCCCCGCCGAGTCCTGGGTCGCGATCAGGTACTCGACGCCGCGCGCGATCGCCGGGTTGGCGATTTCGCCCGCCGCCATCAGCGCGAGCAACGCCCAGGCGGTCTGCGACGCGGTATTGTAGGGCGCCTCGCCCCGCGGGCCGTCGGGCCAATAGCTGTCGCCGCTCTCGCCCCAACCGCCATCCGCGTGCTGGCGGGCCAGCAGCCACGCGACCGCCCGGCGGATTTGCGGCGCCTCCGGCTCGACCCCGGCGGCATTCACCGCCGCCAGCACCGACCAGGTTCCATAGATGTAGTTGGTGCCCCAGCGGCCGAACCAGCTCCCGTCCGCTTCCTGCTCGCGCCACAGAAAGGCGAGCGCGGACTGCATCGCCGGGTGGTCGGCGCGATAGCCGATCTGGGCGAGAAAGCTGACGCAGCGCGCGCTGACATCGGCGGTCGGCGGGTCGAGCAAGGCGCCATGATCGGCGAACGGGATATGGTTCAAATAGTAATGGGTGTTGTCGGCGTCGAAGGAGCCCCAGCCTCCGTTGCGGCTCTGCATCCCGATCACCCACTCGGCGCCGCGGTCGATCGCGTCGCGGTAGCGCGCCCGGTCGAAGCGGTCGAGCGCGAGCGCCACCGCGGCGGTGTCGTCGACATCGGGGTAATGCGGGTTCTTGTATTGAAACGCCCAGCCGCCGGGTCTGAGGCCGGGCCGCTGCCCCGCCCAATCGCCGACGACATCGAGCACCTGCTCGCGCTCCAGCCAATCGAGGCCGCGGCGGATCGCCGGGGTCAGCCGCTCGTCTCCGACCTCGATCAGCGCATGGCTGACGAGGCCGGTGTCCCACACCGGCGACAGGCAGGGCTGGCAATAACTATGCTCGCCATCGAGGACGAGAAGCTTTTTCAACGCATTGGCCGCGGTTTGGTAATTCGGATGGTCGCGCGCGTAGCCGAGGCAGTCGTACATCATCAGCGCGTTGGCCATCGCCGGGAAAATCCCGCCGAGCCCGTTTTCGCCGTTGATCCGTTCGGTCACGAACGCGACGGCCTTGTCGATCGCGCGTCGCCTCCCGCCGGTCGGAAAGCACGGCTCGGCCCGGCGCAGGGTCCGGTCGAGCAAGGCAAAGCCGCGCCCAACCCAGCCCCCGCTTGGCGGCGTGATCCAGTCGCGCACGATATCGGGCGGCTCGACAAACAATTCGGCGACCGAGATTCCCCGCGGATTCCGCGCGCGCGGCCGCACCGCCATCAATACCAACAGCGGCACCATCACGGTGCGCGACCAATACGACACCTTGTCGATGTGGAACGGGAACCAGCGCGGCAGCAGCATGATCTCGACCGGCATCACCGGCACCGCGCGCCACGGCACCTGGCCGAACAGCGCGAGCATGATGCGGGTGAAGACATTGCAGCGGCGCGCCCCGCCATATGCCAGGATCGCCGCGCGGGCGCGCGCCATGTGCGGCGCGTCGACCGGGTCGCCGGCCGCCTTAAGCGCGAAGTAGCATTTGACCGAGGCACTGATGTCGAATTTGCCGCCGTGAAACAGCGGCCAGCCGCCGTGCCCGGCCTGGGTCGCGCGCAGATACCCGGCGATGTCGCGCTCGAGCGCGGGCTCGATCGTGTCGAGAAAATGGTTCAGCAAGATGTATTCGGCCGGAATGGTCGAATCGGCCTCGAGTTTGAACACCCAGCACCCGTCGTCGTGCTGGAGCGACAGCAGCGAGTCGACGGTGCGCTCGATCGCGACATCGAGGTCCGATGCTTGGGCAAGTTCGCTGGTCATGGCAGTACGCGCTGGCGCTCGTCCGTGGTCCGCACCGCCTGTCGTGTCGAGGCGGGTGCCGGGTCGCGGCGGCGCGCGACATGGGCCGCCGCCGCGAGGCCGGAGCGAATAGCGCCTTCGATCGTGGCCGGCAAGCCGGTATCGACGTAATCCCCGGCGAGCGCGAGGTTGCCCCACCCGGTCGCGGTTCGCGGGCGGCGGCGCAACTGAGCCGGGGTGGCGCGGAACGTCGCGCGCCGCTCCTTGATGATGCGCGCCGGCGGGACCGGATCGCCGGCGATGCCATAGGCGCGGGCGACATCATGCCACAGCAGGTCGCGCAATTCCTCGGCCGGAAGATCGATAAACGAGTCGGCGGCGCTGACCGTCACCGAGACGATTTCGCGCTTGCGGAAGACCCACTCGGCGGTGCCGCCGACAAGGCCGGCGAACAGCGGGGCGTCGGGGGGCGCGACGCGGCGGAAATGCGCGTTGACGATCGGGGCGTGGTCGTCGGGGACGATCAGGTCCGGCACCAGCCGAGCCGCGACCGCCGCCGGGACAGCGAGGATCACGCTGTCGCCGGCCGCCACCGGCACCGTGTGGCCGTCGAAATCGAGCGCCGCGACCCTGTCGCCGGCGAATTCGAGCCGGCGCGATCGCGCGCCGAAGCGGAGCTCGCCCCGCGCTTCCCGCAACAATGTCAGGGCCGGGTCGACGAAGGTCTCGGACAAGCCATCGCGCGGCACCAGCGGGCGGCAGGCCGCGCCGCCGCGGCCGAGCGTCTCGGCGATGACCTGGCCGAACAGCCGCGCCGACCCCGCATCGGCGCTGGTGTTCAATGCGGCGACGGCGAAAGGCCGCCACAGCCGGCGGAACAATACCGTCGCCGGATCGAGCATTTGGGCGATGGTGGCGTCTTCGGCGGCATGGCGCAATTTCAGCGCGTCGAGATAGTCGCGCGCCCTGGTGCCCGGAACCCGCCTGCCGGCGCTCAGCACCCACCACGGCACCCTGCCGTGGCTGGGGCGAAGCTGCCAACGCTCGCCCGTGGCGAGATCGGCGAACGGCAAGATCGCCTCGCCCGGCCCCTCCAGGGTGCCGAGCGCCCCGATCATCGCGAGATAGGACATCGCCGAATCGTTGCCGGCGAGCAGCAGGTGGTTGCCGTTGTCGATGCGGCAGCCGAGCTCGCCATCGAGAAACGAACGGCAGCGTCCGCCGGCCCGCAGCCCCGATTCGTAGAGAGCGACCGCGCGCCCCTCGCGCGTCAGCGCGACCGCTGCGGCGAGCCCGGCCAGCCCGGCGCCGACGATATGCACACGGCCCTCGGTCACGGCAGGGTCACACCAGGCCGTGGCGCAGCACGAGCCACAGCTTGCGTCGTTTTGATAGGCTGACCCGCTGCCGTGGGTCGCGCCACTCCGAGCCCAGCAGCGCCTCCAGGGTGGCATGATAGAACGCGCCCATCACCGCCGCCGGCCGCATCGCCCGACGGGAACAGCGCGACATCGCCAGTTCGGCGGCGGCGAAGTGGCGCTCGGCCACCGCGGCCAGATCACGGCACGCGGCCGGCAGAGCCGGATGCCGCAATACCGCGACCGGGTCCGATGTACGGAGGCCGTGGCGGTCGAGGATCTCGCGCGGCAGATAGAGCCGGCCCCGTTGGGCGTCCTCGTCGAGGTCGCGCAGGATATTGGTCAATTGCAATGCGCGGCCGAGCGAATCGGCGACGGCGTGGGCGTCCGCGCTCGCATCGCCGAACACGTGGACCGACAGATGCCCGACCGCGCCGGCGACGCGGCCGCAATAGAGATCGAGGGTATCGAGATCGGGGGCGCGGATGTCTTCGACCGCGTCCATCTCCATGCCGTCGATCACCGCCTCGAAATCGCCCCGGCGCAGCCGGTAGCGCTCGACCGGCTCGCGCAGGGCGCGGGCGACCAGCAGGCGCGGCGTGCCGTTGTAAAGCGCCTCGATCTCGGCGCGCCATTCGGCCAGGGCCGCCTTTTTCTCGGCCGCCGGGGTGATGTCGTCGGCGATGTCGTCGACCTCGCGGCAGAAGGCATAGATCGCGTACATGCCGTTGCGCCGCTCGGCTGGCAACAGGCGCATCGCCCAGTAGAACGAGGTGCCCGCCGCCTCGACGCGGCGGCGGATGGTTTCGCGCAACGCCGTCTCGTCGATACCCTCCCCGACGGCGCCCAAAATCGCGCTGGTCATCGCCGGCGGCCGGTCAGCACGCCGATCGCCAGCGCGGCGGCGAAATCGCGCTTGCCGAGCTTGACCCGGCGCGCGAGCGGGTCACCCGAGGGACCACGCCTGCGCAGATGCCGGGCGAGCCGCGCCGCCAGCTCAACGATCGCCGCCGATTCCCAGCGCAAGCCGCGAGCGCCGACCCCGCCCGGCAAATGCCGCGCGGTGGCGATCAGCGCCTCGGTGCGATCGAGCAGGCGATCGAGAACAAGCCGCAATCCCGGGTTCGCGGCCGGCGCAGTCAGATCGGCGACGACGACGCCGGCCAGCGCCATCTCATCGAGCGGCAGATAGACCCGGTCGAGCGCGCGGTAGTCGGCGGCGCAATCCTGCAGATGATTGAGCACCTGCAGCGCCGCGCACAGCGCGTCAGAGGCCGGCCAGGTGCCGCGGCTTTCGCCGTGCAGATCGAGCAATTGCCGCCCGACCGGCGCCGCCGAGTAGCGGCAGTATTCCATCAGATCGTCCCAGTCGCGGTAGCGCGATTTGGTCGCGTCGAGGCGAAAGGCCCGCAATACGTCGTGGCAGTGCTGGGCGGTAACGCCGGTTTGCGCGAGGCTCGCGCGCATCGTGGCGGCGGACGGCGAGTCGTCGCCTAGCGCGCCGTCCAGGATTTCGGCCATGCGGTCGAGCCGGCGCAATTTGTCGTCGGCCGCGAGGGCCGGGTTGTCGGCGATGTCGTCGGCGTTGCGGGCAAAGCGGTAAAAGGCATGGACATGGGCGCGCAGGTCGCGGCGGATCAGCCACGAGCCGACCGGGAAGTTCTCGCCGTCCCTGCCCTTGCCGGACGGGGTTTCGACCGACCCGGCGACGGCGGGCTGTGTACCGGTAGACGAACCAGGAGGCAAATCAGTCGCCAGTGCGGTCACGTGCATCATCCTCTGGCGAGATATCCGTTCGCACCGAACCAGGCGATGGCGTCGGCGATCGCGGTAGATGCCGGGCGCGGCCGGTAATCGAGCTCGCGCATCGCCCGGGCCGAGGTGAAGAACATCTTTTTACGCGACATCCGCGCGCCGTCCAAGGTTACGAACGGCTCTCGCCCGGTCAGTCGCGCGATCGCCTCGGCGATGACCGCGACGGGTAAGACGACCGCGTACGGCACCTTCAGCCGTGGAGGCCGCCTACCGACGGCCCGCGCCACTTCGGCGAGGATCTCGGCCAGGGTCAGATTGTCGCCGCCGAGGATATAGCGGCGGCCGATCTGTCCGCGCTCGGCGGCGAGCAGATGGCCGGCGGCGACGTCGTCGACATGGGCGATATTGAGCCCGGTATCGACATAGCCGGGCATCCTGCCGCGCGCCGCCTCGACGATGATGCGGCCGGTCGGGGTCGGCCGCACATCGCCGGGGCCGACCGGGGTCGACGGGTTGACGATCACCGCCGGCAGCCCCGCGCTCTCGACCAGGCCGCGCACCACCGCCTCGGCGGCGAATTTCGACCGCTTGTAGGGGCCGACCATGTCGGCGAGCGCGCTCGGCGTGTCCTCGTCGGCGTTCCCGCCCGGCACGAGACCCAGGGTCGCCACGCTGCTGGTATAGACGACGCGGTCGACCCCGGCGGCCAATGCCGCCCGCATCAGGTCGCGCGTCCCGTCGACATTGGCGCGAAACATCGCCGTCGGGTCGGGCACCCACAAACGGTAATCGGCGGCGACGTGGAACAGGTGGCGGCACCCGGCGACCGCGGCGGCGAGCGAGGCGGGGTCTTCGAGCATTCCCTCGGCGATCTCGGCATCGAGCCCGGCGAGGTTGCGGCGGTTGCCGCCGGGCCGGGCCAGGACCCGGACGCGCTGCCCCTGCGCCAATAACGCGCGCGCCACCGCCGAACCGACGAAGCCGGTGGCGCCGGTGACGAGGCAGATTCCATGCGACAGGGGCATTAGAACGCGGCACAGGCATCGCGGGTGATGACACCGACCGATTGCTGGCGATAGCCCGCCTTGTAGGCGTCGATGACCGCGGTCAGCCGGCTGGCGAGATCGGGCGCGGGCGGCGCGACGACCAGCAATATCTTGGTGCGCTCGCGCGAGATCGCGCCGGTCGCGGGGTTTTGCCACTGCCCCTCCCCGTCGATCACGGTGAACCCGGCGGGGAAGTTCGGGGTAATCACCCGCGCGGCGAAATCGGCCCACTCGGCATCGGTCAGCGGCGCGCGCCCGCGCAGGCTGCGGCCGAAGAACAGTTCGGCGACCAACATGCCCTGTTCCGAAGGCAGCAGGCAGGCGTGGGACGGCGGCGCGGCTGGCGGCGGCGGTTCCGGGGCAACGCAGCCGGCGAGCAGCACGACGAGCACGCACGCCCGGAGAGGAGGTGTCGTCGCGAGGAGTCGAAGGCGACGCGGCAATCTCATGCGGGGGAGCCTCCAGGCAGATCGAGATTGCTTCGCTTCGCTCGCAATCACCGCCCTAGGAGGACGCGGCAATCTCGCGGCCCCTCTCGCCTATTCAGCCACCCCCAACACGCGAGGGGCAGCGACCGGCTCGACCTTGGCGGCGCAGAACTTAAACTCGGGGATCTTGCCGATCGGATCGAGCTGGGGATTGGTCAATATATTGGCCGCCGCCTCGGCGTAGCAGAACGGGATGAACACCATGCCGGGCGCGACCGCGCTGTCGCCGCGCGCCTTCAGTTCGATCATGCCGCGCCGCGTCGTCACCCGCACCGGGTCGCCGGCGGCGATGCCGAGGCGGCGCAACTCGACCGGGGCGAGACTCGCCACCGCCTCGGGCTCGATCTCGTCGAGCACGGCGGCGCGCCGGGTCATCGCGCCCGTATGCCAATGTTCGAGCTGGCGGCCGGTGGTCAGTACCATCGGATAATCGGCGTCTGGCTCTTCGGCCGGCGGGATGATCGACGCCGGCACCAGCTTGGCGCGGCCCGAGGCGGTCGGGAAACCGTTGCCGAAGACGATCTGGTTGCCCGGCTTGTCCTCGGCGTCGCAGGGATAGGTCACCGAGCTTTCGCGCTCGAGCCGCTCCCAGGTGATGTTGTCGAGCGAGGGCATCGCCAATTTCATCTCGGCGAACACCTCGCGCGGGTGGGTGTACGACCAATCGAGCCCGGTGCGGTTGGCGATCTCCTGGATCACCCACCAATCCTGGCGCGCGTCGCCGGGCAATGGCAGGGCGGTCCGGCCCATCTGCACCTGGCGGTTGGTGTTGGACACGGTGCCGTCCTTTTCCGGCCAGGCCGAGGCCGGCAGCACCACGTCGGCGTATTTGGCGGTCTCGGTCAGGAACAAATCCTGGACGACCAGGTGTTCGAGATGCGCCAGCGCCTCGCGCGCATGCTGAACATCGGGGTCCGACATCGCCGGGTTTTCGCCCATGATGTACATGCCGGCGATCTCGTCGCGATGCACCGCGTCCATGATCTCGACCACGGTCAAGCCGCGCTTGTCGTCGAGGCTGGCGTGCCACAACGCCTCGAATTTCTCGCGCACCGCCGCGCGCTCGACCGACTGGTAGTCGGGGTAGAACATCGGGATCAGGCCGGCGTCGGACGCCCCCTGCACGTTGTTTTGGCCGCGCAGCGGGTGCAAACCGGTGCCCGGCCTGCCGACCTGCCCGGTGACCAGGGCCAAGGCGATCAGGCAACGCGCGTTGTCGGTGCCGTGGGTGTGCTGCGAGATGCCCATGCCCCAAAAGATGATGCCGCGCTCGGCGCGGGCATAGGCGCGGGCGACACGGCGCAACGTGGCGGCGTCGATGCCGCAGATTTCCGCCATCTTTTCCGGGGCGTAGTCGCGGATATGCTCGCGCAGCTTCTCATAATCCTCGGTATGCGCTTGAATATACTGACGGTCGGTCAGCCCCTCCTCGATGATCGTATGCAGCAACGCGTTCAGCAGCGCGACATCGCGGCCAGGGGTGAAGCGCAGGGTCACGGCGGCATGACGGGTCAGGGTGTGGCCGCGCGGGTCCATCACGAATATCTGCGCGCCGCGCTTCGCGGCCTGCTTGAAGAATGTCGCCGCAACCGGATGATTTTCCGTGGGTCTTGCGCCGATCACGATGATCACGTCGGCGTCCTCGGCGGCGGTGAACGGCGCCGTCACCGCGCCCGAGCCGATGCCCTCCATCAACGCCGCGACCGAGGAGGCGTGGCACAGTCGGGTGCAATGATCGACATTGTTGCTGCCGAACCCGGTGCGGACCAACTTCTGGAACAGATAGGCTTCCTCGTTCGAGCCCTTGGCCGAGCCGAACCCGGCGAGCGCGCGATGCCCGCCGGCCTTGCCGTCGGCGGCGGCGCGGTCGCGGATATGCTTGAACCCGGCGGCGGCGCGGTCGAGCGCCTCTTGCCAGCTCGCGGCGCGGAAATGGGTATACGGGTTGGCCGGGTCGATAGCGACGTCGTGCTTGGCGACCCCGTCCTTGCGGATCAGCGGCACGGTCAGCCGGTCGGCATGGTTGACGTAGTCGAACCCAAACCGGCCCTTGACGCAGAGCCGGTTGCGGTTGGCCGGCCCATCGCGGCCCTCGACCGCGACGATGCGGTCGTCCTTGATCTTGTAAGTGAGCTGGCAGCCGACGCCGCAATAGGGACAGACGCTGTCGACCTCGCGGTCGGGGGCGTTGGCGAAAGCGCCGTTGAGGTCGACCTGGGTCGCCGGCATCAACGCTCCGGTCGGGCAGGCCTGGACGCACTCGCCGCAGGCGACGCAGGTGCTATTGCCCATCGGGTCGTCGAAATCGAACACGATCTTTTCGTTGTGCCCGCGCGCCGCCATGCCGATCACGTCGTTGACCTGGACCTCGCGGCAGGCGCGGACGCACAGATTGCACTGGATGCAGGAATCGAGCTGCACCGCCATCGCCGGATGGCTGCGATCCGGCGCCGGAGCGGCATGGCGGGGAAACCGGCTGTCGGAAATTTCCAGCGTGTCGGCCCATCGCCACAGGCGCGACGCCGGGTCGTGCGCGACCTCACGCGCCGGCTGGTCGGCAAGCAAAAGCTCAAAGACGCTACGGCGCGAGAATTTGGCGCGCTCGCTGGCGCTGTGCACCTTCATCCCGGCGCTCGGCTGGCGGATGCAGGAGGCGGCGAGCACCCGCTCGCCCTCGACCTCGACCATGCAGGCGCGGCAATTGCCGTCGGGGCGATAGCCCGGCTTGGGCAGAAAGCACAGATGCGGGATCTCGGTGCCGAGGCGCTGCGCCACCTGCCAGATCGTCTCGCCCGGCGCGGCCTCGACCTCGGCGCCGTCGAGCGAAAAGCGGATAGGGTCAGTCATGTCGGAGCCCTTTCAGACGCGCCGCAATCTCTGGATGAGATCATTGACCTCGGGTTGCGTCCACGTATCGCCGTGATGCCAGAAATCCAGCAAGTCGTCCTTGTTCAGCAATACCCAATTGATCACCGGCGGCGCCATATGGCGAACGGTTCGGGCTGGCAGACTGTTGGCGACGACCGCCGGGACATCGGAGATCGACACGGAAAAACTCGGCTGTGCGCGGCCGGGCTGCAAGAAATATTTGACCCGAGGACCATGCGCGCCCATCGCGGTCGATATGAAAATCGTGCCCGCCACACCCGTTTGGGCGCTCGTTAGATTCGCCATCTCAATCAAATCGTCGCAGGCCAACTCTTCCGCCAGCAATGTGTCGACTGGGGTGTGCGTGGCATCTTGAATTCTGCTCACATCAAGTCCCCAGGGAAATGCTTGATTACTTGTTTGACAGGGTTCATCGCGGCCTGGCCGAGACCGCAGATCGACGCGTCGCCCATGACCCGCGCGAGGTCGGCGAGCAGGCTTTCGTCCCAATGCGGCGCGCTCATTAATGCCACCGCCTTCTCGGTGCCGGCGCGGCACGGGGTACACTGGCCGCAGCTCTCGTCCTCGAAAAACCGCAACAGGTTCAGCGCCACGTCCCTCATATTGTCGCGGTCGGACAATACCACCACCGCGGCCGAGCCGATAAAGCAGCCCTCGCGCTCCAACGTGCCGAAATCGAGCGGGATGTCGGCGAGCGAAGCCGGCAGGATGCCGCCCGACGCGCCGCCCGGCAGATAGCCCTTGAACGCGTGCCCGTCGGCCATGCCGCCGCAGAACTCGTCGATCAACTCGCGCGCGGTGATCCCGGCCGGGGCCACCTTGACTCCGGGCTCGCGCACCCGCCCCGACACCGAGAACGTGCGCAGCCCCTGGCGCCCGTTGCGACCCTGGCCGGCGAACCATTCCGGCCCCTTCTCCACGATGTCGCGGACCCAGAACAGGGTCTCGACATTGTTGATCAGGGTCGGGCGGCCGAACAACCCGACCTGCGACGGAAACGGCGGCTTATGCCGAGGCAGGCCGCGCTTGCCCTCGAGGCTTTCGAGCATCGCCGACTCTTCGCCGCAGATATAGGCTCCGGCGCCGCGGCGCAGATGGATTTTCGTATGCGGCGACAGGCCGGCAGCCTCGACCGCCGCGATCTCGCGCGCCAGCACGGTGTGGCATTGCGGGTATTCGTCGCGCAGATAGATGTAGACCGCGTCGGCCTCGACCGCCCACGCCGCGATCAGCATCCCCTCGAGAAAACGGTGCGGATCGAGTTCGAGGTAATAGCGGTCCTTGAACGTGCCGGGCTCGCCCTCGTCGGCGTTGACCGCCATCAGCCGCGGCCCCGCCTCTTGGCGCACGAACCGCCATTTCCGTCCGGTTGGAAATCCGGCGCCGCCAAGCCCGCGCAGCCCCGAGCCTTCGAGCGCGGCAATCACTTCATCGACCGTCTTGCCGCCGGCGAGGCAGGCTCGCAGCAATCCATAACCGCCCTCGACGCGATATGCGTCGAGGCCAGGATAGGCCGGAACCGCCGGGTGGCTCTCGCCCGCCGCCACCGAGGCGGCGATCTTGTCGATCGTCGCGTGCTCGTGCAGGGCATGGCCGATCGCCACCGCCGGAGCCTTGTCGCAGCCGCCCATGCAGGGCGCGCGCACCACCCGCACCCCGTCGCCGAGCCGGCCGCGCAACCCGCCGAGCAGCGCTTCCGCGCCGGACAACGCGCAGGTCAGGCTGTCGCATACCCGCACGGTCAATGGCGGCGGCGGCGCCTCGTCCTCCATGACGATGTCGAAATGAGCGTAGAACGAGGCGACCTCGTAGATTTCGACCAACGCCAGCCGCATCTCCTCGGCCAATGCCGCGAGATGGCGCGCGTGCAGACAGCCGAAATGGTCCTGCACCAGATGGAGATGCTCGATCAGCAGGTCGCGCCGACGCTCGCGATCGCCGAGCAGGGCCCGGACCTCGTCGAGCGCGACCGGATCGACCTGCCGCCCCTTGGGCTGGTCGGCGCCGCGCCGCCGCCCCGAGCCGGGGTGAATACGGCGATCATGTGTTGCGGAATGGGCCATCAGTTCAAGCCGTCATTGCGAGCGCAGCGAAGCAATCTCACGCCGCTTGGCCCTCTATGGCACGAGATTGCCGCATCGCGCTATGCGCACCTCGCAATGACGACACTGTCTTAAACCGCTCCTTCCTGGTGCATCGACGCGATATCAGTCGCGTCATAGCCGAGCCAGGACAATACCTCGTCGGTATGCTCGCCGAGCAGCGGCGAGCGCTTGTGCTCGATCGGCGAGTCCGACAGGTTGATCGGCGAGCCGACCTGCACGTAGCGGCCGCGCGTCGGATGGTCGAGCTCGACCAGCATGTCGCGGGCATAGAGCGATTTGTCCTCGTAGATGTCCTTCATCGACAGGATCGGCCCGCACGGCACGTCGACCTCGTTGAGCGCGGCCATGACCTCCATCTTGGTCTTGGTCATGGTCCATTTCTCGATGATCGAGAAGCATTCGGGGATGCGCGGCAGCCGCGCCGCCGGCGTCGCGAAATTCGGATCGGCGATCAATTCCTCGCGGCCGCACAATTTCATCAGCGGTTCCCAGCACGGCGGCTGGATGATCACGTAGACATAGTCGTTGGCGCCGCCCGGCGCGCAGCGCAGTGCCGCGCCCGGCTGGCCGCCGCCCGAGGCGTTGCCTGCGCGCGGCACGAAATCGCCGAATTCCTTGTTGGGGTATTCGGGCATCGGCCCTTTCAACACCCGCTGCTGGTCGCGCATCTTGACCCGGCACAAATTCAGCACCGCGTCGGTCATCGCGACCTCGACGCGCTGGCCCTTGCCGGTGCGCTCGCGCTGGAACAAGGCGGCGAGGATGCCGGCGACCATGTGCACGCCGGTGCCGCTGTCGCCGATCTGCGCCCCGGTCACGGTCGGCGGCCCGTCTTCATAGCCGGTGGTGCTGGCCGCGCCACCCATGCACTGCGCGACGTTTTCATAGGCCTTGCAGTCGACATAGGGGCCGGGGCCGAACCCCTTGACCGAGGCGTAGATGATGCGAGGGTTCAGTTCCTGGAAACGTTCCCAGGTGAAGCCGGCGCGGTCGAGCACTCCCGGGCCGAAATTCTCGACGACGATGTCGCTGCGCTTGACCAGCGCCTCGATCACCGCCTTGCCCTTGGGCGCCTTCATGTTGACCGTGATGCTGCGCTTGTTCGAGTTCAGCATCGTGAAATAGAGGCTGTCGGCCCCTTTCACGTCCTGGAGCTGGCCGCGGGTGATGTCGCCGCGGCCGGGCAATTCGACCTTGATCACGTCGGCGCCCATCCACGCCAATAGCTGGGTCCCGGTCGGCCCCGCCTGGACATGGGTCATGTCGAGGATGCGGACGCCGTCTAGTGCCTTGCTCATCCCTCTCTACTCCGCTCCCTTAGGTCATTCCGGGATGCCCCAAAGGGGCAGGCCCGGAACCCATGAACACCGGCCTCGGAAATATGGGTTCCGGGCTTTCGGCTGCGCCGAGCCCCGGAATGACCATGATTAGGCTGCCTACGCCATCGATTTCCGCGCGTAGCGTAATCTCAACCATCGTCGCGCGCCGTATCCAAAAAATCGCCGTGCTGCTCGACATGCGCGGCGAGCCCCAGCGTGTGCTCGCGCGCCAGGCGCTCGGCGAGTTCGGGGTCGCGGCGTTCGAGCGCCTCGATGATCGCCATGTGATCGACGATCGAGCGCGCCGCCCGGTTTTCCTGATGGATCGTGATCTTGCGGATCGCGCGCATGTGGATGAACAGGTTTTCGGTCATCTCGGCGAGCAGGGCGCAGCCGCTCATCCGGATGATCGCCTGATGAAAGGCGATGTTCGCATCCGAATACTCGGCCAGCCGCTCGCCGTGATCAGCGCCATCGGGTCCGGTGTGGAACTCGGCCATCAGACGGCGCAATTCGGCGATTTCCGCATCGGCGGCATGCTCGGCGGCGAGCCGCGCCGCCATGCTTTCGAGCGACGCCATGACCGTGATCATCTCTACGATCTCGCGCTTGGTCTTGCGCACGACATAGATGCCGCGACGCGGCAGGGTGCGGACAAAGCCCTCCTGCTCCAAGAGGGTCATCGCCTCGCGGATCGGCGTGCGGCTGACCCCGAGCCCCTCCGACAGCCGCCGCTCGTCGAGCCGGATCTCCTGCGCGTGGTCGTAGATATCCATCGCCGTGATCGCCCGCTTCAGCGCGGCATAGGCGAGGTCGCGGAAGGTGGTGCCGGTGTCGAGCCGCGGCATGTCGAGGGTAGGCCGGTCTAACTGCTCGACGGGGCGCGGGCTGGCTGCGGGCATCGCCGAGATATATGGTATACCAGAGTACCCGGCAACCCGCTTTTGCGGCGCGTAGGCGGGGATGGTGCCTATCACGGCCGGTAGGGCGGAATAGCGAAAGCGTATTCCGCCAACACGATGCGAACCGTCACGGCGGAAGGCGCTGCGCTTTTCCGCCCTACGCTTGCTAGATGGGCCGCCTCACATCGGCGGATCACGCTGCGCCCATCCACCCTACGCAATCCTGATCGAATGTACCGCATTCCGCCTTTCGCCCACCTGGGGCATACTCGCGTCATGCCCGAATATCGCCGCAACCGGGTTCCGGGCGGGACCTTCTTCTTTACGGTCAACCTTTTCGACCGCCGCTCCGACCTGCTGGTGCGGCACATCGATGCGCTGCGCGAGGCGGTCCGGCGGGCACGCCTGCGGGCGCCGTTTCGCATCGATGCGTGGGTCGTGCTTCCCGACCACGTGCATTGCCTGTGGACCTTGCCGGAAGGCGACGCCGCCTTCCCCGGCCGCTGGCGGGCGATCAAGACCGCCTTCTCGAAATCCTTGCCGAAGGGCGAACCGCGATCACCGGTCATGACCCGCCGTGGAGAGCGCGGCATCTGGCAGCGTCGGTATTGGGAGCACACGATCCGCGACGATCGGGATTTCGCCGCTCACATGGATTACACGCATTTCAACCCGGTGAAGCATGGTCTCGTAGAACACCCGGCGGATTGGCCGCATTCGTCGTTTCGCCGATGCGTCGCGGCCGGCCTTTATCCCAACGGATTGGCTGGCAGCGGCGCCGAGCCGCAGGCGACCGGCGAGCGGCGGTGAGGCCGAAACGGGAGGCCCGCGCGGACCGGGGAGGCGGAATGGGCTGCGCTGTTCCGCCCTACGCTTGCTTCGCCGATTAAACCCCGCGACGCGGCTCCGTTGATCGTTGACACGAAATGAACCAACGTAGGACGGAACAGCGCAGCGCATTCTGCCGACTGTTCAGGGACAAGACGGAAGGCGCTTCGCTTTTCCGCCCTACGATCTGGGAATGGTGAGGATATGAGCGAAGCAGAGATGACCGACGGGTTTCACTTGGTGGTGGAGGCTCTCAAGCTGAACGGGGTCGACACGATCTATGGGGTGGCGGGCATCCCGATCACCGATCTCTTGCGGCTGGCGCAGGCGGAGGGCATCCGCTACCTCGGGTTTCGCCACGAGCAATCGGCCGGGAACGCGGCCGCGATCGCCGGGTATCTGACCCAGCAGCCGGGCATCTGCATGACGGTCTCGGCGCCCGGCTTTATGAACGGGCTGGTCGCGCTCGCGAACGCCACGACCAACTGCTTCCCGATGATCCTGATCAGCGGGTCGAGCGACCGGGCGATCGTCGATCTCGAACAGGGCGATTACGAGGAGATGGATCAGCTCGCCGTCGCCCGGCCGCATTGCAAGGCGGCTTATCGCGTCAACCGCCCGCAGGACATCGGCATCGGCATCGCGCGGGCGATCCGCGCCGCCGTGTCGGGGCGGCCGGGCGGCGTCTATCTCGACCTGACCGCCGAGGTGCTCGGCGCCGCGCTCGACGCCGAGACCGGGCGGAAATCGCTGGTCAAGGTCGTCGACCCGGCGCCGGCGTCGCCCCCGGCACCGGAATCGGTCGCGCGCGCGATCGAATTGCTGGCGAATGCGCAACGCCCGCTGGCGATCCTCGGCAAGGGCGCGGCCTACGCGCGGGCGGATTCGGAGATCCGGTCGTTTATCGAGGGAACGGGCATCCCGTTCCTGCCGATGTCAATGGCGAAGGGCCTCTTGCCCGACGAGCATCCGCAATCGGCCGCCGCCGCCCGCTCCTACGCGATCGGCAACGCCGACGTGGTGATCTTGGCCGGGGCGCGGCTGAACTGGCTCTTGTCGCACGGCCGCGCGCCGCTGTGGAACGCGAACACCAAATTCATGCAGATCGACATCGCCGCGACCGAGATGGACAGCAATCGCGCGATCGCCGCGCCGGTGGTCGGCGATATCAAATCGGTATTCGCGGCGTTCAACGCGGCAATGAAGCCAGGCCAGATCAAGCGCCAGGCGGCGTGGGTCGACGAGATCGGCAAGCGCAAGCAGCAGAACGTCGAGCGCATGGCGGCGCGGCTCAACGCCGATCCGAGCCCGATGAACTTTTCCAGCGCCTTGCGCGCGGTGCGCAACGCGCTCGCCACCCAGCCCGATGTCTATATCGTCAACGAGGGCGCCAACACGCTCGATTTCGGCCGCAACATCATCGACATGGATAAGCCCCGCCACCGGCTCGACAGCGGCACCTGGGGGGTCATGGGCATCGGCATGGGCTATGCCGTCGGCGCCGCCGCGGTGACCGGCAAGCCGGTGGTCGCGATCGAGGGCGACAGCGCCTTCGGCTTCAGCGGCATGGAGATCGAGACGATCTGCCGCTACGAACTGCCGGTGACGACGATCATCTTCAACAATAACGGCGTCTATCGCGGCGACGCGCCGGGCAGCGCCTACACGCCGACCGGCCTACTCCGCGACGCGCATTACGAGAAGATCATCGAGGCGTTCGGCGGCGCCGGTTACCATGTGACCGATACGCCCAGCCTCACCAAGGCCCTGACCGAGGCGCTCGCGTCGGGCAAGCCGGCGCTGATCAACGCCGTCATCGATCCGACCGCCGGCACCGAAAGCGGGCACATCCAGAGCCTGAACCCCCGGAGCGCCGCCGCCCCCAAGACCTGAAATCCAACGTCCGAGGCGCTCCGCCTAGTGCCGCTTCATTGGGCTCAGTACAGCTTCACATTGACACCGACGCGGAAAATCTGCGGCGAGCGGCCGGCGACTCGCGTGGTCCAGGAATACCCTGGCGCGTTAGTACCGGCCGGGTTCAGCGGCGAGGTGAAAGTCTGCGACGGAAAGTTGAAGAACAGATATTCGGCCTTGATCGACATCTGGTCGGTCATCGCGTACTCGGCGCCGGCGCCGAACACCGAACCCAGCGGCGTATCGGTGTTGGAGCTGGTGTGCCGCGCCAGCGCGTAGACCGGCGAACTCCCGGTCGAGCCGAAAGTGACCGTGGTGTGCGAGTTGAAATTCGCGATCGCCAGTCCGCCGGTGGCATAGATCAACAGTTCGGGGAATGGGGTGATCCCGGCGCGCCCACGCACCGTGGAGATCCAGCTCAGCTTGCTCGCGGTGTTCTCGGTGCGCTCGGAAACGGTGAAGAGCGGGTTGGCGCTCGTCACCGGGGCGTATGCCGCGTTGACCGACTGTCCCAGGGTCGAACCGCTGAAATCCGCCTCGAAACCGAACACCAATGGCGCGCCGAGCGCCACCATCGGATCCAGGCCGAGCGCGCCGGCGTCGGCAAGAGCAAGGTCGCAGCCGATCTGCAACCCGCCGACGACGCCGACATCGTCGCGGTTGTACGAAGTGGTCACCACCGCGAGATCGCCCGCCAGAGCGCCGGTGCCGGCGGCGTTTGGCGGGGCCAGCACCCCCGCCGGCGTCAGATAGGCGCCGGACGGGTTGAGGCTCAGGGTGCTGCCGTCATGGATCAGGCCGCCGTTGAGCCCGGCATGACAGCCGGTCCACGAATACGTCGCCGGCGCGGCCGCGTGGGTAGCCGCCGGGACCAGCGCGACCGCCGTCCCCATCGTCAGCGTGATCGCCGCGAGCGAAAGTTTCTGCATCGTCCTGCTCCCCACCTTCACGATCGACCCGCGCCGCCGCAAGAACCTCAAACCCCCTATGCAGCCGCCCGGGATCAACCCTTACTCGAATTGAATATACTCCCGTCAGGCTGTTTTCGATAGGCTTACGGTGCCATTTGCGCGCCCGAAACGGCGGTCCCCGCCGCCGCCCCCGGCACCAGCCTCGTTGCAGCCGAACCGGACCCCCGCTAACGTTCGCGCCCATCGCCCTCGCGAACGGGGCAGGCAATGGGAGAAACGCCATGACCATTTTCATCGCCGGCGGCACCGGGTTCATCGGACGGCGCCTCGTTCCCCTGCTGGCGGCGCGCGGCGAGGAGATCGTGTGCATGGACCTCAATCCGCAGACCGCGGATTTCTCGGGTCTCGGCAAGCAGGTCCGCGTCGTGCGTGGCGATGTCAGCCAGTTCGACGACGTTATGGCGCGGATGACAGAGGCGAAGCCGCAGCGGGTCATCAACCTCGCCTATTTCCTCGGCAGCGAGTGGCCGCCGCACGTCGCGTTCAAGCTCAACATCCTCGGCATGGACAATTGCTTCGAGGCGGCGCGGCTGTGCGGCGCCAACCGCGTGGCCTATGCCAGTTCGCTGGCGGTCTCGGGCGAGCAGAAATTCTATGGCGACCGCATGGTCACCGAAGACGATTTCCGCCACGGCCACGTGCAATACGCGATGCACAAGATCTTCAACGAATGGCAGGCGCAGGATTACCGCGAGAAGCACGGCATGGAGATCACCGCGATCCGCCCGGCCAACGTGACCGGCCCGGACAAGATCGTCGGCTCGGTCGACCATGTGTTCTGCATCACCGACCCGGCGCGCGGCAAGCCGGTCAAGTTTCCGTACAAAGACGCGATGCGCTGCCCGGTGCATGTCGACGAGATCGCCGAGATCTTCGCCCGCGTGATCATGACCGACAAGCCGCTGAACTGGGTCTACAACACCGGTGGGGTCGCCATCAGCATCGGCGAGATCGCCGACATGGTGCGCGAGTTCCTGCCCGACGCGCAGATCACCTTCGACAAGGAGACCGGCGGCAAGGAACTCTCGGGCAACTATATGATCGACAACACCCGCCTGGTGTCGGAATTCGGCGTGCAGTACCGCCCCTATCGCGAGCGCGTGCTGCAGATCATCAACGACATCCGCCGCGAGGAAGGACTGCCGCCGATCGCCGATCGCTGACCGTCAACCGATCGTGCCGCCGCCGTCCTTGGTGATCACCACGACCGAGGGCCGCGGCGGCATGCCGGGGACAAAATCCGGCCAGCGCGTCGCCGGGTCTTCGAACGTCGAATCGCGGCCGAAGGCCGGCCAATTCTTGACCCCATCCACCCCTGGATGCTGCACCGCGATCGTCATCGCCGTATCGCCCGGCAGGAACAGGCAGCCGCAGATCTCGGCCCCGACCGGGGTGCGAAAAAACATGCGGCCGGTGCCGCGCAAGGGTCCCTCGGTCTCGACCGCCCATACCCCATCGGCGGTGCCCGACGCCTTACGCCATTCGATGCCCTGGTCGGTGCCGATCCAGAGCCGGCCCCGGTGGTCGATCGCCATGTTGTCGGGACAGGAGAACCAGCCGTTCTCGCTCGTCGCCGGGTTCCACAGCGCATGCACCTCGGGCCGCCGCGGATCGCCGCAGAGCACCAATATGTCCCAGGTAAAGCGGGTGGCGCCGTGGTCGCCGCCGGGATTGGTCAATTCAACGACATGCCCCCATTCGTTCTTGGCGCGGGGGTTGGCGGCGTCGACGCCGGGGCGCTCCGGTTTCTCCGTCTGTTCCGGGCGACGGCTGTTATTGGTCAGGTTGATGTAGACCTTGCCGCTGACCGGGTTCGGCTCGATATCCTCGGGCCGGTCCATGCGCGTCGCCCCCAGCAGGTCGGCGGCGCGGCGCGTTTCGATCAGGACCTCGCCCTGGTCGCGGAACCCGTTCGCCGCGGTCAGTGGGCCGGTGCCGTGGGTCAGCGCCAGCCACTCGCCCGATCCATCCGCGTTGAACTTGGCGACGTAGAGCGTGCCACGGTCGAGCAGATCGCGGTTGGCGGCGCGGTTGCCCGCGTCGAAACGCCCTTCCGTGACGAATTTGTAGACGTAGTCGAAACGCTCGTCGTCGCCGGTATAGACGACGACGCGTCCATCCTTGGCGAGCGCGGTTTCCGCGCCCTCGTGCTTGACCCGGCCGAGCGCGGTGCGCTTGACCGGCGCCGCCGCCGGTTCCAGCGGATCGATTTCGACGACCCAGCCGTAGCGGTTGGGTTCATGCGGTTCCTTGGCCAGGTCGAAGCGATCATAGTAGCTGGCCCAGTTGTAGCTACCGCCCGGCACGGCATAGCGCCGGTGGTTGGCGGTCTCGGCGTGACCTTCCGGCAATTTGCCCTGGAAATAGAAGTTGAAGTTCTCCTCGGCGCTGAGAAACGTGCCCCAGGGCGTCATTCCGCCGGCGCAATTGTTGAGCGTGCCGATGATCTTCGTCCCGGTCGGGTCGGCGGCGGTGCGCAGCCGCGGGTGGCCGGCGGCCGGCCCGGAGACCCGCATCTCGGTCGCGAGCGCGGAGATGCGGCGATTGTAGCGGCTGCCGCGCACCCACGACCAGCGTCCGTCCGCACCCTTGGCGATCTCGACCACCGAGCAGCCGTGCGCGGCCATCTCGATGTCGACGAGTTCCCTCGACATCGCCGCGAAGTTCGCCTCCTTGCTGTTCTGCTTTTGCTTGATGCCCGGGAGCATCACCTCGGGAACGGTGTATTCGTGGTTGACGCAGAGCAGCCCCCGATTCGCATCAATCGGAGAAAACCCGACATAATCGTTGTTGTAGCCGAACTGAAGCGCCTGGGCGGCGGCGGTCTGTTTGGCTGGGTCGAATTCGGGGGCGCCGGCGACGATCGGGTCGCCCCAACGCAACAGGATGTCGACGCGATAGCCCTTGGCGACATGGTGCTTGTCGTCAACGCCGTGGGCAATCTCCTCGAAGCTGAAATTCGGCTCGGTAGCTGCCGCGGCCGGCAAGGCCGGCGCGATCGCCGCCACCGCCGAGGTCGCCAGCAGCCCTCGCAGCAGGTCGCGGCGCCCAAAGCGCGAGGCGATTACGTCGCCGATGGTCGGGCCGATGGTCGGGCCGCTGGTCGGATCGTCGGACAGCATTCGGGGTCCCCCTTGAAGTGAGGCGCTGACCCTACAAGCCGTTGATGACAATCGTCTGACACCGGCGTCTGACACCGGCGTCTGACACTGGCATCTAACACTGGCCCGGCACCGGGCGATCCGGGCATCGCTACCGCTTGAACAATGCCTCCGCTCCGGTGCGCTGGCGCTGCTTGACCGCGATCTCGGCGCGGGCGCGGGCGATTTCGCCTTCGAGCCCGGCGATGTATTCCTCCAATTCGGCGATGCCGAGCAGGGTCAGGTCCTTGAGTTTCGGCACCTGGCGCTGCGGCAATAGGTCTTCTTCGTCCATCTTCGCCCTCGCTTCCGGCGGATGCCGCCTTCCCTCGACCGTTGCCGCCCATTATATCGGGAGGGTGCTATATTGTGAGCATGGGCGCGTCAGCGCGTCGTCGAATCAGGAATCCGTCATGGCCGCTCCGTTGATGCCCAAGGCGACCGCCGTGTGGCTGGTCGAAAACACCGCTCTCACCTTCGAGCAGATTGCCGATTTCTGCGGCCTGCACCCGCTTGAGGTGCAGGCGATCGCCGATGGCGAGGTCGCCAACCAGATGCAGGGGCTCGACCCCGTCGCCAACGGCCAGACCACCGCCGAGGAGCTGGTCCGCTGCCAGGCCGACCCGGAAGCGCGGCTCAAATTGTCGCCGCAGGCGATCCCGCAGCAATTCGTCCGCCACAGGGGGCCGCGCTATACCCCGATCGCCAAGCGGCAGGACAAGCCCGACGCGATCTCGTATTTGTTGCGCACCCATCCGGAATTGTCGGACGCGCAGATCTCGAAGCTGATCGGGACGACCAAGCCGACGATCAACGCGGTGCGCGACCGCAGCCATTGGAACAGCCCCAACATCAAGCCGCGCCACCCGGTCGGGCTCGGGCTGTGCACCTTGGACGAACTCGACCAGGCGGTGGCCCGCAGCCTGCGCGGCAAGCCACGGCCGGAGGTCGCCGAGGCCGGCTACGAGGAAGAAAGCGAGTCGGTCGAAAGCTAGCCTGACCGCGGATAGCCGACCTTCGCCAACGCCGCCGCGATTTCGCCGAGGATCGCGGGGTCGTCGATCGTCGCCGGAATGCGGTATTCCTCGCCGTCGGCGATATGGCGCATCGTCCCGCGCAGGATCTTGCCCGAGCGGGTTTTCGGCAGGCGGTCGACGACCAGCGCGGCCTTGAAGCTCGCGACCGGGCCGATGCGCTCGCGCACCAAGGACACCGCCTCGCTCTCGATCGCGTCGGCCGGGCGGTTGACCCCGGCCTTCAACACCAAGAGGCCGAGCGGCACCTGGCCCTTGAGCGCGTCGGCGACGCCCATCACCGCGCATTCGGCGACGTCGGGATGCGCCGCCAACACCTCCTCCATGCCGCCGGTCGACAGGCGGTGGCCGGCGACATTGATGATGTCATCGGTGCGGGTCATCACATGGATGTAATGGTCGTCGTCGATAAACCCGGCGTCGCCGGTCTGGTAATAGCCGGGATAGGCCGAAAGGTAGGATTCGACAAAGCGGTCGTCGGCCTGCCACAGGCTCGGCAATGCCCCGGGCGGCAACGGCAGTTTGATCGAGATCGCGCCGATTTCGCCGGGTTTCAGCTCATGCGCATGACCGATCGCCTCGGCCTCCAACACCCGCACGTCCCAGCCCGGCACCGCGCGGGTGCACGAGCCGTGCTTGACCGGCAATTGCTCGATGCCGAGGCAGTTGGCGCCGATCGGCCAGCCGGTCTCGGTCTGCCACCAATGGTCGATGACCGGGGTCTTGAGATGTTCTTCGGCCCAAGCGAGGGTCGGCGGGTCGGCACGCTCGCCGGCGAGGAACAGGGCGCGAAATTTCGAGAGGTCGCGGGCGCGGATCAATCTGCCGTCAGGGTCCTCGCCTTGATCGCGCGGAACGCGGTCGGCGCGGTGAACATCACCCGCACGTCGTGCTGCTCGATCACCCGCCAGAAGGCGCCGGCGTCGGGGGTGCCCACCGGCTTGCCCTCATACATGACCGAGGTGCAGCCGTGGATCAGCGGCGCGTAGACGATGTAGGAGTGCCCGACCACCCAACCGACATCCGACGCGGTCCAGAACACCTCGTCCGGCGCGACGCCATAGATGTGCTTCATCGACCACGCGAGCGCGACCGCGTGGCCGCCATTGTCGCGCACGACCCCCTTGGGGATGCCGGTGGTGCCCGAGGTGTAGAGGATGTAGAGCGGGTCGGTCGCCGCCACCGGCACGCAATCGGCCGGGGTCGCCGCCGCCTCGATATCGTGCCAGTCGCGGTCTCGCCCCGCCAGCAGATCGGCCCGGCACATCGGCCGCCGCAACACCACGCAGGCCAGCGGTTTTGAGCTTGCCTCGGCGATCGCCGCGTCGAGCAACGGCTTGTAGGGAATCACCCGGTTGGTCTCGATGCCGCACGAGGCGGTAACAATGACCTTGGGCTTGGCGTCGTCGATGCGGGTCGCGAGCTCGTGCGCGGCGAACCCACCGAACACCACCGAGTGGATCGCGCCGATGCGGGCGCAGGCCAGCATCGCCACCGCCGCCTCAGGCACCATCGGCATGTAGATCAGCACGCGGTCGCCCTTGCCGACCCCGAGCCCGGTCAATGCCCCGGCAAAGCGCGCCACCCTGTCGCGCAGCGCGCGGTAGGTGAAACGCTCGACCGCGCCGGTCACCGGGCTGTCCCAGATCAGCGCGATGCGTTCGCCCAGCCCGGCGGCGACATGGCGGTCGAGCGCGTTCCAGCAGGTGTTGAGCCGCGCGCCGGCGAACCAGCGATAGAATGGCGGCCGGGTGTCGTCGAGCACCCGATCCCAGCGCCGCTCCCAATCGATCGCCGCGGCCGCCTCGGCCCAGAATTCCTCGGGCCGATCGAGCGAGCGGCGATAGGTTTCGGCATAACCGGTCATCGGCGTCCTCCCGCGAGCGCTAGCCGCGAATTGTCGTCTCCGGCCCGCTTCTTGCCAAGCGGCTCGACACCCTCGGCGTCGCGGGGGAAAATAGGCCGTTACGCGAATAGCCTGGGAGGCAGGGAATGGAGCGGGTAGCCGAATGCCATTGCGGTCAACTGAAAGCGATCGCCAGCGGCGAGCCCGACCGTGTCTATGTCTGCCACTGCAAGGCGTGCCAACACCGCACCGGCGCGATCATCCATAACGGCAGCGCCTGGCAGAAGCCTCAAGTGCGGATCGAGGGCGACCACAAGATCTACGGCCGCCCGGCCGATAGCGGCTTCGAGATCCGCTTTCACTTCTGCCCCAATTGCGGCACCAGCGTGTTCTGGGAGGGCGACCGCAACCCGACCACCTACGGGATCGCGGTCGGCTGCTTCGCCGACCCGAATTTCCCGGCGCCGTCCTCGTCGGGCTGGGAGGAGTCGATGCACCACTGGCTCGGCTTGCCGCCCGACACGGCGCATTTCCCGCAATCGCGTAGCTAAGCGGGCGCCTGGGGATGAGCGAGACGGGCGGCCACCGCTACGAAACCGGGCTCGACAAGAACGCGGCCAATTTCGTGGCGCTGTCGCCGGTCGGGTTCTTGACGCGGGCCGCCGCGATCTATCCCGACCGCGCGGCGGTGGTTTATGGCGAACGACGCTACACCTGGCGCGAGAGCCTGACGCGCTGCCGCCGCCTCGCCGCGGCGCTCGCCAAGCGCGGCATCGGCCGCGGCGACACGGTGGCCTTGATGTCGCCCAACCTGCCGGAAGCTTTCGAGGCGCATTTCGGCGTGCCGATGGCCGGCGCGGTGTTGAACGCGCTGAACATCCGCCTCGACGCCGAAACGATCGCCTTTATCCTCAAGCATGGCGAGGCGAAAGTCCTGATCACCGACAGCGAATTCGCACCCGTGATCCGCCGCGCCCTGGCATCGCTAGAGGTCAAGCCGCTGGTTATCGACATCGTCGACCCCGCCGGGCCGGGAGAACAACTCGGCACGCTCGATTACGAGGCGTTTCTGGCCGAGGGCGACCCCGATTTCGGCGGAATCCCGCCGCGCGACGAGTGGGACGCGATCGCGCTGAACTACACCTCGGGCACCACAGGGAACCCCAAGGGGGTCGTCTACCATCACCGCGGCGCCTATCTGAACGCGCTTGGCAACATCCTGGTGTGGGGGCTGCGCCAGCACCCGGTCTATCTGTGGACATTGCCGATGTTCCACTGCAACGGCTGGTGCTTTCCGTGGACGGTGACCGCGCTCGCCGGGACCCACGTCTGCCTGCGCCGGGTCGAGGCGGCGGCGATCTACGACGCGATCGAGCGCGAGGGCGTGACCCATCTGTGCGGCGCGCCAGTGGTCATGAACATGCTGCTTAACGCCCGCGCGGCGGGGAGCCCCCTGCCCCGCCCGGTCGACATGATGACCGCCGGCGCCGCGCCGCCTGCCGCAGTGATCCAGGGCATGGAAGGGCTCGGCTTCAAGATCACCCATGTCTATGGGCTGACCGAGGTATATGGCCCCGCCGTGATCTGCGCCTGGCACGACGAATGGGATTTGCGCGACGCCGAGGAGCGCGCCCGGCTCAAGGCGCGCCAGGGGGTCAGCTATCCTGTGCTCGAAGGGCTGATGGTCGCCGATCCCGACACGCTCGCCCCGGTACCGGCCGACGGCGAGACGATGGGCGAGATCTTCATGCGCGGCAATATCGTCATGAAGGGGTATCTGAAAAACGACAAGGCCACCGACGAGGCCTTCGCCGGCGGTTGGTTCCACACCGGCGACCTCGCGGTGCGGCACCAGGACGGCTATATCGAGATCAAGGACCGCTCGAAGGACATCATCATCTCGGGCGGCGAAAACATCTCGACGATCGAGATCGAGGACGTGCTCTACCGGCACCCCGCGGTGCTCGAAGCAGCGATCGTCGCCCGGCCGGACGAGCAATGGGGCGAAACCCCCTGCGCCTTCGTCACCCTGAAAGACGGCGCCAGCGCCAGCGGCGATGACATCATCGCCTTCTGCCGCGGCCACATGGCCCATTTCAAGGCGCCGCGCCACGTGATCTTCGGCCCCCTGCCAAAAACCTCGACCGGCAAGATCCAGAAATTCGTATTGCGCGAGCGAGCGAAGGCGGGTGGGTGACTGCGGCGGCGGTAGGATTCTCCGCCTGCCTTCGCCCTGGCGGCGGTCGAACCGACGCGCTACTCGACCTTGAAGCTCCATTCGTTGAACGGATCGCGGTAAAACAGGTGGGTTTTGTTGACACCCATCTGGGTCACTTCCCTGCGACCGTCATTGTGCTCCACCGCGAAACTGTACTCGATGCGAATGGGACAGACGTCCTGAGCCTGGCGTCCCCATTCGACTTGTTTTTTGACGATATTGCCCGTTTTTATCGCGCCGAAGCTGAAGTTCGATACCGATTTGATCTTCCACGTATCGCGCTTGCTGGGGCTCCAGTAATCGGTGTTGATGTATTTCGTCAGCGCCGCCTGGGCTTCGGCCGCGCTCGGACAATCGGCCGCCGCGGCGATTTCCGCCGCCGCGAACGCAAGGAATGTCCCCAATATCGCGGCCAGAAGAACTCGGTTGAACACGGTTTTGTCACCCTTCCATTGCGCGGCTCGCGGTTCCGTCCCGCGCTTGCGGCCGGAACAGGCGCAGCCAATGCCAGGCGGCTTACCGAAGCCGCCGGGCCGATCAAGAAACAAAGCGAGCCCGGACGCGCAACCGTCCCCTAAACCGGCCGATCGCCCTTGACCGTGACCCGGTTGCCGGAGCGGGTGTGCGGCCAGTAATCCCACATCGCGTGGTGCTGGACGCAGCGATTGTCCCAGAACGCGATCGAATTGGGCTGCCAGCGAAAACGGCACTGGAACAGCGGGTTGGCCGCGTGCTTGAACAGGTAGGCCAGGATGCCGGCGCTCTCGTCGCGCGGGATGCCGTTGATGTAGCGGGTGAAGCCCTCGTTGACGTAGAGCGACTTCTTGCCGGTCACCGGATGGGTGCGCACGACCGGGTGATCGGCATAGGGATAGCTATCCTTGTCCTTGACCCCGTAATTGGCGTACTGGCCGCGATAATGTTCGCCGTTGTGCCGCGCGGTCAGGCCGTCGAGATAGGTCTTCATCCGGTCCGACAACGCCTCGTAGGCGGCGTACATGTTGGCGAACAGGGTGTCGCCGCCCTTGGGCGGGCACTGGCGGATGTAAAGGATGCTGCCCATCGGCGGCTCGGGGTCGCACGACACGTCGCTGTGCCAGCCCTCGCCGTTGGCGCGGGGCGAATCCTTGTCTGCGTGGATGACCATCAATTCGGGATGGCCTTCCGCCGCCGGCGCGGCCGGGTGGATGTGCAACTCGCCGAATTTGCGCCCGAAATCGAGGTGCTGTTCCTGGCTCAGATGCTGGTCACGGAAAAAGATCACCAGGTTCTCGGCGAGCGCGCGGTGGATCTCGTCCATCTGCCGGTTGCCGACCGGCTGCGCCAGATCGACGCCGCTGATCTCGCCGCCGATGATCGGCGTCAGCTTGTCGACGGCGATCGTGTCGTAAGGTGCCGCTTCATCGGGCAGATACTTGATGCGAGGCCCACTTCGGTCGCGAAACAGCGTCATCGCACGATTCCCTCACACAGCCGAAATTTCGATTTCGCAGCGTAATCCCGGTGGCGGTGGCGGTAAAGCGCCGCGCCGGTATCGCAGCTAGGCTATAGTTCCTCGCAAGACCGTGGAAACCGGAGGATCGGATGAACGTCACTCGCTTCAAACCCGCGCCCGGCGGCGGTTCGCAATTCGTCGATCTGGAGGTCGCGCTCGACAACGCGCAGACGGACGCGTTCGGCCACACCAGCCATCGCTCGCGGGTCATCCCGGCGCAGAGCACGATGCTGGCGGAACTACCCGCCGGGCTGGAACAGGACTGGCACCCGGCCTCGCGCCGCCAAATTCTCGTGATCCTGTCGGGCATCGTCGAAGTCGAAGCCAGCGACGGGACCAAGCGCCAGTGCCGCCCCGGCGAGATGTTCTGCGCCGACGATGCCGGCACCAGCGGCCATCGCACCCGCACGATCGGCGGCCCGGCGCGGATATTGTTTGTTCACCTGCCGGCCGAACTCGATCTCGACGGATAGCGCATTCCCGCCGTTGGTCCCACCTTCCCGGATAGGCCAGTGCCGGCTTCGCCAATTCAGCTCGATCAACTGCTAGGCGGCGTGGGGCGCCGCGACAGGGCGGCGTTCGCGCGGCTATACGAGCTGACCGCGGCGAAACTATTCGGCGTTGTGCTGCGAATTGTTAATCAACGGGAATTGGCGGAGGAAGTCTTGCAGGAGTGCTTCGTCGCGGTGTGGGAGCGGGCGACGGATTACGACCCGGCGCGCGGACCGGCGCTCGGCTGGCTGATCACGATCGCGCGCCATGGCGCGATCGACCGGCTGCGGCGGCAGGCCAGCCGACCCGAGGGACACCGCGCGCCCGACGATTCGCTGATCGCGCTGCCCTCGGGCGACCGCACCGAGCGCAGCGCCGAATGGCAGGATTTGCGGCGCTGCCTCGGCGAACTCGCAGAGCAGCCGCGTCGCGCGATCATGCTGGCCTATCTCTACGGGCTGACCCGCGAGGAGATCGCGATCCGGCTCGCCATTCCGGTCGGCACGGTAAAGAGCTCGATCGGGCGCGGCCTCGACCGGCTGAGACGGTGCCTCGAGGGATGAGGTACGACGATCCCGAACTGCGCGACCGGCTGGCCGCCGAATACGTGCTCGGCACGATGCCCATCCGGGCGCGCCGGCGCCTCCAGCGGCTCGCGGACGAGGACCCGATATTGCGGCGCGCCGTCGAGGCGTGGGCGGCGCGGCTGGCGCCGGCCGACGAGGCGACTCCGGAAGTGATGCCGCCGATCCGCGTGTGGCGCGCGATCGAACGCCGCGTTCCAGCCCAGGCGCCACGGCCCGTACCCGCCGCCGGCTGGTTCCGCCCGTTGAGATTCTGGCACGGGTTTGCGCTGGCGGGCTCGGCCGCGGCGGCGGCGGTGCTGTTGTACGTCGCCGCCTTCCCACCGGAGCCGACGCCGCGCGTCGTCGCGGTTCTCGCCAAGACCGGCGGCGAGCCGGCCTGGGTCGCGATGACCGGACCCCGGCGCGGCTTCGTCAACGTGACCGCGGTCGGCACGGTTACCGAAGAGCCGGGCCGTTCCTTCCAGTTGTGGGGCATCGCAAGCGGCGCGCCGCGACCGCTCGGCCTCGTCCATGCGCGGGTCGATCGCCCGTTCGTGATCGAGGCGGTCAAATTGCCCTCGATCGGCGGTATCCTGGCGGTCAGCGTCGAACCGCCGGCCGGCTCGCCGACCGGGTTGCCGACCGGACCGGTGATCTCGTCGGGCAAGATCCTCGACGCGCCGACGCCCGCGAAATAAATCCGTCAAATCCCCTCGACCTCGCATCCGCCGCCGGCTCCGGTGCGTAAGCGGGGATGTGGCGCACGGGCAGCCCATCCCGGTTGATCCGCCGCCACGGAGCGATGGGGAGATATGACGGCCATGAAGATCAGGTATCTGAGCGTGAGCGCGATCGTCGTCTTGGCGCTCCACGGGATGGCGATGGCGGCAAACCCGATGGTTGGCGGCGCGCCGATGCTCGTCGAAAAGAACATCGTCCAGAACGCGATGAACTCAAAGGACCACACCACCCTGGTGGCCGCGGTCAAGGCCGGCGGGCTGGTCGACACCTTGCAGGGCGCGGGCCCGTTCACGGTATTCGCCCCGACCAACGCGGCGTTCGCGGCATTGCCCGCGGGAACCGTCGACAATCTGCTCAAGCCCGAGCAAAAGCCGACTTTGGTCAAGGTGCTGACCTACCACGTGGTCGCCGGCAAGCTCGACAAGGCCGAGCTCGACCGCCGGGTCAAGGCGGGCGGCGGCAAGGCGATGCTGAAGACGGTCGAAGGCGACAGCCTGACCGTCAAGGGCGGCGCCGGCGGCTGGACCGTCACCGACACAAAGGGCGGCGTGGCGAAGATCACGATCGCCGACGTGTATCAGTCGAACGGCGTCATTCATGTGGTCGACAAGGTGCTGATGCCATAAGCGGCCGGCGCGGAACCTTCGCGCCAGTGGGACTTTCCAGCAGCACCTTGATGCCCGCAGAACCTTGGGGGCGGCCGGCAACAGCCGCCTCCCCGCCCGCCACCGGGGATATCCGGCGGCGGGGCAACAAAAAGCCGGGAGGGCGTGGCCGCTCCCGGCTTTTTAGCGGACACGCAAGCGCAGCGCGCTTACTGCCGCTCCAGTTGGAAAAGTTCGTCCTTGATGCGGAGTTTCTGGCGCTTCAGATCGGAGATCGTGTCCTGATTGGGCAGGGGCCGGGCGTTCTCCTCATCGATGGCGCGTTCGAGTGAAGCATGCTTCTCCTTGAGCGCCTCGACGCGATCGGGCAGCGACATGCAGGATCCTCCTCCCTAGACGATGGTGATGACCGATGGTACTGCCGGGGCGACCCGCCGGCCAGGGGTTGTCACACCCCTGTCATCGAGATATGCCGCGCCGGCCGATATCAAAGGGAAAATCGCCACTGGGGGACGAGATGCGACAACATACCGTGCCCGCGCGACTGATCGTCGGCATCAGCGGCGCCTCCGGCGTCATCTACGGCGCGCGGCTGCTGGAACTGTTGCGCCCACTGCCGATCGAAACCCATTTGGTGATGAGCCGTTCGGCGGAAGTGACCCTGTCGCTCGAAACCGGTTTGAAGCCGAGCGAATTGTGCGCCCGCGCCAATGTCGTCCATCCGATCGGCGACTTGGCGGCGTCGATCTCGTCGGGGTCGTTCCGGACGATGGGCATGGTGGTGGCGCCGTGCTCGATCCGCAGCATGGCCGAGATCGCCACCGGGGTGACGACAACCCTGTTGACCCGCGCCGCCGATGTCGTGCTGAAGGAGCGCCGCCGGCTGGTGCTGATGGTGCGCGAGACGCCGCTTCATACCGGGCATTTGCGGACGATGACCGCCTTGTCGGAAATGGGCGCGGTGATCGCGCCGCCGGTGCCGGCCTTTTACGCGAAACCGCAAAGCCTCGACGAGATGATCGACCAGACGCTGGGCCGAGTGCTCGACCTGTTCGACCTCGACACCGACGTCGTGCGGCGCTGGGGCGAACCGCCGGAACCGGGCGAGCCGCCGCTGCGCTCGAAGCCACGCCGCAAGCCTTCCGTCACCGGCGAGCCGTAAATTCGGCGAGCGCCCGGCACAGGGTCGCGACCTCGGCCGAGGCGGCCAGCTCGGGACCGAGATAGAGCGCGAGATTGGCCGCCGCCGATTCGAGGCGATCATCCGCCGCGACCTCGCGTCCGCCCCCCGACAGCGACCCGGCCAAGCGATACTGCACCCGCTTTTCGGCGGCGAGTTCGAGCGCCCCGATCCGCCGCCGCAGGTACTCCATATCCGGGTCGGGATTGGGCCGGAGGCGCCGCCGCAATCCTCTCAGCACCGCGACGACTTGGTCGCGCAACAGCGCGATCGCCGCCTCGGCGTCAGCCAACTCGGCGGGGTTCAGGCGGCGGCGGCGGGCGACACCGAGCCACAACGCGAACAGCATCAGGTTGACATCGCATCCCGCGCGATCCTGTAACGCGATCAGCGCGCGGGCGACCCCGGGGCGCGCGTAAAAGGCCAGCGAAAACCTCCAGAGCACCTCACCCTCGGCCCCGGCCCGGCCCGCGCCGCCGCTTCCCACCATCGACGCCCCACGTTTCAGGCTGCTACTATCGGCTCCCCAGCGAGCCCCGGCGATGGATCTCGACGTCGAAGCCCTGAAGGCCAAGCTGACCGCCCTTAAGACCGAGCATCGCGATCTTGACGACGTGATCGCGCGCATGGTCGAGCTCGCCCCGTTCGACCAGCTTCAATTGCAGCGGCTGAAAAAGCGCAAGCTGGCGCTCAAGGACCAGATCTCGAAAATCGAGAGCGAGATGCTGCCCGATATCATCGCCTAGGATTCCCGGCCCGATCTGGGGCGGATCACCCCGCCGGCGCGCGCTTTTGCCGGTACATCGCGCGGTCGGCGGCCTCGATCGCGACATGGGCGTCGTCCTTGGCGGAGAACGAATAGACGCCATAGGCCGCGCTGACCCCGATATCGGCGTCGCCCCACCGCAGCGGTGCCATCGCGATCGCCTTAGCCAGCAGGACCGCCTTGCGATTCGCCTGCTCCTGGCTGGTATGCGACAGGATCACGCCGAATTCGTCGCCACCAAGCCGGCCGACGATGTCGCTCGACCGGATGTTGTCGAGCAGTGTCTTGGCGACATGACGCAACGCCGCGTCGCCCGCGGGGTGGCCGTGCGCGTCGTTGATCTGCTTCATGCCGTTGACATCGAAATAAACGACGCTCGACGGCACCCCGTAACGCTTGGTGAAGGCGATCATGCGAGTGAGCTCGCGCACGAACGCGCGCCGATTCGCGATCGGGGTCAGCGCGTCCTCGTCGGCGAGGCGCTCGAGCAGCGCGATTTGCGCGCGCGCGTCTTCGAGCTCGCGGCGCAGATGATCGCCTTCAGCGGACATTCGGGTCAGCGCGTCGCGTATCCGCGGGGTGATCTCGGCATCGACGATCCCGGCGAGGGCGGGGTGCGGCGCCGTCTTACCCGGTCCATCGCTCTCCGCCGGCGAAGCGGCGGTCGCGCGCCCGCGCCGCGGCTTCGAGGCGCCTTCGATCACCGGTTTCGTTTCAGTGGTTGGCATGCGTCAGCCGCTACTCCCTCCGCGCCTCGGCGGGTTCGACAAGCCCTAACCTTTACGTGTCTATAATCGACGCGACACGATTCATTGAAGCGAAGATTTTGCCCGCGGCCGCGAACCGGCCTCGCGCGCTCGCGCGGCAATTCGGGCGCGCCTTGTGCGCGAGTACCGCCCCCCTATAATGCCGCCCCTTGCGGCCTGATTCCGACCCTAATCTGAAAGGAACGGCATGTCCGAAGCCGGCCCGGCGGTGGGCATCATCATGGGCAGCCAATCCGATTGGGAGACGATGCAGCATGCCGCGCAGACGCTCGACCGGCTCGCAATCCCCCACGAGACGCGAATCGTCTCCGCGCATCGCACCCCCGATCGGCTTTTCGACTATGCCCGCACCGCCGTGGCGCGCGGGCTCAAGGTAATCATCGCCGGCGCCGGCGGCGCGGCGCACCTGCCGGGCATAGCCGCCGCCCTGACCACGTTGCCGGTGCTCGGCGTGCCGATGCAGAGCCGGGCGCTGCAGGGGATGGACAGCCTGTTGTCGATCGTGCAGATGCCGGCCGGCATCCCGGTGGCGACATTCGCGATCGGCCAGGCCGGCGCGGTCAACGCGGCGTTGTTCGCCGCCGCGATTCTCGGCCTTGCCGACCCCGCCGCCGCCGGCGCGGTCGAGGCGTGGCGGCGCGATCAAGCGGCAAAGATAGCGGACCAGCCCACCTCGCCGTAATTCCGCACGTCACCCGGCTCATCCCGCGGCGAGAACGCGCTATCCCTTGACGCCGCCCATCGTCAAACCGACCACCATGTAGCGGCGCAGGAAGTAAAAGATCGCGATCGGCGGCAGCGCGTAAACGATCGCGGCGGCCATCATCTGGTTCCACGGCGCCTCGTCGGCGTCGAAGAACTGCTCGAGCGCGATCGCCACGGTCCAATTCCGCGGCGAGGACAGCACCAAGTACTGGTACACGTACTCGTACCACGTCAATAGCAGCGCATAGGTGGCGACCGCGGCCAAGGCCGGCGCCATCAGCGGCAGATAGATGCGCAGATAGACCTGGCCGGGGGACGCGCCGTCGATCCGCGCCGCCTCGTCGAGCTCGATCGGGATCAGCTTGGCGTACCGCGTCAACAGCACGATCGCGAACGGGGTGGCGAACATCACCTCGGCCGCGATCACCGCCCAGAAATTGTCGACGAGCCCGTAGCCGTGCATCACCCGAATAAACGGGATCGCCAGAAAGGATGCCGGAAACACGTAGGTCAACAGCGCCGCCTCGCTGAGCAGCCGCCCCTTGAACAATTGCATCCGGCCGATCGCGAAGCTGGCCAGCGAGCCGATCAGCACGGTCAGGAACATCGTCAACAGGCCGAGATAGAGGCTGTTGCCAAAGCGTAGCCAGAAATGCTCGAGATACTGGCCGCTCTCGGTCCACACCGCCTGGAAGCTCTCCAGCGAAGGCTCCGGCGGCCAGATGTAACCGGCGAACTCGTTGTCCCCTTCGGGATCGAGCGCGATCAACAGCATGTTGTAGATCGGCAGCAGCGACCAGATCAGCAGCGCGACGCCGAGCACGACCGAGGCCGCCTCGGTCACGGCCCGCCGCAGCCGGTAGCGCGGCCGGGACGCCGCCGCGAGAGGGATCGAAGCGGTGCTCACAACTGCACCTCCGTCGCCTGTAATTTGCGCATCAGCAGGATGACGAGCGGGATCAGCACCGGCAATGCCGACACCACCGCCGCCATGCCGAGCGCCGGGTTGGCGAGATCGAGGGCGTAGCGGACCGAAAGTGTCGCCAGCACGTCCGAGGTCAACGCCGGCGCGCCGCCGGAGACAAACGACACAGTGGTGAAGTCGCCGAGCGTCCACAGGGTCGAGAGCAGGGTACAGACGAGATAGACATTCGCCAGCAGCGGAAAGGTTATATGGACGAAGCGGCGGATGCCGGTCGCACCGTCGACATCGGCGGCTTCATAGATGTCCTGCGGAATCGCCATCCGGGCCGCGATGAAGATCACCGTCCAGAACGGCAACCATTTCCATATGTAGGCAACGGTATTGCAGGCGATCGACAGCCAGCGGTTGTTGAACCAGATCGGACCGTCGACGCCGAACACCAGCGACACCAGGTTGTTGATCAGGCCTTCCTCGCCGATCAGCATCCAGTGGAAAGAGATAAAGGCGGGGACCGCCGCCAACGCCCACGGCAGGATGAAGACGACCAGCAGCGCCTTGATCCACCGCCGGCGGCGCATGAAGAAGCCGGACAGCAAAAAGGCCAGAAATATCTTGAGGTTCACGCCAATGCCGACAAAGAGCAGGGTCGCGACTACCGCCGTGTAATAGTGCCGATCGGCGAACAAGTCCGCATAAAGCGATAGGTCGCGCGCCATCCAGAACCCGTAGGCGATCGGATAGATGGCGAAGGCGAAAAACACCGCGGCATAGGGGGCGATAAAGGCGATCGCCCAGGTCAATTCCGAGCCAAGCAGGGGGCCATACCAGGAGGGCCGCCGCCGGTTGCCGGTCAGGGGTCCGCCGAGTGCGAGGGCCTGCTGCGTGCTGCTCATGCCTCCCCCTCAAGCCGACATCCCCCGGATTCCCGGGTGGACGAGCGGCGATGGTAGATTTCATTGAGTTGCCACGGCAACGAGATTCGGTCACGCCTTCCGAATATTTATTTATCCGCCGCGGCCCCTGATCCAATACTCATACGGGTCTGCCGCGCGCTCGGCAGACCAAGCTCCGCCTTGGCCGCGATGGCCTGCCGCCCTCACCGGGTCGGGCGCAATAGGCGGAACGGGTTGGGCAGGCTCGCGACGGCTTCGTCGAGGCGCTGGCGCAGTCCGGTCACGCGGCGCAGATCGGCGAGGCGGCGATCGATAAACGCGTCGGTGTCGGCGGCCCCGTCGGAGCGGTCGTCAAGCCAGTACACGATCGCGGCGGCGTAGAGCCCGGCCAGGGTCGCGCGCTTGGTGTAAAAACTGAAATCGGTCGCGGTGTCGCCGGCGGCATACCACATCGCGTCGACCGTATCGTAGAGCAGGCGGCAGCCAAGCGCGGCGTTCTGCGGCAATGCCAACGCCGCGAACCCGTGCCGCACCGCCTCGCGAAACGGCGTCAGGATTTCGAGGCGCAGCCGCAGCGCCGCTTTGACCCGCGCCGAGGTGCTGTTGCCCTCTAGCGCGGCGTTCTCCAGCCGGTCTAGCATGCGCAGATCGGCCCAGCGGCTGAAGGCCGCGACGAGATCGGGCGCGCCGCGCGGAAACAACGCCATCGCCTCCGCGACCGGGATGCCGACGCTCGCGGCGGCGCGGCGCAGGGCCAGATGCGACCAGCCGTCGAACGCGATCTCGGGCAATATCGCCCCGATCAGCCGGTCGCGCTCGCGTTCGGCCAGCGGGCTCTTCACGGCGGGCTCCTCATCGGAGGTTCCTCACGCGCGGCCTCGGTAGCGAGGAATTCGGCCAGATCGATCGGATGGCGCTGCAATTCCTCGAGGTAGACCAGCAGCCGGTGATCGGTCATCTGTTGCGGATAGAGGATCCCGTCGAGATGATCGCATTCGTGCTGGACCACGCGCGCGTGAAACCCTGCGGCCTCGCGCGCGATCGTCTCACCGTCGAGCCCGACGCCGCGATAGCGGATCCGCACATGGCGCGGCACCACCCCGCGCAACCCCGGCACCGACAGACACCCTTCCCAGCCCAGCGCGCACTCGTCGCCGACCAGTTCGACGACCGGGTTGATCAATACGGTCAGATCCTGCGCGCCGTCTCCGGGCAGGTCGCCGACCCGCTCCCCAGCCACGCGGAAGACGACGACGCGGTGCGATTGATACACCTGCGGCGCGGCGATGCCGGTGCCGCCGGCATCCTCCATCGTCTCCACCATGTCGGCGACGAGGCCGCGCACCCATGACGCGGTCGGGTCGGTCACCGGGGCCGCCCGCGCGCGCAGTACCGGGTGGCCCATGCGGGCGATCTTCAGCAAGGCCATGCCGCTAATATGTGGCGCCCCCGAAACGAGGTAAAGCGGCGTCCGCCGGCTTCACAGGCGGCCAGCGTGGTGTTAGGCTCGGGGTTCTGGCCTATTCGTTACGGAGCGGATATCCCGTGCAAGTCCTCGTTCGCGACAACAACGTCGACCAGGCTCTCAGGGCCTTGAAGAAAAAGATGCAGCGCGAGGGGGTATTCCGGGAGATGAAGTTGCGGCGCAATTACGAGAAGCCGTCCGAGCGCCGCGCCCGCGAAAAGGCCGAGGCGGTGCGCCGCTATCGCAAATTGCTGCGCAAGCGCCTGGAGCGCGAGGGGTACTAGCGGAACGCGAGCTACTCCAGCGCCTTGACGATCTCCTCGCACATCTTCTTGGCGTCGCCGAACAGCATCATCGTGTTGTCGCGGTAGAATAGTTCGTTCTCGACCCCGGCATAGCCCGACGCCATCGAGCGCTTGACGAACAACACCATCTTGGCCCGTTCGACATCGAGGATCGGCATGCCGTAGATCGCCGATTTCGGATCGGTCTTCGCCGCCGGGTTGGTCACGTCGTTGGCGCCGATGACGAAGGCGACGTCGGTCGACGGAAAGTCGCGATTGATCTCGTCGAGCTCGCACACCTCGTCATACGGCACGTTGGCCTCGGCCAGCAGCACGTTCATATGGCCCGGCATGCGGCCGGCGACCGGGTGGATCGCGTAGCGCACCCCAACCCCTTCTTTTTTCAGGATGTCCGACATCTCGCGCAAGGCATGCTGCGCCTGCGCCACCGCCATGCCGTAGCCGGGCACGATGACCACCGAACTCGCGTTCTTGAGGATGAACGCGGCATCCTCGGCGCTGCCCGATTTGACCAGGCGATCACCGACCGTCCCGACCGGCGCCGCGCCGCCCTCGGTGCCGAACCCGCCCAGGATCACGTTGAAGATCGAGCGGTTCATCCCCTTGCACATGATGTAGCTGAGGATCGCGCCCGACGAGCCGACCAATGCGCCGGTAATGATCAAGAGGCTATTCGACAGGGTGAAGCCGATGCCGCACGCGGCCCATCCCGAATAGGAATTCAGCATGGATATGACGACCGGCATGTCGGCGCCGCCGATCGGCACGATCAGCAGAAACCCGAACGCCAGCGACAGCACGACCAAGGCCCCGAACGCGACCCCCGACTCGGTCACGACGAACAGCGCGATCAACGCGATCATCAGGATGCCGAGCCCGACATTCAGCGGATGCTGTCCCGGAAACACCAGGGGCCGGCCCGTCACCAGGCCCTGCAGCTTGGCGAAGGCGACGATCGATCCGGTGAAGGTGATCGCACCGATCGTCAGACCGATCGCCATCTCGACCAGGCTGGCGGCGTGGATCGCCCCCCTGATGCCGATCCCGTAGGCTTCCGGCGCGGCGAAGGCGGCGGTGGCGACGCAGACGGCGGCGAGGCCGACCAGGCTGTGAAACGCGGCGACCAGCTGCGGCAGCGCCGTCATCTGAATCTTCTGCGCGATATAGGTGCCGATCGAGCCGCCGATCAGGATGCCGAGGATGATCATCCAAAAGCTGACCACCTGCGGGCTCAGCAACGTTGTGATGATCGCGATGACCATGCCGGCGATGCCGTAGAAATTGCCGGCCCGCGCCGTATCCGGCGACGACAGGCCGCGCAGCGCCATGATGAAACAGATCGAGGCGACCAGGTAGAACAGCGCCGACAGGCTTTCGCTCACCGCGTCCCCGCTTTATTTCTTGCGCTGGAACATCCGCAGCATTCGCTGGGTCACGATAAATCCGCCGAAGATGTTGACCGCGGCGAGAGTGACCGCAACAAAGCCCATGATCTTGGCAAAGCTGACACCCTGCGGCCCGGCAGCGATCAACGCGCCGACGATGATCACGCTCGACACCGCGTTGGTCACGCTCATCAGCGGGGAATGGAGCGCCGGGGTCACCCGCCACACCACGTAATAGCCGACGAACACGGCCAGCGCGAAGATCGTCAGCTCGAACACGAACGGCGCGCCGGGCTGCATCGCCTGCTGGGTCTGGTGCGACAATTCCACCGTAAGCCGATTGAGGCCCTCGGCCAGGTTCGCGGCGTCCCTGGCGAGCTCGCCGGCGCGCTGGGTCAACGTGGCTAGATCCGCCATGCCGTCTCCGTCAACTGGTGGCGGTCGGCTCGGCCGGCTCGGTGGGAGCGAGCTTGGTCAGGGCCGGATTGACGATCGCGCCGTCGCGGGTCAGCAGGGTCGCCTTGATGATCTCGTCGGCGGGGTCGATCCGCAACTGCCTGTCCTTGTCGACCAGCAGCCCTAGAAAGGCCAGCAGATTGCGGGCGTAGAGCAGGCTCGCGTCGACCGCGATCCGCGACGGGAAATTAAGGTGGCCGACGATCTTGACGCCGTTGGCGGTGGTGACGACCTCGCCGGGGCGGCTGCCCTCGACATTGCCGCCGGCCTCGACCGCGAGATCGACGACGACCGATCCGGGCGCCAGCGCCGCGACCATCGCCTCGGTCAACAGGATCGGCGCCTTGCGACCGGGGATCAGCGCGGTGCAGATGACGATGTCGGTACGCTTCAACGTCTCGCTGATCTCTTCGCGCTGGCGGCGCTGGTATTCCGCGTCCATCTCGCGGGCATAGCCGCCCTTCGTCTCGGCGCCGCGAGAGGCTTCCTCGTCGACCGTGACAAAGGTCGCGCCGAGGCTCTCGACCTGTTCTTTCGCCGCGGCGCGGACATCGGTCGCCGACACGATCGCCCCGAGCCGGCGGCAGGTGGCGATCGCCTGCAGCCCGGCGACCCCGGCGCCCATCACCAGCACGCGCGCCGCCTTGATCGTTCCGGCCGCGGTCATCATCATCGGAAACGCTCGCCCGAACTCCGCCGCCGCGTCGACCGCCGCCTTGTACCCGGCGAGATTGGCTTGCGAGGAGAGCACGTCCATCGTCTGCGCCCGGGTGATGCGCGGGACCAATTCCATCGCGAACGCGGCGATCCCGGCCTTGGCATAGGCCGCGACGTCCTTGGGGTTCTGCATCGGCGCCAACAGCCCGATCAGCACCGCGCCCGGCTTGATCAGCCCTAGCTCGCCCGCCGCCTTCCTGTCGCTCAACAGCGGCCGCTGCACCTTGAGCACGATGTCGGCATCGGCGAGCGCGGCGGCCTCGTCGGTGGCGATCGCCGCCCCGGCCGCCTCGTAGGCCGCGTCGACGAACCCCGCGTCATTGCCAGCGCCGCCCTCGACCACGACATCGAGACCCATGCCGACAATCTGCTTAACCGTGTCGGGCGAAGCCGCCACGCGGCGTTCGTGCACGCGCCTTTCCTTGACGATGGCGACCTTCATCGCGCGACCGTTCCTTGCCGGCGGTACTATTGCGAGGCACGCACAATGCCCCGCGAGGCCGGATTTGTGAAGAGCGAACCCCGCGCGTGGCGATGCGCGCGGTTGCTTCCGTCCGCTTTTCGCCGCGTGGTAAGGTGGCCGTCGCAGGCCCATGCAGTTGCCTCGGCGCATTATCGCGCCACGACAACGCGGATTCGAGACGATACGTAACAGTGTGAGGATCGCATGGACAGGCCATCTACCGCCCCCCGGGGGCCGTCCCTGGGAATAAGTGACGAGGAGGTACGTTGTCGCTGGGTTGGAAGCATGCAGAACCGCTGGCCCGCATGGTCACCCAAGCAGGCCCTGTGAGCACGCGGTTCAGCGATCAACTGGTCGCGGTGTTGCCGCGGTTGCGCCGCTTCGCGCGCGGTTTGGCGCGGTCGGCGACGGAAGCCGACGATCTTGTTCAATCGGCTTGCGAGCGCGCGTTGGCGCGGGAGCACCAGTACCAGGAGGGCACGCGGTTCGATAGCTGGATGTTTCGCATCGTGCAAACGATCTGGATCGACCAACTCCGCGCCCGCAATGTCCGTAAGGAGAGCGGTGAGATTGCCGAGGAACGACTGGGAACGGACGAGCCGGTGCGCCGGGTCGAGGCGCGGCTGGCGTTGGCCGAGGTTCGCCGGGCGGTGGACCGGCTGCCGCCCGACCAGCGGACGACGCTGATGCTCGTGACCGTGGAGGGTCTCAGCTACAAGGAGGCCGCCGAAGTGGCCGGCGTGCCGGTCGGCACGATCATGAGCCGATTGGCGCGGGCCCGGTTGGCCTTGCAGACGCGGCTCGACGGCGGCGCGGGTAGGAGTACGAATGATGCAGATGCGCAGTGACGAGACCCTCGTGGCCTATCTCGACGGCGAGCTCGACAGCGCGGCGCGGCGGGAAGTCGATGCCTGGCTCGAAAAGGACGCGGCGGCCCGCGACCGGATGATCGCGCTCGCGGCATCGGCCAGCCTGGTGCGCGGCGCCTTTGCCGACATTCTCAACGAGCCCGTGCCCGAGCGGCTGATCGCGGCGGCGCGGGGCCATGGCGCCGGCGCCGCGGAAGGGCCGCACGACGCCGAGATCATCGTCCTCAAGCGGCGCGCCACCGGCGCGGCGCCGGCGCGCGGTTGGGGGATGGGGTTCGCGGCGGCGGCGGCTTTGTTCGGCCTGGTCGTCGGCGGGACCGGCGGCTATTACGGGCTGGGCGCGCTGGCCCCGGTCGGCCCGACCCCGGGCAAGCTCACCGCGGCCGTCAGTAAGAACGGATGGCTCGAAGACGCCGCCGGCTTCTACAAGCTGGTCGTCAGCGCCGGCGACAACGCGAGGGTCGATGTTCCGGCCACCGGCGACGACCGCGAGGCGTTGCAGAAGATCAGCCAGACCATGCCGCAGCAGATGCGGTTGCCGAACCTGAAGCCGTGGGGCCTGACCTTTCGCGGCGCCCGCCTCGTCGTCGGCGAAGGGCGGCCAGCGGCGCAGTTGATCTACACCACCGACAACAAGGCGATCGGCCCGCTGACCCTGACCATCGGTTCGTCGAAGGAGCCCGACCTCGCCCCGACCTTCGACCGGCGCCAGGATGTGAACCTGCTGTACTGGCGCCATCACGGGCGCGCTTACGTGCTCGTCGGCCAGACCGATATCGGCTATCTGTGGGGCATCGCCAACGACGTCGCCTGGCAGCTCGACGCGATCTGAATCGGATCGCGCCGGTCGCGGTGTCGCCCCGCCATATTGCACCGCACCATCACTTGGCGGTACTTTGAGCGTCGGGGCCAGGCGCGCGGCGATCTTAATCTTTGGCGTCTGCGTTCATTGCGAGTATTGAATCGACCGGGAATACCGGCCGGGTTCATCTATAATCGCTCTATGTCGCCGCAGCGGATTGTCAGCGCATGAGATTGGTGCTCGTCGAAGACAACGAGCGGGTCGCGGCGTTGCTGAAACAGGGCCTCGCCACGGCCGGGTTCACCGTCGACATCCTGACCACCGCGGCGGACGCCACGGCGGCACTGCGCCTGAGCCGATGCGACATCGTGATCCTCGATCTCGGCCTGCCCGACGCCGACGGTCTCGATGTCTTGGCCGAGATGCGCCAGCGCGGCGACGCCACGCCGGTATTGATCCTGACCGCGCGCGGCAGCCTCAAGGACCGGGTGAACGGCCTGCAAAGTGGCGCCGACGATTACCTGGTCAAGCCGTTCGCGCTCGAGGAGCTGGTCGCGCGGCTACAGGCGTTGTTGCGGCGCCCGGGCAATCTGCTGGGTCTGGCATTGCGGCTCGGCAACATCACGCTCGACACGGTAGCGCGCCAGGTGTTTGTCGGCGACGAGCCGTTCGCGTTCTCGGCGCGAGAAATCGCGGTGCTGGAACATCTGTTGCGGCGCAGCGGGCGGGTGGTCGCCAAGACCCTGCTCGAAAGCAGCCTCTACGGGCTGTCACAGGAGGTCGGCTCGAACGCGGTCGAGGTCTATGTGCACCGCCTGCGCCGACACCTGGTCGAAACCGGGGCGTCGGTCCATGTCCACACGGTCCGCGGCGTCGGCTACCTGATCGCCGAGGCACAGTAGCGTGTTCCGCTTCCGCTCGGTCGTCGGCCGCACGATCGTCCTGCACCTCGTCGCGATCGTCGCGACCTCGATCTTCATGCCGCTCGCGCTCTACGCGATGCTCAAGCACGCGGCCGGCCAGCTGCACGATCGCGCATTGCGCGAGCAGGCGATTGAAATCCTACGCTATATCGAAATCCGGACGGACGGCAGCCCCCAGCTCGATCTGCCGCGTCCGCTCACCGAACTCTATTCCCAATCCTATGGCCGCTATGCCTTTGCCGTGATCGGGTCGGAAGGGGAGGTGCTGTTTTCTTCGATGAAGGACCGCGGTGCGATCGACGCGACGCAGCGGCCGATGGCGGAGGCGGTGTACTTTACCGGGCGCCGCGGCGGGTCCAACCTTCATGGCGTAAGCCTGCCGGTCGGTCTGTCCGAGCGGCTGCTGTGGATCCAGGTGTCGCAGGACCTCGCGCATCGCGACGTGCTGATCGACGACATCGTCAACGAGTTTTTCACCCGCGTCGGCTGGATCACTGTGCCGATCCTGCTGCTGCTGCTGGCGATCGACGTGGCGATCATCCGCCGCGCGCTGAAGCCGATCGTCGCCGCCTCGGCTTCGGCCAAGCGCATCAACCCGACCCACACCGAGCTGCGCCTACCCGAAGCGGGCATGCCGCAGGAAATTCTGCCGATGGTTCACGCGGTCAACGAGGCGCTGGACCGGCTCGAGGAAGGATTCCGCAGCCAGCGCGATTTCACCGCCGACGCCGCACACGAATTGCGTACGCCGCTGACCATCCTGCGCACCCAGATCGACATGATCCCCGACCGCGAGCTGGCGCAATTGCTGCGCCACGACGTCGAAGGCATGAGCCGGCTGGTCAACCAGCTATTGGAGATCGCCGAGCTGGACACCTTTGAGATCGCGGCCGACGAAACCGCGGACCTGGTGGCCGTCTCGGCCGAAATCGCCGCCTTTCTCGCCCCGATCGCGCTGGCCCGAAACAAGACGGTGGCCGTCGCCGGCACGCCGGGTCCGGTCATGGTTCGCGGCAGCGCCGACACGATCGGCCGCGCCGTCCGCAACCTCGCCGAAAACGCACTCGCCCATACCCCGCCCGGGACGGCGGTCGAGATCGAGGTCGACCCCGCCGGCGCGGTCCGGGTCAGCGATCAGGGCCCCGGCGTCCCGGTCGGCGACCGCGAACAGATATTCCAGCGCTTTTGGCGCCGCGACCGCCGCCGGTCGGGCAACGCTGGGCTGGGCCTGTCGATCGTCGCGCGGATCGCGAAAATGCACGACGCGACGATCACGGTCGCGGACAGTCCCGGTGGCGGCGCCCTGTTTGAATTGCGCTTTCCACGGGTTCTCGCGCCCCCGGCGGCATCCGCGCGCCAACTCGACCCGGTCGCCTGAGCACGAGCGTGGCCGTGGCGCAGCTTCCTATTCGGCGACGCCGGACTGAAGCTGGATGAAATTCTCGATCCCGATCCTGTCGATCAGGCCGAGCTGGGTTTCTAGGAAATCGACGTGCTCTTCCTCGCTGTCGAGGATTTCCTCGAACAGTCCGCGACTGTTGAAATCGCGCACGCTCTCGCAATAAACGATCGCATCGCGCAGCCGCGGCATCGCCGCCCGTTCGAGGCTGAGGTCGCATTCGAGCAGTTCGCGCACGTTCTCGCCGATCAAGAGCTTGTTCAAATCCTGGAGGTTGGGCAGACCCTCGAGAAACAGGATGCGGTCGATCAGCTTGTCGGCATGCTTCATTTCATCGATCGACTCGCCGTATTCGTAGGCGCCCAGCTTGGTCACGCCCCAATGCTTCAGCATCCGGGCGTGCAGGAAATACTGGTTGATCGCGGTCAACTCGTTCTTGAGAACCGCGTTGAGATGCTGGATGACAGTCGGGTCGCCTTGCATGGTCGGTCTCCGAGCTTGCTCGTCGAGGGCTTACCTGGAAACGTTCGCTCAGGCGAAAGATTGCCGTCAGTCGCCGCCGCCGTGCGAGGCAGGATCGGCTTGATCGTTCCGCCGTAGCATCTGGCGAACAAATGGTACGCACTTGCCGCACTGCGGCCTGACGCCGAGGGCCTGGTACACCGTCGCGACCGAGCACCCCTCCACGGCGCCGTGCGCCCGCACGTCGCGATCGGTAATGGCGTTGCACAGGCAGATATACATGCGTCCCTCGAAGCCTTGGCGGGCAAGCGATATGTAGCAATCTTGCGAATGCCTCGCAACATCATCCTTGCGCAAGCCAGCCTTGCGTATGCCCGGCAATCGGCGAGGGCATGGCCGGCGGGCGTCAAGCCTCTCGCAACCCGGCCGACCGCTGGCTATGCTCGGCACCAACACACAGCCCTACCCCCAAGGAGGAACCCCGAGATGGCCGATACCCCGACATTCGGACGCTATGCCGAGATCCCCTACGATCAGATGACCCCGGAGCAGCAGGAAGGCTACAACGCGCTGATCCAGACCCGCGGCCGCCTGCCCGGCCCGAACAAGATCTACGTCCATAACCCCAAGCTGGCGAAGGTGATGGGGCCGCTCGGCGCGCATTTCCGCACCGGCTATTCGCTGAGCGAGCGCGAGCGCGAGATCGCCGTCGTCATCATCAACAGCAAGTGGCATTCGATCTACCCGACCAACGCGCACGAGCGCGCCGGCAAGGCGGCCGGATTGCCGAACGACAAGGTCGAGGCATTGCTGTCGGGCCTGCCGACCTCGTTCGACGACAAGCGCGAGCAGGTCATCTACGAGATGGCGAAATGCCTGTCCGAGTCGCGCTGGGTGTCGAAGGGGCTCTACGACCGCGCGGTCGAGGCGCTCGGCCATGTCGGCATCACCGACGTGATCACCTTGATGGGGTTTTACACCAGCGTGTCGATGACCCTGGCGTTCTACGATGTCCCCGCCGGCGCCGAAGGCATGGCGCGATAATCCTTTTTCCCGTCATTGCGAGCGCGGCGAAGCAATCCCGACCCAACTAGGCAAAGCGGCACGAGATTGCTTCGTTGCCCTTCGGGCGCCTCGCAATGACCGAAGGTTCAGACTGCCTCTCCCGTATCCGCCGTGAGGCCGGCGGCGGCGATCCCGGCGAGGCAGCACGCCTCGTCCTTGTCCGAGGTGTCGCCGCTGATCCCGACCGCGCCGATTATCGCGCCACCGGAATCGCGGATCAGCACGCCGCCCGGGGCCGGCACGATGCGCCCGCCCGACGCCGCCATCAGCGCCTGCAGGAACACCGCGCCGCCGCTCGCGGCACGGCGGGCGAACTCGCGCCCGCCAAAGCCCATGCCCAGGGTGCCCCACGCCTTGCCGAGCGCGATCTCGCCCCTGAGGATGCCGGATTCGTCCTCGCGCTTCATCGCCACCATGTGGCCGCCGGCGTCGAGCACGACCACGGTCAGCGGATGCAGCTTCAGTTCGCGCCCCTTGGCGAGCGCGGTGTCGACGATGATCGAGGCTTGGGCGAGGGTCAGCGTGCTCATGGCCTGTGCACCTTTAGCGGGATGTTGAGGAGCCTCGCGGCATTGCCGCCGAGGATTGCCTTGCGGTCGCCGTCGCTCAATCTGCCGGCGCCCTCGACAAAGCCGATCGGGTCGATCTCGCCCATGTCGAACGGATAGTCGGTGCCCATCAAGATGTGATCGGCGCCCCACACCTCGACCAGGTATTCGAGCTGGTGGTGGGTGAACACCATCGTGTCGAAATACAGCCGCTTCAGGTAATGCGTCGGGTCGTGATGGATGCAGGTGCCGGTATCGGGCCGCGCCGCCGCGCCGTGGTCGATCCGCCCCGAATAGGCCGGCAGGAACCCGCCGCCGTGGGCGATCACCAGTTTGAGCCCGGGATAGGCGTCGAGCATGCCGCCGAAGATCAAATGATGCACCGCGACCGTCGATTCGAGCGGGTTGCCGATCAGATTGCCGAGATGCCACGGCCCCATCCGCCGGGTCTCGGTGAACCCGGTCGGGTGCATGAACAATACCAGGCCCAGCTCCTCGCACTTCTCGAAGACCGGCCAGAATTTCCGCTCGGACAAATCCTCGCCCTGGACACTGCCGGCGATCTCGATGCCGCGCAGACCGAGCGAGTGGTAAAGCCGGTCGAGCTCGGCGACGGCCAATTCCGGCGCCTGGAACGGCACCGTGCCGAGCCCGACGAAGCGATCCGGATGCTTGCCGCAGATATCGGCGATGTTGTCGTTGACGAGGCGCGTCGCCTCGATCGCTAGATCTGCCGGGACCCCGTAATAGGTCTGGTCGGGCGAAGGCGAGACCGCCTGCACGTCGATGCCCATCTGGTCCATGTCGGCGAGGCGGCGTTCGAGCGAGATCAGCTGCGGATGCACCCGCTCCTGATGCTCGTCGGTCACCCGCCGCGTCTCGTCGCTGTCATGCCGGTAGCGCGGGTTCGGCAGGTTCGCCGCCCTGATTTTGTCGCGCGCCGGCTGGCACAAGGTGTGGCAGTGGATGTCGACCGAGAACCACTTGCCGCGAGCATGAGCCGGGCCGGGAAACCGCCCCGGGATCGGCGCCCCCGGCGGCAGGCAGGTGAACAGCATCGCTAGGCTCCTCCACGCTTTCAGTTTGTTGCCGACGGCCTTGTTCGGCACCATTTCGCCACGCGGCTATTCCGCCGCGCCGCTATTCCGCCGCGACCGGGCGCAGGCTGCCGGGCTCGGACGAGGTCGCGATCGCGTGTCCGTCGCGCCGCCACCAGTCGAGCCCGCCGAGCAATTCCTTGGCCCGGAAGCCAAGGCGCGACAATTTGTAGGCGCCCTTGGTCGAGGCGTTGCAGCCGATACCGTCGCAATAGACGACGTAGACCTTGCCGCGATCGAGCCGTGCGGTGGCCGCCTCGGTCATCTCGCGGTGGGGGAAGCTGACCGCGCCGGGAATGTGCCCTTCGCCATATTGCCGCCGCGAGCGCGCGTCGATCACGACGATGTCGGGATGCCCCGATTTGAGGTCGACCGAGAGGTCCCAGGAATCGGTGTGGAAGCGCAATTTGTCTTCCATCAGCGCCGCGATCTCCGAAGGCTCGGGTACGCCATATTCGAGCACGGCACTCTTGGTCTTGGCCATCGATCACCCCGTTGCTGGGAATATTCCGCCCGCGCCCGCGGACCGTATCACAGGCCAGCCTGCCGTTGCAGCCGGCGTCACGAGGCGCCGCCGAAGGCCCGCCACACCGCTTCCGGCGTCGCCGGCATGTCGATCGCGGCGCCGGCCGGGAGCGCGTCGGCGACCGCGCTCATCAGCGCGGCGAGCGAGGCGGTGGTGCCAGCCTCGCCGACGCCCTTGACGCCGAGCGGGTTGCGCCCGCTCGGCACCGGGTGAAACGCGCTGGCGATCGGCGGCAGATCGTCGGCCCGAGGCATCGCGTAATCCATGAACGAGCCGGCGAGAAGCTGGCCGGTCTCACCGTCGTAGACGCCGTGTTCCATCAGCACCTGCCCGACCCCCTGAGCGACTCCGCCATGCACCTGACCCTCGACCAGGACCGGCTGCAACACCCGGCCGCAATCGTCGACCGCGGTATAGGCGGCCAGAGTCACGTGCCCGGTATCGGGATCGATCTCGACCTCGGCGATATGGCAGCCATTGGGAAACGTCGGCGACGCGTCGGCGGTGCGCTGCGTGTCGAGGTCTTCGGCCACCGCGCCTTGTCGGGCCAATAACCTGGTCTGCTCGGCCAATTCGAACAAGCCGATCCGACGGTCGGTCCCGGCGATCTCGAACGCGCCGTCGTGGTAGGCGATGTCGGCTTCGGCGGCTTCGAGCACGTGGGCGGCGGCGCGCCGACCCTTCTCGATCACCGCGTCGATCGTCGCGTAGACCGCGCTGCCGACCGACATCGTGCCGCGCGAAGCGACCGCGCCGGCGCTCGGCACCTGGGAATCGCTGTCGCCGTGCAGCAATTCGACCTGCTCGACCGGAATGCCGAGCCGCTCGGCCGCGAGGCGGCGATACACGGTCGCGTGCCCCTGCCCGCTCGGCCCGATGCCGATCGCCAGCAGCAAACGGCTGCCGCCGGGAAACTCGATCTTGGCGCCCTCGCCGGGCTGGCCGCCGGCGATCTCGAGAAAGCAACCGATACCGAGCCCGCGCCGCAATCCTCCCGCCTCGCTCCGCGCGCGGCGGACGGCGAACCCGGCGACATCGGCGCGAGCCAGCGCGTCGTCAACGATCCCGGCGAAATCGCCGCTGTCGAACACCGTGCCGAGCGCGCTCGTGTACGGCAGCCGCGCCGGGGCGATCAGATTTCTCCGGCGCAAGGCGATCCGGTCGATGCCGGTTTCGCGCGCCGAGGCGTCGATCAGCCGCTCCAGGCAATAATTGGCCTCGGGCCTGCCGGCACCGCGATACGGACCGGTCGGCACCGTGTTGGTGAAGACGCAGCGGATGCGCAGCCCGATATGGGGAATATCGTACATGGCGGGAAGGCAACGGGCGAAATTGGCGGTGGCGATAAACGCGCCATGCGAGGTCTGGTAGGCGCCGAGGTTGGCGAGCACGTCGATGTCAATCGCGAGAAACCGCCCCGCGGCGTCAAGCGCGAGCGCCGCCTCGATCAAGGTGTCACGCGCCTGGTTGTCGGTCAGGAACCCCTCCGACCGCGTCGACACCCACCGTACCGGACGGCCGAGTTTTTTGGCCGCGACCAGCAACGCCGGGTACTCGGGATAGCCGGCGGCGCGCATGCCGAACGCGCCGCCGACATCGCCGGTGACGACGCGCACGCGGTCCGGGCCGACCCCGAGGCCGCGCGCCAGATGGTGGCGCAATACGATCGCGCTCTGCGAGGCGCAGTGGAGCGTGTAGCGGTCGCCAGCGGGATCGTATTCCGCCAGCGCGCCGCGCGGCTCCATCGGCGCCATCACGATGCGCTGGTTGACGAGGCGAACCCGGACCACCCGCGCCGCGCCGGCGAACACCCGGTCGAGTTCCCGCCGCGCCGCCGGATCGGGCGCGAACCCGCGCCAATCGACCGCGACGTTGCCGGGTGCCTCGGGCCACAGGCAGGGCGCCGCCGGCGCCACCGCGCGGGAAACGTCGGTCACCGCCTCGCGCGGCACGTAATCGACGGCGACCAATTCGGCCGCATCGCGTGCCGCCGCCTCGGTTTCGCCGACGACCAGCGCCACCGCGTCGCCGACATGGCGCACGATATCGCCGACCAAGGCTGGGCGCGTCGGGATTACCATGTCGGGGCTGCCCGGCACCGGCGCGGCGATCGTCACATTGCCGACTCCGGCCCGGTCCAGATCGGCCGCCGTCAATACCGCGAAGATCCCCGGCGCGGCCCGCGCCGCCGCGGTATCGATCCCGCGGATCGCGGCAAACGCATGGGGCGAGCGGACGAATACGCCATGGGCCGCCCCGGCCGTTCTCTCATCGTCGAGAAAATGCCCGGCACCGGTCAGCAGCCGGGAATCCTCGAAACGCGGTTCGAATCCCTCGTTCATTTCGTGTCGCCGATGGTTCCCTATACCCGCATCGACAACGCGAGGCGGGTGGAACGATCATAACACCGATCGCGTACCGGAACTCCGATCTCTCCCGCCCGTCGACCGGGAGCCGCTCAGCGCGATGCCGTGGCCGAGTTGGCGGTTAGAAGGCCACCGACGGAGGTGCCGCCGCGCGCTGCTGCGCGCCAAGGGCGTCACCGACAATGGCGGCCGCCTCCCGGGTCCACTCGTGGCCGGCGCCGAGCATAGTACCTAGAGTGCCGAGCGCTATTTGGCCCATGTTCAAGGCTTCGACGGTACGCCCGGCAAGAAGCAACAGACGGGCGAGATTGATGCGGGCACGCAGCGAGTTGGGGTGATTGGGGCCAAGTCCGGCGACCAGCTTTGCCAGCGATCGTTCGCAGCCCGATACCGCGCCGGCGATTTCGCGCTGATACCTCAACACTTCCGCAAGTTGATCGGAAGTCAGCAGACCCAATGCGATCAGATTTGCACCGAGCCGGCCGCCAGCGATTTGTTGGTGTCTCAGAGCTATATCGAGATCGGCGGCGCTTACCAGCCCACGCCCCACCAGGATCTCGCCAAGTAGGGAATGTTCCGTCATTCGGCGTCCCCGCACAGTATCATGGACAATAGGGTGAATGAGGATGCCATTCCCATTACCCGATAATCGAATTGGGCAGGGTTATAGAGGCAGATTATTTGAAATCGGTTAAGAAGGAGGGAGTTATTCGCGGAATGCACGAGCCTCGGGCGATCTAATCTGAAGCACTCGACTGCGATGGCGGCCGGGTCCTAACGGTTTGCAAATAATTTACCGCGATGCTCGGCACCGCACTCAACCGGCCCGACGGGAGCAAGCCGTGCAAGCACATTTCGACCCCGTACCCGCGTTTCGCCCTAACACCGCAAAATCGTCATGCGCCTAGGCGAGATGGCCGTGAGCCGCGGACTGGCCACCGCGGCCGAGATCGACACGGCATTGCACCACCAGCAGGCCGAAGGCGGTCGATTGGGCTCGCACCTGATCGCGATGGGCGTGCTGACCTCGGACCAGCTGTTCAGCCTATTGCGAGAGCAACACGAGATCCAGGTCACCTTGCCGTTTTGCGAGACCTCGGTGAGCCGCTGGGAAAAAGAGTTCGGCACCGACCACCCGAGCACCGGCCGGATGCGCTGCAATCTCGCCCGCGTGCTGCTCGCGGCCGGTAGGCCGGCCGACGCGCTGACGCAAGGCCGCGCCGCGCTGGCCGCGCACAAGACCGTGCTCGGTTCCGGTCACCCTTGGACGATAGAATCCGCTCGCGTGACCACCGAGGCTCTCAACGCGCTCAACCATCACCCGGCGATGGCGCCGGTCCGCGCTCCTCCGCCGCAGATCGCCGCCGATTGAGCCAAGTCGGCGCGGCCCTATCCCGGGCCACCCGCTCCGGGAGAGCGCCCGCCATCGGGCTTAACAGAGCGCACGGTTGCTGATCTAATGGGTTGCGGTGCTCGACGGCACCAGCGAATGAGCGCCTTCGAGGGGGGATATGATGCCGCGAAGAAAAGCGCGCCGCCGCGCCGCGCGACCGAACGGCGTGCGCCCGCGTCTCCGGCGCGATCGCTAGCCTTCCCGCCGGCATCCCGCGATGGCCGTCTCGCTCGATCTGCTGGTCAACGCGATCGCCTCCGGCATCCTGCTCGGCGGGTTTTACGCCGCGGTCAGCCTCGGGATCACGATTTCCTTCGGCATGCTCGATATCGCCAACATCGCCCAGCCCGCCTTTATCCTGCTCGGCTCCTATGCCGCCTACATCATCAACTCAAATTACGGCGTCGATCCAATCGTAATCGGCATCGTCATGCTGCCGGTGTTCTACGTGATTGGCATGGGGGTCTACCGATTATACTACTACTCGTTTGAGCGAGTTGGGGACCAGGCGATCCAGGGCCTGGCGTTCTTCTTTGGGCTACTGTTCGTCGGCGAAGTATCCCTGGTATTGATTTTTGGTGTCGACTATCGCTTCGTCGAGGCGAGCTATATCGGCCCGAGCCTGCATCTCGGCTTTATCGACCTGCCGCTGCGGATGCTGATCCCGTGCCTGATGTCGCTGCTGATGATCGTGCTGTTGCAGATGTTCCTGTCGCGCAGCTTTATCGGCCGCGCGATCCTCGCGGTGTCGCAGGACGGGCTGGCGCTGCAGTTGATGGCGGCGAGCCCGATCAGGATCAAGCAGATCGCGGTCGGCATCTCGGTGGCGACCTGCTCGCTCGCCGGTGCCTTTCTGATCATCATCCAGCCGGTCGAGCCGTCGATCGGGCGCGATTATATCGGCCGCATCTTCGCGATCTGCGTGCTCGGCGGCATGACCAGCATTCCGGGGATGCTGGCGGCCTCGATGCTGATCGGCATCGTCGAGAGCCTGACCGCGACGTTTTACGGCCCCTCGTGGGCGCCGGCGATCGCCTTTGGTTTCCTGCTGGTGACGCTGGCGGTGCGTCCGGCCGGCCTGCTCGGGCGCTAGAGCGTGCGCAACGGCAGATTTTGGCTGCTCGCCGCGATTTTTGGCATCGTCTTCCTGGTGCTGACCCGGGTTTTCTTCACCAACGAGTACTTCTTCTTCGCCGCCTTCAAGGTACTGCAATATGTCGTGCTGGCGACGGCGTGGAATATCCTCGGCGGCTACACCGGATATATCAATTTCGGCACCGGCGCGTTTTTCGCGCTCGGTGCCTACACCGCGGTCGTCTTGCATAAATTGCCCGCCTTCGTCCTAAGCCTGACCGGCGCGACCATCCCCGCGATACCGCTGCCGTTCATGATCCTGGTGGGCGGCCTTGTCGCGGGAGTTGTCGGCCTCGGCACCGGCTATCTGACCCTGCGGCTGCGCGGCGTGTTCTTCGCGATCGCCACCCTGGCGTTGGCGATCGTCGTGCAGACCTTGATCGTCAACTGGGATTTCGTCGGCGGATCGCGCGGCGCGTACATCATCCGGCCGGCGGAGGCACCGCTCGGCGGCAGCTACATCCAGTACCTCTATACGCTGATGGTGATCCTCGCGGTGATCTCGGTCGGGATCGCGCGCACGATCGAGCGGTCGCGCCTCGGGCTCGGCTTTGCCGCGATCCGCGACGACGAACAGGCGGCCGAGGCCAGCGGCATACCCACCCTGCGACTCAAGCTGATCGCGACGACGTTGAGCGGGGCGCTGATGGGAATGGCCGGGGCGCCGCTGCCCTACTACGTCACCTATCTCGACCCGGCATCGAGCTTCGACCTGCGCTATGCGGTCAACAGCGTCGCGATGCCGGTGATCGGCGGCATGACGAGCTGGCTCGGACCGGTGATCGGCTCGGTCCTGCTGGGCTCCATTCAGGAAGTCGCCACCGTCACGATCTCGTCGGCGGTGAACCTGCTGATCGTCGGACTGTTGCTGATCGGCTTCGTGATCATCGCCCCCAACGGCATCGTCGGGCTGGTGCGCTCGTGGCGCCGGAAGCGCCCGGAATGAGCGAGACCCCGCTCCTCGCGGTCAGCGGGCTCGGCAAGCGCTTTGGCGGGTTTGTCGCGCTCGACAACATCGACCTGACGATCGACGCGGGCGACCGCCTCGGCCTGATCGGCCCGAACGGATCGGGCAAGAGCACATTGGTCAACTGCCTGTGCGGCACGTTGCGCAACGAGACCGGCACGGTGATGTTCGACGGCCGGCCGCTCGACGGGCTGATCGCGCATCAGCGCACCCGGCTGGGGCTGGCGCGCAGCTTTCAATTGCCCAAGCCGTTTCGCACCCTGAGCCTCAACGACAATATCCGCGTCCCGCTGCTCTACACGGTCAACGCCCGCCGCGGTCATCCGCACGGGCGACACCTGTCGGAGGCCGGGATTACCGCGCGTTGCGACGAGTTGCTGCGTGATGTCGGACTGGCCGACAAGGCGCGGCGGATGCCGGGCGATCTGACCCAGGTCGAGATGCGCAAGCTCGAACTGGCGCGCGCGGTGGCGACGCAGCCGCGGCTATTGTTCGCCGACGAGGCGATGGCCGGGCTGTCGCCCTCCGAGGTCGAGGAGATCCTGGCCGTATTGTTCCGGCTTAACGAGCAGGGCATCACCATCGTGTTAATTGAGCACATCATGCGCGCGGTGATGAATTTCTCGACCCGGCTGGTCGTGCTCGACGCCGGCAACAAGATCGCCGACGGCCTGCCGCAGGACGTGGTCCGCAACCCCGAGGTCGAGAGGGCCTATCTTGGCGCTTAGCGCGGGTCAAACCAACGGATTGACGATCCGCGGCGTCAACGCCGGCTACGGCTCGGTGCGCGTGCTCGAGGACATCTCGGTCAACGTGTCGCACGCCGAGACGGTGGTGTTGCTCGGCACCAACGGCAACGGCAAGAGCACCCTGATGAAATGCATCATGGGCATGCTGCGGCCGACCAGCGGCACCATCGTCGCCGAGATCGACGGCGTCCGGCACGACCTGATCGGGCGCACCACCGAGGATATCGTCGACCTGGGCATCACCCTGGTACCGGAAGGCCGCCGCCTGTTTCCGAAATTGACGGTCGAGGAAAACCTATTGCTCGGCGCGTTTCGCCGCACCGCTCGCGCCGCGATCGAGCAAAATCTCGCCTCCTCGTATCAGACCTTTCCGGTATTGCGGGAGCGTCGGCGCCAGCTCGCCGGCAGCCTGTCGGGCGGCGAGCAGCAGATGCTGGCCCTCGCGCGGGCGTTGATGTCGGCGCCGCGGATCTTGCTGATCGACGAGCCGTCGGTCGGGCTCGCGCCGATCCTGGTCAGCCGCACGATCGACAAGATCAAGGAATTGAAGGAACGCTTTCAATTGACCGTGCTGATGGCCGAGCAGAATTTCAACCAGGCCGTCCGCATCGCCGATCGCGGCTATGTGATCGTGCACGGCCACATAGCCTTCGAGGGCCACGACACCGACGAGCTCAACAACAACGAGCTGGTGCGGAAATTTTACCTGGGGCTCTAGGGCGCTCCCAAAACCGTCATTCCGCGGCGCGGCGCAGCCGCGAACCCGGAACCCATGAGCACCGGCCTCTGGAATATGGGTTCCGGGCTCCCGGCTTTGCCGGTCCCCGGAATGACGCATGGGATACCGTCGAGGAGCGACGGCTGCACCCACCTCTGTCTTGCCTTGCAAAGATCATTGCAAATTGCAGCGACGCGACAGGCGCGAATATCCGTTAACTATACTTAACGGCTCAATCCCTCGCCTTTGCTTTCACAAGCTAAGTGGCACGTCTCTTGAGACTGGATTGGTGCCGGCGGGTTGCCGGCATTCGGGTTCCGGAGACGAATATGACGCTCGCCCAGAAACTCGTGCTCGGCACCGCCGCATTATTGCTCGCCGGCGCCGCCAGCTTTCCGCGCGAGGTCGCGGCGCTCTATCACGGCAGCTATCCGGCCGACGCGCGCAAGCGCGATGCGCTCGCTTTGTGCCAGCAGAACAGCCTCGCCTTTATCCGCTTTCTGCCGAGCGAGCGCGAGGATTGCTATTCGCGCATGCGCACCGCGGTCGGCGACCATACCGGCATCTGGAGCAAGCACGACCGCAGCAACATGCACCTTGCCCAACTCGGGAAATAGCGTCTCTCTCAAAATTCCGAGGCGTAGCCGCCGTCGACCGGGATCGCCGCGCCGGTGACGAAATCCGACGCGGCGGAGGCAAGGAACACGGCGATCCCCGAGAGGTCGTCGGGCACGCCCCAGCGGCCCGCCGGGGTACGGTTCAACACCCGTTCGTTCAGCCCGGGCACCTGATCGCGCGCGTTCCGTGTCAATTCGGTGTCGATCCAGCCCGGCAACACCGAGTTGACCTGGATATTGTCCTTGGCCCAGGCGGTGGCGAGCGATTTAGTCATCTGCACGATGCCGCCCTTGCTCGACGAATAGGGCGCGGCATAGGCGCCGCCGAAGATCGACATCATCGAGCCGATATTGATGATCTTGCCGCCGCCGTTCGGCTTCATCACCGCATGCGCGGCCTGGCATAGCACGAAAGCGCCGGTCAGATTGGTATTGATGACCGCCTGCCACTCCTCGACCGTGTAGGTTTCCGGCGGTTTGCGGATCGACATCCCGGCGTTGTTGACGAGGACGTCGAGCCGGCCGAAGCGCGCGACTGTCTGCGCCACCGCCGCCCGGCACGAGTGCGGGTCGGCGACGTCGAGCGCGACGAACGCGCTCCGCGCGCCCAACGCCGCCAATTCCGACACCGCCGCCTCGGATTTTTCCCGGTTGCGCGCGGCGACGACGACGGCCGCGCCGGCGGCGGCTAGTCCCCGCGCCATGCCAAGCCCAATGCCGCCATTGCCACCGGTCACGACCGCGACGCGGCCGCTGAGATCGAACAAATTCATCCGCGGTTCCCCTAGGGCGCGCGCGACGGGCCGACCAGGCTCGCCCCGCCGTCGACGACCAAGGTCTGCCCGGTGATGTAGCGGGCCTGCGCCGATAGCAGCCAGCGTACCGCGTTGCCGATATCCCAGCCCAGCCCCTCGAGGCCGAGCACCGAGGCCTTGCGCCGCGCTTCGCGGCCGGCCGGCGTCATCTGCCCGGTATACATGCGCGGGGTATAGATCGGCCCGGGCGCGACGCAATTGACCCGGATATTCTGCGGCCCGTGATCGACCGCCATCGCCCGGGTCAGGGCGATCACCGCGCCCTTTGAGGTCGAATACGCGGTCAGCCCGCGCGGGCGCAATGCCGAGATCGACGACACGTTGACGATCGCGCCGCCGCCGGCGGTCTTGATCATCGCCGGGATGGCGAAGCGCGAGACCAGGAACATGCTGTCGACATTGACCTGCATGATGCGGCGCCAATCCTCGATCTTGGTGTCGACGACGCTGCCGCGCCCGCCGATGCCGACATTGTTGTCGAGAAAATCGAGCCGTCCGAATTGGGTCACCGCCGCGTCGACGATCGCCTTGCATTGCGCCTCGTCGACGACATTGGCGACGAACGGCGCGGCGGTGCCGCCCTCGGCCGCGATCATCGCCACGGTCTGCTCGGCCGCCTCGCGCACGATGTCGACGACCAACACCTTGGCGCCCGAGCGCGCCAGCAGCATCGCCGCGGCCCGGCCATTGCCGATGCCGTCATCGGGCGCGCCGCCGCCGGTCACGATCGCCACCTTGCCGGCAAACCCCGGATCATCCTCCGGCCGCACCGAATCGCTCATCCCGTCCCTCCGATCAACTCGCGGCTACCATAATCGCCGCGATTGCGCGGCGCCAATCTCCGCGCGGCCGCGCCTAGGCGCAATGCCTTGCTTGAGGAGGACGGCGATGTATCTATATAGACATAACGAGTGGGGCGCGGGCCAAGCATGACGCGAAAACGGACACGACCCTGCCTCGCCGTCGCGTTGCCGTGACCGAGATTTTCTCGTTTTCGCCGGAAGAGTTGACCGCGATCCGCCTGTCCCTGCGGGTCGCGCTGTGGGCCACGATCTGGAGCCTGCCATTCGGCCTCGGCGCCGCGCTGTTGCTGGCGCGCGGGCGGTTCTGGGGCCAATCGCTGTTCAATGTCGTCGTGCACCTGCCGCTGGTATTGCCGCCGGTGGTGACCGGGTATGTGCTGCTGCTGCTGTTCGGGCGGCGCGGGCCGATTGGGCATTTTCTGGCCGAGAGTTTCGGCATTGTCTTCGCGTTTCGCTGGACTGGCGCGGCTTTGGCCTGCGCGGTGATGGGGTTCCCGCTGATGGTGCGGGCGATCCGCCTGTCGCTCGACGCGGTCGACCGCCGCCTCGAAGACGCCGCCCGGACCTTGGGCGCCAACCCCGCGTGGGTGTTCCTGACCGTGACCCTGCCGCTGATCCTGCCCGGCATCGTCGCCGGCATGATCTTGTCCTTCGCCCGCGCGCTCGGCGAGTTCGGCGCGACGATTACCTTCGCCTCCAACATTCCGGGCGAGACCCAAACCCTGCCGACCGCGATCTACACCTTCACCCAGGTGCCGGGCGGCGATGCCGGGGCCGTGCGATTGACCCTGGTCGCGGTCGCGATCTCAGTGGTCACCCTATTCGCCTCGGAAATGATCGCGCGGCGCGCGGCGCGGCACACGGTCGGGCCATGACCCTCAAGGTCGCGGTCGAGCACCGCCTGGGCGCGTTCACGCTCGACGCCGCGTTCACGAGCGATGGCGGACTGACCGCGCTGTTCGGTCGCTCAGGGGCGGGCAAGACCTCGCTGATCAACGTGATCGCCGGGCTGATCCGGCCCCGCAGCGGCCGGGTCGAAATCGACGGCACGGTATTGACCGACACCGCGCGACGCCTGTTCGTGCCGCCGCACAAGCGCCGCATCGGCTATGTCTTTCAGGAAGGAAGGCTGTTTCCGCATCTGACGGTGCGGCAAAACCTGCTCTACGGGCGCTGGTTCGCGCCGGGCCCGAAGGCCGCCGGCGAGCTTGACCAGGTCGTCCAACTCCTCGGCGTCGCCGATCTGCTGGCGCGGCGCCCGGCCACTCTGTCGGGTGGCGAAAAACAGCGGGTCGCGATCGGCCGCGCGCTGTTGGCCCGGCCGCTGCTGTTGGTGATGGACGAGCCGCTCGCCTCGCTCGACGAGGCGCGCAAGGCCGAGATCCTGCCCTATATCGAACGGCTGCGCGACGCGCTGCGCATTCCGATCGTCTATGTCAGCCATTCGATCAGCGAAGTCGCGCGGCTCGCCACCACCCTCGTCGTGCTGTCGGAAGGGCGGGTCGCCGCGGTCGGATCGCCGCAGGCGGTGATGGGACGTCTCGATCTGTTTCCGCTGGCCGGTCGCGCCGAGGCCGGCGCGGTCCCGGGCGGCGCCGACGCCGAAGCCACGCACGGATGAATCTAATCCAGCGGCGGTTCACGGACCCCGTCGATCTCGTCGCCGGCATCGGCGAGGACCGCCGCGAGCGCGCCGACATGAGCGGCCCCCGCCGCCTCGGCGGCCCGCTCGATCGCCCGGTAATGGCGCACCACGGCATGGCCGAGCACGGTCAGCGCGGCGCCGCCGCCATGCGCCCCGCCGGTCTGGGCGGAGACCACCGGCTCGCGAAAGCAGTGGTTGAGATTATCGACCAGCAGCCAGGCGCGGCGGTACGACATCGCCATCTCGCGCCCGGCCGCCGAGATCGAGCCCTTGCTGTCGATCAGTTCGAGCAGCCGGATCTTGCCCGGGCCGATCGCCCGGTCGCCATCGAAATCGATGCGCAAGGTAAGCCTCGCCATCGCGAGACCTTAGCGTATCTTTCCCGCAGCGGCAGTGGCCCGCTCAGGTATGTCAATCCTGCGCGTCCTTCGAGACGCACTGCTGACGCAGCGCTCCTCAGGATGACGGAAATTTATGCGCAAAATTACGGACCTCCGTCATCCTAAGGAGGGCGCGAAGCGACCATCTCGAAGGACGCATAGGGCCGCTCTGGGTCTCGGCGGCGAAGCTGTACGCTACTGCACCTTCAGCAATTCGACATCGAAGATCAAGGTGGCGAAGGGCGGGATCACGCCGCCGGCGCCGCTCGCGCCATAGCCCAACTCGGGCGGAATGATCAAGGTGCGCTTGCCTCCGATCTTCATGCCGGGAACGCCCTCGTCCCAGCCGCGGATCACTCGCTTGCCGCCGAGCGGAAACGAAAACGGCTCGCCGCGGTCGACCGAGCTGTCGAATTTCTTGCCCTTGGCGCCGTTGTTCGACAGCCAGCCGGTATAGTGCACGACGACGGTGCGGCCGGCGACCGCGATCGCGCCGGTTCCCACTTCGGTGTCGGTGTATTTTAGCCCGTTCGGCATCTCGGTCATGGTCGGGGATGCTCCCTCTACCCGCTGGGCGGGCGTGAATAGACAGAACATGGCAACCGCCAGGGCGGCGCCGGCAATGCGGATCGGTTTCATCATGGCGCGGTTATGCTACACCAGTTGCGGATAGCGGGAAGGATCAGACCGTGACGGCCACCATCCTCGGCGAGACCATCGCGACCATCGGCGACATCCTCGGCACCGGACTCGACGATATCACGATCGAGCGCGCGGTCATCGGCCTGTTCTTCACCGGCGTCAAGCTCAATGCCGGGACCGCCGGCACCTGCGCGACGCCGCGCGAGGCGATCCCCGACGGCGTGTGCTGCCCCTATTCGGCGATGGCGGTGCCGTTTCCGGGCAAGATCAGGGGCCGGCCGGCCGCCGAGATCGCCGCGGACGCGCTCGGTGACGACGCGATGCGCCGCGCGGTCGGCATCGCCACGGTCAATGCCCTCGCCGAATTGTGCTGGCGGCGCCGGCCGCATCATGGGGTCGAATTGCGGGCCGCGACCGACGCGTTCGACGCGACCGCGTTCCACGCGGGCGACAATGTCGTCTTGGTCGGCGCGTTCATCCCGTTTCTCAAGGAACTCAAACGGCGGCATCAGCCCTACCTCGTGCTCGAACAGAACCCGGCGGCGTTGAAATCCGAGGAGATGCCGTTCTACCGCCCGGCCCAGATGGCGCACGAGGTGGTGCCGAAAGCCGATGTCCTGCTCATTACCGGCGCGACGCTCCTCAACAATACGCTTGAAGATTTGCTCGCGTTGGCCCGCCCCGAGGCCCGGGTCACCATCGTCGGGCCGACCGTCGGCATGCTGCCGGACGCGTTCTTGGCGCGCGGCGCCGACATCCTCGGTTCGGTCCGCATCACCGCACCCGACGCGTTTCTCGACCTGCTCGGCGAGGGCGGCGCGGCCCCGCATTTCCTCGGCCGCTCGGCGGAAAAGATCGTGCTCGCCCGCCGCCCAGCCGAGGCGCGGGCGAGAGTCGCCTGACCGACGCGGTGACAGAAACTCGGCTAATACTCGGGGTCATGTAGGTGCGTCATCTAAGACTGGCAACTGGCGGTTGCCTACGGCAAGATTGTGCGCATGCCGACCTTGCACCTTGTTCCGGAAGACCTCCGCACGCTCTACCATGTCAATGAATGGAGAAACGCCGCTGGCATATTAGCCACGGCGTGCCCCGATGAATGGGCGGATATCATCGCAGTTTTACGAGAATTCAAACTCTACCGGTCCGAGGTTATAGCGAGCGGTGGGAATCGATCGCCAATATCACGTCGTCTAGATGGTGCATTTTATCGGCGCGGATGGGTAGAGAAGAATTTTGCCACCGCGATTGTAGTAGATTCAAAACGTCTTGATAGTCCAACGCATAAGGTAGATTGTTTCAAAGGTACAGTTGCCCTTGAGGTCGAATGGAATAACAAAGATCCATTTTTTGATCGTGACCTCAATAATTTCCGGCTTCTTTTTGACTTGCGAGCGATCGACGTCGGCGTTGTCGTAACCCGAGGGACGGAGTTACAAAGAATTTTCGTTCAACTCGGGAAGGGTGCCTCATATGGTGCCGCGACCACACATCACGAGAAGCTGGTTCCGCGATTGGATGGCGGTGGAGGAGGCGGATGCCCGATCCTGACGTTCGCCATATCAGATAGACTTTATGTCGACGGTGAGCCGCCCGCCCCAAATATCGAATTTTGATCTTTCATGTTTAGCCATTAGCCAATCGTCGCTCGGTCGCCGAATTGTAGTCGTAAGTCGGCCACAGCGGCTCGTAGCTCTCGACTGCCTGATCTCCCCACATGACCCACCGGCGGCGCTTACCGCGCGCGAAAAGTTCAAGATATGGCCCGGGGCTGCAGTCCTCGATGAGGTCATATTGCTCATCCGGCTTGCGCGAGTGTTCGCGTTTGCGGGTGCCAAGGTAATTGACCTGGCTTCGACCTGGGGCAAGCGTCCGAGCGTTCTTGCCGCGAACTCCGAATAGGAGCAACTCAGTCACGTTACGGAAATAGAAACCGACGCCGCGGCCGTCCGAACCCCCGTCTTTCCGCAGTTTATGCCACACGATATTACTCTTGTACTGGAAGCCCCACGTCTCCATGACGCTCAGCCCATGTGGCAAAAGTGCGTTTGGAACCCAAAGGTACAGGTGTGCCGTCGACGCCGCGACCCGGCTTACCGGTAGCGCCGCGATGTCTTCCATTGAGAGCGTACCGTAGCGCGAAAGGCGACGATGCTCCGGAGCCATTTTCCCGGTGCGATTCGTAAAGCGCCACGGCGGATCAGCGAGAATGGTCGCGTATCGTTCCCGGCCCGCGCATGCGATCAAGTCATCGGCGGCGGCTGTTGATTTTTCCTGCATCATCTAGCCCCTAGTCGCCGTTGAGATGGAAGGTATGGCAACCGATCGCGTCCATGCACTGGAAGAAGAAAACCGCCGTGAAGCTCCCCCGGTTGATCTTGTTATTAAGGTTTCGGGCGCTTTCGGTCACGCCAATCGCGGCAAGCCGATCAGCCAGGTCCGCATAGCTGAGATATCTCCGCGCCATCTCGGCTCTGATTGTGCCCTTAACGATGGTCTTCCAGTCCCTGTTCGTTCTCATCATACATCGTTTGCGGTGTCTAAGAGATCGTAAATGAGGAATTCCGGCTCGACAAGAACCATAGCGCGGCGAACGTGATGTTTATCGATTTAATATAACATCGCGAGAGCCCGGCCCAACTCCGCCTACACCGCTCAGTTCGTCGGCGAGAGATCGTGCGCAAAAATAGAATCGCCGCGCACCTTGACATCGCCGGGGTCGGATTTTAGGGCTTGCGCTCTCATTCCGGCAGCACCCCGCCATGCCTCACCAGAAATACGCCGCCTTCGCGGGCCGTCTCGCCATCGTCGGTTTCGGCAGCATCGGCCAGGGCGTGCTGCCGCTGTTGCTGCGCCACCTCGACATCCGCCCCGACCAGATCGCGATCGTCACCGCCGAGCCCCGCGGGAGCGAGGTCGCGGCGGAATACGGCATCGGCTTTACCGAGATCGCGCTGACCCGCGACAACTACCGGGCGGTGCTGGGGCCGCGGCTCGGCCCGGGCGATTTCTTGCTCAATCTGTCGGTCGACGTATCGAGCATCGCTTTGATCGAATGGTGCCAACAGATCGGCGCGCTCTATCTCGATACCTGCACCGAGCCGTGGCCGGGCGGCTATACCGACCCCAGCCTACCGCCTGCGGCGCGCTCCAACTACGCGTTGCGCGAGAGCGCTCTCGCGGTGCGACGGCGGCGGCCGGACGGGCCGACCGCGGTGATCACCCACGGCGCCAATCCCGGGTTGGTGTCGCATTTCGTCAAGCAGGCACTGGTCGATCTCGTCCCCGGCGGCGCGCCGATCCCGGCCGACCGCGCCGGCTGGGCGGCGCTCGCCGAGCACATCGGGGTCAAATCCATCCATATCGCCGAGCGCGATACCCAGGTCGCGGCGACACCCAAGGAGCCGGGCGAGTTCGTCAATACCTGGTCGATCGACGGGTTCGTCAGCGAAGGCTCGCAGCCGGCCGAGCTCGGCTGGGGCACGCATGAGCGGCATTTCCCGGCCGACGGACGACAGCACGATTTCGGAGACCGGGCGGCGATCTATCTGATGCGGCCGGGCGCGGCGACGCGGGTGCGGAGCTGGACCCCGCTCGAAGGCCCCTATCACGGGTTTCTGATCACCCACGGCGAATCGATCTCGATCGCCGACTACCTGACCCTGCGCGACGGCGACACGGTGCGCTACCGCCCGACCTGCCACTACGCCTATCACCCGTGCGACGACGCGGTGTTGAGCCTGCACGAGCTGGCCGGCAAGAACTGGCGAGTGCAATCCAGGAAGCGGCTGATGGTCGACGAGATCACCACCGGCATCGACGAACTGGGCGTGTTGCTGATGGGCCAAGCCGGCGGGGTCTACTGGTACGGCTCGCGCCTGTCGATCGACGAGGCGCGACGGGTCGCGCCGCACAACAACGCGACCTCGCTGCAGGTCACCGCCGCGGTCTTGGCCGGGATCATCTGGGCGATCGAGCACCCGCGCCGCGGCATCGTCGAGCCCGACGAGATGGATTTCGCCCGCGTGCTCGAAATCGCCGGCCCCTATCTCGGCGACATCGTCGGCGTGCGCGGCGAATGGACCCCGCTCGACGATCGCGAAACCCTGTTCGCCGAGGATATCGACCAGTCCGACCCCTGGCAGTTCAAGAACATCCGAGTCATCTGACCGGGATCATGGGCGGATGAGCCGGCGGGGCTGGCTGATTGCGTTGTGGCTCTACGCGGCCGCCGGGCTGGGCGACGCCGCGCTGCACCTGCGCGAGGAGAACGAAGCCGGCCTCGCGCGCTACGCGCCCGACCGGCTGATCGTCGCCGGCGTCGCCGGGCTGTTCTGGCCGGTCGACATCGTCGCGCGGACCTTGCTTCCGACCGGGTAACGACCGCGCGGCTCCCGGCCCGTCAGAACAGGCCGAGCATGGTCCCGACCAGCCAGAACAACGCCAGCGACACGCAGGCCAGCACGATCAGCAACAAGCCGCGCAGAACCCGCACGAGCTGGATGGTAATCGGCGCCGACGGTCGCTGGTCCTCGCGCTCGACGATATAATCGTCGGGCGAACCCCTAAATTCCTCGTCCGGCGGGATCGTCGCTCGCGCCATGTCGATCTCCAGTTACGGGCTCCGGTCACGGGCGGCTAGGAACTCTGTCGCGGCCCGAAGCGGGCTCGGTATCGATCCCGGACCTGGACCCCGGCCCCGATCGGCCCGCCGGCACCCGAATCAACGCGGCGATTTCCGCCGCCCGGGCCTCGGCGCGCGGCCGATCGCGCGTCGACAGCACCTCACGCAACTCATCCGCCCGCTTGCCGGCCGGCTGGTTGCCGCGCCCCGCCGCGGCGCGATACCAAGCATAGGCATCGACCGCCGAGGCGTCGATCCCCTCGCCGCGCTCGTAGAGGATCGCGAGATTGACCATCGCCGGCACCACGCCCTGGAGCGCCGCGCGATTATACCACGCCACGGCGGCGACGAAGTCCTGACCGGTTCCCTGCCCCCGCGTATAGGCGACGGCGAGGTTGTACTGCGCCAGCGGATAGTTGGCGTTGGCCGCCTTGCTATACCAGGTGAAGGCCTCGGCCAGATTGACCGGGACCCCGCGGCCGCGCTCGAACAACACGCCGAGATCGTACTGGGCGCGCGGCAGGCCCTGCTCGGCGGCGGCGCGGAACCAGGTCGCCGCGGTCGGATAATCCTGCACCACCCCGTCGCCCTTGGCGTAAAGGATGGCGAGCTCGAGCTGCGCGTCGGCGTTCCCGCCCTTGGCCCGCGGCAGGTAGAAGGCGACGCGGTCGGTCGGGTTATCGGGCGGCGCGACGGCGGGCAAGTTCGTGTCAGCCGGCCGAGGACGGGTCCAGATCGCCTTGCCCAGCGAGCCGAGCGGTCCCAGCCCCGCGATCCCCAGAACGAGGACCAGGACGGCCATGACCGCGGTCCCGGTCGCGATTTGCCTCCGGCGGACCCGCAGCCAGTCGCCGACGGCCCGCCCGAGCGCCCGCCAATCGCGGTTCGCGGGGAGGATCGCCTCACCGGTTTCGCCAACCCCCTCTTCGGGCGACGCCCGCGCTTCCCGACGCGGCTCGCCGCGATAGAGATCGCGCCACCACGGCGCGTCGGGATCCAGCGGTTCCGGCGCGACAGGGTCGGGGGGAACGGCGGTCCCGCGCGCCGCGGGCGGAAACGCGCGCTGGTCGGCGAGCGGCGGCGGCGTTCCCGGTGCGAGAAACGACCGCCGTACCGGGCGCGGCCCCGCGGGAGAAAAGGCGGCCGGCGCGACCGGGATCGTGGCGCGGGCGGGCGCGGGCGACGCGTCAGGTTCGTCCCACGCCCTCGGCTCGATTATCGGCGGCGGATCGTCGAGCGGCTCGCCCCAGGGCGCCGCGACACTGTTCGGGCGAGGCGCAAACCCGCGATGGGTCGGGTTGACGCGTCGCGCCGACGCGTTTCCCCGGGCGGCGCGGACGGAAATCCGGCCGTCATCCGGCAGCGTTATATCGGGCGGCGCGCGCGTGTCGACCATTCCTGCCCTGTTTCGAGTCCCGCGGTCTCGGCCGTGGTTTCCGACCAGCGGAAACCGCGTAGCGATTCCAGTCTCCGGCGTCGATTTCAAGGCCGATCGCGGCCGACCGCGGGTCCACTCCCGCCGGTCGACCATCACCCGCCCGATCGTTCCCATTCCGATTATTCCCATAAGGCACGCGAAGCGCCAGCACCGGCCCCAATCGGAGATGTCGGCGGGAACAATTGCGCGCCTACCATCGTTACTGATGATCGTCGATCGATCGACGATCAGAGAGGACAACAGATGACCAAGACACTGATTGCGCCGGGCGCCATATTCATGCTGCTAGGCTTAGCCGCCTGCACGAACCCCTATGACCCCGGCCAGCGCGCGCTCGGCGGCGGGTTGATCGGCGCCGGCGCCGGGGCCGCGATCGGCGCCGCCGCGGGCGGTGGTCCGGGTGCCGCGATCGGCGCCGCCGCCGGCGGCGCGACCGGCGCGCTGGTCGGCGTGGCAACCACCCCGCCGCCGCCCCCGCCGCCCGGCTATTACCGCTAGTTCGTTCTCGCTCGCTCCTCCCCACTACGCAGGCGCGCGGCGGTTGACGCCGCCGGGAGCCCGCGGTCTTTCGCTATCGCGTCAGATCGCTACTATGCCGCCGGCAACGGCGACAGCGGTGAGTGTGGGCGATGGGGCTGAGTTCCGGGCGGTCGCGGGACGGCGGGTCCGACGGCGGCGAGCATCTGGAGCGGGCGCGTTCGCTCGGCCCGACGCTCGACGCCGCCGCCGACGACATCGAACTCGGGCGGGAACTTCCGCCGGCGATCGCGACGGCGCTGATCGAAGCCGGGATGTTTCGCCTGTTGCAGCCGCGCAGCCTCGGCGGCGCGGAATTGCGCCCGGCCGCATACGCACGGATCGTCGAGGAAATCGCCCGGCACGACGCCAGCGCCGCCTGGTGCGTCGGCCAGGCCTGCGGCTGCACGATGTCGGCCGCGCTAATGAGCGCCGAGGCCGCGCGGACCATCTGGGGCGCGCCAGACGGCATCGTCGCCTGGGGCCCGCCGGACGCGGCCAAGGCGCGCACCGTGCCGGGAGGCTATCGCCTGACCGGCAATTGGAGTTTCGCCAGCGGCAGCCACCACGCGACCTGGCTCGGCGCCCATGTCGCGGTCTTCGCCGAGGGCGGCGCTCCGCTGACGCGACCCGACGGCACCGCGGTCATCCGCACCTTGCTGTTTCCGAAAACCAGCGCGACGATGACCGACACCTGGCACGTGATCGGCCTCAAGGGCACCGGCAGCGACAGCTATTCGGTCGACGATCTGTTCGTGCCCGCGGATTTCGCGGTCCACCGCGACGGCAAGGCCGAGCCGCGCGAAAAGGGGCCGCTCTACCGCTTCAGCAGCAGCAATCTTTATGCGTCGTCGTTCGCCAGCGTGGCGCTCGGGACCGCGCGCAGCGTGCTCGACTCCTTTATCGAACTGGCGCGCGACAAGATCCCGCGCGGCGCGCGGGTGACCATGCGCAACAACAACGTGATCCAATCGGAGGTCGCGCAAAGCGAGGCGCGGCTGGCGTCGGCGCGGCACTACATGCTGGCCGTGCTCGACCACAGCTGGGACCATGTCGCCGCCGGCGATCGCCTGACTATCGAGCAGAACGCCGCGATTCGGCTGGCCACGACCTGGGCGATCCACCAGGCCCGCGATGTCGTCGACACGCTGTACCAGGCGGCGGGGGCCACCGCGATCTTCAACGAAAATCCGTTCGAGCGACGCTTTCGCGACATCCACACCGTGGCGCAGCAAGTGCAGGGACGGCAGACCCATTTCGAGACCGTCGGCCGGATCATGATGGGGCTACCGCCCGACGCGACGATGTTCACGTTCTGAAGGCGTGAGGTCCCGCCCAATCATGATGCGGCAGCTTGCCTCGCTAGCGATGGACGTGATCGCGGTCTACGTGGTGCTACTCGCGATCTATTGGGCGAGTTGCGCCATCGTCATCCGCCTCAACCGTCGCATCCCCGCCGCCAAGATCCAGCTCGACCGGGAAACCCCGCCCGCGCTGATCCGCCGCGATCGGCGACAGAGCATCAGCTCGCTGGCCGTGATCGCGACGATGTTCGGCACCGGCCATTTTCTGTACGACAGCTTGGGCTGGGGCTTCGCGGCGCCGACCAGCCTCCTTGGGACCGTCGCGTCGTTCGTCGGCTCGCTGGTGCTGTTCGACACCTGGTTCTACTGGTTCCACCGGCTGATCCACATCCGGCCGCTCTACCGGCGCGTGCATCAATTTCACCACATGACCGTCACCCCGGTGGTGTGGTCGAACAACAGCGACCTGTTGGTCGACAATCTGTTTCTGCAATCGTACTGGCTGGTGGCGCATTTCCTGATCCCGATCGCGCCGGTCGCCCTGCTGCTCCACAAGATCTACGACCAGGTGACCGGGATCGCCGGTCATTCGGGCTGGGAACATGGCGGGCTCTGGTGTTGGCCGCCGTCACCGCTGGTCGGGGTCACCCATCACGACCAGCACCATCGCTTTTTCCGCTGCAACTATGCGACGCATTTCAGCCTGTGGGATCGGCTGATGGGCACCTTGCACCCCGAGCACGATGCCGAGCTCAAGCGCAACATCGTTCGCGCCGGCGAAGCGCGGCTGCGGCGCCCCCGACCGGCCGCCTGAGCACGGGTCAGGCGGTCAGCACCTCGAGCACATGCCCGTTCGGATCCTCGAAGTAGAAGCCGCGGCCGCCGCGCCGATGGTTGATCTCCATGTCGGCGCGCGAGCGTGGCCCGCTACCGTAGGCGATGCCCTCGTCCTTGACCCGGCCGAAGATCGCGTCGAACTCGCCGTCGGCGACCTTGAAGGCATAGTGGTGGCTGTGGAAATCGCCGCGTTCGTCGAAATCCAGGGTCAGCGCGTCATTGACCTGGACCGGTGCGAAATGGGAATGAGGGCCGCGATATTCGAGGCCGAAGATGCGGGCAAAGAAACGGGCGGAAGCGACCTTGTCGCGAGCCGGAACGATGGTGTGATCGAGAACGATGGCCATGGCAACCTCCTCCAGCGGATCGGCGAAAGCCGGCTCGACGATGAACGGGCAAGAAATGACGCAGGCGAGAGTACCGCGAATTCGCCGTTCTCGAAAGCCGGCCTCTAGGCGATGAAACTTGGCATCGTCTCGGACATCCACTGCAACGCGCGGGGCCTATTGGAAGCGCTGCGCCTGATGGGCGATATCGACGAGTTGGTCTGCCTCGGCGATAGCATCTGGGAATATCGCTTCTCGAACGAAGTGGTCGATATCCTGAAGCAGCGCGGGGCGCACACGATCCTCGGCAATCACGAGGAGGGGTTCCTCGGCCCGCACGGCGCGCGCGCCCGGGCGCGCGACGGGATCGACGACAGACTGCTCGACTGGCTCGCCAGCAGGCCGCACCGCACCGACCTCGAAATCGCCGGCAAGAAATTGCTGCTGGTGCATTCGACGCCGTGGGAGCCGCGCGGCGCCTATATCCACCCGGGAGACTCGCAACTCGCGCGCTTCGCCGAGGCAGACGCCGATTTCGTCCTTTACGGCCACACCCATGCTCAGGTGGTGCGCCGGTTCGGTGGAGTGCTGGTGATAAATCCTGGCTCGGCCGGCGACGCGCGCGACCACCGCAACGCCAGGCAGCTCTCCTGCGCCGTGCTCGATACCGCGAGCGAGGAGGTGCGGGTGATCGACTTTCCCGAGATTCGGCAGTGACCGCGCCGCCGCGCTATTTCGAGGACTACACGCCGGGAGCGGTGTTCAGCGGCGGCGCGCTCATTGTCAGCGAAGCCGAGATCCTCGATTTCGCCGGCCGCTACGATCCGCAGGCGATGCACACCGACCGCGAGGCGGCACGGCGCGGCCCGTTCGGCGGGCTGATCGCCAGCGGCTGGCATACCGGCGCGATGATGATGCGCCTGCTGACCGAGATATTCGTCTCGCCGGTCGCCAACCAGGCCTCGCCCGGGCTCGACGAGTTGCGCTGGCTGCTGCCGGTGCGCCCCGGCGATGTGCTGAGCCTCAGGGCGACCGTGCTCGACGCGCGCCCCTCGCGCTCGAAGCCAGACCAGGGCGTCGTCAAGAGCCTGGTCGAAGTCGTAAACCAGGACGGCGCGGTGGTGATGAGTCTCAAGCCGATCACCCTGGTGCGATGCCGGCCGATGCCGGCCAACGCGGGAGACCAACATGGCTGACACCTCGTACGCGCGGCTCGGCGGCTACGACGCGATCGCGGCGGTCGCCGACAACCTGCTGCCGCGGTTGATGGGTGATTGGCGGCTCGGCCGCTTCTGGCAACACCGCGGCTCCTCGCAATGACGGGCGGGGTCAGGCCGGCAATCGCCACCCCAGCCACTCGCAGATCGCTCGGCCCATCACCCAATCGAGATCGTCGCCGCCGAGCCAGGGCAATTCCTCGGCGAACAGGCCGACCGCCTGTTTGTAGGTGCAGGGAATCCCGGTCAGGTCGGTGCCCCAGAACAGGCGCCGCGGCCCGAAAGAGTCGAACACCCGGCGCAGGAACGGGTGCAGGCGGCGATAGGGATAGGCCTCGCTCGAATAGCGCGGCAGGGCCGAGGCCTTGGCGGCGACGTTGGGGTGCTTGGCCAGAGCCAGCAAATTCACCAGATCGCCAAACGCGGCTTCGTCCTTGCCGTCGCGCACCAATCCCAGATGGTCGATCACGAAGCGCATGCCGGGGTGGCGCTCGGCGAGCCGGCCGATTTCCGGCAACAAGCCGGGGGTCGACACCATCGCCGGCAGCCCGTTACGCTCGGCCGCCGCCCACAGCCAGTCGCCCTCGGGCTCGGTGAACAAGGCCCGCGCACCGGCGCAGGCGGTCGTCACCCGGATGCCGAGCATGCCCGTCTGCTCCCGCCACCCATCAAGCGCGCGCGGATCGGGATGCGCCAGCGGCGGCCTGCCCATCACCGCGAACCGGTCGGGGTGGAGCCGCGCCGCCGCCAGCGCGAGGTCGTTGCGGTCGCCCTCCCACGACGGTGGCACGATCACGACACGAGAGACCCCGGCGGCGTCCATCTCGGCCAGCAGATCATCCCGGGAGAACGGGACCGGGCGGTGGGCACGGTGGCCCTGCCCCGGCGGCCACGGCCGCGCCAGCGTATCGGCGGCCCAGATATGGACTTGCGCGTCGACGATCAGCATCCGCGTCTCCTCCGCGCCGGTCTCGCGCGCTTCCCTCGCGCTTGTCAAGCCGGCCGGCGCATGGTTCGATCGCCCCGCATTTCGGGAGGGCGCGGGAAGACATCATGCCGGATACCATCATCGTCGATACCGCGACCAAGATTCTGCAGGATCTGTGCGAGCCGAAGGTCGTCAACGCGGCCGAGGACGGCATCTGGCCGCAGGCCTTGTGGGATGCGCTGGAGGAATCGGGCCTGCCCCTGACCTGGGTCTCCGACGAGTTCGGCGGGGTCGGCGCCGAGATGCTCGACGGGTTCGCCGTCTTGCGCGTCGCCGGGCGGTTCGCGGCGCCGGTGCCGCTCGCCGAGACGTTGATGGCCGGCTGGCTGCTGGCGCAGGCGCGAATCAACGCGCCGGGCGGGCCGATGACCCTGGCTCCGGTGCATGAGGACGGCAATATCGCGCTCGGCGCCGATGGCAAGTTGCGCGGCCGCGCGCGGCATGTGCCGTTTGCCCGCGCAGCCGGCCATCTCGCCGTGTTGGCACGGAGCGACGGGGGACCCGTCGTGGCCTTGGTCGAGGGTAAAGGTCTGGCGATGACCCACGGCATCAGTCTCGCCGGTGAACCGCAGGATGAAGTGAGATTCGACGGCGCCGTCCCCCTCGCCACCGGCCCGGTGCCGGGGCTCGATCTGGCGGCGATGGTGCGGCTCGGCGCCGCGGTGCGCGCCCAGCAGATGGCCGGCGCGCTCGAACACATTCTCGATGCGTCGGTGCAGTTCTCGCTCGATCGGGTGCAATTCGGCCGGCCGATCGCGAAGTTCCAGGCGGTGCAGCACAATCTGGCGACCTTGGCGGGCGAGGTCGCCGCCGCCGGCGCGGCCGCCGACGCCGCCGCCGAGGCGATCGCCCGCTCGGGCATCGCGGGCGCCACGGCGGTGAGCGAGGTCGCGATCGCCAAATTGCGGGTCGGCGAGGCCGCCGGCTCGGGCGCGGCGATCGCGCATCAGGTGCACGGCGCAATGGGCTTCACCCGCGAGCATTCATTGCACCACTCGACCCGGCGCCTGTGGGCGTGGCGCGAGGAGTTCGGCAACGAGACCTACTGGGGCGTGCGGCTGGGCCGCATGGTCGCCGCCACCGGCGCCGACGCGCTGTGGCCGTTCATCACCGCGGGAGCGTGAGGCCAAGATGAGCACGAGCTTTCACTTCGACCCGATCGAATTGCCACCCGAGGCCGAGGCGTTGCGCCAGGAGGTCCGCGCCTTTCTGAAGCAGGAAATCGAGGCCGGCACGTTCAGTCCGCAAGGGGGCCGCAACGACAATGCCCCTGCCTTTGCCCGCAAGGTCGGCGCCAAGGGCTGGATCGGCATGACCTGGCCAAAGCAATACGGCGGCCACGAGCGCTCGCACCTCGAACGCTATGTCGTGATCGAGGAGATGCTGGCGGCCAAGGCGCCGACCCGCCACTACTCGACCGCCGACCGCCAGAGTGGGCCGATGATCCTGCGCTATGGCCAGGAAGAGGTACGGCAAAAGATATTGCCGCGCATCGCCTCGGGCGAATTGTGCTTTTGCATCGGCCTCAGCGAGCCGAATTCTGGCTCCGACGTGTTCGCCGCCTCGACCCGGGCGACCAAGACCGACGGCGGCTGGCTGGTCAACGGGCGCAAGATCTGGACCAGCAACGCGCATAATTCCGACTACATGATCGCGCTGTTGCGCACCTCGCCGTCGACCAAGGAAAACCGCCGCCACGGCCTGACCCAGTTTCTGGTCGACACCAAATCGCCGGGCATCACGATGAACCCGATCATTAATTTGACCGGGGCGCACGAGTTCAACGAGGTTGTCTTCGACGACGTGTTCGTGCCCGATCTGCACATGATCGGCGAGGTCGACATGGCGTGGAAGCAGGCCAGCGACGAGCTCGCCTACGAGCGCAGCGGCCCGGACCGCTGGCTCGAAACCTTTCAGAGCCTGGTCGAATTGGTGCGCGTCACCGGGGCCGAGCCCGACGACAGGGTCGCCGCCGGGATCGGCCGCGAGGTCGCGCATCTGGCGACGTTGCGGCGCATGTCATTGTCGGTCGCGGGCATGATGCAGGCCGGCAAGACCCCGGCCGCCGAGGCCGCCGTGGTCAAGGATCTCGGCACCAATTGGGAGCAGGCATTGCCTAACCAGGTGCGCCACCTGGCGCCGGTGCGCGGCGACTCGACGCCCGACAGCAACGACGACCGCTTTGAGCAAGCGTTGCGCTCCACCACGCTGATCGCGCCGAAACTGACGATCCAGGGCGGCACCCGCGAGGTATTGCGCGGCATCATCGCCCGCGGCCTGGGTCTGCGCTGATGCCCGATCTGAGGCCCCTGTTCTCGCCCGACAGCATCGCCATCGTCGGCGCTTCGGGCGATGATCATTCGTTGCGCGGGCGCCTGACCCGGCAGCTCGTCGAGCATGGTTATGACGGGCGTATCTATCCGGTGACCCGCAGCCAGAGCGAGGTGCTCGGGCTGAAGACCTACGCGAGCGTGGCCGATCTGCCCGAGGCGCCCGAATTGGCGATCATCCTGGTGCCGGCGGCGCATGTGGTGGCGACGATCGATCAGTGCGGCGCCCGCGGCATCCGCGCCGCCGCGATCATCAGCTCCGGCTTCGGCGAGGAAAAAACCGATGAAGCCGCCAATCGCGACGCCGAATTGCAGGCAGTCGCGGCGCGCTGGAGCATGGCGATCTCCGGGCCGAACTCGGAGGGTCTGGTCAACCCGCTGCGGCCGCTGGTCGCGACCTTCAGCCCGGTGTTCCACGACCCGCGCGTCCCGCTGATGCCCGTCGCCGGCGCGGCGAAGCCGATTGCGGTCAGTTGCCAGAGCGGCGCACTGACCTTTTCGTTCCTGAGCCGCGGGCGGGATCGCGGCCTCAAGTTCACCTATCAGGTGAGCTCGGGCAATCAAACCGTTCTCGAAGCTCACGATTATATGGACTGGATACTCGATTCCGGCGGCGCCGATATCTTCATGGCCTACCTCGAGGGCATCCGCCGCCCCGATCGGTTTCGCGAAGTCGCGGACAAGGCTGCGTGGGCCGGCAAGCCGCTGATCATCGCCAAGGTCGGACGCTCCGCCGCCGGCCGTCGCGCCGCCGCATCGCATACCGGCGCGCTCGCCCACTCGGGCGCGGTCGACGACGCGATCTTTCGCCATCACGGCATCATCCGCGGCGAGGACCTCGACCACATGATCGATGTCGCGACCGCCTTCGCCTATTGCAAATTGCCGCGCGGCAACCGGGTCGCGATCATCACCGGCTCGGGCGGCAGCGCGGTGTGGCTGGCCGACATCTTGTCGGCGCACGGGCTCGAACTGCCGGTGCTCGAAGACGACATCCAGCGGCGCATCATGGCGATGCTGCCGCCCTATGCCTCGGCGTTGAACCCGATCGACGCGACCGCGCAGGCGATCGGCGAGGTCGGGTACGCGCCGATCGTCAAATTGGTGCGCGAATCCGAGCGGATCGACACGATCCTGCTGATCGCCTCGCTCGCCAACGAGGCGACCGCGACCAAGCGTGCCTTGGAACTCGGCGACATCGCCGCCACCACCAGCCAGCCGATCATCCTATCGACCTATACGACCGCGACGCCGGGGGCGGTCGCCGCCTTCGCCGCAGCGGGCATCCCCTGCTACACCGCGATGCCGAGCTGCGCCCGGGCGATCCGGGCCCTGGTCGACTACGCGGCGTTCCAGGCGCGGCGCAAACGCCGCCCGCCCGCGGTCGAGACCGACCGGCGCTGCCGCGACGAGACCGCGAGCGCGCTCGCCGCGGCGGGACCGGCATTGACCGAGTTCGCGGCCAAGGCGTTGCTCGCCCGCTACGGCGTTCCGGTGCCGAGCGAGGCGTTGGCGGCCAGCGAGGACGAGGCGGTCGCGGTCGCGGCCCGCATCGGCGGCGGCGTCGCGCTGAAGATCCAATCGTCCGACATCTTGCACAAGACCGAGGCCGGCGCGGTCGTGCTGAACCTGACCGGCGAGGCGGCGGTGCGCGAGGGCTTTCGTACCGTGTCGGCGCGCGCCAAGACCGCCCGGCCCGACGCCAAGATCGACGGGGTATTGGTGCAGGCGATGGCGCGGCGCGGGCAGGAGATCATCCTCGGCGTCACCCGCGATCCCGATTTCGGCCCGATGCTGATGGTCGGGCTCGGCGGCATCCATGTCGAGGTGTTGCGCGACGTCGCCTTCGCCCCGGTGCCGCTCGGCACCGACGACGCGCTGGCGCTGCTCGGCGAGTTGAAGGGCGCGGCTGTGCTCGACGGGGTGCGCGGGGCGCCGGCCTCCGACCGCGCCGCGCTGGCCGCGCTGATGGTGGCCTTGTCCCGCTTCGCCGCCGACCACGCGGATGCGGTCGCCGAGATCGACCTCAACCCGGTCATCGTCCACGAAGCCGGCGCCGGGCTTACCGTCGTCGACGCGTTGATCGTCAAAAGGTGATGCGAGGCAGAATTGCGCCAATCGGAGCATATTTCTGGAATTCGGAACCGCGCTGCCGGCGGAACGCGAGCGCATACCGTACCCAAGTTTTATCTCAACGGGTTTGTCTCACAAAACACTGGGACTTCTGAGGAGCCCTTCGTGTGGGTCGGATCGTTACAGACCGGTGAGATATCTCGAAAATCTCCAAAGAATCTGTCGATTGTTCGTGGCCTATACGATGGTGCAGGTGGCATCCTCGAGCCCAACGCCACTATCGAACGTCATCTCGCCAAGATCGAAAGCGCCGCCGCGACAGCAATTCGGAATTTGGCTGCCAGGCCAATTGGGAACGGGGTAGTTGTATCACCCGAGATTTGGCGCTTCATGGCGTGGCAAGCGGCTCGGACGCCGGGCTGGATGGAGTTCATCGAGCGCTGGATTTGGGGGCACCCAGATATTTCGGAGACGGACGTTGTTGAACCGCCGCCTCCTGGATTTGAGACAGCTATCCGCCGTGAGCGGCCAATGTGCCTGGAGGATCCGAGCACCGGAGTTCGTCGTGAGATAATTGATGCGGAAGAGATTGAAGCCTATCGCAAGCAGGGTTGGCGATTTGTTCTGCGCCGGGACGATCATCTCGAATTGCTGCATTGGCAGGCCTGGTACTTCCAAGTTCGCCACTTTCCGAGACTCTCTTGGACTCGATTGCAGCCACCGCAAGGCGAATGTTTCATTACCAGCGACCGGGGAGTGACGTGGCTCGTCGATGGTTACCACGGTCAGACAATCCCAGTCGCACTCAGAGACCCCGCCGCGATGATATTTGCGCCGCTGACGAAAAATCTAGCGCTGGTCGGGCAACACGGAAAAGAAGCACTCGATGCCACCTCATGGGGCATTAATGCCTTGATCGCCATCTCCGCCTCCGCCTGGATTGCCGGTCCAACGCGGGAATTTGTGCAGCGTGCCCTCTTCGATCAGGCACTTTTCGAACTTGAGGCGATTACCACTCTCAAACTTGAGGTGCATTGAAATGAGCGACTACACCGGGTTTACCGAGATCGGCGTCACGTTCGACGGGCATGTGGCGACGGTGGAAATTCGCCGTCCGCCGCATAATTTCTTCGACAGCCTCTTGATCGCCGAGATCGGCGAGGCGTTCGAGCGGCTCGACGCCGACCCGGCGTGCCGCACGATCGTGCTCGCCGCCGAGGGGCGTTCGTTCTGCGCCGGCGCGGATTTTTCAAAGCGCATGGACACCGGCACGGTCGCGGAATCGGCGCGCAGCGGCGCCGGCCGGCATCTCTACAAGGAGGCCAGCCGGCTGTTCCGGGCGAAGAAGCCGATCATCGGGGCGATCCACGGCGCCGCGGTCGGCGGCGGGCTCGGTCTCGCGCTGGTCCCTGATTTTCGCGTGACCTGCGCCGAGGCGCGGTTCAGCGCCAATTTCAACCGGCTCGGCTTTCACCCCGGGTTCGGGCTGACGACGACCTTGCCGCGCCTGGTCGGGGCGCAGCAGGCGGCATTGCTGTTCTATACCGGGCGGCGCATCCCCGGCGACGAGGCGGTCAGGATCGGCCTCGCCGATGTCCTGGTATCGCAGAACGAGGTGCGTGGCGCCGCGCAGGCGCTGGCGCTCGAAATCGCCCAGTCGGCCCCGCTCGCGGTGTTGTCGACGCGCGAGACGATGCGGCGCGGCCTCGCCGACCTAATCGACGCCGCGACCGAGCGCGAATTGGTCGAGCAGGACTGGCTGCGCCGCACCGAGGATTTCCAGGAAGGCATCAAGGCGATGGCCGATCGCCGCCTGCCCAACTTCCAGGGGCGCTGACCGCCGGGGGCTGGTGCCGGAGAGGTGGTGCCGTCATGCCTAAAAATGCGCCCCCACTCGCCCAAATCGTGGGTTTGATCGGCCCCAATGAACGCGTACTATGACGGTAGGGCGCGTCTTCGCGGCCAACGCCGCCTGTCACGGGAGGAGTATCGGATGGAAAAGATGCTGAACTCACTGACCGGAACGATCATCGCCGGCCTGGTTCTGACGGTCGTAATGGTGATCTTGATCCGCGTCATCGCTGCTGCCTGACGCGACGGAGGGGGAACAAGCCATGCAAGAATTCGTCAGCATCGCCTGGTGGACATTTGCCTTCCGCTGGCTCCACATTCTCAGCGGCATCATGTGGATCGGCCATCTGTGGTACTTCAACTTCACCCAAACCCCGACGATGCCGAAGATCCCGGCGGAGCTTCGTCCGGCGGTGGTGCGCTATATCCTGCCGGAGGCGCTGTTCTGGTTCCGCTGGGGCGCGATGGCGACGATCGCCACCGGGCTGATTCTCGCCTACATGAACCATTACCTGCTGAACGCGATCAAGCTGGGCATCGGCGATCACAACGCCCAATTCACCGCGATCGGCTTTGGCATGTGGCTGGGCACGATCATGTGGTTCAACGTGTGGTTCATCATCTGGCCGAACCAGAAGAAGGTGATGGGCACCGTCAGCGCCACACCTGACGAGGTCAACGCCGCGCGCCGGATCGCCGGGCTGACCTCGCGGGTCAACACGATGCTGTCGATCCCGATGCTGTACGCGATGGTCGGGACGATGCACTTCAACTTCTGAGGCGGAATCAGAACCGGTTACGGAGCGCGGCGGCCATCAGCCGCCAGCTCTGCAACGGGTCCGCCATTGCCAGCGCCGGAGCAAACGGGTCGTAGCCGACCCGCTTGAGCCGCGCGAGACATCTCCTCGCCACGATTGCCGGCAGCAATGCCGCAAGTGCCGAGCGGGGTATGGCGCCAGCCGACTGGCGTGCTCGTTCGAGATGTTGCGCGGCGGCGGCGGCGAGGGTGGAAATCGCCTGCCGCAATGCCGGCGACGCGCGGCCGGCGGTGTAGTCGCGCGGGTCGAGCCCGCTTTCCCGAGCGATATCGTCGGGGATGTAGCAGCGCCCCGCGCGCGCGTGGAACGGCATCGCCCGCATCAATCCGGCGAGGCCGTAGGCGATACCGGCATCGCGCGCCGCCGCGGTGGCGACGGCATCGCGCGCGCCGAGTATCTCGGCGGCAAGGCACATCAGCTCTGCTGAGCTGCCCTCGGTGTATCCTTCGAGCATCCCCAGGGTGGCTGGCGGCGGCGCGTCGAGATCGGCTTCGCGCGCGTCGATCAGCCGGTCGAAACGGGCCCGGGTCAGCCCCTTGGCGCGAATCGCCGCGGTCAGCGGTTCGACCACGACATGATGGCGAACCGTGCCGCCATCGAACGCGCCGGTGATCGCCTCGCGCCACCATTGCAGCCGGATGCGGCCCAACATCACCTCGCTGACCGCCTCGCGCACGCGGGCGATCTCGTAATTGAACGCATAGAGAGCGAACAGCGCCTCGCGCCGGCGGGCGGGAGCGAACAGCACGGTCTGAAAGCGGTCGCGGTCATGCCGGCGGACCAGCGCCGCGACCGGCGACAAACCGGCAGCACCATCCGTCATCATCAGACCCTGAAAGCTCGACCCATCACGATCTGTCACTAGACCCGTTTCGGCCGGCGTGGAAGCGGCTCCGGGCCGGCTTGCTAAAGATGCACGCCCTTGTCGAGCAATACGGCGGTGTAGGCACGATAGCTCATGCCAAGCGCCTCGGCGCGGGCAAGGCGCGCCAGGGCGATCTCCCGCGGGGGCGTCTTCCAGGCCCGCGCATGCGCCTTTTTCCAGCAGAACTGTCGCCAGTCGGCACCGGGGTCGAGAGGCGGCCCGCCATTGTGGCCGATGCCGAACAAGGCAGCGGCGGATCGGTTGTTGTCGAACGGCATCGTCGCGACGAAATTGCTTTCTGACAGGACGGGCCCGGCCCCATCACTCGAATCTAGCAAAATTCGCGCCGACACAACGCGGAATTCGATCCGGCCGGGACCGCGTCGCCCCCTAAATTGCAAGGCTCCCCTGGAAACGGGTATCTCAGAGCGGGGGCAGCAGGGCGGCGGCGACACGCCGATCTTCCGCCAACAGGACATTGTAGGTGCGACAGGCGGCGCCCGTATCCATCGGTTCGACCGCTATGCCGCTCTGCCGCAATGCAGCGCGCAACTCGGCCGGAACCGGCACCATCCGGCGCCCGAGGCCGAGCAGCAGCAATTCGACAGCACCGTCTTCGATTACCGGGAGCAGGGCTTCGCGGCTGACCGCCGCCCTGTGCCAGGGGACGGTGCGCTCGGCGAACACCAGGATCGGCCCGGTATGGACGACACCGCTGACCCGGAACCCGGCCAGGCCATAGCGTTCGATCACCTGGTAGCCGGGGCGAACCAGCGGGGTCAGCTCCATCGTCGCGACCCCGCTTCCAACTAACGCGGAGCGCGCTCGCTGTCGGCCGCGGCCTCGGTGCCGCGGGCGATAGCGCGTCGGTTGGGCTGCACGTAATAGAGAATCGGCGCGGCGATAAACAGCGACGAATAGGTGCCGATGACGATGCCCCACAGCATCGCGATGCTGAACCCGCGCAATACCTGTCCGCCAAAGATCAGCAAAGACAGCACCGCCAGCGCGACGGTGCTGACGGTCAGGATCGTGCGGGACAAGGTTTCGTTCAGCGCGAGGTTGATCAGATCGCGAAACGGCATCGTGCGATGCTTGCGCATCGACTCGCGGACGCGATCGTAGATGACGACGGTATCGTTGATCGAATAGCCGGCGATGGTCAGGATCGCCGCCAGGGTCGTCAGGTTGAATTCGAGCTGAAAGATCGCGAACAGCCCGACCGTGGTGACCACGTCATGGACCGTCGAAATCATCGCGCCAAGGCCGAACTGCCACTCGAAGCGGAACCAGACATAGACCATGATCGCGACCAGCGCGAGCACGGTCGCCAAGGCTCCGGCGCGAATCAGCTCGGCGCCGACGCTGGGGCCGACCACCTCGACCCGGCGGTAGTCGATACCGTCGCCGAGCGCCTTGCGCGCCAGCTCGATCGCGCGCATCTGCGCGGCGTCGCCGCCGGGCTGCTCCGGGAGGCGGATCAGCACGTCGTTCGGACTGCCGAAGCCTTGCAACGAGGCTTCGCCGATATGGAGGGCGTCGAGCTTGGCGCGCATCGCCGCCAGATCGGCCGGCCCGGGTGTGACCCGCGCCTCGATCAACATACCGCCCTTGAAATCGATGCCGTAATTGAGCCCGATCGTCAAAAATGTGCCGATCGACAACGCACCGAGCAGCACCGACGCCACCATCCCGATTACGTGGAGGCGCATGAAGTCGATCGTCGGCGTGCGTCGGATGACGATCAACGGTCTCACAGCGGGATTTCCTTTGGCTTCCAGCGCCTCAGCCAGCTGACGATCAGCAGCCGCGTCACCAGGATCGCCGAAAACAGCGAGGTCAACACGCCGACGCTGAGCGTCACCGCGAACCCCTTGATCGGGCCGGAACCGAGCCAATACAGCAGCAACCCGGCGACCAGCGTCGTCACGTGGCTGTCGAGGATCGTGCCGAACGCGCGCGTGAACCCGGCGTCGAGCGAGGACAGCATCGAGCGGCCGGTGCGGACTTCCTCGCGGATGCGCTCATAGATCAACACGTTGGCGTCGACCGCCATGCCCATTGTCAGGGCGATGCCGGCGATGCCCGGCAGGGTCAGGGTCGCGCCCAGCAACGAGAGTGTCCCCAGCATCAGGCACAGATTGAAAAACAGCGCGATGTCGGCGAACACGCCGAACAAGCCGTAGAACAGCACCATGAACAATATGACAAGGGCCACGCCGACGATGCTGGCGACCGCCCCGGCATGGATCGAATCGGCGCCGAGATCGGGTCCGACCGTGCGCTCCTCGAGGATCGTGATCGGCGCCGGCAACGCCCCTGCCCGCAACAGCAAGGCCAGATCGGCGGCCGACTGCACCGTGAAACTCCCCGATATGATGCCGCTGCCGCCGAGGATCGGCTCGCGGATCACCGGGGCGCTGATCACCTTGTTGTCGAGCACGATCGCGAACGGCTTGCCGACATTCTCGCGGGTCGCTTCGCCGAACCGCTTTGCCCCGACCGAGTCGAACCGGAAGCTGACGACCGCCTCGTTGTTCTGAAAGGTCGCCTGCGCGTCGACCAACGTGTCGCCGCCGACCATGACCCGCTTGCGGACGACATAGGCTCCGCCGCCCGGGCCGCGAGTCTCCTCGGATTGCAGGATCTCATCGCCGGGGGGCAGCCGGCCGCGGCGGGCGTCCTCGACCGTGACCCCGGTATCGACGAGCTGAAAGGTCAATTTGGCGGTGCGGCCCAGCAACGCCTTGACGTGCTCGGGATTGTCGATGCCGGGAAGCTGCACCAGGATGCGGCTCTGGCCCTGGCGCTGGATTGTCGGCTCCTTGGTGCCGGTCTCGTCGACGCGGCGGCGGATGATCTCGATCGACTGATCGACCGCCTGGCGGCGGCGCGCCTCGGTCGCCTGGGCGGTGTAGCGCATCGCGGCGGTGCCGTCGGCGGCGAGTTCGACGGTCAGGTCCGGGTCGATCTTGGCCAGCGCCTTGCGTGCCTCCTCGACGCGGTCGCGCTCGCGGAGAGTGAACACGATCGCGTCGCGCTCGACGCCGAGCCCGGTATAACCGACCTTGGTATCGCGCAACGAGTTGCGCACCGAATCGATCAGAGTGTTGAGGCGGTCGCGCTGGGCGGCGGCGAAATCGACCTCGAGCAACAGGTAGGACCCACCGCGCAGGTCGAGGCCGAGCGAGACCTGTTTGTGCGGGACGGCCTGCGGCAGAAAGGCGAGCTGCGCCGGGGTGAACAGATTGGGCAGGCTGAACAGCACGCCGAGCGCGCAAATCCCGCAGATCAGCAGGATTTTCCAGTTGGCGAAATAGAGCATGGCGGTCGGAGCGCGCTGTGATCAGGCTTTGTCGGCTTTGGCCGCGCCTTCTTTATCCTTGGCCGCCTCGCGGGCCGCCGCCGGGTCGGGCTTGGACAGAACGCTGGTGATCGTGCTGCGCAACACGCGGACCTGGACATTGTTGGCGATGTCGACGGTGACCTCCTCGTCGCTGACCACCTTGTTGACCGTGCCGAGGATGCCGCCGCCGGTAATCACCCGATCGCCACGGCGCAACGCCGTGAGCATCGAGCGGTGTTCCTTTTGCTTGCGCTGCTGCGGTCGGATCAACAGAAAATAGAACACGACAAAGATCAGCACCAACGGCAGGAACTGGACCATCGCGCTACTGCTGTCGAACATGCCGCCCGTCCCTTGGGCGTAGGCCGTGGAAATCAGCATCGACATCGACCTCGAATCAGGGCGCGGCAACCCCGTCGACAAACGTGATTGCGGCACGAGCGGCACAGTCGGCGGCACCGCGCGAATTGGTACGCGATGCTCGGGCAAAGGGCAATGCTCGCCGGCCGACCCCACCCGGCCTTGCCCGCACTGTGACGACCGGGCGCGTTTTCCCCGGTGCGCCGCCTATGATAGCGTCCGCCGCGTCGCCGCATATTCCGAACGATGATGACAGATCCCGAACTCACCCCGCTGCTCTACCGCATCGCCGACGCGCTCGAACGCTTGGCGCCACCGGTTCCGCCGGTAACCGATCTCGACGCCGCCGATGCCTTCATCTGGCACGCCGAGCGCGATTGGCTCGAACCGGTCGCGACGGTCAACCGGGTCGAGATCGCGCTGCTGCGCGGGATCGACCGGGTTCGCGACATCCTCTTGGAAAACACCGAGCGGTTCGCCGCCGGATTGCCGGCCAACAACGTGTTGCTGTGGGGCGCGCGCGGCACCGGCAAGAGCGCGCTGGTCAAAGCCGCGCACGCAGCGGTGAACGCCGAGCATCCGCGCGCGCTGGCGCTGATCGAAATCCACCGCGAGGATATCCCTAGCCTGCCGCGTTTGCTGGCGCTGGTGCGCGGGAACGCGCGGCGCTGCCTATTGTTCTGCGACGATCTGTCGTTCGACCAGCAGGATGCGAGCTACAAATCGCTGAAAGCGGTCCTCGAAGGGGGCATCGAGGGGCGCCCGGCAAATGTCGTGTTGTACGCGACCTCGAACCGGCGCCACCTGATGCCGCGCGACATGATCGACAACGAGCGGTCGACCGCGATCAACCCGGGCGAGGCCGTCGAGGAGCGGGTTTCGCTATCGGACCGTTTCGGGCTGTGGCTCGGGTTCCACAGCGTCGATCAGGAGACTTACCACGCGATCGTGCGCGGCTATGCCAAGCATTTCGCTCTCGACTTGTCCGAGGAGCGGCTAAAAGCCGAGGCCAACGAATGGTCGATAACCCGCGGCTCGCGTTCGGGCCGGGTTGCCTGGCAGTTCATCCAGGACCTCGCCGGCCGCCTCGGCAAACCGTTGGGGTAAGCGCCTAGCCGGCGCCCGGCGGCGGAGCGCCGGCGCTCGGCGCGGGGGCGAGGAATTCGCGCGGATCGACCGGTTTTTGCCCGCGGCGCAATTCGAAATGCAGTTGCGGCTCGTTGACGCCGCCGGTCGCGCCGACCTTGGCGATAACCTGGCCTGGCCGCACCTTCTCGCCCTTCCTGACCAGCAATTCATCGCAATGGGCGTAGGCGGAAATCCAGCCATCGGCGTGCTTGACCAGCACGAGATTGCCGTAACCGCGCAATTCGTTGCCGGCGTAGGCGACCTCGCCGGCCTCGATCGCCTTCACCGGCGCGCCGCGCGGCGCCGCGATATTGATGCCGTCATTGCGCGCGCCCCCGGACGATGCCCCATACCCGGCCAGCACCCGGCCGCGCACCGGCCAGGCGAAGCGGCCGCTGGCATTGGCGGGAGGCGGATTGGCGGATTGTGCCGGCGGCTCGGCCCTCGCCTCCTCCGCGACCGACGGCTCTCCCTCGGGCGGACGCGGCACAACCATGTTCGTCGACGGAGGCGGGGTGAGGGTCGCCGGGCCGGGCCGGGCCGGAGTGGGCGGCGGCGCGGCGGCGACAGACCGCGGCGGTTCCGGCGTGTCGAGCGGCACGATCGCGGGCTGATGGCTCGATGCCGGCGGCCCCTCGGCTGGCGGCCGCGACGGGAGCGGCATCGCCGCCTGCTGCGCCGGCGCGTTACGAGTACCCGGGATCACCAGCCGGCTGCCGGCCGTCAGCTGGTAGGGCGGCCTCAGGTTATTGGCCTCGATGATCGCCCGTTCGGGAACGTGATAGGAGTGGGCGACACCGCCGAGCGACTGGCCGCGTTGCACGATGATCGTCCGGGGACCGGCAGAGGGGGGACCAGCCACTGGCGGGCCGGCCAGTGTCGGACCCGAGGGCCGCGGCATCATCGCGGTCGGCCCCGACCAGCCTGCTCCCTGCGCGCCGCCCTTGAGGTAGACCGGCGCCGGCCCGCTCGGGCCGCCGCCGCACGACGCAAGTATCCCGGCACACACGGCGCCGAGCGAGGCGCGCGCGAGGCCGCGACAGATATTTCGGTAAATCCCCATCTCCCCCCTCCTTGCACGCCCCCCGACGCGCAAGAAAGTTTTGATCGATTTCACTCTAAACCTAAATGGTCGCTTACTCTAGCGCCGATCGATATTTACTCGCTTTCTCATGACAGCGCTAAACAAGCTTAGAAAAACACGATTTTCCGCAGTCCCGCGCGGTGCTGTCCGGCCCCGGTGCGGCGGTCGCGCGCCCACAAAAGCGCACAGACCCTTGTGACTCGGGGATTCACCCCTTGCGAATGACGATCGTGGCCTGAATATGCGCCAAAATAAGGGCAAGGTGGCGGCAAATGGAACCGAGGGTTTCATTTGAGACCTGGTCGCGGCACTTGCGCTAAGCGGAGGGACGTCGCGGGGCGATCAGGGCTGGGCATTCGCCTGATGCCGCGGCAAGCCGGCGACGAGCGGAACAAACCGCACCCCGCCGAGCTCCTCGGTCGCGTATCCGGTGTCGGTACGGCGCACGCGCACCAATTGCTGATCGCGGTACTCGCCACCGACCGGCATGATCAAGACGCCGCCCGGCACGAGCTGATCGATCAGGCATTGCGGGATTTCGGGCGCGGCGGCGGTGACGATGATGCGGTCGAACGGCGCCTGCTCGGGCCAGCCCTTGGCGCCGTCGCCAAAGCGGCAGACGATATTGTGCAGGCGTAATGCCGCGAACCGGCGCTCGGCCTCGCGCAGCAGCAGGCGATGGCGCTCGATCGTGAAGACGCGGCGAGCCAGGCGCGCGAGGATCGCCGCCTGATAGCCCGAGCCGGTGCCGATCTCCAACACCTTGTCGCGCGCCGTGACTTCAAGCTTTTCCGTCATCAACGCGACCACATAGGGCTGGCTGATGGTCTGCCCGCTGCCGATCGGCAAGGCGATGTTTTCGTAAGCCTGATCGTCGAACGCGGACGGCACGAACAATTCGCGCGGGGTCCGCTCAATCGCGCCGAGCACGCGCGAATCGCCGATGCCGCAACGGCGCAATTCCATCAGCAAACGGACGGTCTTGGCCAGCACCGCCGGCTCGACATGGGTCATTCGATGACCTTCTGGCCGCGCATGTAGGGCTGCAATGCCTCGGGAATCGCGATGCTGCCGTCGCCGCGCTGATAGTTTTCAATGATCGCGATCATCGTGCGGCCGACCGCCAAGCCCGAGCCGTTCAAGGTGTGGACCGGGCGCGTGCCCTTGCCATCGGTCGGGCGATAGCGCGCCTTCATGCGCTGGGCCTGGAACGGGCCGCAATTCGAGCAGCTCGAAATTTCGCGATAGGCCCCCTGCCCCGGCAGCCACACTTCGATGTCATAGGTTTTTTGCGCCGCGAACCCCATGTCGCCGGCCGACAGCAACATGACGCGATAGGCGAGGCCAAGCCGCTTCAACACCGCTTCGGCGCAGGCGGTCATGCGCTCGTGCTCGGCGGCGGAATCCTCGGACCGGGTGATCGAGACCAATTCGACCTTGGGGAATTGGTGCTGGCGGATCATCCCGCGCGTATCCTTCCCGGCCGCCCCGGCCTCGGAGCGGAAACACGGCGTCCACGCGGTGAACCGCAGCGGCAGGTCGGCATCGTCGATGATCTCGCCAGCGACCAGATTGGTCAGCGGCATCTCGGCGGTCGGGATCAGCCACATCCCGTTGGTGGTGTGGAACATGTCCTCCGCGGCCTTGGGCAGGTTGCCGGTGCCGAACGCGGTCTCGTCGCGCACGAGGTACGGCGGCGAGATTTCCTGGTAGCCGAACTCACCGGTATGCAGGTCGAGCATGAATTGCGCGATCGCCCGTTCGAGCCGCGCCAGCGCCCCCTTCAGCACGACAAACCGCGCGCCCGACAATTTGGCCGCGCGGACGAAATCCATCAGCCCCAAACGTTCGCCGATAACTTCATGCGCAGCCGGGACGAAATTGAATTGCGGAGGCACGCCGACAATACGCAGGAGCTGGTTCGTGGTCTCGTCAGCGCCGTCGGGGACATCATCGGCAGGTAGGTTGGGCAGTGCGGCAAGAAGCTCGTCGATCTGGCCGCGCAACTTGGCCACTCGTGCGACGGTAGCCGCTTCGAGGTCTTTACGAAGATCGACGTGATAGAGAAGTTCGTCGACCGATTCACCTCGCTTCTTAGCGTCGCCAATTTCTCGCGACAACGCGTTGCGTTTGGCTTGGGATGCCTGCGCCTCAGTTTCAAGCCCGCGCCATTCGCGGTCGAGCGCCAACACCTCGTCGGCGTGCGGCGGCAATCCGCGCCGCGTCAGGCCGCGGTCGAATTCTGCGGGATGATCCCGTATCCAGCGCAGGTCATGCATGAACTAGCGTGTCCGGCAGTAACTACCCACCAGTTATAGGGGGTAGGCCCCAATGCGTCCATCCCGCCGAGGCACTTTCCAGCATCACGCGCCTGGGGTGGCCGGCCCTGCGCCGGAAGCGGCGGCCTCCTCCTCGGCCTCGCGTTTGGCGCGTGCCTTTTCGACCATGCGGCAGGAGACGATCGACACCTCGTAGAGGATGATCAGCGGGATCGCGAGCGAGGTCTGGCTGACGATGTCGGGCGGGGTCAACACCGCGGCGACGACGAACATCGCGACGATCGCGTAGCGCCGCTTCGACGCCAGCCCCGCCGCGGTCACCAGCCCGACCCGCCCCATCAGGGTCAGCAGCACCGGCAACTGAAAGGCGACGCCGAACGCGAACAGCAGGGTCATCACCAATGACAGGTATTCGTTGACCTTGGCCTCGAGCTGGATCGGCAGCGCGCCGTCGCTGGCCGGGGTCTCGAAACTGACGAAAAACTCGAAGGCGATGGGGATCACGATGAAATAGGCGAGCGCCGCGCCCATCGTAAACAAGATCGGCGTCGCGCACAGATAGGGCAGGAACGCGCGCTTCTCGGTCTTGTAGAGGCCGGGCGCGACAAATCTCCACACCTGGCTGGCGATGACCGGAAACGCGATGCACACCGCCGCCCAGAACGACACCTTAATATAGGTGAAGAAGATCTCGGTCAGCCCGGTGGCGATCATCTTGCGCCCGGGCTCGCCGGTGAAGATTTTCGCCAACGGCAGCGACAGAAAGCGAAAAATCGATTCCTTGAACTGGTAGGCGACCAGAAAGGCGATCAGGGTCGCGCCCAATGACCACAGCAGGCGGTTGCGCAGCTCGATCAGATGGTCGAGCAGCGGCATCTTGCCCTCTTCGAGCTCGTCCTCCTTATTGTCGTCGGCCATGACCAACCATCAAGATTTCGACGGCTCGGGCTGACGCGCGGGCAACGGCTCGGCGAACGGCAATTCGGGCTCGTCCGCCGCCGCCGGCTCCGGCGGCGTGTCTTGCGCGATCTCGGCCAGCGCGGGGGCCGGAAGCGCCCCGTTTTCGCCGCCGGCGAGATCGAGTTCCGGCGCCGAGGCGTCGAAATAATCGGGAATTTCCGGCGGCTTGAGCGCCTCGCCGAGGCTGCCGGTCGGATCGACCGTCTTTCTGATCTCGTGATCGATGTCGAACTCGGTCGCTTTCTGCAGATCCTTGCGTACCTCGTCGAGTTCGGCGTCGCGGATCATCTGGTCGATGCTCGACTGGAATTCGCGCGACATCGTGCGCGCCTTGCGCACCCAGAAACCGGCGACCCGCAACGCGCGCGGCAAATCCTTCGGCCCGATGACGACGAGCGCCACCGCCCCGATCAGCAACAACTCAGGCCAGCCGATATCAAACAGCATCGGATCGCGCGCCGCGGCAACGTGCCCCGCTATGCGGGCAAAGGGTACGGTATGACAAAGACGACCTCGGACGGCTCCGCAAGCGGCGCGATGATGTCAGAAAGGGGTCACAGCGGCAATCGCGGGCGGGAGTCCCGCCGCCGAACTCACCCCGGCCGCGCCGACCCGCATGCCGAAAAAGCGGATGAACGGCGAGCCGTTCATCACTCCCGGAGCTGTTCGACACTCGATGGATCGCTCAGCGCCGTCACTCTTCACCTGCTGAACCTAGCGGGGCTTCGCGTTCCTCCGCCGACGGACCGGCATCGTCGCCGAGCACGGCCGGGCCGATATCGAGCAGCCCGGCGGCGCGCAATTCGTCGATCCCCGGCAGTTCGGTCAGCGCGTCGAGACCGAAATGCGCGAGGAAATGCGGCGTCGTCACCCAGTTCAGCGGGCGCCCCGGGCTGTTCCGCCGTCCCCTCGGCCGCACCCATCCGGATTCCATCAGCCGGTCCAATGTACCGCGCCCAAGCGCGACCCCGCGGATCGCCTCGATCTCGGCCCGGGTGACCGGCTGGTGATAGGCAATCACCGCCAATGTCTCGACCGCGGCGCGGGACAGGCTGCGCGTTACCGCCCGCTCGTGGCGCAACAGCGGCGCGAGGTCCGGCGCGGTGCAAAAGGCCCAGCCGCCGCCGAGGCGCACGATGTTGACGCCCCGATCGGCGTAAACGGCCGCAAGCTCGCTAATCAGCCCGGAGACATCCTCGTCCTCGCCCAGCCGCGACGACAGCATCTCCTCGGAAACCGGCTCGGCGGCGGCGAACAGCAATGCCTCGACCAACCGAAGCCTCTGGGCGCGCTCGCTCACCCAACGGCTCCGTCATCCTGATCGCGGGGCACGACGCTGCGCAGGTAGAGCGGGCCAAAGGCGCGGTCCTGGCGCAATTCGACCCGGCCGGAGCGCGCCAGTTCCAGGCTCGCGGCGAAGGTCGAGGCCAGGGCCGAGCGGCGAAACACGCCGCCGCGCAGTTCCTCGGGCAGGAAGCCGATCAATTCGCGCCACTCCGGGACATGCCCGACATATTGCGCGAGGTGCCGCAGACCGTCATCGAGCGAGTGAAACGTCGCCGGCAGGATCGTCAACACCTGGGTATTCCGGCGCCGGTGCCCGGCGCCATAGGCGGAAAGCAATTCGTAGAGGCCGAGCTGATAAACCGGCTGGTCGACCGTCGCGAAACCTTCAGGCATGCCGCGCCCGAAAAATTCGCGGCCGAGATGCGGCCGGGCCATCAACGCGGCGCCGGCGCGCTGCATCGCCGCCAATAATCGCAGGCGATGGCTCAGCGCGGCGGCAAGCTCGGCGGCGCTCGGCCCGTCCTCGGCGGCCGGTGGATCGGGCAACAGCAAACGCGATTTCAGATAGGCGAGCCAAGCCGCCATGACCAAATAGTCGGCCGCGATCTCGAGCCGCAGCCGCCGCTGCGCGGTGATGAAGGCAAGATACTGATCGGCGAGCGCGAGGATCGATATCTTGGCGAGATCGACCTTCTGGTCGCGCGCGAGGGCGAGCAAGAGGTCGATCGGCCCCTCATAGCCATCGAGGTCCAGCACCAGCTGCGCCGCGGCATCGGGCTCGACGGCAGCGGAAAAATCGTTCGGGCTCGCCATTGCGCCTAGCCGCCCTGCCCGGTGATCAGCAGCACGAAGCGGATCAGAGCTTGCGTCGGGCCGGTGATCAGCCAGCCCAGCACGTCGAATCCGATGCCGTTGCGCGTGGCTAGATAGGAGAGCACGAACAGCGATATCAATATTATCATGCCATAGGGCTCAAGCTGGGCCAGAGGTCGCGCCAACGGCGCCGGCAAGAGGCCGACGGCAACCCGGCCGCCATCGAGCGGCGGCAACGGCAGCATATTAAAAACGCATAATATCGCGTTGATCTGCAAAGAGTTTATCAAATTGCGCGCGATCCAGTTCGCGGTGCCCGCCGGGGCGAACTCGACGCCGTAGAACAACAGCGACGAGGCGATCGCCAGCAATATGTTGGTGCCCGGTCCGGCGAAGGCGACCAGGACCATTCCGACGCGTTGCGGCCTGAGTCGCCAGAAATTGACCGGCACCGGCTTGGCGTAACCGAACAGAAACCCCGAGGTCATGAACATCAGTGCCGGCAACAATACCGTGCCGAACGGGTCGATGTGCTTTAACGGGTTGAACGTGACCCGCCCTGCCCACCACGCCGTATCGTCACCCAATTTGTGGGCGACGAAACCATGCGCGGCCTCGTGAAAGGTGATCGCGATGATCACCGGCAAGATCCATGTGCTGGCCAGGTACAGCGTCGCCTCTAGACCGTGCGGCATCATCGCGCGCTCTTCGCGACGGCGGCGACACTGTACCTGGCCAGCAGTCGATCGAATCGGGCCTCCGCCGCCGGCCGGTCGAAATCGCGGCGCGAACGCCGCCGCAGCTCCTCGCCTCGGGCAAGCCGCGCCGCCGTCGCGACGGATACCGCGCCGGTAGCCACGGCGATTTCCGCCATCTCGGACAGATCCCCGCTGCAATGCAGGACCAGATCGCAGCCGGCGGCGAGCGCCTGCCTGGCGCGCCCGGAGAGCGAGCCGCCCAGCGCACCCATCGACAAATCATCCGATATCAGCACGGCGTCAAAGCCGATCTCGCCGCGGATGATTTCGCCAATGACGCACGGCGACAAGGTCGCCGGCAGGTCCGAGTCGATCGCGCTATAGACGATATGCGCGGTCATCGCCCACGGCATGTCGGCAAGTGCGCGAAACGGCGCGAAATCGGTCGACGCCAGCACGTCATGCGCGGCATCGACCAGCGGGCATTCGCGGTGGCTGTCGACCCGCGCCCTGCCGTGCCCTGGGATGTGCTTGACGACCGGCAATACGCCGCCGGCGAGCAGCCCGTCGCAGGCAGCGCGCGCCATACGGGCAACGCGTTCGGGGCCGCCGCCATAGGCGCGGTCGCCGATCACCGGGTCCGCCCCCGGGGTCGGCAGATCGAGCACCGGGGCGCAATCGACGGTGATGCCGAGCCCGCCGAGATCGTCGGCGATCAGCCGCGCGCACAAGCCCACCGCCTCGGCGGCGATCGGGTCCGGCAGCTCGGCGAGCAGCGAGGCCGCCGGATAGCGGCGCCAATGCGGCGGCCCGAGCCTTGCGACGCGGCCGCCCTCCTGGTCGATCAACACCGGCGCGTCGGCCCGCCCGACACTGTCGCGCAATGACGCGACCAGATCGCGCACCTGGCCGGGCATGCCGCAGTTGCGCCCAAACAGAATAAAGCCGAGCGGGTCGGCGGCGCCGAAAAACGCCCGCTCGGCCTTGGTTAGCTCCTCGCCGGCACAGCCGAGAATGACCGCGCGCGGGGTCTCACCCGCTGCCGGGAGGGGCTTATCGGACAATGCGGCACCCGAGACTTCGCTGCTTGAGTTCGCGGCACAGGCGCGAGGCGGCCGCCTCGTCGAACGACCCGGCGAGGATCCGGTAATAGATACCCCGCTCGCCCAGATCGGCGCGCACCGCGTCGGCGGTCAGCCTGCCCAGCAGGTCGGGATTCGCCTTCTTGAGCCGCTGCCACTCGTCGCGCGCCGCCTCCGGGCTGCGCACCGAGCCGAGCTGAACCCGGATATGCCCCGCCGCGGCCCGGTGTGGCGTCGCGGCCGGGGTGGGTTTCGGCGTCGCGGCGGCCTCGCGGCGCGGCGGCGGCGCGGCCGGGCTACGCGCGGCTGGCGCAGGCGCGGCGAGCGGCGCGGCGGCGGGCGGCGGGGACACGGCTTGCGGCGCGGTCGCGACCGGCCCGCCGGCAGTCGACGGCATCACCGGCGGCCCGGGACGCGGGCCCGGCTGCTCGGGCGGCGGCAGCAGCCGTTCGACCGGCGGCCCGCCGGGACGCTCGCTGTAGATCAGTTTGTCGCGGTCGGGCACCTCCATGCCGCCCGGCCGGTCCGGCCGGACCTTGGTCGGCTGCTCGTCGGCGCGGATCAGCGGCACCTTGTCGCCCGCCGCAGACGGCACGGCGGCATGGTGGGTGCCCGCGATGTAGGCGGCATAGACCCCGCCGGCGAATACCGCCATGGCCGCCACGCTCAACACCGAGGTCGGGATCCGCCGCCTAGGAGCCGCTTCCCCAACCGGCTCGGTGGCGGCCAGATCGATGCGCTCGTCGCGATCGACATGCCCGAATTGGTACGACATCGTCACATCTCCTCAGCCGGCTCCACCCCGAACACGGCAAGCCCCGACGCGATTACGATCGCGACCCCGCGCACGAGCGCCAGCCGTGCGCGGGTCAGATCGGGATCACCCCCCATGATGAACCGCAAACTCGCCTCGTCTCTCCCCTTGGTCCACAGCAGGTGGAATTGAGCCGCTACCTCCTGCAGATAAAACGCGATCCGGTGTGGTTCGTGCCCCTCGGCGGCGCTCTCGACCAGGCGCGGCCAGCCGGCCAGCAGGCGAATCAGGCCCAGTTCGAACGGATCGACAAGCCGGTCGAGCGGCGCCCCAACCAGCGCGGGATCGGCGAGCGACTCGGCCGGAAATTGCTCCACCGCGTGCCGCATCACCGAGGCGGCGCGGGCATGAGCGTACTGGACATAAAAGACCGGGTTGTCCTTTGACTGCTCGGTGACCTTGGCGAAGTCGAAATCGAGCGTCTGATCGTTTTTCCGCGTCAGCATGATAAAGCGGAACGCGTCCTTGCCGACCTCCTCGACGACCTCGCGCAGGGTCACGAAGGTGCCGGCGCGCTTCGACATCCGCACCGGCACGCCCTGATCGAACAGATTGACGAGCTGACACAATTTGACGTCGAGCGCGGCCTGCCCGTCGCTCAGCGCGCGTACCGCGGCCTGCATGCGCTTGACATAGCCGCCGTGATCGGCGCCCCAGACATCGATCAGATTGGTAAAGCCGCGGCGAAATTTATCGTGGTGATAGGCAATGTCGGCGGCGAAATAGGTCCAGGACCCGTCCGACTTCATCAGCGGTCGGTCGACCTCGTCGCCGAATTGGGTGGCGCGGAACAAGGTTTGCGGCCGCGGCTCCCAATCATCGGGCAATTTGCCCTTGGGCGGCTCCAAAACCCCGGTGTAGATCAGCCCGCGCTGGTCGAGGGCGCCGAGCGCGGCGTCGACCGCCCCGCTTTCTACCAGCTCACGCTCAGAGCTAAAGTCGTTAAACTCGATGCCGAGCAACTCAAGATCGTTTTTGATCAACTTCATCATCTCGGCGACGGCGAAATCGCGGATCGGCACCAGCCATTCGGCCTCGGAAATCCCGAGCCATTGGCCGCCATCGCGCTCGGCGAGCGCCCGCCCGGTCTCGACCAGGTACTCGCCGGGGTAGAACCCCTCTGGGATGGCGCCGACGGTTTCTCCCAGCGCCTCGCGGTAGCGCAGGTGCACCGAACGCGCCAGCATTTCAACTTGGGCGCCGGCATCGTTGATGTAGTACTCGCGATGCACGGCGAACCCGGCCTTGGCCAGCAAGGCGGCGAGCGCGTCGCCGACCACGGCGCCGCGGCCGTGCCCCACATGCATCGGCCCGGTAGGGTTGGCCGAGACGAATTCGACATTGACCACCACGCCGCCGCCGACAGACGAGTCGCCCCATCGCGTCCCGGCGCGCAGGACTTCGCGCAGCTGCGCGTGCCAGACCGCGGCATCAAGCCTGATGTTGAGAAAACCCGGCTTCGCGACGGCGACCTCGAACCCGCTATCGCGATAATCGCCGCTGACCAGCTCCCGTCCGGCGAGCGCCGCAGCGATCTTTTCGGCGAGCGCCATCGGATTCTGCTTGACGGTGGCGGCCAATACCATCGCGGCGTTGGTCGACAAATCGCCGTGACTGGGGTCGCGCGGCGGCTCGACCGCGACGCGGCCGAAATCGATCCCCGGCGGCAGCCCGCCCGCGCTGACCAAGTGGTCGAGCGCGGCAACAACCAGCCGGCGAAAATCGCCAAAGATATTTGTCATCGAGACTTGGTCATACCGAAGTGTAGGTATCAAACAACCGGCGGTGCTCGTCGAGTGCGAATCGGTCGGTCATGCCGGCCAGGTAATCGGCGACGATTCGGGCCTTGCCGGCGAGGCCGGAGGTGGGCGGGGGACGCCATTCCTCGGGCAGGCATTCGGGTTCGGCGAGCAATAGCTGAAACAGTTCGCGCACGACGCGACGCGCCTTTGAACTCATACGGTTAACCCGATAGTGGCGGTACATCCGCTGATACAGAAAGCGCCGCAGCGAGTGGTCATGACCGCGCATCCCGGCCGAGAAATCGACCACCGCCGAACCCAGTTTACGAACATCGTCGGCCGATTTGGCACCGCTATCGGCGAGCCGCGAGCGGGTCTCGGCGACGAGATCGCGCACCATCCGATCGATCAAGCGGCGAATCGATTCATGAATCAGCCGTGCCTCCTCGATCCCGGGGTAACGCCGCACGACCTCGTCGAACACCGGCCCGACCAGAGGCACTTCGGCCAGGTCGGCGATCGTGAACAGCCCCGCCCGCAACCCGTCGTCGATGTCGTGATTGTTGTAGGCGATATCGTCGCTCAGCGCGGCGACCTGCGCCTCGGGGCCGGGAAAGGCGTGCAAATCGAGCCGGTGCCGGGCATCGTACTCGGCGATCGAGGGTGACAACGGCGGATTGAGCGGGCCGTTGTGCTTGACCGTCCCCTCGAGCGATTCCCAGGTCAGGTTGAGCCCATCGAACTCGGCATAGCCGTGCTCGAGCCGGGTCAGAATGCGCAGGGTCTGATCGTTGTGCGAGAAGCCGCCGAACGGCGCCATCTCGGCGTTCAGCGCCTCCTCGCCGGCATGGCCGAACGGGGTATGGCCGAGGTCGTGGGCCAAGGCCAACGCCTCGGCGAGATCCTCGTCGAGCCCCAGGGCGCGGGCGATCGACCGCGCGATCTGGGCTACTTCGAGGCTATGCGTCAGGCGGGTACGGTAGTGGTCGCCCTCGTGATAAACGAAGACCTGGGTCTTGTGCTTGAGCCGGCGAAAGGCGGTCGAGTGGATGACCCGATCGCGGTCGCGCTGGAACGGCGAACGCATCTCATGCTCGGGCTCCGGATGGAGACGACCGCGGCTCTCCTCCGGCTTCGACGCATAGGGCGCGCGAACCACCGGCCATACCATACCCGACCCTACGCCCGCAGAGCGGGGGCGTCTACCGGGAATGGGAAGGCCAGACTCGGAGCGTGGCCAACGCTACTCTCCCGGCTACGGAGGTGCACATGAGCTATCGCGAGCAATTTCTCGTCAAGCCGGGAGACCGAGTCCGATTGGACCACATCGACTCGTCATACAAGGGCGACCATGAGACCGCGGAGGCGGCGGCCGTCGAGACCGAGCGCTATCGCCGCAAGCTCACACGCCAGCAGACGTTGCTCTTCGCCGAAAAGAGGCATTCGGTATTGATCGTATTGCAGGCGCCCGACGCCGGCGGCAAGGATGGCACGATCAACCACGTGTTCGGGGCGTTCAACCCGCAAGGAGCCCGCGTCGTCGCGTTCAAGCAGCCCACCGAGCGGGAACTGGCGCATGATTTTCTGTGGCGAGTGCATCCGCACACGCCGGCGGGCGGCGAGATCGTGATCTTCAACCGCTCGCACTACGAGGATGTGCTGATCACCCGCGTTCACAAAGCGATCGACAAGTCAGTGTGGACCGCGCGATACGGCCAGATCCGCGCCTTCGAGGCCGGGCTGGCGGCAGCCGGCACGACGATGCTCAAATTTTTCCTGCATATCAGCGAGGAGGAGCAGCTCGGCCGGTTCGCCGATCGTCTCAACGACCCGACCCGCAACTGGAAAATCAGCGACGCCGATTACGCCGAGCGCGAATTATGGCACGATTACACCTCGGCGACCGAAGACGCGCTGAGCGCCACCAGCACCGTGGAGGCGCCCTGGTTCGTCATCCCGGCCGACCACAAATGGTTTCGCAACCTCGCGGTGTCCGGGATCGTCGCCGAAGCGATCGAGGCGCTCGACCTGGCCTATCCGCCGCCGACCGTCGATCTGGCGCAGATCAGGCGCAAGTACCACGCCGCCGAGAAAGCGGCGAAAAAGGAGCGCGACTGAGCGGCCCGTCCGCCTCAGCCGGCACGCAGCCGGGAGGTTTCGCCGCGATCGACCGCGCCGTCGCCGGCCAATGCGACGCGGTAGTCTGAGAGCGCGGTCTCGCGGGTGATCAGACCGTCGGCGACATCGGCCGCGACCTGATCGGGATCGCGCTCGCAAGGGGCGCCAAACCCGCCGCCGCCCGGCAATTCCAGGCGGATGAAATCGCCGCCGGAAACCGTCTGCCGCCCCTTGGAGCGGATCGGCTTGCCCGAGACCAGGGTGACCTTCCCCGGTGCGCCGAGCCCGCCGCCGTCGCGGCCGCGCGCCGGGTTGTTGATGCGCTCGAAATTGCACAGCATCGCCACCGGCATGCCGTCGGCGCCGCCCAGCTCGATGATCTGGCCGAGCCCGCCGCGGAAGCGCCCGGCGCCGCCCGAACCCTCGCGGAACTCGCGGCGGCGGAACATGACCGGCGCGACCGACTCGGTCGCCTCGACCGGGATCGTGCGCACGCCGGAGGGAAAGGCGGTGACGTCGAGCCCGTCCTTGCCGGGCCGCGCGCCGGTGCCGCCACAGTGGAAGATGACCGTGCTGAATGGTGCGATCTCATCGACCCCCGGCGGCCGGTCGTCGCCGCCCAACTCGTCGATCACGTCGGCGCCGCCATAGATCTGCGGGTTCCACAGCGATGACGCGCCCTCGGCCGGGACCCCGCCCTCCATGACCTGATGCAGGCAGCCGAACACGAGGTCCGGGAGCATGTGGCCGACCGTGTGCCGCGCCGCCACCGCGCGCGGGCGCTTGACGTTGAGCAGGCACCCGTCGGGCGCGCTCGCGGTGATCGGCGCCAACGAGCCGGCATTGTTCGGCACCTCCGGCGCGACCAGGCATTTGACCCCGAACGCGGTGTAGGCCAGCGTGTAGTTCATCACGACATTGATGCCGAACGCGCTGGCCGGCGAGGTGCCGGAATAGTCGACATGGATGCCGTCGGCGCCGATCGTCATCTCGCCGGCCAGGGTCAGCGGCCGGTCATAGCCGTCCATCGTCACCCGGTTGCGATACTTGCCCGGACGCAACCCGCGGATCGCCTCCAGAGTCGCGGCGCGCGAGGTCTCGGTGATATGCTCGCCGAGCCGGTCGAGATTGGCGATGCCGAACTCGTCCATCATCTCGACGAGGCGCCGGCTGCCCTCGTCGTTGCACGCGGCGAGGGCGTAGACATCGCCCTCGACCTGCAACGGCTCGCGCACATTGGCGCGCAGGATGCGCAGCAAATCCTCGTTCATTACCCCGCCGCGGGCCAACGCCATCAGCGGGATCGCCAGGCCCTCCTCGAACACCTGGCGCCCGTCCGGCCCCATGCCGAGCCCGCCGATATCGACGACATGGACGGTGCTGGCGAACAGCCCGACCGGGGACCCGCGCAGAAAGGTCGGGCTGACCACGGTCAGATCATGCAGATGGCCGCAGGTCAGCCACGGGTCGTTGGTGATGTAGTGATCGCCCTCGGTCATCGTGTCGAGCGGGAAGGCGTCGAGGAAATGCTTGACCGCCGCCGCCATCGAGTTGACGTGGCCGGGGGTGCCGGTGACCGCTTGCGCCAGCATGTTGCCGTCGCGGTCGAACACCCCGGCCGAGAGGTCGCCCGCCTCGCGCACCGGGGTCGAAAACGCGGTGCGCATCAAAGTCTGCGCCTGCTCCTCGACGACGGCGATCAGCCGCGACCACATGATCTGCATGTGGATCTGCGACAGGGCGGTGTTGGCGCGGGAGAGCATTGGGCCCCTGGTATCTCCCTCCCGCTGCGCGAGAGTACATACACATCTTAGAACTGGCGAGCCGGTGAGGGCAACGCCTCGCCAGCAGGGAATGACTTCTATGCGCCGATGGAGTGTGTATGCAAGGATCCCGCGGGATTGGGGGCGCGATCGCTGCCCGGCGCCCGCCGTGGCGGATCAAGCGGGCTGGCGGTCGAGCTCGACGCCGATCGGCGCGGCGGACCCGGAGAACGTCAGTGGAGCATGTGCACCGTCTGCGGCCTAAGAGGCTGACCGGAAATGAATTGCACGTTTCCAAAGAGTTATAATTTTGTCGTCACCCCCGCTTTCGCGAGGGAGACGGTCACTTTCTGATTTGGTTGATTTCATATTGAGTCAGTCTCTAAGAGCCTGACTGAAAAAGAGTTGAGTGATCTCAATAGGTTGTGATTCCATCGTTGTTGCAACACAAACGGTGGGGTTCACGATGGCCTGGACTGAGATCACTCGCCGACACTATCGGCGCGACGGGTTGCGCTACGCAAGCGATACGACCGATGCCGAGTGGGGTTTGATCGCGCCCTTGATGCCGCCGCGACAACCGATCGGGCGGCCGCGCGAGACCGATCTGCGCGCGGTGGTAGAGGGGCTGCTCTACATGGCCGCGACCGGTTGCCAGTGGCGGCAGATGCCAAAGGAGTTTCCTCCCTACTCGACCATCC
>Ga0080064_1000372_pt1 | contig 125117 bp, 119 predicted proteins | sample Subgrocontami54m_FD_69260 | JGI IMG/M metagenome (GOLD analysis project Ga0080064, IMG submission 69260) | Subsurface groundwater microbial communities from S. Glens Falls, New York, USA - GMW46 contaminated, 5.4 m (SPADES assembly) (version 2) ...
CGTAAGATTGAAGTTCTTTGACCGGCTCTAAAGAAAGCAGCGCGCGCACCACGCCCGGATCAAACTCCAGTCCGGTCCATTCAAGCAGATGCTCGCGCGCGCGGCTTTCTGAGTAAGCGGTGTGAAACGGCCGCGCATCCGTCAAAGCTGCGTACACATCAGCCACCCGCAGAATCCGCGCGCCCAAAGGAATCTGTTCAAACCGCAAACCATCGGGATAGCCGCTGCCGTTCCAGGACTCGTGATGCCAACGCACCAGCAATTGCGCGCCGCGATCGGCGCCGGCACGGGCGGCTTCCCGCTCGCCGATAATCGGATGCCGCGCCAGATCGATTCGCTCTTCAGCAGTTAGCGATCCCGGCCGCTGTATGTATTCGCGGGCCATTGCGACTTCGCCTAAATCATGCAGCAGCGCGGCCACGCGCAACGAAAATCGATCGCGACTGCCGAGGTTGAAAGATCTGGCGAGCTGATCGGCGATCACTGCGATGCGGGCCGCGTGCGGATTTCGATAGCACTCGAATTCGTCAGCCTCCGCGGCCAGCCCGCGAAAAGTTTCAATCGTGTTCAGCTTGTCGCTGTCAAACGTGTCTATTGTCGGCATTTCGTTCTTCGCTGCACCACTATTCGCGATCAGCTCAGGTTCCGCAAACTTGCCAGGAGCGCCCGGGCTGCTTCGTTCTTTGGATCAGTCGCTAACGCCCGTTCAACTTCGCCCTGCGCGCGCCGGCGCAGTCCCATCGCCTGGTAAAACTCGGCCAACATCACACGATGCGAAGCGTTATTCGGCTCCAAAGAAATCGCTGCCTGCAATTCGCTCTCGGCGACGCGGCGCGCATTCGTGTCTCCAATCAAAGCATGACCATAGTTTGCCCGATAGCGAGCTTCGCGCGGCGCCAGCATGGCCGCTTCGGCGAGCAAACGAATTGCTTGATCGCGCTGATTTCGTTGCAGCGCCGCCAGCCCTTGCTGAAAGCTCGCTTCCGCGCGCTCAGCATTGGGCGGCTTTTCTTTACGCACCGCTGCGGGCTTGTCAGGCTTCGCCGCCGCCGCAGTTTTCACGCCGGCGTCGGCGGATTTCGAAGTTAGCCTCGCATCGTAAGCTGCGCGCAGGGCACTGTGGCTCAACGCCTCGTAAGCCTGGGCGATGCGAGCGAAGGCCGAGTCCACACGCCTGCGCAGAGCGGAGTCGCTCTGGTGAAAATGATCGGGGTGAAAGCGGCGCGCCAGCGAGTGATAGGCGCTCTTAATTTCTTCAGCGCTGCACAGCCGGGCAACGTCGAGCACATCGTAATGATCCCTTGCGTTTTTCAAACGCGCGAACAGAGCCTGAACGTCACCTGATTCATCAATCTTTTCAGCGGCGTTGTTTCCGCCTTTAGCTTCCGGCGATGAAGCGCGCGACCTCTTGTAAAGCGTCGGCGAGGGCTGAGCGCCCAATGCGCCCGGCCAATCGCTGGGCTGTAACAAGCCGGATAACGACAGGGCATAGACCGCGCGCAGGTTGTCTTCTTTGCTCGCGCCGCCCAGCCCGGACAGCTCGGACAGTTGGACAGACCTGGACGCCCGCGAGAAGACGGACGCTTCCGCGGGCAGCAGGTTCGTCGCATCTTTTCCGGCCGCGGATTGGTAGGTGATGCCATTCGTTTCGCGAAAGCGCGACGCGACAAAGCCTGCCGGCAGATGGCGGGCGCACTCCAGCAACAAACGGTTCACGTCAACCGAAACGCTGACGTCGTTGGCCACGCGAACTCGCGGATCGAACTCCCACGCGCCCTCTGTCCACAACAGCGCCAGACGCAACACGTCAGAGAGTTGTTTGCTGCGCATCATCGCCAACGTTTCGGCGGTCACTCGGCCGCTTTCGACCAGAGCCTTGGCCAGCTCGTCGTCCGACGTTGTGGCCGGAAGGTCACTCATTTGCGCCTCAGCCAATCCGCCTTGCTTTACAATTTCGCGCAGGCGATGTGCCCGCAAATTAGAAGCAGCGAAAACCAGCTCACCGTCCCGGAAGTAGATGGCCATTTTGGCGCGCTCACGGGCCAGGCGCAGGGCACCCGACAATCCGGTCGCGCCGATTTCGCGAATCAGTTCAGCCAGAGGATGTTCGCTGAGTTGTCCTTCCATGACTAACCAGGTCACGCGGCTATCTTCAGCGGGCGCACTTCACGCGCCAGTGTTCCGCCAAGCTTATCCTCGGTCACATCGATATCGAAACGGCTTTGCAAATTAAGCCAGAAGCGCGGGCTTTGTCCGAAATAACGTCCCAATCGGAGCGCCAATTCCGCGGTCACTGGACGCTGACCGCGCACGACGTGGCTGATACGCATTGCGGTGACACCAGTGTCCTGAGCCAGCCGATATTGTGAAATACTTAGCTCTTCGAGCAGTTCCTTCAGATATGAACCAGGATGCACCGGTACGATTTGTTTCTTGGCCATAGTGTTTCCTCAGTGGTAATCCACGATTTCTACTTCTTCCGCGTGCCCGCTCCGCCAGACGAAACAAGTTCGCCACCGATCATTGATGCGGATGCTGTGTTGTCCCTTGCGCTTGCCTTTCAAGGCTTCGAGCCGATTCGATGGCGGCAAGCGTAGATCCTCTAACTTAACGGCGGCATCGATTGCGTTGAGTTTCATGAACGCACGTTGTTGAATATCACGGGGGATTCTGCGTGCGAACCGCCGACGGAAAATTTGCTCGGTTTCCCGAGAGCGGAACGACTTAATCACTCACCGATAGTAAACAACGCGTTTACTACGCGTCAAGAGGAAAAAGTATCCGTTCCCGGCTAAGCTTTCGGATGCGCTTTGTCGTAAACCTAGATCAGTTTTTCCATGGATACCTGAGTATAAATCTGGGTCGTTGACAGCCGCGCATGGCCAAGCAACTCCTGTATGTCGCGCAGGTCGGCGCGGTTCGTCGAAAATATTTGCTTTCTCGTGACAATTCCCGGACACAACCAGATGAGACAAGGTTACAATGAGGTCAGTCCCAGTATTTCCAGATTCTCATTATGCCCCAGCGCAACCATCGCCGCCGAATTATCTTATTTCTGGTGGCGATCGTAGTCCCTTGTCTCGTGCTGGTAGTTCTTAGCTTGCGCATGATCAGCCAGGAGCGCGAACTCACTGAAAAGCGTTTGCTGGATGAGCAGCATCGGCGGACCAGCGAAGTCCATCAGGAACTACTCACGCATTTGGAGAGAATCAAGTCGAAGCAGGTCCGGGCACTGGCAACGCAAACTAATGGGATCACCACAGTAGATTTCGGAGATCCTGAGGTGGTTCTTGTAGGCTTGGTTGAGAATAACCAGATGGTTTTGCCGTGGGATGAGAACCGCGCCGCAGATGAATTCCAGCAACTCCTGGTTGAACCCGAATTTGCGCGAAGGATTCAGCAGGGCGAACAAGAGGAACTCGCAGCGAAGCAATCAGGTAAGGCTGCTGCTTTGTACCGAGAGGCTATGCGCCTCGCGCGTAAGCCGGCGCAAGCAGCTTACGCTCAGCTTCTGGTAGGACGTTCGCTGGCAAAATCAGGACAGCAAAACGAGGCCACTGTCCACTACAAAGCGATTCTGGCTCTGCCCTCTGAGCTAGTCGATGAGCAGGGCGTTCCGTTTTCGCTTTACGCGGCAGGGCGTCTCCTCGAAACTGGAATGGAACATCAGGCTGTGCTTGAGTGCATGCGCGCCGAGTTGAACACAAAGCGCTGGCTGCCGCCTACCGAGTCTTATATTCTGCGCGAGCTTACAAACAAACTCGCCGAGGCCGCTCCTGACAACGCTCTTCGCGAAGCTGCCAAACAAATACAGCCACAGATTTCGCGGAGAATACGCGAACTCGAGCAGGGCGCGGCGCTGCAAAAAGATTTTCCTAATTTGAAACTCGCTCCGGTTACCGGCAATCCAGCAAGCGCCTCTGAACCGCTCTGGGTTCCTTACGGAGAGGACACGTGGCTGGTCAGTCTTGCGACCGAGTTAGCAGGCGCTCGATCTGCGGTCATTGCGGTGCGCGCTGATTCCATTCTTGCCGCACTCCCGGCCAACGTACGCGGAAGCAACTCGACCGCCGGCGTAAAGTTCATTACCGGCAGTGAGTCGCGGGGCGAGTCTTTAGGGGAAAACTTCCCGGGACTGAGAGTTGACTTGGGTAATGGTGAAGCGACGCAGTCACGGCGTTGGAATCCTCAACGCTGGTTTTACTTTCTTGCCTTGCTGCTGGTTTTGAGCGTGACGTCATTCGGAGCGTATCTGCTCTGGCTCGACGTGCGTCGCGAGTCGCGCCTGGCCGAGATGCGTTCGCAATTCGTTTCGAGCGTCTCGCATGAACTCAAGACACCGCTTACAGCAATTCGAATGTTCGCTGAGACTCTGCGGATGGGTCGTTCCCCGGATCAGCACACCCAAGCTGAGTATTTGGATACTATTATTAATGAAAGCGAGCGCCTGACGCGGTTGCTGAACAACGTTCTCGACTTTTCCCAAATCGAGCAGGGAAAGAAGACCTATCATCTCGTGCCCACCTCATTGGTTGAGGTTGTCCACACCGCCGCGCGAGCATTGGAGTATCCGCTGGCGCAACAGGGCTTCGACTTGCGTCTCGACATCAAAGACAATCTGCCGGTGGTGAATGCCGATGGTGACGCACTTCAGCAAGCTATTCTGAACCTGCTCACCAACGCCATGAAATATTCGGGTGCGAGTCGCGAGATTGATCTGAGACTGCAAAGACAAAACGGTCAGGCGGTAATTCAAGTGACTGATTACGGGGTGGGGATTGCCCGCGAGGAGCAGACTGCAATTTTCGAGAACTTCTATCGGGTCCTTACGCCTGAAAGCAAACTCATTCCCGGAACTGGACTGGGACTGACGCTGGTCGCGCACGTTGCGAAGGCGCATGGTGGAAGCGTCGAAGTCCAAAGTGCGCCCGGCGAAGGCAGCACATTCTCGATTTACTTGCCGCTGGAATGAAACTGTCCGACAAACTTCAGTTTGTCGTGGCTGGCGGAAGGGAGCTGTTGCGTAGATAGCGACAAACTGAAGTTTGTCGGACATGAAACGAAAGTATGAGCCGCATTCTTGTCATAGAAGATGATCCTGCCATTCTGCGTGGCCTCGCGGACAACTTGAAGTTTGAATCTCACGAGGTACTGACCGCGGCTGATGGTGAGGCTGGTTATCGATTGATCCGAGAACAGAAACCCGATCTCATCATTCTGGATTTGATGTTGCCGAGACTGAGTGGATACGAAGTGTGCCGCAAAGTGCGCGACGAAGGAATCACAACTCCCATCATGATGTTGACCGCGCGGGGCGAGGAAGGCGATCGCGTGATGGGGCTCGACCTCGGCGCTGATGATTATGTAACGAAACCCTTCTCCGTGCGCGAAATCCTGGCGCGCGTTCGGGCGCTCTTGCGGCGCGCGCATCCGCCCAAGTCATGTCCAGATGAACTACGTTTCGACGATGTGGTGATTGACTTCCGCCGCTACGAGGCACGCAAAAGTGATCAGATTCTGGAAATGACGCGCAAAGAGTTTGGCGTGCTGCGTCTGCTGGCCTCTCGCCCCGGCGAAGTGGTGACGCGCGATGAATTGCTGAACGAGGTTTGGGGATTTGAAAACTATCCCAGCACGCGCACCGTCGACAACCACATCGCCACGCTCCGAGCCAAGCTTGAGGCCAATCCTTCCGAGCCGCGTCATCTGCTGACCGTCCACGGCGTCGGATATAAGTTGCTTCTCATTCACACCCAGCTTTAGCTGGGTGACCGGGCGAGCCTCACGAACCTGGCCAACCGTTTTAACGGTTTCGTCGCGCTACTGAAACCGTTAAAACGGTTAATGAACGAGAAAATAGCGGCCACTGCCACCCAGCTAAAGCAGGGTGTGAATCAGAGGTCTACCTACATTTTCTTGGCGAAGAAGGAGAGCAAAGTCTCTAGGTGTTTTACGATCGAGGGCGTAGCATGCAGCGTGAAATCCTGTTAGCGCGCCCGCTGATTCGTGGACGTTAGACGGCCACGAATGTTGTTAGCGACATAGAGTCGCGCGTCCCACCTATTGCTATTTCCGCATGAGGATTGAGGCAACAATTATGAAAAAACTTCTGACCACCGCTTGTTTGTTTGTCGTGACTACCATTGCGATCGCGTCTTTCTTCGCCCCGGCAGTTTTCGGGCAAGGACAAAAAACGGGTGATCCAAAGCTCACCGAAGTTTGGGAGCCGGTACCTCGCGTAGTAACCGCGGGGCTGGGCACGGCGCCGCCCTCTGACGCTATCGTGCTCTTTGACGGAAAAGATCTCTCTCAATGGCAGTCCGCCGATGGCAGTCCGGCGAAGTGGGTTATAGCCCATCGGGCTTTCACTGTGGTCAAGGGCACTGGCGATCTTCATACGAGGCGCGGTTTCGGCGACTGCCAGCTCCACGTCGAGTGGCGGACTCCGAAGCAGATCGAGGGAGAAGGACAGGGACGCGGCAACAGCGGTGTATATCTACAGGGGCGGTACGAGGTTCAAGTCCTCGACTCCTACAACAATCCCACTTACTCCAATGGTCAGGCGGCGAGCATCTATAAGCAACACATCCCACTTGTGAATGCGAGCCGCAAACCAGGTGAGTGGCAAACGTACGACATCTTTTTCCGGACTCCGCGTTTCGCCGATGATGGAACTGTTCTCAAGCCGGCTTACATGACGGTCTTACACAACGGCGTACTCGTTCAGGACCACGTCGAAATCAAAGGGGCCACTGCTTTTATCGGGTCACCTGTTTATCAGAAGCACAATCCCAGGGAACCGCTGACGCTGCAGAATCACCGCAACGCGGTCAGCTATCGGAGCATTTGGATCCGAGAATTGTAAAGAAGAGCATTCGGAAATGAAGCGAAGCCGTCCAACACGGCTAGCGCGGAATCAAGCCCGCAGATTGTTAGTTCCGACGAAAGGCAAACTATGTTCGCACGAGAGAAATTCGCCGCTGTTCGCTCGTCGTTTGTTGCCCTCGCGCTTTTATTGATTGGATTTAGTGCGACTTTCGCGCAGCAACGAACGTCGCCAAGAAAACCGGAGAAGCCTGCCGCAGAGCAAAAGGACAATCCCGTGGCTGATCCGAAGGCAATTGTGACCAACGGAAACGCGCGCTTCACGGTCTTGACTCCTCAGTTGATCCGCATGGAATGGTCGGAGAACAGTCAGTTTGAAGATCACGCTTCCTTCGTCTTTATCAACCGGCGACTACCGGTGCCACGCTTCCGGCGCGAATCCGAAAACGGCTGGCTCGTCCTGCGCACCGACAAGTTGGTCCTGCGTTACAAAGAGGGCAGTGGTCAATTCACCGGCGACAATCTCCGTGTCGAATTCGTTCTCAACGGCGCGACGATCACCTGGACCCCGGGTATGGAGGACAAGGGCAACCTCCAGGGCACCATTCGCACGCTCGATCGCGTGAAGGGTTCGACACCGCTCGGCGCCGGTCTTCTCTCTCGCGACGGCTGGGTGCTGGTGGACGACAGCAAGCGCCCGCTGTTCGACAATTCCGACTGGCCGTGGGCGATGCCGCGCCCAGCGGGCCAGCGGCAGGATCTTTATCTCTTCGCCTACGGCCACGACTACAAACGAGAGCTCCATGATTTCACACGCGTCGCCGGAAGAATTCCCTTGCCGCCACGCTTCGCCTTCGGCACGTGGTGGTCGCGCTACTGGGCGTACACGGACGCGGAGTTCACCGAGCTGGTCCGCGGCTTCCGGGAACACGAGATCCCGCTTGATGTGCTGGTGATTGACATGGACTGGCACCTCACCCTCGGCGGGCAGAGGAAGTTCACCAGGGACCCTTCTGGCCACGCGCTCGGCTGGACTGGTTACACCTGGAACAAAAACTACTTCCCCGATCCGCCGAAATTTCTCGACTGGGTGCATCGCCAGGGGCTGAAGGCCACGCTGAACATGCATCCCGCTTCCGGCGTGCAGCCGCACGAAGAGCAGTATCCGGAAATGGCGCGGGCCATGGGCATCGATCCCGAAACAAAAAAATACGTACCCTTCGACATCGCCAACAAGAAATTCGCGGAAAACTACTTCAAGATTCTCCACCACCCACTCGAGCGCCAGGGCGTTGATTTCTTCTGGCTCGACTGGCAGCAGGAACGCACGACCAGCGTGGCGGGCGTGAACCCCACGTGGTGGCTGAACTATACGCATTTCACCGACATGGAACGCCGTGGCAAGCGGCCGATCATTTACCACCGCTGGGGCGGCCTGGGCAATCATCGCTACCAGATCGGTTTTTCCGGCGACACGATTGCCGTCTGGGAATCGCTGGCCTTCCAACCCTATTTCACCGCCACCGCCGCCAACGTCGGCTACGGCTACTGGAGCCACGACATCGGCGGACACGTGCGGGCACGCGCCGCGTTCGGCTTGCCGCAGGACCCTGATTACCCGGAGCTGTACTTGCGTTGGATTCAATTCGGCGCCTTCAGCCCCATCCTGCGAACCCACACGACAAAGGACCCTAACTCCGAGCGCCGCATCTGGGCCTACTCCGCCGAATACGCCGCGGCCATGCGCGATGCCTATGTACTGCGCTACGCGCTCATTCCGTACATCTACACCGCGGCGCGCGCGGCCTACGATACCGGCATCTCCATCATCCATCCTCTTTACTACGACTACCCGGAAGCCGCCGAGGCGTACGAATTCAAGGATGAGTATCTCTTCGGCAGCGACATGCTCGTCGCTCCGGTCACTGCTGCCGTCAACGAACAAAGCCTCCTGGCAACGAAATCCATTTGGCTCCCGCCCGGTACGTGGATCGAGTGGTTCACGGGAACCCGGCTCAAGGGGCCCGCGAAAATCGAGCACCCCTTCGCGCTCAACGAGATTCCCGTGTACGTGAAGGCCGGCGCCATCGTGCCGATGCAGCCCAAGATGCGCTCTACCGGCGAAAAGCCGGTCGACCCCTTAATCCTCAACGTCTTTCCCGGCGATTCAGGCGAAGCGCGCGTGTATGACGACGCGGGCAACTCGCCCGGCTACAAGGTAAGTGAATTTGCCTGGACTACCGTGCGCCAATCGCGGCTCAACGACGGAACGCGCAAGATTGAAATCTTTCCAATCGAAGGAAATTATCCGGGAATGCCGGCGCAACGCGGCTACGAGATTCGCCTGCCAATGACGTTTCCGCCGGAATCGGTGCGCGCCAACGGAGCAAACATTCCGTATGCAAGCGAGGGCGCCGCGCCCGGCTGGCGTTACAACGGCGATAAGCTGACTGCGGTGATATCCCTGCCGCGAACGAGCGTGAAGCAAAAAGTTGAAGTGCTCGTCAAAGCCCCGGTCGCGCCTGCTGAATTGCTCGACGGCGTGCCCGGAAAACTCGCCCGCCTGCGTACCGCAATGACCATCCTCGACAAAATGTGGAACAAAGACTGTTGTCGGTCTCCCGATTCGCTCATCGAAGCCGCGCAAACCGGGCGCCGCATCAGCTACAAACCCGCGAGCGCCCTTGACGAATTGCGGAAGCTCGAAAAATCAATGCCGGGGATCATCGATGAGATCGTCAAGTTGAACGTTCCTTGCAACCCGATTATCCAGGCGGTCGGGCACGTCGGACGCGCCGTCACTTGCGACCCCACACTAAAACCGCCTCCGAAGGGTTCAATTGCCGGGATGCTTCTCAAGACCGCAGTCGAAAAAGATGTCGCGGCTGCCGTCAAGCAGTACCGCGAGCTGAAAGCTAACGAGCCAAAAGCGTACGATTTTAGTGAAGCGGAACTGAATACGGTCGGCTACCGATTGCTGGAAATGAAAAAAGTTGCGGAGGCGATTGAAATCTTCAAGCTCAACGTCGAGATGTATCCCGACGCGTCGAACGCGTATGACAGTCTGGGCGAGGGGTACCTGGCGCTGGGCGATACCGATCAGGCGATCAAGAACTACAAGCGTTCGGTCGAACTCGATCCGAAAAACACGAACACCCACGGCGGTGCTTTTGCCGAGCGCGCATGGAATCAACTCATAGCGCGTCGGGGGGACGCCGCGATCAATGATAGCTTGGAATTTCTCAGTTTGGCGGGTTGGCGCACGGACAGTTCCTCCTACATGGTCCTGGTGGCCCACTTCGGGTATCGCTTGCAGCACCGTGACCAGGATGCGCGCGAAATAATTAACGAATGCGCGTCGAAGTGCGACACAACAGCTTGGCCTTACCCGGTAATTCGCTACTTGCGGAATGAACTCGATGCGACCGCTTTGATAGATTTGTCCACAAACGACAACAAGATGACGGAGGCGCGCGCTTATATCGGTATGAACCTCTCGATGCTGGGACGTTTTCAGGAGGCCTTGCTGCACTTCAACTGGGTCAAGGAGAACGGCAACCAACGTTTTTCGGAATATGATTTGGCGGTTTCCGAGAGCAAGTACATTGAAGCTCTTCAAAAATCGCCTCAGGCGCCGACACAAAAAGCCCCGGTGAGTCCGCTGCGAACGCCATAAGATCCCTGTAGTTCGCGCGTCGCCACCTACTGCTATTTTTCGCACGAGGACTAAAGCAACAATTATGAAAAAACTTCTGACCACCGCTTGTTTGTTTGTCGTGGCTACCATTGCGACTGTCTCTTTCATCGCCCCGACAGTTTTCGGGCAAGAGAAGAAAACGGCCAACGTTAATCCATCACCTGCCGAGTCACTTACCGCCAGGGTAGATAAACTGTTTGCGCAGTGGGATAAACCCGACTCGCCAGGGTGCGCCTTAGGGATCATCAAAGACGGCCAGCTAATTTACAAACGCGGCTACGGGATGGCTAATCTGGACTATAACATCCCGATTTCCCCTCAATCGGTCTTCGATATTGAATCCATCACCAAGCAATTTACAGGGATGAGTATTTTGCTTCTGGTGAAGCAAGGGAAACTCTCCCTGGATGATGAGATTCAAAAATATTTGCCGGAAGTTCCCCGATATCAGAGTCCGATTACAATTCGCCATCTCATTCATCATACCAGCGGCATCCGCAACTATATTGAGTTGGCTGAATTGGCTGGGATGCGGGGCGAGAATGTCCACCTGACAGAGGAGGATTTCCTTGGGCTGGTAGCGCGACAGAAAGAACTCAACTTCAAGCCGGGGGAAGAGTATCTCTACAGCAATTCTGGATATTTTCTCCTGGGACTGATCGTTAAAAGAGTAAGCGGCAAGTCTTTGCCCAAGTTTGCTGAAGAAAATATTTTCAAGCCGCTTGGTATGAACAATACACAGTTTGTTGATGACCGAACCTTGGTGGTCAAGAATCGAGCAAGCGCCTACCTCCCTAACAGCAACGGAGGATTCTCTGTTGCCATAAACATCGGCGAATCAGACGGTGCCTCAGGTCTCTATACCTCTATTGAAGACCTCTTCCTTTGGGATCAAAATTTCTATAACAATAAGCTTGGCGGCGGGCCAGATCTAATTAGCGAAGAACTTTCAACCGGCGTACTCAACAATGGCGAAAAACTAGACTACGCTTTCGGCTTACAGGTCCGCAAGTATAAAGGTCTGAAAACGATTGGCCATGGAGGATCGGGTGGTGGTTTCGAGGCTACAATGATTCGCTTCCCTGAACAGAACTTTTCAGTCGTGTGTCTTTGTAACGCGGGGTACAAGGTTAGCGCGGGCGGATTAGCTAGACAAGTGGCTGACATTTTCCTGGCAGATCAATTCAAGAAAGGCGCGGGTGGTGTAAACGAAACCGTAGCGGCCACGCCAGACATCATCAGCATCCCTGAGAAAGAGTTAGCCAGCCTGGCCGGACTCTACTTTGATCACATCACAGAAACGACCGTTCGCTACTATATGAAGGATCGCAAGCTGATGATATTCAACTCGGTGCTTACGCCTACTAGCCAGAATCGTTTCAAGATCGTTGGAGGTGGACCTCCAGGTCTCGAAATCGTTTTTGTACGACCCGTTGCTGGCGGGCCTATGCAGGTGAAACATGTTATAGGAGGTAAAACACAGACTTGGGAAGCTGTTCAGAGTGTGACTCCAACAACAGCTCAATTAGCTGAGTTCACCGGAAAATATCTCAGCGACGAGTTAGGCGGAGCAACTTATACGCTGAGCATTAAGGATGGGAAATTACTTCTGCAAATCAGGAACGGGACTACCGTATTCAGTGACCGAGGACTGGTGTTGGCCTTTTCACAGTCGAGTGGGAGTGAAGCTCCGAAAGACATTCTGCTGACATCAGAGTTTGCGAATGTTTTTAGTACCGTTGTTAATGATGAAAGAGTTATGGTGAGGTTCACGCGAGACCAGCAAAACGCAGTATCAGGATTTACGCTAAGTACTGGAACAGTTAGAAGACTGCGCTTCAATAAGCAATAGCAGTCCTAACCCCATTGCGCCGTCTTGAGGCTGACAAGTTCACGGTGTCGGATATGAATTGGTTTTGTGAACCTGACAGCAACCGATTCGCGGCCTACGCAAGTTCGCTCCGGAGGAGCGAGATGTTTATAGACGTAGCAGTCTGATGAAAAAGGCTTCTTGAATGTCCGGAGCAACAAACTTGGAGTGCGCTGACGGCGACGCTTTGGATGTCCGACAAACTTCAGTTTGTCGATTTGTGATCCGCTATGCAATCGGCGACGACAAACTGAAGTTTGTCGGACAGTGATCCAAAGCGGTCTATAAATATCGCGCTCCTACGGAGCGAAGAACAACCCTATGCATCGTTGCGGCAGACATTTTCATGACAAACACAGTGGAGTTTTCAGATAAAACCTTTGCAGCAAACTTGCACCCTTTCTGCTCTCTCGTGACACGCACGGCGGCCGTCCGCCCTAAGCTTGCGAGCGTAGGTAACAACTAATCGCAAGGAGAATGATGATGAAGAAAATCTTGATGCTCGCCGCAGTGATTTTGCTCTTGGCACTGGGCGCGGGAACGGCTTTGGCTCAGAGCGGCTATGATTTATTTCAAAAGGCGCTGGTCAAAGAGCGCGCGATCGGAGATGTCGAGGAAGCGCTTCGTCTCTACCAGCGAGTCGTGAAGGAATTCAGCGGCAATCATGCCTTGGCGGCGAAGGCGGAGTTAAGGATGGGATTGTTGTACGACCGGCTAGGCCGCAAAGCTGACGCGCAGCGAGCTTATCAAGCTGTTGTCAATCAGTATGCAGATCAAACGAACGAAGCACGGCAAGCGCGGGCAAAGATCGTCGTCGCGGTGGCACCATCCAGAAACAATAACGCAAGCACCAAGACAGTGACTGGTTCAACCGCTCGACGGACGACGATGATCTGGGCTGACGTCGACCAGCAAGAAACATGGGTGAACTCCCCCTCGGCGGACGGCCGGTATTTGGCTTTTACGGATGGGAGGACAGGCGACCTTGCCGTCCGCGACCTAAGAGAAGATACGAATCGCTATCTGACGAACAAAAAAGACTGGGCGCCGTCTGGTGAGGAGGCGGACGAACCTATCGTTTCTCCCGACGGCCATCAAGTGGCGTATACGTGGGAGCGACATTCCGACAAGGACATCCGGAAATTCATTGGGTACGATCTGCGCATTCGCTCGCTGAGCGGTACCGAGGTCGGTGAGCCTCAAATTGTCCACCAAAGCGACGAGACCAAATACATCAAGACGTTCGGCTGGACTCCGGATGGCAAGGGTCTGCTGGTAGTAAGGCAGCTCCAGGACCGCACCAACCAGATTGCCGTCATCTCAATTGTCGATGGATCGGTTCGCGTGCTCAAATCTCTCGAATTGCGATGGCCGATCAAAGTAAGCCTTTCTCCGGACGGCCGTTATATTGCCTATGACGCGCCAGCGGGAGCCGACGTGCCCGCGAGAGACATTTTTCTGCTCACTGCGGACGGCAGCCGCGAAACCGTTGTAGTGCGAAATCCCGCGAACGATCATCAGCCGGTGTGGTCGCCCGACGGTTCGCAAATCCTCTTTGTGAGCGACCGTACGGGGAAGAATGCTCTGTGGACCGTCCACGTCGACGCGGGAACGCCCAGAGGTCCAGCGGAACTGGTCAGGCCGGATATCGGTCGGCTATTGGGAATGACGCGAAGCGGCGCCTTGTACTACGTTTCGGGAGGTGAGACTCGCAACATCTACACCGTGGATGTGGATGCGAATATGAAGGTCAAGACGGCGCCGTCGCTGGCCACAGATCGGTTTGTCAACTCGAACTTCGCTCCGGTATTGTCGCCCGACGGACAGCATCTGGCCTATTATTCGGACCGCACGGGTTCGAGGGTCCTTGTGATTCGATCGCTGAAAACCGGCGAAGAACGCGAAGTTCCATCTGGTCGGCTGCTTTGGGGGGGTCGGGTGAGGTGGTTCCCTGATGGCCGTTCGGTGTTCGTCCCGTTGCGCGACCTGCAGTCGGATCGGACCAAGTACTACCGGGTGGACACGGCGAGTGGCAGCGCTGAACTGCTGCTCGACGTGAAACAAACGCTCAGCTCCGATCTGTCCCCTGACGGAAAATCGATCTTTTACATCGGTTACCGCAATGTCGAGACCAGTTTAATTATCTCAGACCAGCAGGCACAGTTATTGATGCGATTCGATATAGACAGTCGCCGGGAAACGGAAGTGACGAGCGCGCCCGAAGGTTATTTCTATACGTCACTCGCGATATCGCCCGATGGCGCGCAGCTGGCCTACTTGCTTTCAACCAAGGTTGTTCCCTCAGCGCCTGGTCTTCCCGGAGTGCTCGACCAGTTGGGAGTGGTGCCCGTTGGCGGGGGCCAGCCGCGCGAAGTGTTTCGCGACGGCACCGTCACGATCGCGGGCAAGGTGCTCCGGATGGCGAGTTCCGATGAGCGTTACAACACCCTGGCGTGGACCCCGGACCAACGCTATCTGCTGTTCGTTATGCAAGGCACTGCGTACGAGTCTGGAATTTTATTTGTCCACCATATGCGCGAACTCTGGCGGGTTCCGGTCGCCGGAGGGGAGCCCGAACCCACGGGCGTTTCGGTGAAGGGCGATCTTTATTATCCCGGGATGTCTCCCGACGGCCACCAGCTTACATTCGGCCTGGACGAACCCCACCCCGACGAACTCTGGGCCCTGGAGAACTTTCTGCCGACAGCGACAACGAAGAAAACAACAGCATCACGGCGCTAGTTATGCATTTGAAACAGTGATGCTTTCCTAAGCAGTTCAAAAGCCCCGCAGGTCGAAGGCCCGCGGGGCTTTGAAAATGGAACTTGAGACTTGAGAAGAGTTGCGTTGTCCGGCACGGGATTGCCTCAATAATGGTAGCGAGCTTGTAAAAACGTAATGCGATCATCGCTCACACGATAGACAACGCGGTGTTCTCGTGTTAAGCGGCGGAACCACGCCCCCGAAAGTTCATAACGTAAAGGCTCCGGCTTACCAATACCAGTAAATGGATCGCGCATGATCGCTTCAATCAAATCTAAAGCTCGCAACGCAGTGCCGCGGTCAGTTTGAACCCAATAGCGAAGGTCTTCACGAAAGCGCTGATGAAAAACGGACTCACGCTCGACAGGCCGCTTGAGCTTATTCTTCTTCGCCAAGACCTACCTCGCGACGAAGTGAGCGGACTGACTGTGCCTTTCCTTTTCCAGCCTTGGCATCTCTGAGAGCAGACAGCAACCGGTCGGCGTTCTTGGGAGAGCGCAACAGGTGCAATGTTTCCAGGATGCTGGACAATTCATCGGCCGCCACGAGGGCCACATCGTTACCGCCCCGTCGCCGAATAATAACTACATCGCGGTTCTCAGTAACTTGATCGCAAAGCTTCGCCAGATTCGCTCGCGCTTGAGTATAGGTCGTTTGAGTTTCCATTTCGCCAAGCCCTTTTAGTCTGCAACGCTGTACAGCCTTACTGTACAGGCATGATTTGTGAAAACGCAACTAAAATCGCCGCATGGTGGCTGCTCGAAAACTCTTCCTGTTAAGCCTCCCGGAGGCGCCTTGTCATAAACCTCGATCAGTTTTTCCATCGAACGTGCGTGTAGACTTGCGTGGTTGTCACCGCGAGTTCTCCTGTTCTCTCGGGCTTCGGCGTCGCTCAGGAGCGAAACGCGGATCGCCTGCCCAAATCAACCGCACATCATAGTTAACGAATTGGCGATCAGCGGTCATTATTGGCAGGGACTCCACCTGAGCCTGTGCAATCAGTAAACGATCAAAGGGATCCTTATGATGCGGCGGCAGTGAATAAACGCGCAGAGCATGCGCGTGCTCGATCGCTAGCGAGTTGATGTTTTGCAAGGCCATGCGCCTTGGAACGTAGACCGGAGGCGGTTCCGGTAGCGTCAACTTTCCAATGGCTGCTTTGACTGCAATCTCAAAAGAGCTGACGGCGGAAAGGTAGACTTGACTGTCTCGATTGACGATTAGCTCGCGGGCTTTACTATTCAAGCGGTCGGGCTCGGCCAGGCCCCACAGCCAGCACTCGGTATCGATCAGAAACCTCACAACTTTCCTTCGAAAGCTTCCATGAGGTCATTTGGCAGAGGCGCATTAAAATCTTCGGGCACGTGGAACAAGCCTTTGTCTTCTCCCAGGGTGCGATTACGATTCGGCTTGCGGAAAGGGACCAGACGCGCCAATGGTTTACCCGCCCGCGAAATCACAATCTCCTCGCCGGCAGCGACACGCTGCAATAGCCGCGATAAGTGCGTCTTTGCTTCATGAGTATTGACTTCTATCATAGAGGTGAAAAATAAACTAAGTCCTAGACTAAGTCAAGAGTCGAGGCGGTTTCTGTCGTTAGGCGGTTTCGATGTCGAGGCGGTTTCGCTTGGCCTGAACGACCCACGCCGAGCTAGGCTTTCGGATGAGCCTTGTCATAGACCTCGATCAGTTTTTCCATCGAAACGTGAGTATAGATTTGCGTGGTTGAAAGGCGTGCGTGGCCCAGGAGTTCCTGAATGTCGCGCAGGTCGGCGCCGCTGTCGAGCAAGTGCGTCGCGAACGAATGTCGCAGCGCGTGCGGACTGATGTCGTGAATGCCAGCGCACAGGCGAATGTATTTCTCGATCAAGCGGCCGACTGAGCGCGTCGTCATGCGCGTGCCCTGATAATTCAAAACCAAAGGCTGCGCGTCACGCTTCGTGGCCGGCGCGTTCATCAGAAACTTTTCGCGCACCGTCAGATAATCCTTCAAGGCTTTCAACGCCGGATCGCCAAACGGCACGATGCGTTCTTTGCGACGCTTGCCTAAGACGCGGAGCAGCTTGTTCTTGAAATCAATGTCGCGGAGATTGAGCTGCACCAGCTCTGAGACGCGCACCCCGGTCGCGTAGAGCAATTCCAGAATCGCCCGGTCGCGCTTCCCAAACTCAGTTTCAGTGTCCGGCGTTTCGATGAAGCGCACGGCGTCTTCCATCGAAAGATGCACCGGCAAGTTCTTTTCCTTGCGCGGCGTCGCCACCAGCTTCGCCGGATTCAATTCGACAACGCCTTCGCGCACCAGGAATTGAAAGAAGGTGCGCAAGGCGGAGAGTTTTCTGGCAATCGAAGTTTTCTTCTTGTGGCCTGAGTGCAAGGTCGAAAGCCATTCGCGAATCGTGATGTGATCGATCTGCTTTACGTCCGGTTCGGTTCGTTTGCCCTTGGGATCAGCCGGCGCCAGATAATCGAGAAACTGTTCCAGATCGGAAGCGTAATTGCGCAGAGTGTGCACGCTGACATTGCGCTCGTAACGCAGGTGATCGAGGAATTGAGTTAGAAGTTGATCGATCATCGGTCCGGAAGTAACTCTCATTCACACCCGGCTTCAGCCGGGTGATTAGCGGGCCCTTTGAGTCAAGATAACTGTTTCAACAGTTTCGGCCTCTCTATTTGCCCGGTGTCGCGCACAAAAACCGTTGAAACGGTTAACCGCATCCAAGGCGCCAAGCTTACACCCGGTTGAAACCGGGTGAGAATGAGAATTGATTCTAGCCGCGGGAAGTACCCTTTCGAATAGCGGCGATCATTTTCTTCGCGCGTTTTGGGAACGACTTCATTCGCTCTAAGGCTTCTTCGCGGCTGACCTTCGCCCGTTGCGGACGCTCAGTCTTAACCAGCTTCTTCGCTGATTTCATTTGTTTTTCCTTGATCGGTTCTTATGCCCGATCGTGCGTTTTGACCACAAATCCTTTTCGCGCGCGCACGCGGGCATTCGGCCGCGTCTTCACGCTCACTGCGATGATGTGGTAATGACCATCGCGTTTGTCCTGGGCTGGGTAATAACTCAGGATGTATTGCTGCGCCAGGTCGGCCGAGATTTGCGCGAACGCGTCGTCGAGTTCGCCCACGGATTTCGGAATATAGGCCGCGCCGCCGGTCTGCGCGGAGAATTCCTGCATGCGGCGCTCGGCGGCAAGGTCGCGCACGTTCGCGTTATCATAGATGCCGGTCTGCACCACATAGACCTGGCAGTCGTCCGTCAGCAATCGCTGCAACGTGTTATCAAAATCGTGTTCAGGCAGTCGGCTGGTGGTGTCCCTGCCGTCGGACACGATTACCACAACGCGCCGTCCCGCGTACGGTTTCAGATATCTGAGGGCATCGAAGATTGCGTCGTACAGCGAAGTCGCGCCATCCGGTTTGCCGAAGCTCTCGATGGTCTGCTCCAGCCTCCTCACGTCGTTGGTCATGGACTGGGCGAGTTCGACGTTCGTTGAGACGGAATAGATAGCTGCTTGATCGCTCGGCCTCATAACGTTTTGAAAGAATCTGACGGCGGCGCGCTTTTCGAAATCGCGCGATTCGCTCAAGCTGCCGCTGTTGTCGAATAGCATGGCCATCCGCACCGGCGTTTCCGAGCGGCTGATGTCGCTGATCAGATTCGGTTGACCATCGATGCGCAGTTCAAAGTCTTCCAGTTTGAGATTCGTAAGCGCGATACCGCGGGCATCGACCACAGAAGTAGGCACTGGCACCAGGTTCGAAGTTACGCGCACAACGTCGGTCGCCTCTTCGCCTCTACTTTGTTCGGCATCAGACTTTGACGCGGCCGGCGTGTTCGTCTGTTGGTCAGTTGAGCTGTTTGAGTTCTTTGGCTTCGATGCCTGACGCGGCCGGGTATTGTTGTTTGAGTTTGAGTTGGAATTCGACGGCTTTTGCCGGCCCGATTGTGAGCGCGAATTGTTTGTTGCCGACAGGATCAGAGCGATTGCGATCGCGAGAACGGCGCCGCTTGCGCGAAGGACGGAAACCAGGCGTGAAAGGTTTTTCCTCTGCGCAACCTCGGCGTTCTCTGCGTCTCGGCGGTGAACAGCCTTCACAAACGGATTCACCGCAGAGACGCTGAGGTCGCTGAGTACGCGCAGAGACTGTTTGAAATCCATTCGTCCCATTCTTTCAAAGCCAGTTCGACTTGCAGCGCCCGCCGGTCGCGTTTGCGCCGCACTCGCTTTTGCGCTTCAGCCTCGAGCGGAGCCAGCAGCGCGAACGTTATGTTGACCGGCTGATAGTTCTTTGTCTCCGCGCTCGAAACATAACGCGCCAGGGCCCCGATTGCACTACGCGGTGGCGCGACCAAAAGTTCTTCGCCACGCAACAACCGCGCGGCATTGTTTCCCGCCAGCCAACCCATCGCCACCGATTCGACGTAGCCTTCGACGCCGGTGATTTGTCCCGCGAAGAAGATGTTTGGATGCGCGCGCATCTGCATGGTTGGCCCAAGCACACGCGGGGCATTGATGTAGGTGTTGCGATGAATCTGTCCGAACTGAAGAAACTCTGCGCGCTCAAGTCCGGGAATCAGACGCAGCACGCGCGCCTGCTCGCCATAACGCAGATGATTCTGAAAGCCGACCATGCTGTACGCGTCAGCCATCAGATTTTCCTGACGGAGTTGTACCGCCGCGTAAGGCTCGCGGCCCGTGCGCGGATCGACCAGGCCGACCGGCTTCATCGGTCCAAAGCGCAACGTGTCAACGCCGCGGCGCGCAAGCTCTTCAATCGGCAGACACGCTTCGAACCAACGCGTCTCTTCGAATCGCTGGAGCGGGACGCTGTTCGCTTCAATCAAAACCTCGTAAAAACGGGCGTACTGTTCTTCGTCAAAAGGGCAGTTGAGATAATCGTCGCCACCTTTGCCATAGCGCGCGGCGCGAAATGCAATTGCCTGATCGACTGAATCAGCCGCGACGATCGGCGCGATGGCGTCGTAGAAATACATTTGGTCGTCGCCGGTCAGTTTCATTATCTCCCAGGTCAACGCATCGGAGGTGAGCGGGCCGGTGGCGATGATCGTGATTGCGTCGCGGGGAATCGTGGTGATTTCTTCGCGCACTATCTCAATCTGCGGATTGTCTTCGATGCGCTGCGTAATGTGCTCAGCGAACCGCTGGCGGTCGACAGCCAAAGCCGCGCCCGCGGGCACGCGCGTCACGGCGGCGGCTTCCATAACCAGCGAGCCTCCGCGCCGCAATTCTTCTTTCAAGAGATAAGATGCCGTGCCGGGCTCATCAGACTTCAGGGAGTTCGAGCAGACGATTTCGGCCAGCTTGTCAGTGCGATGCGCGGGCGTCTGCTTCACCGGCCGCATCTCGTGAAGCTGCACGAGCGCGCCGCTGCGCGCTGCTTGCCAGGCGGCTTCAACTCCGGCGAGTCCTCCTCCGATGACGATCACATCAGCCATGTCTGTCCTGGATTCTAACGCCTTGACCTGATAAAGCCCACGTTACGGGCCGATTTACACGGCACAAAATAGCGGTTGGCATCTGAGCGTCTGCAAGGATAGAATACCCGCGTTTCATATTCGTTCATCGTTCGTAGAGACTTTCGCTCTTCTGACCGCTGGTTCCGAAACGCTGGTTCTCTGGAACCAACTAAGACTATTTAGGAGACTGCTTCTTTGTCGCAAATAATTCTCGCTGATCTTCGAGGGAGAGACGGGTACGTCAATAAGGACACCGTAGCCGGCGGGTACGGCTCTCGTTTTCAGGGTCATTCGTTCATGACCCGCTTCGAAAAAAATGTTCGCCGCGTCTTCCAGAATGTGCCGAGCATTCATATTGGATACCTGGCTGCTATCTTCGCGGAAGCCGGACACGAGGTCATCGTCACGCGCGACGACCAGCCGGTTGACGGGGATCTGGCAATCGTTCTGACCTCGCTGGTTGATTATCGACACGAAGTCGAGTGGGCAGAGAAGGTCAAAGCTCGAGGCACGAAAGTCGGTTTCGTAGGCACGGCGGCGACGCACCTGCCTGAGCTATTTAACAATGCGGGCGATTTCGTCATCAGCGGCGAGCCGGAAGCCGCGGCGATCAGGATCGCTGCGGGCGAAGATCCAAGCGGTCTGGTTTTGAGTCCCCAGATTAACGATCTCGACTCGCTACCTTTTCCACGTTGGGACCTGAACAGACCGCGCGGTCTTGGCTATACCAGCCGGAGCGGGTTTGGGTTGACGCGCGCCTTTCCGATGTTGACCAGCCGCAGTTGCCCCGAAAAATGCACTTACTGTCCGCATCGGATCACCGCGGACTTTCGTGCGCGCTCTGACGAGAACGTACTCGACGAGATGCAGCAACTGTGCGAACGCCACAAGAAAGTCCATGTGGTTTTGCGCGACCCGCTTTACACGCTCGATCGCGAGCGCAGCCGGCGCATCGCCGAAGGCATACGCGAACGCGGGCTCGACCTGACTTACGAATGCGAGACGCGCATGGACGATCTCGACGAAGATTTGATTCGCGCTATGCATGCTTCCGGCCTGCGCGCAATTAATTTCGGCGTGGAGTCACCGGATCCAATCGTCCTGCGAAAGGTGGCGCGCCGGGTCATTCCCCACGAGCACATGCGCAACATGATCAAGCTCTGTTGGGACCTGGGCATAAACACCACGGCGTTTTATGTGATCGGATTCCTGCAAGACACGGAAGAAAGCATCGAGCAGTTGATCCAGTTCGCCGTCGATCTCGATTCTACGTACGCGAACTTTAAGATCCTGACGCCTTATCCCGGTACGCCGCAGTTCAGACAGCTCAAGCCTCTGGTTAATGAGACTGACTGGCAAAAATTCGACGGTTACACTTTGAACTTTGACCACCCGGTGCTGAATCCGCGGCGCGCGCGACTGATGCTGGGAATGTGTTACTCGCGCTTCTTTCTGCGGCCGTCGAACCTGCTCAACTTTTTCGGCATGCACCGGCATGCGCACCATCCTCTGCTCAAAAAGGCGGACGATTGGTCCTGGCGCAGGCAGGAATATTTTGACCGCCCGTGGATTTCCGAGAGAGAGGCCAACCCCGCATGATGCGTGCAATCGCGCGCTACGGCGTGCGCTCCGTGCCCGGCGACGAGCAGGAAATCATCGCGGCGTTCCGGCGCGGTGAGGCCGTCGAGGGACCGGCGATCGCCGAATACCAAAGCCGCTTTGCCGAGTATCACTGTGTGCAGCACGCGATTGCTGCTTCGTTCGGTCGGATGGCGTGCTACTACATTCTGCGTGCGCTCGATCTTCCGCCGGGAAGTGAAATCATCTTTCCGGCGCTCACGTTCTGGGTCATTCCGGAAATTGCTCGACACGCCGGATTGAAGCCCGTCTTTGTCGATGTCGACCCGGCCACTTTTAATATCGACGCGACTAAGATCGAAGCCGCGATCACCGACAAAACTCGCGCCATCGTTCCCACGCATTTGTACGGCCAGCCCTGCGACATGGCCGAGATTATGCGCCTGGCTGAGAAGCACAACCTCCTTGTCGTCGAGGACTGCGCGCAGGCGGCCGGCGCGCTTTATCGCGGCCGGAGAGTAGGAACCTTCGGAAGCGCCGCGCTCTTTAGCTTTCAACTACTCAAGGGAATCAATACGTACGGCGGCGGAATGGCTTTGACGAACGATGCGACGCTTGCTGAAAAAATCCGCGAGCAAGCAAAAAGCGAACCGCTTCAGACCACCAGTGACTTGATCAAGCGACTGCTGACCGGCGTTGTCGCGCGATCGCTCGTGAGTCCGAAAGGATTTACGTTCTGGGGCTTTCCGATCGGGGCCGCTAGTTCTTATCTCGGCAACTTCGATTATTCCAAACATATCTGGGAGAAGATTCGCCCGCTGGATCGTTTTCCGCGAACTTATCACCAGCGTTATTCGAACGTGCAGGCCATCGTCGGTCTGCGGTCTCTGGCAAAGCTGGATGAGTTCAACGCGAGATCGCAGGCCAACGCAGCCATCTACACGCGTGGATTGGCAGACTGTCGCTCGGTGCAAACGCCGCGTGTGCTGCCGGATGTCGAACACGTCTACTATCAATATTGCATCTATGCTTCCGATCCCGCGCGCGTTAGCCGCCGCGCCATTCGCCGCGCCGTTGATTTTGAAACCACGCACGTCGATGTGTGCTCAGCTTTGCCGCTCTTCAAAGAATTTGCGGCCGAGTGTCCAGGCGCAAGAATTACGGAGCAAGCGATCCAGTTGCCGGTCTATTCGCGACTGCGAAAATCCGATGTCGAGCGCGTGCTGCGCGTGGTGCGGGAAGTCACCGGCGATCTGCCGCCGCTTAACGAGACCGCTACGAAGCCAATCGTCAATACACCAGGCTTCGTCGTGGGCGACGAGCGGCACGCGAGGGCCAGCTAGGAACCGTGCCGACACTGCTCAGCGTCATCGTCAATTTCACTTTTGCCGCCACCCTAGCTGCGGTCGATCTGCCGTCGTGGGTTGATAAGAATCTCTTGCAGCGGTTGCTGTCTTCGAAGTACACGTACTTCTTAGTTCTGGGCGCGGCTTTTTGGGAGGGCGAGGTTGTGTTGTGCACGGCTGGTTACCTGTGTGGTGCCGGTTATCTCGATTGGCGTCTGACGATTCTAGCGGGAGCAATCGGCGGCTCAGCCGGAGACCAAATCTACTTCTACGCGGCGCACGAAAGGGCCGCGCGCGCGATTAACAAAAACAAGCGATTGCGCAAGTGGTACCCAAAGATAAGCAAGATCGTTCTCAAGCACAGCACCCTCGCCGTCTTGCTTTCGAGATTCCTGGCCGGATTGCGAATCTCGATTCCTTTGGTGTGCGCGACTGCCGGCATGCCTGCCAGGAAATACAGCACGCTCAATTTGATTAGCGGATTCTTATGGGCTTCGTTCTGGGTAGCAGTCTTTTACCAAATCGGCGCGCAAAAGCGGGCCATCTATGTCGTCATAGCGATGCTGGTTTTGGCCTTGCTGGCTGGAGGGGCTGCGCTCTATGTTCGAAAGTATGGCAACCCGCTGAAAAAGATGCGTGCCTAAACCGATAGATAATGGACTTCAACTTCGAAGACGATCTCTCTTCTGAACAAGCAGACCAACTCGTCCGGGAAACTGTCGAGAACTTCAATTCCTATCTGAATCGCTGGCCTGATCCCAAGACGGTCGCCGACGCAGTGGTCGAATGGTTCGGCGAAGGCTGCATCCTGCGCGACGTACACGGACGCGAGTTCATCGATTGCCTGGGCGGGTTTGGAATTTTCGCGCTGGGCCATCGTCATCCGAAAATCATCAACGCCATCCGACAGCAGATGGATCGCATGGCGCTCCATTCGCAGTGGATGCTCAATCCGCGATCGGCTGATGCGGCGCGGCGTCTGGCGGAAATTACCCCCGGCGATTTGCGAAAAACGTTTTGGTGTTCGACGGGAACTGAGTCGGTCGAAGGCGCGCTGAAACTTGCGCGGCTCTACACCGGCAAGCCCAAATTCATCTCGACGATCAATTCGTTTCACGGAAAGACTCTGGGTTCGCTTTCCGTTACCGGGCGCGATCTGTTTCGCAAACCGTTTCTGCCTCTGCTGGAGGCGGCGTTTGTTCCCTACGGCGACGCCGCAGAGATCGAGACAGCGATCGACGACACAACGGCCGCGGTAATTCTGGAACCAATTCAAGGGGAAGGCGGCGTGATCGTTCCGCCCGACGATTATCTTCCCGCGGTGCGTCGCGTTTGCACCGAGCGCGGCGTGCTCTTAATTCTGGATGAAGTGCAAACCGGCCTGGGGCGCACCGGGAAGATGTTCGGCTGCAATCACACCGGCGTCGTGCCGGACATCATGTGCCTGGGCAAAGCAATTTCCGGCGGCGTGATTCCGTGCGCGGCTTTCCACACGACCGACGAGATTTTCAAATCGTTTCATCCAAACCCGTTCTATCACACGTCAACTTTCGGCGCGAATCCGATGGCCACGACGGCCGCGGCCACCACGATTCAAACTTTGCTGGAAGAAAAACTCGTCGAGCGCTGTGCTGAGATGGGCCAATACTTCATGACCGGCTTGAAAGAGTTGCACAAACGTTTCCCTGAAATCATTCGCGACGTGCGTGGGCGTGGCTTGCTGATCGGAGTCGAGATTATCGACGCGAAAGTCGGCGAATCGCTGGCGCAGAGGATGTTCGATCGCAACGTGCTGATCGCCTACACGCTCAACAAGCCGGAAGTGATCCGTATTGAGCCGCCATTCGTGATCACGCGCGAACAGATCGATACGGCGCTTAGTCGCTTTGAAGAATCTCTCGTGTCAGAAGCCCGAGCGTAAGCGAGGGCAAGATTCACCACGGAGGACACAGAGGAAACACAAGATGCGCAAGATGTTCATTGACGGCGAGTTTGTTGCCAGCTTGGCCGGCGAGACTTTCGCTGTCGAAAATCCCGCGACCGAAGAGATGATCGACGATGTTCCGCGCGCGCGCTCCGAGGACGCCGATCGCGCGGTGCTCGCGGCCGTGAAAGCTCAGGATGATTGGCGCTTTGTTCCCGGAATTGAAAAGTGCGAACTGTTGCACGCCGCCGCGCGCAACCTGCGCGAACACCGCGAACGTCTGGCGACGCTCCTGACGCAAGAGGGCGGCAAGCCGCTGATTGAAAACATGGACGAGGTCGAGTGGGTCGCCGCGTGCTTTGATTACTACGCCGAAGTCGGCCGCCACGAATCCGGCCGGGTGATTCCTCCGGTGCAGCGTCACCAGATGAACTTCGTGATGAAGGAGCCTTACGGCGTAGTCGTCTGCATCGTGCCGTGGAACTATCCGCTGCTCTTGATGTCCTGGAAAGTCGCGCCCGCGCTGATGGCCGGCAACGCCGTGATCATCAAGCCTTCGGAACTCACGCCGCTTTCGACTCTGCTGCTCGCGGAGATCGCGTTTCAGGAATTCCCAAAAGGAGTTGTCAACATCGTCACCGGTTATGGCCAGGAAGCGGGCGAACCTCTGGTCGCACACCGGCACACGCACGTCATCGCATTCACTGGCAGCGTCGCCACCGGAAAACGGATTGCGCAGCTCGCCGCTGAACGCGTAAAGAAAGTAAACCTCGAACTCGGCGGCAACGATCCCTTCATCGTTTGCGATGACGTCGATCTCGAAGTGGCCGTGCGCGGCGCGGTGTGGGCTGCTTATTTGAACATGGGTCAGGTGTGCACGTCGGGCGAGCGCTTCTACGTTTTCGATTCCGTCGCCGACAAATTCATCGATCGTTTTGTTGAATGCGCGGGAGATTTGCGCCTCGGCAATCCCATGGGCCCGGATGTCGATCTCGGCCCGATGATCTCAGCCGCGCAGCGCGAGAAAGTTGAAAAGAAACTCGATCAGGTGCGCGAGATGGGCGCGACTGTGCTTTGCGGCGGCAAGCGGCCGGCGAATCCGGCGCGCGGCTATTATTTCGAGCCGACCGTTGTCGTCGATGTCGATCATTCGATGCCTTTGATGCGCGAGGAAACGTTCGGCCCCGTGGCGCCGATCATGAGGGTCAAAGACATCGACGAAGCGATTGCGCTGGCCAACGATTCCGAATACGGCCTGGGCGCGAACATTCTGACGAACAAACTCGAGTACGCGATGAAGGCCGCGGAACGAATCAAAGCCGGGACGTTCTGGATCAACGATCCGCTCACCGACAACGATGCGGGCCCGTTTGGCGGGATGCGCATGTCAGGCGGCGGCCGTGAACTCGGCATGGAAGGCCTGGAAGAGTTTCGCGAAACCAAGCACGTCCACCTCGATTACCAACTCGAGATGAAACCTTACTGGTATCCGTACGATTGGAGCAAGGGACGCAAGACCGAGTGAGTCTCTGCTTTGCGTTTTCTTTGCGTCTTGGCGCCGATGCGTGATTGATCCTCACGCCAAGCCGCAAAGGCGCAAAGCCCACAGAGAAAGCTTATGAGCAAAAGAATCATCATCCTCGGTGGCTGTGGCGCGATGGGGTCGGAAGCGACCCGCGATCTCGCGCGCACCAGCGAGTTTGAGGAAATAGTCATTGCCGACGCCGATCGGACGCGAGCCGAGGCGCTGGCCGCAGAACTGGCCGGCGGACGCGTGCGCGCGATTCAGGTTGACGCCAACAACGAAGCGGCTTTGACTGAAAGCCTGCGTGGCTTTGATGTGGTTGCGAATTGCACGACTTATCATTTCGGATTGATCGTCACGCGGGCGGCGATCAATGCGGGCGTCAACTATCTCGATCTCGGCGGGCTCTACAACACGCCGAAGCAACTCTTGATGGATGAAGATGCGCGCCGCGCCGGGGTCACGATTTGTCTCGGTGCCGGCGCGACGCCCGGCGTTACGAACCTGATGACGCGCGCGGCCGCCGACCAGCTCGATCAAGTCGACGAAGTACACATCGCCTTCGCTTCGTTCCGATCGATCGCGCCTTCACCGGGTTTGCTGGACACTGTGCTTGATGAGTTTAGCGCGGACAGCAAAAGGTTTTACTGGCAGGATGGCGAGTTCATCGAGACGCCTGCATTTTCGGGCGCGAGGCAGGTTCGTTTTGCTGATCCGGTCGGCGAGATTGAAGCTTTCTATGTGCCGCATTCCGAGACGCATACGATTCATCGATTCATCGGCAAAGGCATGCGCCGCGTCGATGTGCGCGGCACCTGGCGGCCAGAGATTATGCGCGCGCTGCGCACCTTCGCGGATCTCGGTTTGACCGGCGAGGCTACTGTCGAGTTGGATGGGCAGTCGATTCCGACCAGAAAGCTTTTGCGCGCTCACATTCTCGAGCACGCGGCGGACTTTTGCGGGGAAGGTGAGTGGGCATTCCTGCTGAATGTGGAAGTGCTGGGAAAGCAGAACGGACGCCCCTCGCGGATTGAATACGTCAGCCGGCATCCGGCGCGCGCGGAGTGGGGAACGGCGGCGACGGCGATGATGACCGGAATTCCAGCTTCGATTGCGGCGCAGAAATTAGCGCGCGGCGAAGTAAGTCGCACCGGAGTGCTGGCGCCCGAAGCGTGTTTCGAGCCGGCGTCGTTTTTCGCGGAACTTGCCACCCGCGGAATAATTGTTGAGCAGCGGTGAGGTGTTCCTTGGCGTCTTTGCGCCTTTGCGTGAACTCTTGCACGGGTAGTGAATTCCACGCAAAGGCGCGAAGAGAATCCGAAGGCGCAAAGAAATCTCGGACACTACCCGCGACTATGCTTCTTTCGGCGCATGACTTTTTCATGCGCCGTTTTCGTCAAGCGCGCCACCCGTTCGGCTTTGGTTTCGCTTTGACGTGGTCCGGTGCCGGGTTCGTCGCCGTGATGCTCATGCATCTCTTCCTGAGCTTTGTGAAAATCGAATTCGTTCAAGCGCGCGCCGGTGCCGACCTTGTAAGTCTCGATGTTCCGTGTTTGACCTCGCATAATTGCTCCCTTCGTTGACGAACGTCTTGCCTTCTCACGGCTTCTTCGCCGGAGTTTCCTCCGTCTTCGGCTGGCCCAGTTTGTAGCTATCAATATCCGCAGAGAAGTGTTTGTAGTCGCTCCACTCGAGCGTCTGGTTTATGTCGCCGCCGCCAAACAAGAGCACCTTGACCGACAGATTGATTTGAAAAAAGCGCGGCATCCAGATTCCTTCCTTCAGTCGCGTCTGCTCCATGACTAAGGCGGCGCCCGGACGGAGCGAAAGCACTAAGCCCCCGCCCATCTTGAAGCCTTCGGCCAAACGCGCCTCCAATCGAATTACCTGCTTATCGAGGGGATCGATCCAAACGACTCCCACAAGTTTGGAGATCAGACTCTCCTGACGGGTGCTGGGTTTGAATCCGGGTTGGACCCGGAAGTCGAAGACAATGGTTTCGCGATCCTGAAAGCGTTCACGACGGGGCGAGACAAATTCACAATGTCGAAAGAACTGCGAGATCTCCACGTCTTCGTTTTCATCCTGCTTGCTCTTGGCCGCTTTCTCCCGCTCGCGCGCCGCGCGCCGCTCGGCTGCTTTCTGCGCGTCCTTGTCTTTGTCGCGCTCAGCTTTCAGAAACTCTTCCTGTACTCGCTTGTCTTCTTTGGCGGCGCGATCACCGGACAGAGTCACACCGTTTTCGCTGATCAGTTTCATAATCGGCGCGCGATTGATGATCGGAAAGACCTCCGAAACTTTGACAGTTTCTTTCTTCACCACGCCTTTGCCGTCGATTTCGCGTTCAGTCTCCTTCCGCAGGAACGAGTATTCCGCGAAGCGCTTTTCAACTTCGTCCTGATTCCGCGAAACTTCGCGCAGCAGCGTGGTAACGTCCAACGCCTCAACGCTGCGCGGCGGATCAAACAGATTCGCAGCCAATCCGGAGTTGTAGGTTACTCGCCTTAGTCTGACCGTGAGTTCGTCTGTGCCATTCTCGCTGATGTGGAGTGTGTGAGGTTCGAGAATGTTTTCTTCGCGACGGTAATCATCAAACCTGATAACCATCCTGGGGGCATCGCACTGAACCGAAACGATCAACCTGGTTGACGCGCTGAAGAGATATCGAAAGCGAGCGCCGGCGCGCGACGAGAATTCAACTGTATAGACGGAGCCAGACGGCGAATTATCCAGCGACATCACCCGCGCCAGAACATTCGCCTTTTTGTAATCGACCAGATGCGCGGCATCCAGAGCCGCCAGTAGTTTAGCGTTGGCAGAGTCAGGCCCGGTGAGCGTGCGCAGTTGACCGTCGATCCCGCGTGCCCAGGCCGACCTGGGAGTTGCCGCCGAGATAATCTGCCCATTCGAAAAGGTAGTTTCCGATCGCTGTGAGGCCGGAGCTTGATACTGAATCTTCATCAAGCTCATCGAGCCGTCGCCGCGCTCAGGCGTCCATTCGTAAGTGACATCTCGGATCGAGCTCACCTGTTTCTTCCCGCCGATCGCTTTCAAATAGTTGTCGACGATCTTTTCGGCCGCCGGAAGTTTCTTGGTTTGCTGCGCGAGTGCCGGCTGAGAAAGGACCGCGATGGCGAAGAAGGAGAGAACCCGGAGCCGGAGGCGGATCCCGCGGGGATGCGCGTAGCTCACTGGCGGTGTTATCAAACGCTCACTTCTTTCTTCACCATCTCACTGCGCAATGTTTTTCGGTAGTGTCTGAAGTCGGGAAACAGGCGTTTCGGAGTACCGACTTTAGTCGGGTTTTATGCGGAGAACAACCCGACTGAAGTCGGTACTCTAAACACCTGACAAATCGAGCTCCCTTATTTTTCAACCTGCTTGACAGCGCAAACAGCGCGTTCGTATAGTTCAGATGACAAGCCGGCTTAGCTCAGTTGGTAGAGCGTGCGATTCGTAATCGCAAGGTCATCGGTTCAACTCCGATAGCCGGCTCCATACAGACTCAATCCACACAGTTGAGGATGCAGTCAAGATTTAACAATTTGAGTGATCACCCTGTTGTCGTTATTATTTTAGTAACTGCAGCGGTGGTTAGTATTTTTGTGTTCGTGACAGGTAGACCTAACTTTCCGACTCTCTTACAAAGACTAACACGATCTAATGCAAATCAACGCAAGGATCCCACACCTACTCCAAGTCCAGGATCAGCGGATCGAACTAAGGAAGAGAACACGCAAGCTCAGGATGAATCGACATCTGCCGAAGGCCCAGAGCAAGAAGTCCAGAGCTGGTCTACGTCCCTGATTGAGAACCAAACTAACTTTCCCATTCTTTATGACGTGCAGAGAGAAAACGGATCTTGGGAAGCCCACCGGCTGCAACCAAACGTTACCACGACGATTACACTGAAGAACTCGGAGATTTCGATAAAGTACGACGGAAACACTGCGTCTGGATACCAAGAACGAACCTATCAGCTACAGTCACTAACGACAATGGGCCGGAAGCCGAGTCAATCAGAGATCGACTCTGCCCCGCGCACCTGGTTTGCCCTAGAGAACAACGGAGACATTGTCATGTACTGTGGTTGCGCGCACTGAAGAAGATTACAAGATGGTGAAGTGTCAACTGAGCGTTACATTCAACTCCGATAGCCGGCTCCACATAAATCTAAACTCCGACAATCAATTAGCGCAATGTAAGGGGCGGCCACGGGCCGCCTTTGACGCATGCGCCCGCGATCGCTTCGGATTTCTTCCTGGGGTCTTGAAACAATATCCCGACGGTGCACGTATCCAGTCCAATTCGTGACGCAGGAGACAAATGGATGTCAACCAGTAGAAGAAAATTTCTCAAGCTGTCAGCCCTGGTGGGCGGAAGTGTCGGCTTGGGCTTGATGCCTGGCGCGTCGGAATTGTTTGCGGGCTCGGTAGGCAATGCGGTTAAGCCGCTGCGCATCTTGATTCTCGGCGGAACTGGTTTTACCGGCCCCTTCCAGGTTCAATATGCCTTGGCGGAAGGATTTGGACAGGCATTACACATTGCATCAAGTCGCCATATCTGCTCGGCATCTGCGCTTACATCTTTCTCTATGCAACTACGTCGACGCTTCTATATTTTCAGCAGGTAGACATCGCCGCCTATGCTTTCGCGGATCGCTCAGCGCGGACGGCTTTCTTTGCTCAGATAGATTTGGTGGTGAATGTCCTGACTGTACTTGGGCAAGCGTTTTTGGCCGGAAGACTTCTTAAGTGGTTAGGCGTCGGGGTTACTCTGGCGATTCTTCCGGCTTTGAGCGTGATCGGCTTCACTGCCATGGGCGTCGCGCCGACTCTCACGCTGCTGGTTGTTTTTCTCACGTTGCGACGGGCAGCAAACTTTGCCTTCGCCCGGCCGGCGCGCGAAATTCTCTTCACCGTTGTCAGCCGGGAAGATAAATATAAAGCCAAGAACCTGATCGATACCTTTGTCTACCGCGCCGCTGACCAGGTCGGAGCCTGGTCCACACCGGTCATGGGTTGGCTGGGGTTAGGTCTGGCAGGAGTTTCGCTAGTCGCGGCGCCCATCGCCGCCATCTGGCTCTTCGTTAGTCTCTGGCTGGGACGAAAGCAAGTGAGAATGACGCGTGAGCTAATCGACTAGTACTACGAGGACGCTACTTCTTCTCGATCACAAGGCGCACGCCGAGCATTCGCCCAACACCGTTTGAAAATACTCCAAAGTTGGAGTTGGCCAGGTTGCCTTGAAAGTCTCGCGGATAGGAGCCCTGGACATCAGGGAATTGCGGCCGCCGGCTGTGGCTCGGGTTCTTAAGACTAACCTTGGGGCTGACGCTGAGGCTAAGGCCTTTCAATACCTGAATCTCTGGCGAAAAGAGTTTGGGTACGTGGACTATTCGGTCTGGCGTGCTCAGGAAGTGTCGCGCGGAGTTTGGGTTGAACGTATTGTAGCTGACCGCGATGCTCTTGACCGAAAGTCCCCCGTAACTTGCGCGCGAGCCTTTCATGCTTAGCAGTACAGTGTCCCGCAACCGTTCGCTCACGACCAGATCAGTTTGCGAGGCCGGCTGTTTGATCTCGGCGGAGTCGGCGTCCTTAAGGTTCAGACCCACGCGTTCTGCCCTGGCGGATTCTTCTTCCCGCCCACCCTTCACCACGAGATTGACGTTCTCAGAGATCGCTTCGCCCGCGTGAATCGTGATCGGCCTGGTCAACTTCTCAAAGCCGTCGAGCGTAACTTCGAGTTGATAGCTGCCTGGAAGCACCCTATCGAATTTGTACTGACCAGAGTCATCTGCGATCGCAAATTGGAGCGCATCTCTCGTCGCTCCGATCAGTCGAACCTGCGCGCCCGGAGCGCCATAACTCTGGCCAAATGAACCAATCACACTAATAGTTCCGTGCACCGAGCCCGTGGGGGAATCAATTGGACGCGATTGCGTGGGCGAGGCCGCGAGGGTTAGTAGAATCGCAATCGGGTACGCAAGCCTGGCGCTTGAACGTCGCGCGGTTCGCGCGCTGCTGAGCTTAGAGAAGCGGGCAAAGTTCTTCATATGAGTTGTTCCGAATCCGAGGCGAGCTGTTATGCGGGTGATTGGCGAGATTGCCAATACGCGGTTAATTGGGTTGGGCTATCTTAGGGGAACCCTTTGCGGGTCTTCGGTTTGAGACGCCCGCGAGGTTCCGAAGATTCTGGCTTGGAGGGGCCAGTCACTTTCCATACTACGCGATTGGTAGCCGAAGCTGCAATAAAGTTCTTCAGCGGACCGTGATTTCAAGGGTGAAGGTCGTATTTGTCTTCTCGTCTTCCGGAAACACGATGATTTCGTGGTCACCTGTCTTTGGCAGCGTGCCGCTCCAGTCCTTGACGGTCTGCGCGCCCTCGATCAAATCCATGCCCGGCGCATAGACGCCGAACACCGCGTTCTTTTTCGCCGAGGTCAGATGCAAAGTCATCGTCTGGCCCTTGCGCGCGCGGAGATGGTAGCTTACGGGATTCATGCCGCCGCTTTCGCTCGGGCCTCCGGTAGTCCGACCCTTCAAGATGACGGTGGTTCGCCCCGAGGGGAATCTGACCCGCTTATAATTCTGCGCCCAGATGGTGGACGCAGCGAGAAGAGAAATGGCTAAAAACGCGAGAACAAGTTTTTTCATAAAGAGTCCTTTCGATCTGGTCATTGCTTCTTGCAACCGTCTGCTACCCAACTGGTGAGCGAATACTTTTGTTTTAGATTCTTGTAAACCACCACTGTTACATTCCGGGTCTTGCCCTTGACCTTTACTCTCAAACAGAGCCGGTAGTTGAACCCCGCGACCACTTGCACTTCAGCATGCTTGATTGAAAGGAGCGCGATACGAGCATGCAGCTTCTGCCTTTCCGTATTGATTGCGAACCGCGCGGCCGCCACTACTTCCGGATCACTGTTGGAAGTGTCCGCATAGCCGCCGGCGATCGGTCCTTGTTGTGCGAAAAGCGAAGACCGATTGCCTGAAACGATGCTGAGCGCAACGATGATCATTGCAACTGCGCACGTCCGAGTTTTCCTTCTCAAACATAATTTCTCCTTATTTCGTTCGCTGACTCAAATTCGCAAGAGACGGAGTTTACCCTGCGCGTAATCAGACGCAAAGTCTCGGCGGGGATGCGCCGCTTGATCTATTGTCTTCTAACGTCTGAGAATGCGCTTACCAAATGCCACTCAGTGCCGAACAAATCACAGCCTACGAGCGTGACGGATTCCTCGTACTCGAAAACTTTGTGGACGAGGGAGCCTGTGAACGCTTGCGCGCGCGAGCCGAGGCACTGGTGCGCGATTTTGATCCGGCGGGCGTCGTCTCAATCTTCTCAACCCACGAACAGACGCGCACCAGCGACGATTACTTTCTGGAATCAGGAGATAAGATTCGTTTCTTTTTCGAAGAGAATGCTTTCCTTCCTGATGGAACGTTGCAGCAAAGCAAGGAGCGTTCGATTAACAAGATCGGCCACGCGCTTCACGATCTCGATCCCGTCTTTGATAATTTTTCGCGCACACCCGAAATCAAACAGCTGGTAACCGATCTCGGCATTGCCGACGCGCTGTTGTTGCAGTCGATGTACATTTTCAAGCAGCCGCGCATTGGTGGCGAAGTAACCTGTCATCAGGATGCGACGTTTCTTTTCACTGAACCGCTGCGCATGTCTGGACTGTGGTTCGCGCTGGAAGATGCGACGGTCGATAACGGATGCCTTTGGGCGATTCCCGGCGGACAAAAACTCCGATTGAAATCACGCTTCATGCGCGCTGAAGGCGGCGGCACACGCTTCGAAGTATTCGACGATACGCTGTGGCCGGAAGAGAAGTTGCAGCCGCTGGAAGTAGAGAAGGGAACGCTGATCGTTCTGCACGGCTTGCTGCCACACCTCAGCCGCGAGAATCGATCCTCGAAATCACGTCACGCCTACACGCTTCATGTCATTGATGCTTCCGCGCAATACCCGAAAGACAACTGGTTGCAGCGTTCGGCAGAAATGCCGTTGAGGGGATTTTGATTTTGCGAGGAGTTTGTCGTTCCGGGAGCCGCGTAGCGGCGAAATGTTTATAGCCCCGCTGCATAATAAATCTTATCCGCTTTTTAGGGGAGCAAGATGCAGAGCATTTTGCTCCCCTCCAAAGCGAAGAAAGAAATCAATCCCGATGTTTCTATAACTATTTCGTGCCTACGGCACTGTTTTGCGGTCGCAGGTGTTTAGAGTACCAACTTTAGTTGGGTTCTTTCTCGGACGGCAAAAGCCCGACTGAAGTCGGTACTCTATACGCCTGTCATCCAAGCCCCACACTCATCGTGCTTGATTCAGTGCCAACAGTTTCGCGAGAATCTCATCGTCCGACAATGAAGCGTCCCAGCCGTACGCGGCGAAGACTGCCTCATCGAGTTTTCGGTGCGCGAGATCGAGCCATGTAGGTCTTTCGTTGTAGAGATTTGTGAGCGTGCGCTTCGCGAGTTGTTCGGCCTCGGTGTCGCCTTTCGGAACTGAGCGCGGGTACTTAACTGTCCCGATGCCACGTTCGTTCGCGTCATGCACATAACGAGCCCAGGGCCCATCGACCGAGCCGGGAAATTCAAGAATCTCTTCGCGCGTCCATTCGGGTGGGTTCAGCCAATTGTTTCTTAGCTCATCGAGTTCCTTCGCCGCGCCCGCAATCGCCTCGCGTTGTTCGGTCGTGGGTTCTGGGAAGGGAAACGTCTCGAAGCAAGTTGAGGGCGTGTAGCGCGCTCCACTCTCTGCCCAGCCCTTCCCGCCACCCTGCTTGTCCGCGCCGCGTTCGAAAGTGAATCTTTCGCCGGAAGGATCATCCTGCGCAGGTTTGGGGTGATCGAAGACTTCACAGAGATCGAGGAAGTGTTGCTGAGAGGCTGAGCGCTCGGTCAGCTCGACTTTGCGCCACTTAGAAACGAATTCAGAAATGTTCATTGAGTCGCTATGCTCCGATGAGAAAGTGAGGCGAGTATAGCATTCGCAAGGGCAGGGAAAGTCTTTTCCTAGGTTGAATTGTTCTTGCGGCTCTGCCGCTCCCCAGTGCGGTAAGGCTATGCCTTACCGTGGCATCTCCATTTTTGAATTTGAGGCTATGCCTCGAATATCGACACGAGGCGCAGCCTCGCGAGTGAACGGAACTTGAACCGGTAAGGCATAGCCTTACCGCACTGGGGAGCGGCACAGCCGCATAGAGCAACATTACTCAACCGTCACGGACTTCGCCAGATTCCTTGGCTGATCGACGTCGCAGCCGCGGCGCACGGCGGTGTGATAGGCGAGGAGTTGCAGCGGAATGATCGAAGACTTAGGACGCCAACCTATAAATAGCCGGCCGGTAGCTTGGTTCAGGGATTGGCTTGCCTTCAGATCGGGCCGCAGCGAGCCAGAGTTGTTTCGCCGTCTCGACCTCCGCCACTGCCTCCGCTGGAGTATTGCCAAATGCCGAACACATCGGACGATCGGGAATGTCTGCGATATATCCTTCGTCTTCTTCGCTAAAGAAAATATTGATGTGGTAATCCTTCATCGGTCCCGATGCTAGGCCGATCCCTTCCCGTTTCGCTCCGCCATGACGATGTCAATCAGCGCGCTCAGCCTCTGATCGGAGTGCGCCTGCGATTCTGCGAGTGCTGCCATCTTTGTATCCAAACTTGTGTGTGATGCAGTAGTCTGATCGGCTAGATTGACCAAGGCATTGCCCAGTCTCAGGCAGACGTCTTCAAGTTTTGTCATCCGTTTCTCAGACTGAATGTGCAGATCCTTTAGTTGCTGAATATCGGTGGAAAATTGTGCCTGATTGTTTACGATGAAATCCATTTGGCGTTGAAGATGATCGTTGTTCATCATGGAAGCATCTCCTCTGGCTTGCATTCTACATCAAGAGCGCACTTAAGCAACGACTACTCGACTGTTACTGATTTCGCCAGATTCCGCGGCTGGTCGACGTCACAGCCGCGCCGCACGGCGATGTGATAAGCGAGCAATTGCAGTGGGATGATCGAAAGAATTGGTGAGAGCAGATCGCTCGAAGCGGGGATCTCGATGACATGATCGGAAACGACCGACGACATTGAATCTCCTTCGGTGAGCACTGAGATTACGATGCCTTCGCGCGCCTCGACCTCGACGATGTTCGAGTGCGTCTTTTCGTAGCGCAGCTCGGAAGCGCGATTGCCTGCCTCACGCGTGTTGATGAACATCACCGGCAGCCGCTCATCGATCAAAGCGTTCGGGCCGTGCTTCATCTCGCCGGCCGGATAACCTTCCGCATGAATGTACGAAATCTCTTTCAGCTTTAGAGCGCCTTCGAGCGCGACCGGAAAGTTTATCCCGCGACCGAGGTAGAGAAAATCGGTTACCCGGAAAAACTTGCTCGAGAGGGCTTCAATAGCGTCGCCTTGATTGAGAAGCTGCTCCATCTTTACCGGAAGCTCCGCGAGCCGGTGCGCGTGTGCCAGGCTTTGTTCAGGGCTAAGCGCGCCGCGCAGTTGGCCGAGATACAAACCCAGGAGATAGAGCGCGATCATCTGCGCAGTGAAAGCCTTGGTTGACGCGACGCCGATTTCCGGCCCGGCGTGCGTGAGAATCGTGCCGTCCGCTTCGCGCGTGATCATCGAACCCCGCACGTTACAGATGGAAAGCACCTTCACGCCGCGCTCTTTCACTTCACGAAGGGCGGCGATCGTGTCAGCGGTCTCTCCGGACTGCGAGATCACCAGCAGCAGAGTGTTTTCATCCAGCACTGGATCGCGATATCGAAACTCGGACGCGTAATCGACGTCGACGCTGATGCGCGCGAGCTGTTCGATCATGTACTGGCCGGCCAAGCCCGCGTGCCAAGAGGTGCCGCACGCCGCGATCTTGATCGAGGTGAAGCGTTTGAAGTCCGCTTCGGTGATGTTCTTCATCTCGTCGAGAAAAACACGACCGCTGTCCAGAGAGATGCGGCCTTCGACCGTCTCGCGCACGGCGCGCGGCTGCTCGTAAATTTCTTTGAGCATGAAGTGTTTGAAGCCGCCTTTTTCGGCTTCGATCGGATCCCAGGTGATGCGTTGCATCGCCGGCTCGACTTGATTGCCCGCGAAGTCAGTGACCCGGACTGAGTCTTTCGTCATCACGGCAATTTCGCCGTCGCCGAGAAAGAAAACATCGCGCGTATGTTCCAGGATCGCGGGAATGTCGGAAGCGACGAAGTACTCGCCATCGCCGATCCCGATGACCACGGGCGGGCCCTGTCTCGCCGAGATGATCGTGTCGGGTTCGTCCGCGGAGAGCATCGAGAGTGCAAAGATGCCGCGCAGCTCCAGCACGGTTTTGCGAACAGCCTCTTCAAAGTTGGCGCCGCTCTTCAAATGCTCTTCAATCAGATGGGCAATGATCTCAGTGTCAGTTTCAGTGACGAAGCGGTGATCTTTCTTGCGCAGCTCGTCCTTGAGTTGCAGATAGTTTTCGATGATCCCGTTGTGCACGACGACCAGACGGCCGGTGCAGTCGCGATGAGGATGCGCGTTTTCTTCCGTCGGGCGGCCATGCGTGGCCCAACGCGTGTGGCCCACGCCGTAAGTGCCGTCGAGAGGTTTCTGCCGCAGCGCTTCTTCGAGGTTGCGCAGCTTGCCTTTGGCGCGGCGGATTTGCAGCTGGTGGTCTTCGTCAACGACGGCAATGCCCGCCGAATCGTAGCCGCGGTATTCAAGCTTGCGCAGGCCGTCGATAATCAGCGGCACGACTTGTTTCTTTCCGACGTATCCGACTATTCCACACATAAGACAATAGGCAGTTCACCCCGTGAGATAAGCACTAAGTATCTCACGGGGTAAAGCAGAAGGCAGTAAGCAGAAAAACGGTTTGCCTGAACCGGTTATTTTTACTTCTCATCGAGCTTCTTCTTAATCTTTGCCGGTACGCCGGCGACCAGAGTGTTTGGCGGCACGTCTTCGGTGACGACGGAACCGGCAGCCGTCACTGCGTCGTCGCCCACCACCACCGGCGCGACCAGCATTGTATCCGATCCGATTCTGACGCGGCTTCCGATCACCGTTGGATGTTTGTGCTTGCCATCGTAATTGCAGGTAACCGTGCCGGCGCCGATGTTAGTGTCTTCGCCGATCGTCGCGTCACCCAGATAAGTCAGGTGCATGGCCTTTGTGCCGCGACCAATCCGTGACTTCTTCACTTCGACAAAGTTTCCGACGACGGCGCGCTCATACATTTGCGCGTTCATGCGCAGATGAGCAAAGGGTCCCACAGCACAACCATCGGCGATCTCTGAATCGATGATGACGCAGTGGTCTTTAACGAGGACTCGGTTGCCGAGACGCGAATTGGAAATGCGCGAACCCTGGTGAATCTCGCAGCCGTCCCCAATTGTCGACTTGCCTTCGATGTGTACGTTGGGATGAATCACGCAATCGCGTCCGACCTGTGCCTCGCTACTGATGTAGGAATGCGACGGATCGATGAAAGTTACGCCTTCATCAAGCATCAAGCGCCGAATCGTGCCGCGCCGCAGAAGGTTTTCGAACTCCGCGAGTTCCGCGCGAGTGTTTACCCCAGAGACTTCGCGCGCGTCAGCGTGCTGATAGATGCCGACTTCGTGTCCCTCGTCTCCCAAGATCCGCGGGACATCAGTCAGGTAATACTCGCCCTGCTGGTTCACGGGTTTGACTCGCTCAAGCGCCGCAAAAAGTTCCCGGCTTTCAAAGCAATAAATGCCCGCATTGACTTCGCGAATCTGGCGTTCGTCCTCGGTCGCATCTTTATGCTCAACTATTTTCGCAAAGCGTCCGGCTTCGTCCCGCACGACGCGGCCATAACCAGAAGGATTTTCCAGACGCACAGTCAGCATCGTGCAGGGTGCGTTAGCAACCGCGTGCTGCTGAATCAGTTTGCCCAGCGTCTCAGCGCGAACCATAGGAACGTCGCCCGACAGGATGAGAATCGTGGAGTCAGCTTTGGCGAGAGCGTCGTTCGCCGCCGTCACCGCATCGCCAGTGCCGCGTTGTTCCAACTGGTTCACAAACTTTACTGGCGCGCTTCCGAATTCGCTTTCAACCGCAGCCCTCACTTCTTCGGCTTGATAGCCGATGACGACGTAAATCATGCGCGGATTCAAACTCGCGGCGGCTCGACAAACGTGGACGATTAGCGGTCGCCCGCCAAGCTGGTGCAGAACCTTCGCCTGACGCGACTTCATCCGCGTCCCGAGACCGGCGGCGAGCACGAGTATATCCAGGGGCTTTCCCGGTCTGGCTGAATGTTCGCTCATCAAGATTCTCGCGCGCGTGGCTGCCGAGCAACTAGGATTCCACAGCAATGCCAACTCGCGATCGCGCCTTCTCGCTGCACGCAACTACCACCCGGGCAAGCCGCGCAGAGTCATGGCGGACCATCTCGCCGTCGGCCAACAAATCCGCGCGCACGACTTCAGTCTCAGAATGAAAGGCAATCGTGTTCACATCGTCCTCAACTCCAACCTGGTAGGCGCCGTCGGCGCGATAGTGTTCGGCCTGCTCGCTGCTGATCGCGCGGCTGTTGAGGACCAGATAGTCAAATCGGATCTGCGGCGCGTACTTCGCCACCGTCTTCAGATGCTGGCCCACGTCGTAACCGTCCGTTTCGCCGGGCTGTGTCATCAGATTATTTATGAAAATCTTGGTTGCGGAAGCCTCTCCGATGGCTTCTGCCACTCTAGCCACGAGCAGATTCGGAATGATACTCGTGTAAAGGGATCCGGGGCCAACCGTAATCACGTCAGCCGCGCGAATCGCCGCGAGCGCTTCCGGGAGCGGCAGACATTGCTCTGGCTCGAGGCGTAGGCAACGAATGGGCACTCGCGCGGCGGTGATTTGCGTCTCGCCAAAAACTTCGCTCCCGTCGTCGAGTTCGGCGACGAGGCGGACGTCATTGATCGTTGCCGGGAAAATGTGACCCTTGCTTGCCAGAACTTCCGAGGAGAGGCGGACGGCTTCAACAAAGTCGCCAGTGACGTCGGTCAATGCCGCCAGAAACAAGTTTCCGAAACTGTGCCCGGCAAGATCGCCGGAACCGCGAAATCGATAGCGGAATAATCTTGCAAGCAAGGTCGAGTCTTCAGACAGCGCAATCATGCAATTGCGAATGTCACCCGGCGGGAGCATCTGTAACTCTTCGCGCAGACGTCCCGAGCTGCCGCCATCGTCAGAGACCGTTACAATAGCCGAGAGAGATTCCAGCCACGCAGCATCGCCGTTTTCTCCGACGAATCGCTTCAGGCCGCTGAGTAAGGTCGACAGACCAGTACCGCCGCCGATAGCGACAAGCCTCAGGCCGCGATTCGCATCCAGGTTCTGCAAGTATTTGCTCCGGTGTGACTCTTCGGTGACGCTAAATCAGGATAATACCTGAAACTTATGGGGTTTGAAACCGCATTGTACTGGCGGTGGGACGAAAGTGAACGCGAGAATCTGCGGCGACTCAATACCTGACCTCTGAGGGGAGCGTTCCCGCAATTTGTCGCTACTCACGAGAGGCAAACACCAATTGCTCGAACTCGGGATCGCTGCGCAGCGGATTGAGATCGTGGTCACGTTGAGCGCGAATTCGCAGCTTGGGTTGTAGATCAAGGGCCCGGCGCAACGACTTGAGCGCCGTATCGATCGCCCCCAGGCGAGCTCTGCTGGCGGCCAGTCCGTAGTGAATATGTGCAGCCTCCGGCTCACGCTTTAGCGCCCGCTCAAAAAGTTCCTGCGCGGCAACGTACTCGCCGCGATTCAACTCAATGACGCCACGATCGTAGAGGGAGTCGGCATCTCGAGGCGGAGCCATTTCCGTACGCAGTCTCGAGTCTGCCACCGCGAGGTAAGTGCGAGCGCGAGCAGTGACTTCGGACACAGCCGGGAAGTTCTCGACCAGCGCTCGAAATAAATTGCGCGCATCGGCGAAACGGCCGCGAGCAAACTCCTTGTGTGCTGCCTCAAAGGCCGCCAGCGCAGCAGCCTCATCACGCGTTGGTTGAGGCGGAGGCAAAACTGGCGCCTTCCTGATGAGGAGCGGCGTTCTCCTAAGAATAGGCTTTGCCCTAAGAACTGGCTTTGCCTTGATAATGCGCGCCGTTGTCTTCTTTGGTCGTGCGACAGCCGAACGGCGAGGCGGCGTTTGTTTCTTAGGCTTCCTGCTTGCCTTGGCGTTCTGTCGTTTCGCTAAAACGATACGAGACTTGGTTTTCTGCTTGCGAGCCACAACCTTGGCAGCTTTGCGAGCGGGCGCCTTACGAGCCAGCGAACGTTTGGTGGCCGGTTTCAGACGCGTGGACCTTCCCGCCAAAACCCGTTTGCGGGACGCCGATGTTGCTGATGAATGACGAGAGGTCGAGCGTGATGTAAGTCTCTTCACACTCTTAGCGATAGGACTGCTCATGCGCAAAGCCCTCGTTTTGAAAGACCATTAGCTGGAAAACCATGTCAAAAACTCGCGAGAGCTTAGCACAGCTCTCCACGTAATTCAACGAAAGAATAGGGTTTGCAGCCTGAAGTTGCGCGAGTGTTGAACCCTCTGGCGCATTGCGGAACCGTGAAAAACACTTGAAGCCTGTGGAAAGACCGTGTTAATGTGACTCGTGGGCTTCGGCGTGGGTTCGTTACTCGCCGGACGCAAACGGGTTTCGTTGGGTGCGGGCCAACGAAGCTGCGGGTCGTTGGCACTTGTTTGTCGATTCAGCACCGACCCAGTCCTTCCATAAAGAGACCGCTACGCTTTCCCTAAACCAACCGAGCAGCAACTTTCTTTCGATGGCAGATAGCCCACTCTTGATGCGCGAACAGCGCTACCACCAGATCAAAGCGGTCCTGGCGCGCCTTCGCTTGGACGCCGCAGCCCGCGTCGTTGTGCTGGTAGAAAAGGACGGTCAACAGCTCGCAGTCCATGGAGAACTCGGCGATCTGGACACGACCAGCCTGGCTTCTTTGGCCGCCGGTAATGTTGCCGCAACCGGTGGCATGGCCCAGCTGATCGGTGAAAAAGAGTTCCCGACTCTGTCGCACGAGGGCGAGCGAGAGAGCATTCACATCAGCGTGATCGGCCGGGTCCTTTTGGTTGTGGTGTTTGATGAGAGATCGAGCCTCGGACTGGTCAAGCTGCGTTCCAAGCAAGTATCGCAGGAAATAGCCGCGGCGTTTGCTGAAATTGAGCGCGACTCGCAAGACTCTCTGAACAACGCGCCTCCGTTCGCCGAGATTACCGACGATGAGATAGACAGCCTGTTCTCACAGACCTGAGACAACTTTGGCCCCTTGAATTGCAGCGAAGAGCTGCTCACAGGATCCTATGACTTTCATTAACTACGCATCGCGAGAGATCAATTGCAAGATCGTTTACTATGGCCCGGGACTTTGCGGCAAGACGACGAATCTTCAGCACATCTACGACTCCACTGCGCCGCAGGCAAAAGGAAAACTCATAAGTTTGGCGACTGAAACTGACCGCACGCTATTCTTTGATTTCATGCCGCTGGAATTGGGAACGGTGCGTGGGTTCAAGACGCGCTTCCATCTCTACACGGTGCCGGGCCAGGTATTTTATGAAGCTTCACGCAGACTGATTCTCAAGGGTGTCGATGGCGTGGTTTTCGTGGCCGACTCGCAGGAAGAGCGAATGGATGCCAACATTGAAGCCCTCTATAATTTAGAAGAGAATCTTCGGTCGCACGGTTATGAACTGATGAAGGTTCCGTATGTGCTCCAGCTTAATAAGCGGGATCTACCGAATGTCGTACCCACGAGTGAGTTGGTCGCAGAACTACAGCGGAAAGGCGAGCCGGTTATCGAGGCGGTCGCGTCAAATGGAGTGGGCGTTTTCGACACCTTGAAGGCGGTGGCAAAGCAGGTGCTTACCGAGCTCCGGAGAAGCTAAAGCGTCGGGGACGGTCAAGCGAGAGGTTTGATCATTAGTAACCCGTCGCCGCCGTTCGAGTAATACCTGGGCAGCCTCTGGGTCACGGTATAGCCGACACTCGAGTAAAGTTTCTGCGCCGACAGGTTAGCCGCGCGAACTTCGAGCCGCACAATCCGCGCGTCACGCCGGCGAAAACCTTCCTCCACCCTTTCCATCAGGCTGCTGGCCAGGCGCCGCCTGCGGTGCTCCGGCGCGATCCCAATCGTGGTTACGTGGCCTGTGTGGTCCGGTTCGAGCAGCCCGATAACGAAACCAGCCATCGCGCTATTCGGCGTGACCACGCGGTAAGAAACAGACTCCGGTGAAGTCAGAAGATATTCAAACGTGTCACGGCTGTATGCTTCGCCGTCCACGAAGCAACGCTGATCCAAGTGCCAGCATTCATCGATCTGGGCTACGCTGAGCGGTCGCAGGTCGTACCTGGCATCAACGGGCGGAACCAGTGCGATGTTGGCATGGGTTCGCTCGACTGGCGATTGCCTGTTATTTGGCCACCACTTCGGGCGGAACTTTTTGAGAACTGCCATGATCCTATCTGTTATCTAACCTTCATAAGGGAAGAGCGTAGCGGATTATAGCCTGTCATTCGCTCTGCGTCACGCTTCGACTGCCAAAAATCCATTCAGAGCGTCCCCGGCCATCCGATCGTCAGCCGTTCAAAGAATGAGCATACAATCGCCGAAGCTGTAAAAGCGATAGCGCAGTCGCACCGCGTGCCCGTACGCTGCGATTATCAGACCGCGCCCGGCAAATGCGCTGACCAGCATCAGCAGAGACGAGCGCGGCAAGTGAAAATTTGTTAGCTGTGCGTCGACTGCGCGGAACCGATAGCCGGGGACGATGGTTAAGTCGGCAAAACCTGACCGCGACTCAATCTGGCCGTCAGTTCGCACAGATGATTCAAGCGCGCGCGACGTGGTCGTGCCGACCGCGATGATTCGTCCGCCGGCGGCACGCGCTCGATTCACAACTTGCGCAGCTTCATCGCTAATAGAAAACCATTCCGGTGCGACGCGATGCTCGCTGATGACTTCGGCGCGGACGGGTTCAAACGTTCCGTAACCCACGTGCAAGGTGATTTCCGCAAGCCGGGCGCCGCGAGCTTCAATTTCCTGAAGGACTCGCGGAGTGAAATGCAACCCCGCGGTCGGCGCCGCAATCGCGCCGCGTTCCTTTGCAAATACGGTTTGATAACGCTCGCGGTCAGAGCTGGATTGTTCGCCTTCGCGCTTGATGTACGGAGGCAACGGAGTCTGCCCGATCTCGTCGATTAGGGCGTTCAGTGGCTGTTCAGATTCGAATCTGAGCACCCGCACGCCGTCATCAAGCGCTTCGATCACTTCCGCGCGCAGCTTTCCTTCGCAAAACGTGATTTGCGTCCCGGCTCGCAGCCGGCGCGCCGGCCGCGCTAACGCTGACCACACATTTGGCTCAATCTCGCGCAGCAATAACAGTTCGACGGCTCCACCTGACGGCGAGCGCTCGCCGAGCAATCGCGCCGGAAACACTCGCGTATTGTTCAGCACCAGAACGTCGTTTGCGCGAAGACAGTCGGGCAGGGAAGCGAAAGCCGAGTCGCGCCAGCTTTGCGTCGTGCGATCCACGATTAGCATTCTTGATGCGTCACGTTCGCCGAGCGGGTGTTGCGCGATCAACTCCGCGGGGAGATCGTAATGGAAATCTGAGACGCGCATGCTTGTTTAGGCCGGAAGGCACGAAGATTAGGAAAACGAGGCTGAAGGCACGCTGATGTTCGGTTGCGTGACCGGATGTTCCATATGTTCGCGATGGAAAACGGAGGTCAATTGCGCGCCAAACAAGAGCACGAGGCTGGACACGTAGCCCCAGACCAACACGGCAACTACGGCGCCGACTGAGCCGTAAATCTGGTTGTAGTCCAGGTAATTCAAGCTCCAGGCAAAGACGTATTTTGCGCCTTCCCAAAGGAGTCCGCCGATTACCGCCCCGGGGATTACGTCCCGCACGGTTACGAGCGCGTTGGGCATAAAGCGATAGACGATCGCGAACAGCGTGAAGGTCACCAGCAGACTAACCAGCGCGAAAACGATCTGCCAGAACACGCTGCCGACCGACGACAGCAGGCGGTAGTTCTCCAGTTGCCTCGGCGAGAGCCGGCCGGCGATTTCCTGCAATGCTAACAGTACGGACGTAACCAACACCGAAACCGACAGCAGCAACCCGACGATTCCAATCATTCCCAGAGTCAGTGCCCGGCCATGCAGGAAGGTGCGCGGCATCGTGCCCCAGATCCGATTCAGCGCTCGCTCAACGACCGCGAACACCCACGAACCGGCCCACATCACTATTAATCCGCAGCTGATGATAATACCGGTGCTAATGCCTGACAGAGATTGAACCGTTTCGTGCAGAAATTTGCTCGAACCCGGATAGACCTGAACGACGTGTGCGAGCATCTGGGTGCCGGCGGCGATGCGATTGCTGAGGGCGAACAACAACAGCAGGGCAGGGAACAGGGTCATCAATCCGAAGTAGCTCATAGCCGCGGCGGATGTGAACAAGTCATTTTCGTGGAACTGATGCAACGCGTGACTGAACATGCGCAGCCACGGCGCGCGGTTGCGCACCCCAAAAGAATGACGTGAAAATCGTTTCATGTTGTAGCGCAAATTGTTAATTTGCGCTTTTCCTTTAGCAGAGGCTCTCCAACCCGGAACGCAAGTTGGCAACTTGCGCTACATGGCAGAATCAAACAGGCCCGGTTTTTGTGGGCCGCCGGCCCTGAGACCGAAGTGCTGATAAGCAAGTTGCGTAGCCATGCGGCCGCGCGGCGTGCGATTGAGGAAGCCGACCTGAATTAAGTATGGTTCGATGATTTCTTCGATCGAGTCTTTCTCTTCCTGAATCGCCGCCGACAAAGTGCCCACGCCTACCGGCCCGCCTTCAAACTTTTCGATAATCGTTAAGAGCAGCTTCCGATCCATTTCGTCCAGGCCGTAAGTGTCCACTTCCATTCGATTGAGCGCGTCGTTCGCAATGTCGAGTGTGATGTGACCTTCGTAATCGACTTCCGCATAGTCGCGCACTCGACGCAGCAAGCGGTTGACGATTCGCGGTGTGCCGCGCGAACGGCGCGCGATTTCGCGGGCGCCGCCGTCGTCAATTTCCACCCCGAGAATGCCCGCCGAGCGCCGGCAAATTATTTCCAGGTCTTCGTGTGGATAAAAGTCCAAATGGAAGACGATTCCAAACCGTCCGCGCAGCGGCGCCGTGATCAAGCCCTGACGCGTCGTCGCGCCGACCAGAGTGAACTTTGGCAGTTCAAGCTTGATCGAGCGCGCGCCCGGGCCCTGACCGATGAGCAGATCGAGGTTGAAATCTTCCATCGCCGGGTAAAGTTTTTCTTCCAGCGCCGGCAGCAGACGATGAATCTCGTCGATGAAGAGCACATCGCCTTCCTGTAGGTTCGTCAGCAGCGCCGCGATGTCGCCGGTCTTTTCAATCGCCGGCCCGGAGGTCGAGCGCAACTGCGCACTCATTTCGCTTGCGATGATGTAGGCCAGCGTCGTCTTTCCCAAACCCGGCGGGCCGGTCAGCAGAACGTGGTCGAGCGCCTCGCGCCGCTTCAACGCGGCCTTGATGTAAACGCGAAGATTCTCCGCAACCTTGCGCTGGCCGACGTAATCCGTCAGCCGCGTAGGGCGCAGCGTTAGATCGTACTTACGATCCTCTTCGGTCGGCGCGGGACTTAAGGCTTCGGCGGCGCTGGTGGCTTTTGGCATGGACGAGTGGGATTGTGGATGTTAGCCGGGCAATCGGTCAACTCTCTGTGAGCCTCTAATTGGAGTTGACAGATAGTTAGCCAGTCTCAAGGTTGAACCAAATTACGCTTGCTCTTCCGCCCGTTCCAGATAAGGACTGAAAGCACCACCCCGAGAAGAAAGAAGATTATTGTGCATGAGCCCCAGAGGTTGGCATTGAACTGAGCCCGTTCGGGAGAGTAGTTCGGGGCGCCTGAAAGCATCGCAACCATCATCAGACCTAAAGCGGAATACCCGCATGCCAGGAAAGAGAAGATTGTGATGATCCAGAGGATGATCTTGGTCATTAGACGCTACACCTTTGCCAAAGACCGCAAGCTGCGACGCAGAATCGCCTCGACTGAAAGCTCGCCGCCCTCATCGACGGCCTTGGTGACAGCTTTTTCCGCGGCGGATTTTTGATATCCAAGATTCGCGAGCGCGGATAGCGCATCGTTGCGAATTGAGTCCTCAGACGTTGGCGCGCCGGCCGCTGCGGCTTTAGCGGCAAACTCTTCTTCCAAAGCCGGTGAAGACAAAGCGGCGATCTTGTCGCGCAAGTCAACGACGAGCCGCTCAGCCGTTTTTCGGCCCACACCGGGAATCGAAACCAATCGCGCGAGATTGTTGGTCCGAATCGACGCGACCATTTCATCGGCATTCATTCCCGACAATAACTTGATTGCCAGTCCAGGGCCCACGCCGCTGACTGAAATCAGTTGCAGGAAAAGTTCGCGTTCGCGCGCCGTCTTGAAGCCGAAAAGTTGGAGCGAGTCCTCGCGTACATGCGTGTATATGCGAAGCTGCACGGGCGCTCCTACTTCGCCCAACTCATAAAAAGTTGAAAGCGGAATCGCCACGTCATAGCCCACGCCGCTGACATCGACGATGGCCGACGTGGCTTGCTTGGAAAGCAAAGTGCCTGAGAGATATGCGATCATTTTGAAGTGCGTTTCACAGTTTTCCCTCTCCCGTTGGGAGAGGGGTTAGGGGAGAGGGTTCTACGCCGCTAGTCCCTCCCCTTCAATCCCCTCCCAGAGGGAGGGGAGAACAAACGGTCTCTTCAACGGCGCATGATTATGCTGGAAGCGCGCTTTCAATCGCAAATCCATCTTTCCGGCCAGGCCGTCTCGGCGTTATACTTTGCGGGCGAGCAAACGTCATGAAGCGAGATAAGATTTCAGAGCTGACTACGAACCGCCTGAGCGTTTACCTGCGCTGTATGAACGAACTGGCAGCGGCCGGGATCAAGACGGTTTCGTCACAGGAGCTGGCGGAGCAGTTCAATCTCAACTCCGCCCAGATTCGCAAGGACCTGGGCTACTTCGGCGAGTTTGGCGTGCGCGGCGTCGGCTATTTTATCGATGACCTGCAACGGCACCTGACGAACATCCTCGGGCTCGACCGGCCGCATCATGTCGGCATTGTTGGCGCGGGAAGATTGGGAACGGCGCTGGCGAATTACAATGGCCTCTCGAAATCGAATTTCACGGTCGTCGCAATGTTCGATAACGACCAGAAGAAGATCGGCAAGCGAGTTGGCCCAAACGATATTCCCGTTTACGAAGTCAGCAAGATTGCGAAGGTGGTGCGCGATGAAGCGATCGACGTGGCCGTCATCGCCGTGCCGGCGCGCGTCGCGCAGCGAGTGCTGAATCAGATTATGACCGCCGGCGTGAAAGCCATCTTGAACTTTGCTCCCGCGCCTTTGACCGCGCGCAGAGGCGTGAAGGTGAAGACCGTGGATCTCACAACGTCTTTGGAATCGTTGTCGTACTTCCTGGCGCGTCCGCAAACTGCGCGGGTAACGAATGCACGCAGCAGCGTTGTGCGAGTAGAGGAAATTGCGACGAGCGGCCGACGAAATGCTTAGGTGCTTATGTTCAGGATCTGGAAAAGACTTTTGGTACTGAGCTTCGCTGTGATTCTCGGGACTGGTTTGCTCACTTTGGTCTATGTCGTTCCAGTGCTTACAACTGAAGTAGATCCAAATCTCATGAAAGGCCAATGTCCCGGCGGTAAAGATTGGGACATGCTGGGAAGCTCTTGTCGCGACGGGATAATCTTTGATAAGGCTCCCATCGTCGTTGGCGAAATGCCCGGGCAGCCGACTGTAATTAAGAAAAGGAAAAGAACACACTAATTGGACGAACAAACCGCCAGACGCGATCTCATCAAAATCTGTCATCTGATGTACGAGCGCAGCTATGTTGTCTCGTCGGATGGCAACGTGAGTGTGCGCCTCGGTGATGGTCGCATCCTGGCAACGCCGACAATGACTTGCAAGGGGCGCATGACGGACGATCTGATCGCCGTGACCGATCTCGAAGGACGCTCGGTGAATGAGCGGCGCGCGTCAAGTGAACTAGCGATGCACCTTTTGATTTATCGCGAGCGGCCGGACGTCAGGGCCGTGTGCCACGCGCACCCGCCGCACGGGACCGCGTTCGCTGTTGCCGGATTGCCAATCGACCAGCCGATTCTTTCTGAAGTGATTCTGACGCTTGGTTGTGTGCCGCTGGCCGAATACGGCACGCCTTCGACGGAAGAGTTGACCGACGCAATGCGTCCGCTGGTCAAACATCACAACGCGCTTCTGATGGCCAATCACGGCGCGGTCGCGTACGGCGCGGATCTTTGGCAGGCGTTCGATCGGCTTGAGACTCTCGAACACACGGCAAAGATCGCGATTCTCTCTCGCGCGCTCGGCGGTTCGCGAAACCTTTCATCTGACGCGATTGAAAAGCTAATCAACGTCCGCGAGGCTGCCGGCTATCTTGATTCAGGCGCGCGCTGTCAGGCGTGCGGATACTTGCACGAGACCAGCCTGGCTTGTCCGACCGGCGATCGTCCGTCGCGCTCGCACTCTTCCTCCTCAAACGGCGCGGGGAAAGTTTCGCTCACTCGTGATGAACTGGTTGAGCTCTTAAGCGAAGCGGCCCGATTGAAGGATTAGGAAGTTTGGAGGTGGCACGGGCGTCCCGCCCGTGAATTCACGCGCAAGATGCGCGTGCCACGTGCTATTCTGTCCACGATTTACTATTTACGATTTACGGTTCGAAAAACAGTCTCTCAGGAGAAACTGAATGCAAGAAGCACTCGGAATGGTTGAAACCAAAGGCCTCGTGGCGATGATTGAAGCGGCCGATGCGATGGTCAAGGCCGCAAACGTCACGCTGATTGGCTATGAAAAGATCGGCGCTGGATTCGTAACCGCAATTGTGCGTGGCGATGTCGCGGCGGTGAAAGCGGCGACCGATGCCGGAGCAGCCGCGGCGCGTCGCGTGGGCGAACTTGTCAGCGTGCACGTGATTCCCCGCCCGCACGGCAGCGTCGACGAATCGTTGCCGGTCAGCGTGCAGAGCCGCGCATGATCATTGCGCGCATCATTGGAACAGTCGTGGCATCACAAAAGGATGTGCGACTGGAAGGTAAGAAACTGCTCATCGTCCGCCCGATTAATGTTGATGGGACGGATACGAGCGGTTACGTCGTCGCCGTGGACACGGTCGGCGCGGGCTTTCATGAACGCGTGCTGGTGGTGGCCGGATCGAGCGCGCGCCTGGCCCAGGGACTGAAAGATACGCCCGTGGACGCCGCGATCGTCGGGGTGATCGACACCGTTGACGTGACTCAATGAACTTGGCGGGAGAGTTCCGCAAATGACTAACGAAGAAATTGGCCAAAGAATCGAGTTCATAATCGAGCAGCAGGCGCAGTTTGCTTCCGATATTCAACTGCTGCGCGAGATTCAAGCTGCGGACGCGAAGCTGTTAAAGGAGCAGTATCAGAATCTCTCCGCTGCGGTGGTCACGGTCGTTGGCCTGGTGGGCAAGATAGCGGAAGCGCAGGAGCGGACCGACAGGCGTGTCGATGAGCTGGCTGAGGGATTGGCGCGCACGGATGCACACGTTGCTGAACTTGCGGACCGGCTTAACATCTTTATCAATGTGGTTGAGAAATACATCAGCCGCAACGGCAACAACGGCGCGGCCAAGGAGTCCTAAGTAAACCGATGCAACTCGCGCGCGTAATCGGGACGGTGGTAGCGACAGTGAAGAACGATTCGCTCAAAGGGCGCAAGCTGCTCGTCGTTCAGTCACTCAATAAGGATCTGGCGCCGCAGGGCAAGCCTCTGGTGGCGGTAGATGCCGCCGGCGCCGGCGTCGGCGAATTGGTTTTCTGGTGCCGGGGAAAGGAAGCCAGCTTTCCTTTCAAGCGCGAAGATACGCCGACGGATTGCACGATTGTCGCGATCGTTGATTCAGAGAAGCATGTCTTTAACGGTTAGGTAGACGCTAAAGCAAATGATTCTCGCCAAAGTTTTGGGAAACATCGTTGCCACGCAAAAGAATTCGCGCTACGAGAACGCGCGCGTGATGCTCTGCGAGCAAATTACTCCCGAAGGCGAGGCCGTGGGCAACACAGTGCTCGCGCTCGATGCGGTTGATGCCGGCGTGGGCGACACCGTTTTGATCGTTCAGGAAGGATGGTGCGCGTCCACCGTCGCGACCGGAAAGCCCGGCGCCGCGATCGATTCGGCCATCGTCGGCGTTGTGGATCGCATCGATCTCCTCGAAAGCCTAGCCTAAGTTGTTTTCAAAGTGAGCACAGATCAAGACCAGGCAAGACTGATAGCCGAGCGCGTGGCGCGGCGAATGTCAGGCGGTCGCTCAGGCCCTGCAACGGAAAGTAGTTCGCGCGTTTCCCGAAGCAATGGAGCGCCCGTCAGTGAAGAGCTGACCGCGATTCGTTCGGGGCTGCACGATCTGGAACGAAAACTCGATCGCGTCGAATCGAAAATTGTTCAGGGAACAGCCGGCGCGCCGATTCAGTCACGCGCCCGCGTAATAGACTTCGTTTCATCAACCCCACCGCCGACTACTTCGCCGTCCATTGCTTCTTCGCCGCCAACAGCTTCGGTCACGCAATCTCAATTTGTCCCGGCAACGCATTCGCCGTGGGTTAGAGATTTCGCCAACGCGCCCTCACATCCCAGCGAAGAGCGTTTCGGCATCGAAGAAGCAGCAGTTTCTGAGTTAGTAGAGTTTTTCGAGAACGAAAAGAAGTGTTCGGTAGATCCCAGCGGCAAGCCCTGCGACCATTGCGCGATGTGCAGCTCGCGAGGTTTCTAGTTCGGATCGGACGCAAAGAATCAGGGCCGCCTTTTTTGAAGCGCGGCCCTTTCATTTTCTAAGCACGCCGAGCGGGCTATTTCGTTGCGGGAGTCGCCTGATTCGGTCGTAGCGTATTTGAGTCGATGCGCGGAACCTGTTGCGCGCCTTCCTGCGCTTTGAAGTAAGGCTCTTCCTTGAAACCGTACAGCTTCGCCGAGATTACGGTCGGAAAGTTTCCGCGCGTCGTGTTGTAATCCTGCACGGCGTCGTTATAGTCCTTGCGCGCAGTCGCGATGCGATTTTCGGTGCCGGCAACTTCGTCCTGTGCCTTCATGAAGTTTTCGTTGGACTTCAACTGCGGATATTGCTCCTGCAACATTAGCAAACGACCCACGGTCCCGCCGAAGCTGTTCGCCGCGGTCATTACCGCCTGTTTCTGTTCCGGCGTCTTGTCGCCGGAATCGCCCTGCGGCTGTGCGCTGGTGGCGTTCAGCAGTTGCGAACGTGCCTTCGCGATCGTTCCAAACACTTCCTGCTCCTGCACGCCCGCCAGCTTCGCCGTTTCGATCAGATTACCCAGCAAATCGTTGCGACGCTGAAGCTGGGTCTCAATGTTTGACCATTTCGCTTTCACGTTCTGATGTTTGGTTTGCAGAGTGTTGTAGCTGCAGCCGGTGCCTGCCAGCGAAAGCAGAATCAGGATTGAAAGTAACAGTGCATTTCTCTTCATAATCAAATCTCCATTTGTAACTGCGCAAATTACTTGCCCGAGTCGAGGGCGTCGACAGCTTCAATCACGCGTTCGATTTGGGCCATGTAATCGGCGAACAAGTCGTTGGCTGCCTTCTCGTTCAAACTGGCATCGCCGCTGGTTCGCAGAGCGAAGATTCGCTCGAAAGGCACAGCGTCGAGTTCCAGCAACTGCGCCGTCGCGCGCACGGCGTCGGGCTTGCCACGCGGCGGCTCGCTTCCGTGCAGCGTCAGCACCGGGCGAAAAAGCGATGCAAAACTCGACAGACTATCAACCATCAAGGCACAAAGCTTTTCCGCCGACACCGATGCCGGCACGTATAGACGGCGCAGTTGAATGAACTTGCTGCGCAACTCGTATTCCGTTTGATGTCGCAGGTTCGCATCTGAAATCTTGAGAAACTCGAACGGGTCGCGGCCATACAGCACTACCCGCGCTGTCTCCATGTGCAGGAACTCAATCGGAAATACGTCCGCCGCGTCCTGAAGTTCCTCGACCGTAAAATAAACCGGCAGCGGATGCCCCAGGCGTTGCCATTCGCGCAGAGGCGCCTGCGCCAGACGCAGGTCGTCCGGCATGATCCGATTCAGCGCGACGAGCAGATTGTAATCAGAGTGCAGCTCGACGTGATCGCCGGCCGCCGCCGAACCGTACAGCACGACCGAGGCAAGATTGTCGCCGTGCGTGCTTTTCAGATCAGCGACGAGATGATTCAGCGCTTCTGAGATAATTGTCTTAGACATGTGTAATCCTAAAGGAACTGACTCACCAGCTTCCGCCGGCGCCGCCTCCACCAAAATCGCCGCCACCACCGAAACCACCACCACCGAAACCACCGCCGCTTGAGCCACCAAAGCCGCCACCGCTCCAGCCGCTCGATCCGCCTCCCCAGCCACGACTCGCGCTATTAACAAACATGCTGAGCAGAAGCCAGTTGAGCCAACCGCCTCCGCCGCCACCACGTCCGCCACGTCTCCGGCTCGAGATGATGAAGATGATAACAAAGATCACTATAAGAAAGATCACGCATGGCGAAACGCCCCGCGATGTTTCGCGCACCGGTTCTGCGCTGGGCCGGTACGTGTACTTCTTATCAATGTCGCCGATATTGAAGCCGCGCTTCTCTTGCAGCGTCGAAACAATGGTCTGAACGGCGGTCATCAAGCCGCCGCTGTAATCGCCCCGCCGAAATGGATCGCGCATGCGCGGGCCTGCTTCACCGACAAGCCCGTCGGGAAGATCGCCTTCGAGGTGCCGGCTCACTTGAATGAAATACTTGTGGTCGTCGACTGCGACCAGCAGCAGCAAGCCATTCTTTTCACCTTCGCTTGAACCAATGCCCCAGCCGCGCGCAACGGCGAGCGAGTAATCAAAGATGTCCTGATCGCCGGTCGTCCTCACCGTAACCACGGCAAACTCGATATCGCCGCTCTCCTTCAACGCGCGCAGAATCTTTTCCATGCGCTGGTTGGTCGCCGAATCAATCACGCCGGCGTTATCAACGACGTATCGAAATGGATTCGGCGGCGGTAGAGGCGAGTTCGCCTGCTCGGCGCGGGCGCTGCCCCGCATGACGAGCAAACTTGCCAGCAACGCCAGGCCCAGAACTGCAGTCCGAATTGATTTGCGATGAAAACGAGTCATGTACAGTTAATCCGAAGCCTGATGCGTGTTCGTCTTCATCTGGGAATCAAACGATGTAGTAGATAGAAGAGCGCCACACCAGCAAATACGACAATCGAGACCATAGGGTTCTTTTCTTCTTTGCGATTCACTTCCGGAATCAGATCACTTGCGGCTACGTACAGAGTAACTCCGGCCGAGAACGGCAAAGCGTAAGCGACTGAAGTTTCGAAGCGGCTCTTTAACAAAGCCACCCCTACAACGCCTGCGAAAGTGGCGGCGCCGATCACGAGCGCGGCCGCGGCCGCCTTTTTTGAAGATCGTCCCGAGGCGAGCATGATCGAAGCGACGGTGAATCCTTCCGGCACTTTGTGCAGCATGATTGCGATGAAGACGAGCAGGCCGACTTTGGTATTTACCAGGAACGCCGCTGCAATTGAGACGCCGTCGAAAAACGTGTGAATCGTGAGACCGCCAATTGCCGCGTACGCTGCCGACGGGCGTATGACATGTTCAGGGTGCGTCTCAGCTCCGAAATGAAAGTGCGGCGCGACGGTGTGTTCGAATAATTGAATCAGAAGATAGCCGCCGAGCAGAAGAGTGAACGCACCGACGACTGCTTCAGCCGCATTTGCGCCTTTGGCTCCGCTCGTCCACAGCGCGACCGTCTCAGGAACGATCTCGATGAAGATCGCCGCGAGCATGAAACCTGCCCCGAGCGCGACCAGATACTTCAACAGCTTGGCCTCGCTGCGATAAGCACCCGATGAAACGATCAGCAGCCCTCCAACCAAATTGGCAAGGGCGGCCAACGCTCCCAACACCAGAAGCCCAGGAATACCGTTCATCTTGAATTAGATTTGGTGGCACGGGCGTCTCGCCCGTGACTCACGCGCAAGATGCGCGTGCCACAGCCGCGCGACTATACATCATTGACAGGGGAAGTCAGCTTATGAGGGATGAAAAAAACTGTAAAAACTATTGACAGGCCCGAAATACGGGCGTAGTATGCGCCGGTGGAGCAAAGTGGAGTGAGGTGGCCACAACTAGACTTAGAGAACACGATCGCAGCACGAAGCGCAAAGCCGTCTCTATTGCTCCTCCGAACCGAACTCCATGTTACGTGGCAACTATCCAGCTCGAATCGATTCGAAAGGCCGGCTCAAAGTGCCGACCGCGTTTCGTCGTTACCTGGAAGAGAAGCATGGCTCGGCCGTGTATCTTACCAGCTTGACCGGCGAATGCGTGCGAATTTATCCGATGCCGGAATGGGAAGCAATTGAACAGCGCCTCTCGCTGCTACCTTCGATGGATCCGGCGCGGCGCAAGTTCCTTGACAGGACGAACTATTACGGACAGCAGTCGTCGATGGATTCACAGGGCCGCGTGCTCATCCATCCGTTGCTGAGAAAGAGCGCGGCGGTTGTCGGCGATGTAGTCGTACTCGGTTACTTGAGTTACCTGGAGGTTTGGGAGCTGGACAAGTTTCAGCAGCGGTTGCTTTCCGATCCTTATACCGAAGAAGACGAGACGGCGATTGCGGGTCTGGGTATTTGACGCAATGAGAACTAAGCAGTGAGCGGTGAGGCGATGGCGCATATTGAAAGTGAGATCGATTGGCAAAATGAAAGGGCCTGGCGGGCTCTGTTCAGGCAATGCGCCGCGACTCTCTGCTCGCTGCTTTGTTCTCATCCCGAGTAGCTCTTTGAACAAGATCACGGGGCGGTGGTGATGGCGGTGCCTTTGGGGGGCAGGGGCCCGCTGGCCCATCGCCCTGTGCTACTTCGAGAGACGATCGAGCTGCTCGCGCCGGAGCGAGGCGGCCTGTTTGTCGATTGCACGCTGGGTCTCGGTGGCCACAGCGAGGCAATTTTGCAGGCGTCAGCCGAGACGACGGTGCTGGGTATCGATCGCGACGACGAAGCGCTCGGCCTGGCAAAAACGCGCCTGGCTCAATTCGGCTCGCGCTTTAGCGCCGTGCATGCCGACTTTCGCGAACTGACGCGGGTCCTCGCGAATGCGAAGGTCAAAAGCGCGCGCGGCATTCTTGCCGACCTGGGCGTTTCGTCCTGGCAACTGGACTCGCCCTCGCGCGGTTTCAGTTTCCGGCACGACGCGCCGCTCGACATGCGTATGGACGCGACGGGCGACACGGAAACGGCGGCAGAGCTGCTCGGTCGTCTTTCTGAAGTAGAGATTGCGCGGATCATCTTTGAATATGGTGAAGAGCGGCGCTCACGACGCATCGCGCACTTTATTGTTGAGAGAAGAAAACGCGGCGAGCCGGTAAAGACGACTAAAGAGCTTGCCGACCTGGTCTGGCGCGCAGTCGGCCCAGACAAAAAACGGAGGATCCACCCCGCCACGCGGACGTTTCAGGCGTTGCGTATCGCAGTCAATCGCGAACTCGAAGGACTCGATCAGTTCGTGGAGGATGCGGTTGACTTTTTAGAACCAGAAGGGCGCCTTGCAGTAATCAGTTTTCACTCGCTTGAAGATCGGATCATCAAGCGAACACTTTTGAAACTCTCAGGCCGTTGCCAGTGCCCGCCGCGTGTGCCGGCGTGCATGTGCGGCGCGCGCAGGGTGGTTGACCTCTTAACCCGGCGCCCGATTCCGTCGGATGAAGACGAGATCGCTCGAAATCCTCGAGCGCGGAGCGCAAAGTTACGGGCGTGCAGCAAGCGCCCGGTCGAATAACCGGTAGATGCCGGAGAAGGTCTTTCGAGGGCGACGATGGTTCGACGACTTCCATCAAAACAGCGAAATGCACTCGTGGTGCAAGGGTCTGATCGTACCGCTCAGACGCGGCTGGCTTTGTTATTGCTCTGCGGTTTGGTGCTGGCCGGCGGCTTCCTGTACGCGTGTGGCCTTCATTTCGCGGCATTGAGATACGGTTACCAAACGGAAACGCTGCGGCGCGAACGCGAACACTTGCTTGAAGAGCAACGTCGCTTTCTGCTGGAGCGTGAAGCAGCAGCAGCGCCGGCCCGCCTGGAACGCGCGGCCCGCCAACTGGGGATGCAGCCGATGCAACCAGGGCAGATGGATCCGCTGAGAGCAGCGCGGAACAGGTCGCCAGAGTCGCCCGAGAAGAAGTCGGTGGCCATGAATCATCCGGCCGCTGCGCCGTCTGCTGACAAGGGAAAATTGTCTACAGCCAAGACCGAAGGGAGGCAGCGTTTGGGACCGCCGCATTGATTTTCGCGCGGCGGGTCTGGAAATTCGCGGCCTCTGCTGGAGTTGTTGATGCCCCGTCGTGTCAAAGTCATCCAAGCGCCCAAATCCGGCAAGGCCAGCGGCCGCGCGTTGCTTGTTACGGTCGCGCTGGTTGTGTGGATGCTGGCCGTCGGCGCCCGCTTAGTCCAGGTTCAGATTAGCCAACACGACGACCTCGCTGCCCGCGCCCAGAGTCAACAGCTTGGGGCGATCGAGACCAGTCCCATGCGCGGCCAGGTGCTCGATCGTCAGGGCCGTGAGTTGGCGCGGAGTATCGACACGGAATCATTTTTCGCGGACCCGCGCGAGATTATTAACGTCGACCTGACGGCGCGCCGCATCGCGGGTGCAGCCGGGTTGGATCAGGCTGAGTTGGCCAAACGCCTTAACGACGCAAAAGATTCGAATAAGAAGTTTGTCTGGATCGTCCGGCGCATGGACGTTTCTGCAGCCAACAAGCTGGACGCTCTGAATCTCGAGGGCGTGTATTCGCGCAAAGAACCGAAGCGTTACTATCCGAACGATTCGCTGGCGGCGCACGTACTGGGCTTTGTGGGAACCGATGAGATCGGATTGAGCGGCGTCGAGCAATACTACAACGATAAGATTCGCGGCGAGTCCGGCAAAGTTTATCTCGAGAGGGACGCTCGGCAGCGCGCCTTTGAGAGTTATGAAATTCAGCCGCATCCCGGTCAGACGGTGGTCCTGACGATCGACCAGACAATTCAGTTTCGCACTGAGCAGGCTCTGGGGGCGGCGGTTGAACGGGCGCACGCAAAGTCCGGCCATGCGATCGTGATGGATCCGAACACGGGCGAGATCCTGGCGCTGGCCAATGCGCCCACATTCGATCCGAACCAGGCGGCAAAGATCTCTCCGGAAGAACGAAAAAACGGAGCGGTGCAAGATATCTACGAACCTGGTTCGACTTTTAAGATCGTGGCGTTCTCAGCCGCGATCGAAAAGGGCCTGGTTAAGCCCGAGGATAAGATCAATTGCCAGATGGGCCAGATCACGGTGGCGGGCCGCGTCATCCACGATCACCATGCGTTTGGGGTTCTGACAGTGGCTGATGCGCTCGCCCAATCCAGCGATGTCGCCGCGATCAAGCTTGGGCTGCTGGTCGGCAACGATTCAATGTATGACTACATGAAGCGGTTAGGTTTCGGCGCGCGCACAGGTATCGATCTGAGCGGGGAGTCTCCCGGACTCCTGCGCCCGGTGAACCGTTGGCAGCCATCGTCGATTGGATCGCTCGCGATGGGACAGGAAGTGGGAGTCACACCGCTGCAGATGGCCACCGCTTACAGCGTTCTGGCTAACGGTGGACTACTGGTCAAGCCGCATCTGGTGCGCGAGGTGCGCACGCCTGACGGCACCGTTGTATTCCAGGCAAAGACTGAGAGTCATCGCACTCTCAAGCCCGAAACCGCGGCAGCAATGCGCGGGATGTTCGAGGGCGTGACGCTGCATGGTACGGCGCGGAAGGCCCAGCTAAACGGCTACACGGCCGCGGGCAAGACGGGAACGGCGCAGAAGATCGATCCCAAGACGCGCACTTACTCGGCCACAAAGTTCATCGGTTCGTTCGTAGGTTTTGCTCCCGTGAGCAACCCGGCGGTGGTGATCATCGTGGTTATCGATGAACCGCAGGGCTCTTATCATGGTGGTGACATCGCCGCGCCGGTCTTCCGGGAAATTGCCGAACAGATTCTTCCGGAGCTTAACATCACGCCGGATCTGGAAATCAAATCCGCGCCGGCATTGATTGCCCAAGCGGCTCAGGCTTCACCGAAAACGCGAGAAGAAGAGCAGCGACAGAACGAGCAGCGGGCTGCGACCCTGCCGAAAGTCTCTGCGCGTAACTTCAGTAACGGCGCGAACGAGGTAGTTTTTGCCGTGGCCACAAAGCGCGCGGCCTTAATGCCGGATCTGCGCGGGCAGAGCGTGCGCGACGTGGCGCGAATGTGCGCGCAGCTCGGGCTGCGACTCGAGGCGCGGGGCGAAGGACGGGCGTTGCGCCAGAGTCCCGAAGCGGGCGCGGAAGTTGATTCGGGACAGGTGGTGCGCGTCGATTTCGCGCGCGGCAATTAGGAGCAAAGGGCAAAGGGCGAAGAGCGAAGAGCTGAAGCCAAAGAAACTCGCAAAGGACTTGGACAAGCTATGCATAATCACAAACCTTTCACGGAGTCTTCTCTCTTAGCGCTTTGCCCTTGGCTCGTATCGTGAACATTAGGACGGCAGCAGGATTGATGGGCGCGATGACCTACGGTCTGCGCGCCGAGTTGTTTGACAAAGAAATAATCGATTTCTCGATCGATTCGCGCACCGTCGGCGAGGGAGAACTCTTCTTCGCGCTGTCACAGCCGGACTACGAACGCGCCGGGTTCAACGGAACCTTCGCGGATGCGCATGACTTCATCGCGCAGGCGCTGGAGCGCGGAGCGATCGCCGCAGTCGCGCGACGCGACCGCGCTGCGCACGACGAAAAGTTGCAGGCGTTGAACGATCGGCTGCTGCTGGTTGATGACGCAATTGCCGCTTTGCAGACGCTGGCGCGAAACGTTTACGAGCAATGGGGACGCCCGGTGGTTGGGATCACGGGCAGCGCCGGGAAGACGACGACGAAAGAGCTGACAGCACACGTACTCGCCGGCACGGGTCGGCGAATTCTTAAGAGTGAGCGCAATTATAACAACGGCCTCGGACTGCCGCTGTCGGTTTTGCAGATGGTGAGTCGCGGCCGTGATCCTGGCGATTATGATCTGGCCATACTCGAGATGGGAATGTCCTCGCCCACGCACGAGATTCGACGTCTCGTGCAAATCACGCCGCCTGACATCGGCGTGGAACTGTTGGTCGCTCCGGTGCACCTTGAACATCTGGGGACGATCGAATGTGTGGCGGCGATGAAAGCCGAGTTGATCGAAGGGCTGAAACCCGGCGGCATCGCGGTACTAAACGCGGATGACAAACTCGTTATGGATATGAAGTCAAAAACAGATGGGCCGGTGCTGACTTTCGGCATTCAGAATCCGGCAGACGTGACGGCGCGGGAAATTGACGGGTCGCGTTTCGCCTCGATTCGCTTTCGCTTGCAAACACCAATGGGTGAAGCCGCGGCCGAGTTGCCGATGACCGGGCGACATAACCTGATGAACGCGCTCGCTGCTTCGGCCGTGGCCACGGCGCTCAAAGTCAGCCCTGAGTTGATCGCTGATGCTTTGCGCGGGGCTAAGCCGCCACGCATGCGCGGTGAAGTTCTCGACTTCGCGGCCGGCTTCACGGTCGTGGATGATTCGTACAACTCGAATCCGCGTTCGCTGCTGGGCATGGTTCATACGCTGGCCGAAGCGAGCGAAAATGTGAAGCGACGCGTGGTGATTGCCGGCGAAATGCTCGAGCTGGGACTGCATGAGCGCGAGATGCATCGGGAAGTGGGCCGCGAAATCGCCCGGCTGGGCATCGATGTTTTGTGGGGTGTGCGCGGGCTGGCAACAGAAATTGTTTCCGCGGCTAGCGAACAGGGAATGAAGACGACGCGATTCTTTGAATCTTCAGAAGCAGCCGCCAACGCCGCGCTGGATGAAGTAAGCGCAGGCGATCTGATTCTGGTCAAAGGCTCGCGCAGTGTCGCGACTGACAGAATTGTTGCGGCGCTACGAGAGAGATTTCCGCTCGCTGGCGAGGACAAGAGCTGAGAGGTCAGTTGTCGCTAGTCAGTTTGTAGTTGCAGACCACTGACCACCGACCACTGACCACGACGACTGGCAAATGATCTATTACATTTTTTACGAGTTGATCTACGGCCGGTTCAAAGAGCAGGACTGGTATCTCGTAAAAGGTCTGAATGTTTTTCAGTACGTCACGTTTCGCACCGCGTATGCCTCGATCACTGCAATGCTGATTGCGCTGTTGAGTGGACGCGTGGTCATCAAAGCTTTGAAAAAATGGAACATCGGCCAGCAGATTCGCGAAGAAGGGCCGCAGGCGCACATCGCCAAGCGCGACACGCCGACGATGGGCGGGTTGTTAGTGATCGCTTCCGTGGTGATCTCGACGTTGCTGTGGGCCCGACTGTCGAGCTTCTACATTTGGGTGATCATCGCCGCGACGCTGGCGTTTGGGGCGATCGGTTTCGCGGACGATTACTTGAAACTCGTCAAACGACGCAGTCTCGGACTGACCGGGCGACAGAAGTTGGCTCTGCAGTTGCTGATAGCCTTTGGCGTGTGGTTGGCGCTGTATCTTTCGACGCGCTATTTCGCTACGAAGTATTCATGGAACGTCAGTGTTCCGTTTTTGAAAACTACCGCGGAACCAAACGGCATCAGCACCATCGGACCGTACCTTTATTTGGGGCTCATTGTCGTGGTGTTGCTCGGGGCCACCAACGCGGTGAATTTAACCGACGGCCTGGATGGTCTGGCGATCAGTGTGACGTTCATCGCGATGACTGCGCTGACCGCATTCACGTATCTGAGCAGCGATTTGCGTTGGGCCACTTATCTGGATCTGACACACCGGCCGGAAGCCGCGGAGCTGACAGTCTTCTGCGGCGCGATGGCCGGCGCGAGTCTGGGCTTTCTCTGGTTCAATGCGCCGCCGGCGGAAATTTTCATGGGGGACGTCGGCAGCCTGGCGATTGGCGGCGCGATCGGGACCATCGGCGTGCTGACTAAGCAGGAATTCATGCTGGTCCTGGTGGGCGGCGTGTTCGTGATGGAAGCGCTATCGGTAATGTTGCAAGTGAGCGTCTTTAAAATGACCAGGAGCACCAGCGGCACGGGCCGGCGCCTCTTTAAGATGACGCCGCTGCATCATCACTTTGAAATGTTGGGGTGGAAAGAGCCGAAGATTGTCTTTCGATTTTTGATCCTGGCGATCCTGTTTGCGTTGCTGGGTCTTTCGACTTTGAAACTGCGATAGGCGAACAGCCCGGGGAGGCCGAGATGAAAGTAATCACCGAAGTAGCCGCGTCATTGCTGCTCGCGCTGATTGTGTTGCGGGCCTCCGGATCGCTGTTTGGCGTGATCTACAAGTGGAAATTGCGGGCAGGAAAGTCTTAGTCATCGGCGCAGCCCGCAGCGGGATCGCCAGCGCGCGGTTCCTGGCACAGCGCGGCGCTACGGTCGCGCTGAATGATCGCAAGCCATTGACTGAGTGGCCGGCGGAAGCGTTGGCTTTGAAAACTGAAGGCGTGGGTCACGTTGCGGGCGAGGTGCCGTCGTGGTTGCTGGATCAGATCGACCTGGTTGTAGTCAGCCCCGGCGTGCCGACGAAGGCGATCCCGATTCGGTACGCGGATCGACGCGGCGCGGAAGTGATTGGTGAGATTGAACTGGCGTCGCGTTTCCTGCGCGGACGAATCGTCGCCATCACGGGAACGAACGGCAAAACGACGACGACGACGCTGATTGGAAAGATGCTGGAAGACGCAGGCATGAACGTGCAGGTGGGCGGCAACATCGGCAAGGCTTTGATTTCGATGATCGAGTCATCGAGCGACGACGGTTGGAACGTCGTCGAGGTTTCGAGCTTTCAGTTGGAAACGATTGTTGATTTTCATCCGACCGTGGCAGCCGTGCTGAACGTCACGCCCAATCACATGGATCGCTACGAATCGCTGATGGATTACGCCGCCGCCAAGCACAACATCTTTCGCAATCAGACGCCGGGCGACGTCGCGATTCTGAATGCCGATGACGAAATCGTTTCGTCCTGGGCCAATGGTCTACGCTCGCACGTTGCGCGGTTCAGCGTCAAAAAAGAGTTGGAAGACGGATTGTTTCTGAGAGGTCGAGATTTGATCTGCCGGCAGCGGGGGCAAGCCCCCTTCCTGACTGCGCAATCCGACGGCGAGCGCGTCCTGGCAACACGCGACGAGATGCAACTGCGCGGCACGCACAACGTTGAGAATGTCTTGGCGGCAATGGCAGCGGGGCTGGCGTGCGGAGCGCCGCCAGAGTCTTTGCGCGAAACGGTACGGGGTTTTCGACCGGTAGAGCATCGTCTGGAAGAAGTCGCCGAGATAAAGGGCGTGCGCTTCTTCAACGACTCAAAAGCTACCAGCGTCGACGCCACGATGAAAGCGCTGGAAGCCTTCGCTAACGATGCGGGCAAGATTGTGTTGATTCTCGGCGGGCGCGGAAAGCAAGCGCCTTATGCGCCGCTCCTGCCGCTAATCCGCAATCTAGTTCGCGGGATGATTCTGATTGGCGAAGACGCGCCGGTGATCGAGAACGAGCTTAATGGCGCCGCGCCTTTTGAGCACTCCGGGGACATGAGCGACGCCGTAGCCCGCGCTTTCGCGGCCGCGAAACCCGGCGACGTGGTTTTGCTCGCGCCGGCCTGCGCCAGCTTTGATATGTTCGAAAGTTTCGAACATCGGGGAAGAGTATTTAAAGAAGAAGTTCACCGTCTGTTACAGAACCCCGAGCGGTAGCGAGGGGATGGTCCACGCAAGTTGAGTTTTCGATCCGGTCGCTACCGCTCCCGGTTCTGTACCAAAGGCAATGCCGCAAAAGTTACAAGCTGACAAATGGTTATTCTCGGCGACGGCCGGGCTGGCGCTGTTTGGCGTGGTCATGGTCTACAGCGCTTCGGCCGTAATCGCGCTGCAAGAAAACCACAGCCAGTTTTTCTACGTCGTCAAGCAGGGTGTGTGGACGCTGTTCGGCTTCGTCGTCATGTTCATCGCGATGCACTTCGATTACCGAATCTTGCGCAGCCGCTGGATCATTTATGGCCTGTTGCTGCTGACGGTCCTTTTGTTGTTAGCCGTGTTTGCGTTCTCGCCGGTGAACGGCGCGCGGCGCTGGATCAAGTTCGGCGGCCTTTCGGCTCAGCCTTCAGAGATCGCGAAGCTCGCACTCGTTTTGTTTCTTGCATACTTTCTCGAAAGGCGCGCGGGCGACGAGTGGTCTTTCTGGAAGACGTTCCTGCCCTGCGTGATCGTAGCCGGAGCCCTGGCAGGTTTGGTCGTGAAAGAGCCCGACCTCGGAACGGCTCTGATGCTGGCGATTATCTGCGCGGCGATTTGCTTTGCCGCCGGCGTGCGTCCGCGTCATCTGGCCTATGCCTTGGTGCCGGCGCTCGTGTTTGTGGGCAAGATGGTGATCTTCACTCCGTTTCGCTGGCGGCGCATGGCCTCGTTCATCGATCCATGGGCCGACCAGCAAGGCGCGGGTTATCAAGTTGTGCAATCGCTGATTGCCGTCGGGTCGGGAGGCCCGCACGGTCTCGGTTTCGCGCAAGGCCGGCAGAAGATGTTGTTTCTGCCGTTCGCGCACTCGGATTTCATCTTCGCCGTCGTCGGTGAAGAACTTGGTTTGGTCGGCACTCTGATCGTCGTTCTGGTATTTGGAATTTTTCTTTGGCGCGGCATGCGCGCCGCGTTGCGCGCGCCGGATCGGTTCGGCATGCTTCTGGGCATCGGCGTGGTCGTCGGCATAGTGGCGCAGGCGTTGCTCAATATGAGCGTGGTGCTGGCCATGGTTCCGACCAAGGGCATTCCGCTGCCGTTCATTTCGTACGGCGGATCGTCTCTGGTGCCGACGTTGCTCGGCGTGGGCATTCTGCTCAACATTTCTCAGCACGCGAGCACGAATGCGTGGGCCGCGTACGACGAAGACGGCGACGAAGAGGAAGCCCCGAGACGCGCGCGAAGCAAGCGCGCGGTCAGACAGCGCGTGCCAGCGGTGGCGCGGGCCCGTTACGGATGAACGGGATGCGAGCTTTAATCGCAGCCGGCGGCACCGGCGGGCACATCTATCCCGGGATCGCGGTGGCCGGCGAGATCATGCGGCGCGATCCAAAGTCGGTCGTCAGGTTCGTCGGCACGGCTCACGGATTGGAGAGCCGCTTGGTACCGGAATCAGGATTTGAACTTTCGATCATTGAAAGCGCGGGATTGAAAAACGTTAGCCTGGCCGCGAAGGTGCGGGGTTTGATTTTGCTGCCGCAGAGTTTTTTTGCGGCGCGGCGCGTGATTCGCGATTTTCGTCCCGGAATAGTCATTGGCGCGGGCGGTTACGTTTCTGGGTCCGTGTTGTTGGCGGCGGCGCTGATGGGCGTGCCAACGCTGGTGATGGATTCGAATGCGCTGCCCGGCTGGACGAATCGAGTCCTGGCGCGGTTTGTTGATAAGGCCGCGGTTTCGTTTCAGGAAGCGCTCGGTTACTTCCGCGGCAAAGGCGTTTTGACCGGTAATCCGGTACGCAAAGAGTTCTTTGAAATTCCGTTGAAGCAACGCGACAGTTCGCGATTTTCGCTGCTGGTGTTCGGCGGTTCGCAGGGCGCGCGCGCAATCAATGAAGCGATGATTGCCGCGTTACCGCAACTCGCTTCGCAGAAAGGTTCGTTGCACGTGACGCATCAGACCGGCAAGGGAGATTACGAAAAGGTCCGCGCGGGATACGAAGCAGCGAGTTGGAGCAACGCCGCAGACGTGAAGCCGTACATTGATGACATGATGAGTGAGTTTGCAAATGCCGATTTGATCGTTTGCCGCGCGGGCGCGACGACCAGCGCTGAGTTGGTGGCCGCGGGCAAAGCGGCGATCATGATTCCGTTTCCGCTGGCGGCTGACGATCACCAACGGAAGAACGCCGAGGCGCTGCAATCGGCGGGCGCGGCGCGAATGATTTTGCAAAAGGATTTGAACGGCACGCGTTTGGCCGAAGAACTTTCTTCGTTAATTGCGTCGCCGGATGAAATCGATCGAATGGAAACAGCCAGCCGCAAGTTAGCGCGACGCGATGCAGCGGAGGCGACAGTTGATTTGATTGAGAAGGTGAGTCAGAAACGAGAGAAGTAAGGAAAGATCATTTTCCATTTGTCATTTGACATCTTTGATTTGGACATCGGATCAAAGCGACCTCTTGTTAGCGATGGAGAGTGTGAGCCAGCAATGACCAAATGAAAAATGGAAAATGATAAATGGAAAATGAAGAACGCGACTTCAGATTTGAAATTTAAGATCGCAAATGTTTAGACGTTTCCAACACATTCACTTCGTCGGCATCGGCGGCATCGGCATGTCGGGCATTGCCGAAGTCTTGGCGAATCTCGGCTTTCGCGTGTCGGGCTCTGATCAAAAGAAATCTGACGTGACGGCGCATCTCGAAGAACTGGGCGTAGAAGTCACCGAAGGCCACGCGGCGGAAAATGTCGGCGACGCTCATGTCGTCGTGCGTTCGACTGCGGTGCGCGACGACAATCCGGAAATCACTGAAGCGCGCCGCAGATCGATTCCAGTAATTCCGCGCGCCGAGATGTTGGCCGAATTGATGCGCATGAAGCCGCACACGGTGGCGGTCGCGGGCTCGCACGGAAAGACGACCACGACCTCGATGGTGGCGACGGTCCTGGGAATTGCCGGCCTTGATCCGACTTTCGTGATTGGCGGCATTGTGCGCACTTATCGCGCGAATGCGCGGCTCGGCAGAAGCGACTTGATGGTGGTCGAAGCCGACGAAAGCGATCGCTCGTTTCTGATGCTGACGCCGACGATCGCGGTGGTCACGAACATCGATCGCGAGCACATGGATTACTACCACGACATGGAAGACGTGCGTAAGTGCTTTGCGGATTTCGTCAACAAGGTGCCTTTCTATGGCGCGGCGATTCTTTGTCTTGACGATCCGCACGTCCAGGCCGTCATTCCAAAAGTCGAACGGCGACGCGTCACTTATGGGATGAGTGCGCAGGCGGACGTCTCGGCGCACGAGATCACTTACGATCAAGCCTTCGGATCGAGCTTCACCGTGTGGCGCGGCATAGACGTGCTGGGTTCAGTCACGCTGCGCGTGCCCGGCAAGCACAACGTTTACAACTCGCTGGCGGCGATCGCGGTGGGCCTGGAACTCGAAGTTCCGTTCGAGACGATCGCGCAGGCGCTCGGTGAATTCAGCGGCGCAGATCGCCGCTTTCAATTCAAGGGCGACGAAGCGGGCGTTACGGTGGTCGACGATTACGGTCATCACCCGACGGAAATAAAAGCGACGTTGAGCGCGGCGCGCATCGCCGCTCCGAACCGGCGCATCGTTGCTTTGTTTCAGCCGCATCGCTACACGCGCACGAACGATCTGATGGACGAATTCGCCAGCGCCTTCAACAACGCCGACCTGCTCTTTGTGACCGACATCTACGCGGCGAGCGAGACGCCGATCGAGGGCGTAAACGCCGAAGTGTTGACCGAGCGAATCAAGAGTTACGGCCACAAGCACGCCGAGTATGTGGGCGCAGTTGAAAATGGCGCCGAGATTCTTCGCGAAAACGTCCGCGAAGGCGATCTGGTGATCACGCTCGGCGCCGGCTCAGTCCATCGCGCGGGTGACCAGTTGCTAACGCTCTTGCGCGAACAGGGCTTGGCGCACAGCCCGTGAATCGATTTGATAATGGCTGCGGCAATGACAGCAAGAACTACTGATTTAGCGGCTCGCGACGCGGCGATCGAACAGATCGCGGCAAAGTTTGGCGTGCGCGCCGAACGCGACAAGCGTTTCGCCGAATTGACCAGCCTCCGTGTCGGCGGCGCGATCGATTGGGTGCTTTCGCCGCAAACCGAAGAGCAGGCCGCGGCGCTCGTGCACGAGCTGGCACAACAACAAATCGCCTGGCGGCCCCTCGGATCGGGCAGCAACGTTTTGGCTGACGACGGCGCTCATCATTACGTGATCTTGAGTGTGAAAGAATTGAAAGCTGATCCAGTGTTCTCTGGCGCTCGGGTTTCGGTGAGCGCCGGCTATTCGCTGCCGCGTCTTTGCATCGATTCCGGGCGGCACGGACTTTCAGGCATTGAAGGACTCAGTGGCATCCCCGGCACTGTGGGCGGCGCGCTGTGGATGAACGCCGGGGCCTTCGGCCAGGAAATCGGCACCGTAGTGGAAACCGTCCGAGTCGCGCGCGACGGTCGCGTCGTCGAGATTCCCGGCAGCGAAGTGAAGTGGAACTACCGCCACACTTCCTTTCAGGAAGGCGAATTACTTTTGGGCGCGACCTTAGTTTTGCATCCGGGTGACGCTGAAGAAATTCGCGCGCGCATGGAAGAAGCCAAAGGTCAGCGCCTGGCGACGCAGCCGCATGGCGCGCGCTCCGCCGGTTGTTTCTTCAAGAATCCGCCCGCGAGTGCGCTCGGCACCGGCAAGATGATCGACGACCTCGGCATGAAGGGAACGCGGCGAGGCGGCGCGGTGGTTTCGCCGAAACACGCAAACTTCATCGTCACTGAAGGCGACGATGCGCGAGCTGAGGACGCGCTCGCCCTGGCGGAAGAAATTCGCGAGCGGGTCAAGCGCGAGCACGGAATCGATCTCGAGTACGAAGTTGAATTGTGGAGTAGTGAGACTGGAGAACAGACGTAGAGTTTAGAGTTCACGCTTTAGCGTGCTCCGAAAAGAGCAACCTAAAGGTCGAACTCTGAACGGTTGAGAAAAACTTATGAGAGAACAAGCCATCGCATCGCGCGGCTCGCGACGCAGCTCCGCGGCCACCAGGGAATTTGTTCAGCGTCCGGCGCGTCGAGACGGTCGAGAAGCGGACCGGTCCAGAAGCTTCTCTCCCCGCGCTCTATTTGGTTATGTGCCGTCGGCCCTGAAAGTAGTGCTGGCAATTCTCGCGCTCATGGCGGCCTTCATCGGCTATCGCGTGGCAGCCTCGGCGGCGATGTTCCAGGTTGCAAGCATCGACGTGACCGGCACCTCGCGAACTTCGGCTGAAGAAATCGAAGGCCTGACTCGACGGGCCGTGGCTCGCACCGGAGTCTGGCGCGCCGATCTCTCAGCGATCAGCGCGGAACTGGGACGCCTGCCGGGTGTACGTCGCGCGATCGTCTCTCGGGTGCTGCCCGACCGTTTGCGCGTGCGCGTGACTGAGCGGATTCCGGTCGCGGTCGTGCACACGGCCAACGGTCATCTCGTTTGGGCCGATGATGAAGGTGTAGCGCTGGGAGAAATGAAACCGGCGGATCGCGTGCCGTCATTTTTCATCCGTGGCTGGAACGAGGAGGGAACTGCGGACGCGCGAAAAGAGAACGCTGAGCGAGTCCAGAAATACCTGGAAGCGACCCGTGAATGGGATGCTGCCGGCCTGTCAGAGCGCGTGAGCGAGATTAACCTGATTGATGTGCGCGACGTGCGCGCGCAATTGGCGGGGAGCGATTCGCAGATCGAAGTGCGGCTCGGCGGCAAGGATCTGGGGGGACGCCTGAAAGCGGAACTCCAGGCTCTCGACGAATACAAACAAACTCCGCGTGGCTCTTCGATCACGTACGTTGACTTGCAGGGCGGCCGCATCATCGTGGGCTTTAGTTCGGGCGGCAAAGTCTCAACTGGATCAGAGATGTCGGACGCGGACTCGAATGGGCGCGGCGCTGGTTCCGCGCCAAAGGCTAACGCACAGACGACAAGTTCCGATCCCGCAACTAGAAAGACCGCGGAACCGAAGACAACGAATGCGAACCGGCAGAAGCCGGCCCGAAGCGGCGAGTCGCGCGAACTGAAACCCGGCGTGCGTCTGCGCTAGGGAAACCGCAATCGACGGAAACTAACTATGGCGAAGCGACAAAATCACACCGTAGGCCTCGACATCGGGACGAGCAAAGTGACTTGTCTTGTTGGCGAGCCCGGCGAAGCTGGATTGCTGCAAATCATTGGCATCGGCGAAGCCGAGGCGCGCGGCTTGCGCAAAGGCGTGATCGTGAATCCCGATGCGGCCGTCGAAGCGATCAAGCGGGCGGTGGATGAAGCAGAACGAATGAGCGGCATGCAAGCTGAAGAGGTGACTATCAACCTCGCCGGCTCGCACATCATGGGATTCAACGGTCAGGCGATTGTCGCGGTGGCGAGCCGCGACCGCGAGATTACCGGCGACGATGTCCGGCGCGCAATCGATTCAGCTTGCGCCATTCAACTTCCCGCCGGCCGCGAAATTGTCGATCGCCTGCCGCAGGAATTCATCGTCGACGACCAGGACGGAATCAACGATCCCGTAGGGATGACGGGAGCCCGACTGGCAGTCAAAGTGCACATCGTTACCAGCCCCGTGACCGCGCGCCAGAACGCTATTAACGCAGTAAATCGGGCCGGATTGATCGTTGCCGACATGATCCTTGAGCAACTCGCGGCCGCGGAAGCGACGCTGACTGAAGACGACAAGGAGTACGGTTCGGCCTTGGTCGATATTGGCGCGGAGACCACCGGATTGTGCGTCTATCAACGGGGCGCCGTGCAACACACGGCCGTGTTTCCGCTCGGCGGATCGCACTTCACGAACGACATTGCCTTTGGCCTGCGCACGCCGATTCCGGAAGCGGAAAAAATTAAACGCACTGTCGGTTGCGCCTCGAGCGCGTCGCTCAATGACGACCAGCGCGGCGAGATGGTCGAAGTTCCCTCGGTCGGCGGTCGCGCACCGCGGCAACTGTCGCGGCAGATTCTCTGCGACATCCTGCAGCCGCGCGCCGAAGAAGTGCTGATGCACGTGTCAGACGAAATCAGAGATTCCGGTTGGAACCGGCAGTTGTCGAGTGGCGTCGTGTTGACGGGTGGCGGAGCGCTGCTCGACGGCATGGTTGAGATCGCGGAGCAAGTCTTCGACGCGCCGGTTCGCATCGGCTATCCCGAACGCGATCGGTTCGGCGGACTCGTCGAGGATGTGCAGAGTCCGGCCTGGGCCGCCGCCGCCGGGCTCGCGCTGGTTTCGCAACGCGCCCGCGCGCTCGAGCAACGCTCCGGCGCGGCGAAGCGCGGCGGGTCGGGACGTTTGACGCATTTTGTTTCGAATTTTCGTAATCGTTTTAGTAGTATTCTATGACAAAGTGTTGTATGCTGGCCGCCCGGCGGCACAATATGTTGTCCGCAAGATATAGATGCCCATGGTTCAGCCAGCCCAAAATAAACGAAAGAGGCCGTGGAAAGCTTCGCGGTTTGGAAGAGAGGAAAAGACCATGACACCTGAGGTTCGTGAACCCGGCAGAAGCATCAATATCTTCATCGATGACGAGCCGCCGATCACCGGCGCGCGTATAAAAGTCATTGGTGTAGGCGGCGGTGGCGGCAATGCGGTCAATCGCATGATCGACGCGGGCATCGAAGGGATCGAGTTCGTCGTCGCGAACACCGACCTGCAAGCGCTGAAGCGTTCACGCGCGCCCGTGAAGATTCAACTGGGCGGCAGATTAACCAAGGGACTGGGAGCCGGCTCGGATCCGGAAGTTGGGCGGCAGGCAGCGCTCGAAGACACGGACAAAATCATCGAAGTGCTCGAGGGTGCGGACATGGTTTTCGTGACCACCGGCCTCGGCGGAGGCACGGGGACCGGGGGAGCGCCGATCGTCGCGTCATTGGCGACGGAGTTGGGGGCCTTGACGGTGGCCGTCGTCACCAAGCCGTTTCTGTTCGAAGGCCGGCGCAGATTGCAGCAGGCTGAGCAGGGCCTCAGCGAGTTGCATGAATCTGTTGACACGGTCATCACAATTCCAAACGAGCGACTGTTCAGCGCCGTTCCCGAGGGCGCCTCGTTCGCCGACGCCTTCAAGGCGGCCGACGATGTTCTGCGCCAGGCAGTGCAGGGAATCAGCGACTTGATCACCGTTCCGGGCTTGATCAATCTCGACTTTGCCGACGTGCGCACGATCATGCAGGGCATGGGCATGGCGCTAATGGGCACCGGATACGCGCGCGGCGAAAATCGGGCCATCGAAGCAACGCAGGAAGCGATCTCGTCGCCGCTTTTGGAAGAAGCGTCGATCAAGGGCGCGCGCGGCGTGCTCATCAATATCACGGGCGGTCACGATTTGACTCTTTGCGAAGTAAACAACGCGGCGTCAATCGTTCGTCAGGAAGCCGACGAAGACGCCAACATTATCTTCGGCCACGTGATCGACGAGTCGATGTCCGACGCGATGAAGATTACCGTAATCGCCACCGGTTTTCGGCGCCAAGCGGCGGTAGCTACGGCCGCCGCCGGCGCGCAGATGCCTTTGACGACTGCTCCGCGGTACGCGCCGCGGTCGCCGGACGAGTTTCCGGCGCCGCCGCAGTCGCCCAGGCGCAACGATGACCTTGATGTGCCGACATTCATCAGGAAGAAAGCAGACTAAAAGACAGTAGGCAGCGCGTGCCAGAAGCCCGACCGTCAGGGAGGGCATCCTTGGGAACAGGCCCTCCCTGACGGTCGGGCTTCTGACACTACGCCGGCTCTTTTTCAAGCTTTGCGTTTTCCCCCGCAGTCGTGTAGCATGTCGCGCATTCCCTGAACGATATTTCAGTCCCGGGTTCAAAAGTGCATCTTCTCCTTTGTAAGGCCTTAGCCTGCGAAGTATTGGCTTACGCCTTGCGCGCAAATCGACCTGGAACTGTCCCGGCAATGCTCGTTCGTTAATTTCTTTGGAGGCACGATTGTAATGTCTAATCGCAAACTTATTAGGACGACACTGGCGGACGTAAAGGCCAGACGCGACGAAGGGTATCAGCAGCGCGACCGCTCAAATGGGGGCGCTCAGCAACGCAGCGGCATGCCGCCACCACGGCCGCCGCAGCCGTCGTCGTCTTCGTCGTCATCTATTCAGATACGAAAGCGCCAGCCGCCACCGACTGAGACGCACGCCGAGATCTACTATTACAAGAAACAGATCGACGCGCACACGCAGATGGTTCTCGTGCTGCTGGACGGCGAAGAGATTGAAGGCACAATTGAGTGGTACGATCGCGGCTCGTTGAAGATCAATCGCCGGTCGGCTCCGAATCTTTTGATCCTGAAGCGCAATATCAAGTACATGTTCAAGGCCGAAGACCGCGTATCGCGGGTATCGCAAGCGCCCGAGGATGAAGTGCGCGAGTTCCATGCCCCGCAGCCCTGATCGCTTTCGGTTTTCCCCGGGCGCGCCCCCGGGGTTTCAGCCGCCGGAGCGGATTACTGCCTCCTCAACACCTTGATGCAGTTGTTCGAGCAATGAATAATCTGTCGTCAGATCAATCAGACCCGACTCTCGCTTCTCAGTCACTGCCGCGCATTGGAATAACCATGGGCGATCCGTCCGGGATCGGTCCAGAGGTTGTGCTCAAAGCGGTCGCGGAGGAAGAAGTGCCTCGATGTTGTGCGCCTATCATTATTGGCGACGCCCAACTGCTGGCGCATAATGCGCGGAAGCTCGACTTGCAATGTGGATACGAAATCGTACGCCGAGGCGAGCCCTTTCCTGATCGAATCCAGAACCCGGTGATTTTTCATCTCGACAATATTGACGGACATGTCGAGCCGGGCATTGAATCGGGCGCGGCCGGAAAGGCCGCTGCCGGTTATATCGAAGCCGCGGTCGAGCTGTGCGCGGCGGGAAGCATTGATGCGATCGCTACGGCGCCGATAAACAAGCGCGCGCTTTTTCTCGGCGGCTACAGCTTTCCCGGACACACCGAGTTTCTGGCCCACCTGACGGGAACGGAAGACTTTGCCATGGGCTTTGTGGCGGCTAACCTGCGCGTCGTTCTGATTTCGACTCATGTGCCGCTGTCAGAAGCGATTCGGTTGGTAACTCGCGACCGCATAGAGAAGACCATCCGCCTGGCCGATCGTGAATTGCAGCGCTGGGGCATACCGCGGCCACGCCTTGCCGTAGCAGCGTTAAATCCGCATGGCGCAGAAGGTGGACTGTTTGGGATTGAAGAAGCTTCTGAGATCATGCCCGCCGTTGAGTGCTGCCGCACCGCGGACGGCATTAATGTCCGCGGACCCTTCTCAGCCGACACAGTTTTTCTGCGCGCCTCGCGCGGGGAATTCGACGCGGTCGTGGCGTGCTATCATGATCAGGCGATGATTCCGGTGAAATGTCTTTCGTTTGGCGAAGCGGTGAACATCACGCTGGGCTTGCCATTTATTCGCACGTCGGTCGATCATGGGACGGCGTTCGACATAGCCGGCAAAGGTATTGCCGAGCACTCGAGCATGGTTGAGGCAATCAAGCTGGCCGCAGAGCTTTCGCTGAAGGCAGGCGAGAGCGGCCGGGCCGTTGAAGTGGCTTAGCCTGTTGCGGCCGCAGGTTCGAATGGATAGGAATGTGAATTGATGGCATACGACAAAAACGCAAAAGGACGCATCCTGGTCGCGGACGACGATCCCGCGATCCTGCGTCTGGTGACCACCATTTTGGAGAAGGAAGGCTTCTCGGTTGTCGGCGCGCGCGATGGCCGCGAGGCCTACAAGGCCCTGCAGGATGATGTAGGTTTCACCGCCGCCGTTTTTGACGTAGTCATGCCGCAGATTGCCGGGCCCGAACTCGTGCGCTACATGAGAACTGAAAAGCGGTTTATGAAAATTCCGGTGATGATGATGACTGCCGAGCAGGATCCGAAGCTGCCGACGGACAGTTTCGCGGCCGGCGCGGTAGTTTTTCTTCCCAAGCCATTCACCACGACCCAGCTTCAAACCATGCTGCGCATGCTGGTGGCCAAGGCGCAGCAGCAGGCCTAAAGTGGGTGAGTTTAGAGTTCAAGCTTTAGCTTGCGCCTGTACTCAGCAACCAGTTTAGTTCGAGCTTTAGCTTGCGTTTGTAAATCAGCAACCAGTTTAGAGTTCAAGCTTTAGCTTGCGCCTGTACTCAGCAACCTAAAGGTTGAACTCTGAACACAAACTACCCCCCTAAGCCTTGCCAGCCCCGCTTTTCTCTGCTAGAAATCATTTCATTCTTCGTCAGCAGTTCGAGATCCGATCGAAGGGGAGATCCGAAATCATGCTCAAGCGATGTCTCGTCATTTCATTGTTGGCCACGCTGTTTGTCGGCGCCGGGTTTTTGGTGGGCCGCGCGCGCGCGGCGGGTGATCTCAGTCCTAGCGAAGCGCGCCGCGTGATCGCGCGGATGGCCGGGATCCAATTGCCTTCGGACGCCGTGCGCGTCAAAGACATTTCTACCGCCGGCAACACCGCAGTCGTGGTCGCGCAGGTCGAAACGGCTTTCCGGTTTGTCAAAGGCGACAACAACAAATGGCGCGTCGCCGAAATCCGCACCGGCGATCGGCGCTGGGAAGACGTCGACCTGCTGGTCAAAGCGCTGAATGTTGAGAAGACTGCGCGCGCCCGCGCCGAGCTTGAATCGATCGCCACGGCGCTCGAATCGTATCGCCGCGAGCACGGCTCTTACCTCGAAGCCAAGAGCGAAGCCAGGCTCGTCGATCAACTAAACCCGCGTTACCTCGCGCGCGTAATTCGCGTCGATCCCTGGCATCAGCCGTATGAGTATGAAGGCGCGCGCGCGTCGTTTGTGCTCCGTTCATCAGGTCCGGACGGCAAGCCAGGCACCAGCGATGATGTCACCGTCACGCATTGAGTATTCGCTCCGAGCCTCATCGGGGCAGTAGCCCTCGCCGCGTAAGCAATGGCGCAGTGGCAGTTGGCAGTAAGCAGTAGTCATAGGCACATTTGCTATACTCACGCCCATGATCCCATAGACCTTTGACGAGGCTCTTAAACAAGTCACTCAACTCGTTTCCATTTATCGTCAAAGCGAACACAAGTACCAATCTTCAGGTTATTCAGAGGCCGATGTCCGCAAAGAGTTCATCGACAAGTTTTGGATCGCACTTGGCTGGGATGTTAATCGCGAGACCCAGCATGATCCCTACAAGCAAGAAGTGAAAGTCGAGCGCGGCGTGGCGACCAGCGAGTTTCGCAAGCGAGCGGACTACGCTTTCCTTGCGCCTAACTTTCGTGACGTCCGGTTCTACGTCGAAGCCAAGAAGCCGCACGGTGGGATCGACGATCCGAGCAACTACTTTCAAACGATTCGCTACGGATGGAACAGCCACACACCACTTGCGGTCCTTACGGATTTTGAAGAGCTGCGCGTGCTCGATTGCCGTTATAAGCCGGATATCAGAAGCGCGGTCGGTCATGCCGTCTTGAAGTTTCACTACCAGGACTACGCCGACAAAGACAAGTTCCGCGCAATCTATCACCTGTTCTCGCGGGAATCCGTGCTGAATGGATCGATAGAGAGCTTTGCGAAAGGAATGCCGAAGATTTCGCGCAAGCGCGCGCAACGTGGCGTGGCCGCGGATGAGCACCAGAGCATTGATGAATCATTCCTGCAAGAGCTTGATGACTTTCGCGAAGAGTTGGCACGAGCTTACAAGCGCAAGAATCCCGCACTCGACAGCGAGGCCTTAACCGAAGTTACGCAACGCACTCTCGATCGCCTCGTCTTCATGCGCTTTCTGGAAGACAAGCTGATCGAATCCGAAGCCTTGATCGAAGACCTGCGTAAGCCGGGGCATTCCTGGAAGAATTTCATCGCGACTTCTCGCCGCCTCGATCGCGTCTACAACGGAATCATCTTCAAAGAGCACAGCCTGCTCGACAGCGACACGTTCAAAGTCGACGAGAACGTCTTTAACAAGATCACCCAAAGCCTCTCTCACACGGGCTCGCCTTACGATTTCAACGCCATCCCGATTCACATTCTGGGCAGCATCTACGAGCGCTTTCTTGGCAAGGTCATCGTCGCTACTGACAGGCGCGCAACCGTCAAAGAAAAGCCGGAAGTCCGTAAGGCCGGCGGCGTCTATTACACGCCTGAGTACATTGTCCGCTACATCGTCGATAACACGGTTGGAAAGTTGATTGAAGGAAAGACGCCGAGAGAGATTCAGGAGATGCGGTTCGCGGACATCGCTTGCGGCAGCGGTTCATTTCTGCTCGGGGTCTACGACACGCTGCTTCGCTATCACACGGCCTACTACAATCGGATCAAGCGAAACCGCACCGAAGGCATCAAAGCCGGATGCATTCAACGACCTGATGGCGCGCTTCAGCTTTCGCTCCTGCAAAAGCGCCAGATTCTTCTCAACAACATCTATGGCGTGGACATCGATCCTCAAGCCGTCGAAGTAGCTCAGTTGTCGCTCTATCTTAAGCTGCTAGAAGATGAAACGATCGCTTCAGCGCATCAACAACTGGCACTGCGCAAAGCGCTGCTGCCTTCGCTCAGCGAGAACATCGTGTGCGGAAACTCGCTTATCGGTTGGGACATTACTGAAGGCAAACTGTTTGACACGGCTGATGAACGCGGTCTGAATCCAATGAACTTTGAAGATGCGTTTCCTGAGGTAATGAAGGGCGGCGGGTTTGATGCGATTGTGGGCAATCCGCCGTATGTGCGACAGGAAACGCTGTCAGGTATCAAAAGTTATCTCCAATCGCATTACCGGTCGTTTCACGGCGTGGCAGATCTTTACGCCTACTTCATGGAAAAATCGTTGAGCCTCTTACGCGCTGGCGGTTTATTCAGCTACATAGTTTCAAGCAGTTTTCTCCGCGCAACGTATGGCGAGCCGTTGCGCCGTTACCTGAAATCTGTAGGCACAGTCATTCAGCTTGTGGACTTTGGCGGCCTGGCAGTTTTTGCGAGCGCCAAGGACACTTACGTTTGCATACCGCTTATCGAAAAAGGCGCAAAAAGCCAGCTGCCACGAGTTGAGATTTGCAAGATTCCGTCTCTGAAGATCACAAATTTGAAACGGTACGTGGCGGAAAATTCATTCGCCGTTCCGCCACAAAGATTTTCTGAGGATGCGTGGTCGTTGAAAGCGGAAGCAGAAGCAGCGGCGTTTGAAAAGATCATGAATGCTGGCCAACCGCTCGGCGAATATGTTTCACACAAAATGTTCTATGGCTTAAAGACTGGGCTGAATGAGGCGTTCGTTATTACATCAGAACAACGGCAGCAAATTGTCGAAAGGTCGCCAGAAAGTGCGCGCCTGGTTAAGCCGTTTCTAGGCGGCGAGGATATTCGCCGTTACTTTATTGAAGACGACGGCAAATTGATGATTGTGATCCCGTACGGCTGGACGAAAGCAGAGATCGCGAAAACTAAGAAAGGCAACGTGTCGGAAAAACAGGCGTGGGAATGGCTTAAACAATATCACGCTGGCATCGCCAAGCATCTTGAAAGTTTCGAGGACGCCTTGCGGAAACGCCAAGACCAAGGTGACTACTTTTGGGAACTGCGGCCGTGTGATTATTATTCGAGCCTCGACGCTCCGAAGATAATCTTCCCTGACATTTGCAAAGGCCCGCGCTTCTGCGTCGACCGCAACGGCATTTATCTAGTGAACACGGCTTATTGCCTCGGCACAGATGATCTTTACTTACTTGGCTTGCTCAATAGCCGTCTATTTTGGTTTGCGATTGCAAACATCAGCATCCCGTTTGGCGTCCGCGCTGGCGAATACCGCTACCGGCTTATTTATCAATACATGGAGCGGGTACCGATTCGCCCGATTGACGCCAAGAAAGCAGACGACAGCGCCCACCGCGACCGCATCGTGCAACTCGTCGATCAAATGCTCGAAGCCAAGCAGCAACTCGCCGCCGCGAGATCGGAGGGCGACAAGACGTTCTATGAAACCAAGTGCGCCACGCTCGACCGCCAGATCGACAATCTGGTCTATGAACTCTACGACCTGACGCCCGACGAGATCGCAATCGTCGAGGGCCAAACAAAATGAAGTCGATCCGCTGGACACCTCATGCAAGACAAGAGGCCACTCGTCGCGAGATAAGCGTGAATGAAGCCGAAAAGACTATCACTCATCCCGATTCGGTTGTGCCGGCGCGACTTCCACGTAGGATATTCATGCGCCGATACGCTGACTCTGTGTTGCAAACCGAGATGTTGTTGCGCGTGGTGGTAGAGGAAACCGAAACCGAATGGGTCATTGTTACCCTTTACAAAACTTCAAAGTTCAAGAAATATGAAGGGGGGCAGAAACAATGAAGATTAAATACGACAAAGAAACGGACACGCTCACCATCACGCTGCGCGAGGCGCGAGTCAAAGAAAGCGACGAAGTGCGTCCCGGCGTGATCGCCGATTTCGGCTATGACGGAGGGGTTGTGAGCTTTGAGATTCTTTCCGCCTCGCAGGTAGTAGAGCGGACATCGGAAATGCAATTTGCGGTGGCGGATTGAGAATAGGCAAACTATGAAGCTGACGATTGATCGTGAAGCGGATGCACTTTATCTGAATCTAGACGAGTCTCCCGCCGCCGAGAGCGAAGAGATTTCGCCCGGAGTTATTCTCGATTACAGTGCCGAGGGTAAAGTTGTCGGCATAGAGATGCTTCACCTTTCCAAACGCGTGTCGCCTGACAAACTTAACCGGATGCAGTTGGAAACGGTCGGCGTTTGACGTAAAAACCCGCCGCAGGAATAATCCTTAGCCTTTCCCACGAAAGCAAATGCGCCACGCTTGACCGCCAGATCGACAACCTGGTCTATGAACTCTACGACCTGACACGCGAAGAAATCGCAATAGTGGAAGGCAGTAAAGCTGAAGGCGAATGGGCAGGAGGCAGAAGGCAGGAGGCAGTAGGCAGTAAGCAGACGGCAGGAGGCAGCCGAATACAGTGATGAGTACTGAGTATTGAGTCTCGAACCGATGAGCGCGCGCACACAAAACGAGAAGAAGTTTGGTAATTGGGATGAGTTGCCTGGTGGTGGTCGTCGTTACTGGCTTGATGTATCAGGTCGGCTCGGTTGGCGGGCTCGCTATCTCAAGGAAGTCGATGCACAGGAGACCACGCTACGGTTTTGGCAGGAAATCTACGATGACCAGGGGAGTCTGGTGGAGATCCACGAGAAATATCCGGTGGATAAGGGCCACCAGAAGTTGTAAGATTGCTACCATGATTACGAAACAAACAGTGGCGGACAAGATTGCTGCCTATCTTCACCACGAGCTCTCTCTCTCTCAGTTGGTTGACTGGGCCGAAAGCGCGATGATGGAGGGTGAGTTTGACGAGCGCGACATGGAGGCCTTGAGGACTGTCGTGTCGCGGTTGGGTCTCGCCGACGTTCGCGCTTTTGGTCTGGAGTGGGACGACTGTGAACAGTTGCTTCAGCAACTCGGTTATTCCGCCCAGGTGGATATCGTAGCTGCGTGAACTTTCGACGAGACTCCGAACACCCACATTCAGCTGCTAACCACCACTTCGAGCCCATTTCTCACAAAACCCTTGACGGGCTTTTCGCCCGGATGCTAGTTTCAGATCAGGGCGTCGGCGATCCACGCTGGGCTAAGGCCGCCCGAATCCACAACCTACTCGCAAGATGCCTGACCCCCGGCATCGAAGGCTAAGAACTTAGGAATCTATCGAACAAAATGAACGGTTAGCCGGAATCCCTTATTTTGGTTCCGACCTGTTCAAGGAAGCCGAGCCGCGCCGCACAAGACTTGAGGCGCGAATGACACTATGACGAAACCCTTTCAATCGATTCGACAACTTTTCGGCCGCGTGCTCGGCGGCAAGTCTGCCGGCGCAGACACGGCCGCGCACGAGTACTCCACGCTGGGGATTGGTAACCTCGAAGCGCAACCATCTACGAATGGCAATGGCCAGCCGGACGGATTCGCGGTTGAGAATTCACAAACGGACCTCGAGGCGCAGACGGCGGACACGCAAAGGCTGCCACAGGTTGCCCCTGCATTTCTCGGCAGTCGAAACGGCGGTGCGAGCCGGCCTCGAGTAGCGCATGACGAAGGCGCTGATGAATTCGGCGACGCGCTTCTCGATCTGGGTGACATTAGCGGTGCTAAAGCGTTCGCCGGCGACGATCCGTTTCTGGATGTCCTCGACGAAGCCGCGCCGCACGACTACTTCTTTGTCAAAGCCGCCCCGGAAGCAACTCCTGCGGAAGACGGTAGGGAGTCAGTTTGCCAGAGTGGCACGGGCGTCTCGCCCGTGATTCACGCGCAAGATGCGCCTGCCACATTAACTGTGGTTGAAGTTAAGCAGCCCGAGGCTAAAGCAGAAGAGAGTGCCCCGGCATCCAGCGCGCGTCCGACTAATCTGTCTGACTTGTCTCCCGAAACCATCGACGCGATCGCGCAGCGCGTAGTCGCGCAGCTTTCGGACAAGGTGGTGCGGGAAATCGCCTGGGAAGTCGTACCTGAGTTATCGGAGTTGCTGATCAAACAGAAACTGGAAGAGAAGTAAACGGTCGGTACCACCTGCGGTAGCGAGTGGGTAAGAAAGGGAATGCTTAGAGGCGGGACCGGGTCCCGCCTTTTTTCTTTGGTGCGAAGCCAGTTCGCCCTTGATCCGTGAGTAGTGCATCAATTTTAGCCCGCTAGCGAATTATGTGCGACACCGCACAGACCGGGTTATGGGTTCCTTCGTATAAACAAACTCTACGGGGGGGACGCATGCACACTCTCAGGCCAGGTGATTGGTATCTGCTGTTTACGTGCCAGCAATGCAGAAAGAGACAAGTTCTCTTTCCCGACCTGTCTCGCGGTAGCGCCAAGATCCGGTTTACTTACTCGGTACGCTGCGCCGAATGCGGCCATACGGCGTTTTACGAAAAAGAAGACCTGGAGACCTATCTCCATCCTTGGGACCGTAGCCAAGACACCTTGCTCCCACCCGTGATCATTTGACACCCCGCTAATGCAGATTAGGCCAATGCCGATTCATCGCGCTGATATGAAAACGCGCGGCGCTGATTTACAATCCGATGAGGCAGAGAAAGACGAGGCGGTTGTTGTGGTGGGACCAAGTCCCGCCTCAAAACGGGGCCTTAATTGAAAAGACTTGAATTGAAGAAGCTTGAATCAAAGTAGAAATGATCGACATCCCCAAGACTTACGATCCTAAGGAAGCAGAAAGCCAACACTATGCGCGCTGGGAAGCGCGCGGCTGTTTCGCGCCGGAGATAAACAAGGACACGGCCGCGCCGGTTTTCTCGATCGTGATTCCGCCTCCGAACGTAACGGGGTCGCTGCACATGGGCCACGCTTTGCAGCACACGATGATGGACGTGCTGACCCGGCACAAGCGCATGTCTGGATTTCGCACGTTGTGGTTGCCGGGAATGGATCACGCCGGCATCTCGACGCAATTGATGGTCACGCGCGAGCTGAAGAAAGAAGGAAAGACGCGTCACGATCTCGGTCGCGAGAAATTTGTCGAGCGCGTGTGGAAGTGGAAGAAAGAATCCGGCGGCCAGATTACCAAACAGATGCGCCGCGAAGGCGCTTCAGTTGATTGGTCGCGCGAACAATTCACGATGGACGAGAACCTTTCGGGCGCGGTGCGCGAAGTTTTCGTGCGTCTCTACGACGAAGGGCTAATCTATCGCGGCAAACGCATCGTCAACTGGTGCCCAAACGATCAGACGGTGCTTTCCGATCTCGAAGTTCTGCGCGAACCGCAGAAGGGCAAGCTCTACTATCTTCGCTATCCCTTTAAGAACGGAAGCGGCTGGATCACGGTAGCGACGACGCGGCCCGAGACGATGCTGGGCGATACTGCGGTGGCGGTAAATCCGAGCGACGATCGGTATCAAAGCCTGATTGGACAGACGTTGATTCTGCCGCTTGTGAATCGCGAAATCCCGGTCATTGCCGACGACTTTGTCGAGTCGGAATTCGGCACCGGCGCGGTCAAGATCACGCCGGCTCACGACCCGAACGACTACGAGATGGGTCAGCGTCACAATCTGGCGCAGGTGCGAGTCATCGATCAGTTCGCGCGGATGACTGAAGAGGCAGGCGCGGAATTCGCCGGCCTCGATCGCTACAAAGCGCGCGACAAAGTCGTCGAAAAGTTTGAAGAACTGGGACTGCTCGAAAAGGTGGTCGATTACGAATTTGCGATTTCGAAATGCGAGCGCTGCAAGACAGTCCTCGAGCCCTTGATCTCAACGCAGTGGTTTTGTCGCATGGATCAGTTGCGCGATCTCGCGTTGGCGAAATTGCGGAAGGAGGGGAAGCCGCGCTTTGTTCCGGAAGTTCCTTACGAAAAAGTTTACGGCGATTGGCTTGAGAATCTGCGCGACTGGACCATCTCGCGGCAGCTTTGGTGGGGGCACCAGATTCCGGCGTGGTACGACGACGGCGGCCAGGTGACCGTCGCGCGGTCCATCGAAGAGGCGCGCCAGAAAGCGGGCGACAAGAATCTCACTCAGGACCCGGACGTCCTCGACACCTGGTTCTCGTCCGCGCTGTGGCCGTTTTCGACGATGGGCTGGCCTGAGAAAACTGAAGATCTCAAAACGTTCTATCCTACTTCGGTGCTGGTCACGGCGCGCGACATCATTTTTCTGTGGGTGTCGCGCATGATGATGACGGGTCTGAAGTTCATGGGCAAAGAAGCGTTCGCCGACGTTTATGTGACCGGTACGGTGCTCGACAAACATGGCCAGCGCATGTCAAAGACGAAAGGCAACGGGATCGATCCGCTGGAAGTGTTTGAGAAGTACGGAGTGGACGCGACGCGTCTGACGCTGGCTTCCGTGGGCGCGACCGACACGCGCTGGAGCGAGCGCCAGGTTGAATCGTATCGAAACTTTGCCAACAAGATTTGGAATGCTGCGCGCTTTTGTCTGATGAATGCTGAAGGCGCGGAGACCGTTTCCGATCCGTTTGCCGGTGAGAGCCGTAGTCTCCCTTTGCACGATCGCTGGATTCTTTCGCGGCTCAACAAAACGGCGCGTGAGGTCAACGCGCAACTCGAAGCTTATGAGTTTCACGGCGTCGTGCAGACGCTCTACCACTTTTTCTGGGACGACTTTTGCGATTGGTACATCGAGCTGGCGAAGGCAACTATCACCGCGGAAGTCGATTCGCCCGAACGAACGGTCGCGCGCGCGCGTTTGATTGCGGTGCTTGAGCAATCGCTGCGGCTTTTGCATCCGTTCATGCCTTATCTCACGGAAGAGTTGTGGTTGAAATTGCCGGTCGATCATTCAAAGCTGTTGCATAGCGCTTATGCCGGCGTCGAGCCGACGATTATGCTGGCTGCGTTTCCAAAGTGCGCCGACGCTCTGATCGACGAACGCGCCGAAAGTGAAATGAGCGCAGTCATCGACTTGATTTCGCGCGTGCGAAACATTCGGTCGGAGATGAATATCAAGCCGGGTGAGAAAGTGCCGGTGCTGGTGGCTACGAGTGACGGTCTGCGCGAGACTCTTGAATCGAGCCGGAATCAGATCGAACGTTTGGCACGCACGTCTCAATTGCTATTCGTTGAGCGTGCACAATTCCCCAGGGCCTCGGCCCTCGAAGTCCTCGGGACTGGTGCGGAGCTGGCCATACCTCTCGAGGGGCTTATTGATTTTGCGCAGGAACGCGGTCGTCGCGAACGACAGCGTGCTAAGCTTCAGGAGGAATTAGAACGCTTGGCCAGACAGCTCACGGATCCTAAATTTATAGACCGCGCTCCAGCTGAGAAGGTAGTGGAGATTAGGAATCGTCGCGATGAGGTGTCTCTTCAAATAGCGACCATCGACCGACAGCTGGAGGCGTTGTCATGAGTAGACGTTCCTCTGAGCGCGCTGCGCGCGCTATGCAGACAGGATGTCTGCGCTCCCAGGGAGGCATCGCATGAACTGGCTTGACGAAGGCGCGCTCTATTCGAGCATCGGGCTGTTTTTGCGCGAGGATCTGGGGCGCGGCGACATCACCACCCAGAGCGTCCTGACGCGTAACGCGCGGGCGCGCGGACGTTTTGTCGCCGGTGAGAAGATGGTCGTCGCCGGCCTGGAAGCAGCGGAAGAAGTTTTTGTGACGCTCGATCCGCAACAACAGCTCGAAGCGTTTAGCGGTGACGGCGAAGAAGTCGAAAGTGGCAAAGTGATCGCGCGCACCAGCGGCTTTGCCGACGTCCTGCTCGCCGGCGAACGCGTGGCTTTGAATCTGCTCCAGCATCTTTCCGGCGTGGCTACGATTACGCGTCAATACGTTCGCGCCGTCGAGGGAACGAAAGCGAAGATTGCGGATACGCGCAAAACGACGCCGGGCCTGCGGATGCTGGAGAAGTACGCCGTGCTGCTCGGGGGCGGCGTGAATCATCGCTGCGGTTTGGATGACGGCGTTTGCGTGAAGTCGAATCATGCGGCGATTGCCGGTGGATTGAAGGCCGCGGTCAAAAGCGCGCGCGAAAGAATCGGCCACGTGCACAAGATCGAAGTCGAAGTTGCCAGCCAAAGCGAAATCAGTGAAGCGATTGAAAGCGGCGCGAACGGACTGGTCATTCAACCTGTGAGCCCTGGTGAAGTAGCGGACTTGATCGGTCACGCGCGCGGCTTGTCTCTGGAACTTACGATTGCAGTCTCCGGCGGAGTCACGCTGGAAAACGTTCGCGCTTACGCCGAAGCCGGTGCTGATTTGATTCGCGTCGCCGCGTTGACGCAATCGGTCCGGGCGATGGACATCAGTTTTCAGATTCAGCCGGGATGAAACTTGTTACAGAACCGCGGTAGCGACCGGATCATGACGTTCTTGATAACAGGCGTACAGAGTACCGACTTCAGTCGGGTTTTGTTTTCAACTCGCGTCGGCGCATTACAAGAAAACCCGACTAAAGTCGGTACTCTGTACACCTGTACCCGAGGTTTGCGTGGTAGCATCCGGTCGCTACCGCGGTTCTGTAACAGCGTGAAAGTCTAAAGCAAACTGGGTTGCGACCCTCGCATCAGTCAGGACAGAAAGGAAGTCTCGTGATGCCAAAACGATCGATTCGACAGATAGCGATTGCGGCGGTGGTCTTGTTCATGATCGCCGGAGTGTTCCTGGTTGACTCCAGCGCTCAACGCCGGCGGCGCAAGCACAGATCCCGGCCGTCGGCGCCGCGCATCACGAATCCGGCAATTTATCAGCCGTCGCCGAGTGACAACGCAAACTCGAACACGTCAAGCGATGCGGCGAACAATAATGAGAACACAAACGCGAATACGCAATCGCCGGATCCGGAAGCGATGAAGCAGACGATTCGCTCGCTCTCTTCTCAGGTCGATAGGCTCACGGAGAAGATCAGTCAGATGGACGAAGCGCAACGTTCGCTGGTCGATCTCGAGCGTTTGTCGCGGGCGGAACAGCGCGCCAGCTCGCTGCGCACGGAGCTGCGCGACGTGCAGTCAAAGGAATCTGATCTGCAGGCGCGCGCCGAAGAGCTTGATTATACGCTGAAGCCGGAAAACATCGAACGCTCGATTGCCGGCTATGGCACAACGCATCCGGAAGACCTGCGTGAGCAGCGTCGCCGTCAACTGGAAAGCGAAAAGGAGCGAGTGCGAAAACAGTTGGCCCAGCTTGCTTCCAGCCGCGCCCAACTCGAGCAGGCGATCGCGGGCGCCGACGTTGAGGTCGAGCGTCTGCACAAGCGTCTGGATGCTGCGGACGCCGCCGCGATTCAAAATAAGAGGACAAACGCGCAGTCGACCGAGGACGCGGCTCGGCCCGCTCCCCGGCCGTCGCCTTCGCCGAGTCCTTATCCATTGCCGTGAACATTGCGGCCATCGCGCCTCCGCTGTAACATCGGATTTGTCTTTGCTGCCTTCTGCTCACTGCTTACTGCTTACTGAATTATGGGTACAATTGCACAGCGTGATCTCTATCGTTTGATCGCCGACTCCAACGGGCGCGGCGAACGCGTCGTGGTCGCTACGGTCGCGCACACGCGCGGTTCGACTCCACAGCGGCGGGGCGCCAAGATGCTTTTTTTCGAAGACGGCACGACGGGCGGCACAGTCGGCGGCGGCTGTGTCGAAGCGGAAGTCTGGGCCGAAGCGCGTGAGGCGATGCGCAGCGGCTTGTCCGGTCTGCACCACTTCGCGCTGACCGCAGATGAAGCGAGCGAAGAAGGAATGGTGTGCGGCGGGACGATGGATATTTTTATTGATGTGTGGGAACGAACTTAATGGCAAGCATGGCGAATCATGACCGAAGAAGGACTGTTTTTGAAACTGCGAACTCTTCTAGAAAAAGGAAAGTATCGTATTCGCATTCATGCAGTTCGGCACATGACCGAGGAAGGATTCAGCGAGAGCGATCTGTTAGAAGCTCTCTTGGGCAAATGCAGGATTCTGGAGAATTACCCTGGAGAGGATCGTTGTCTAGTAGCTGGCTACTTTCGTCTTGGTCAGAAGGCTCACTGTCCAATGCACGCGGTCTGCGACTACTCAGAAGACGAGGTTGTTGATATCGTGACGGCTTATATTCCACAAAAGCCCTGGTGGAGCACGCCTACGAAACGAGGATAACTGATAGAATGAGGAACATGGACGAGCTGATGAAAACACCCTGTTCAGAATGCAAAGGGAGACTGCGCCGCAAGACAATCTCCCAGGAGTTTGAAAGGGAAGGAGTCAAAGTTAGGATTTCAGGGATCAAAGCTTGGGTTTGTTCCCGGTGCGGCGAAATCTACTTTGCGCCTGGTGGCGCTGAACGAGTTTCTCAGGCTGCCAAGTCCCTCTTCGCGCTTGCTATAGCCGAGCGACAACATAAAGGAACAGTTAGTGCTCGCGTCTCATGAGCCCGGTTCACGGAGCGATTCATGCCATCCGCTTTCATAGACCACTACAAATCCAAACATCGGCATCCCCTGAACCGTTTGTCGCACTCGATCGGAATCCCGATGATCGTTGTTGCCTTGCCGCTGTTTTTCTTCAGTTGGCGTTGGGCGCTGGCGTTGTTCATCGTCGGCTGGATATTTCAATTCGTCGGCCACGCGATCGAAGGTAATCAGCCGGCGTTCTTTAGCAATCCGCTTCATCTTTTGGTTGGGCCGTGGTGGTTGATTCGGCGCGCCGCCGAAGCCGTTGGTTTTCTGAAGTCATCCGCGTCAGAGTAGTTTTCGCGTTTTCTTTATCACCGCAGAGGCGCAGAGTTTTTCGCAGAGGACGCAGAGAAGGATTGTCCTTTGCGTACCTCTGCGAGTGCCTCAGCGTCCTCTGCGTTTAAGAAAGCACTTTCGTTAGGCTCACGTTTGAGTTTTGACACACCCTCAGAGGTGTCGGGCTATTTTCGATTGTCCGCTACGCGGACTTCATATATGAGCGCTGACCAACACTCATCTGAATCGAGACCCGTTAGCGAAGCCATTGGCTGCGTGCTGGACGACGGTTCCACAGCCGCGCTTGCGACGCTGATGAGTTTGTCTGAAAACGTCTCTTCCGAAAAACCAATAGGCGCGAAACTGCTCGTCAAAGAATCCGGCGAAAGGATTGGCAGCCTCGGCGATGCCGAACTTGACGTCGCAGTGTCATCGCAAGCGGCGACGTTCCTTGCTTCGCGCGACGAAGCGAAGATGTTCAGAGTTGCGGAGTTCGCGCCGCAACTAGAAAAACATGCCGGCGCGAGTATTCTGTTCGAGCGCGTCGAAGCCGAGCCGCGTCTGGTGATCGCCGGCGCGGGCCACGTGGGCGCATCGCTGGCGCGGCTGGCGGCGTTGGTTGGTTATCGTGTTACGCTCGTCGACGATCGCGCGGAATTCGTCGCGCGTGAACTCTTCGCTTCGCCCAGCGAGCAAGGGATCGAGTTAGTCCTGGCTGAACATTGGTTTGACGCGATCCGTGAAGCAATCGGCAATGGCCGTGGCGTTTCGGTGGCCATCGTTACGCGCGGACATAAGCAGGATGAAGATTGCCTGCGCGCGGCGATCGCCACGAGTCCTGATTATGTCGGCATGATCGGCAGCAAGCGGCGCACGAACTTTGTGCTGGACAAACTGCGCGAAGAAGGCGCCGACAAGAACGAATTGAAGAAAGTGCGCGCGCCGATCGGTCTGGACATCGGCGCCGTTTCGCCGGAGGAAGTTGCGCTGGCTATTCTCGCTGAGATTGTCGGCGAACGACGCGGAGGTTCCGGCGCGCCATTGTCGGGTTGGCGAAGATCTTAAACCACAAAGACACAAAGGCACCAAGACGGACAGGCAGGCAAGCAGGCTGGGAGAAACCTGAATGCAATTTTGTGTCTTGGTGTCTTGGTGGTTAATTCCTGGTTCTCAGATATTCCGCGGGCAGCGGATTCTTTTCATCCTCGCCCTGCCAGAAAATCGTTACGACCCACCAACGCTTGCCGTCGTTCATTAACTGAATGCTGTTGATGCCGCGCTGAAATGGTTTCGCGTCGTCCTTTGCGTGCCGTGATTCGTATGTGCTGAAGATGTGCGCGATGTTGCCGAATCGTTCCAGGCGCCGCGAAACTTCGCGTTCGAAAAATCCCTGCTTTTCGAAAGCCGCGCCGGCGCGTTGGGCGTAATCTTCAACGGTCAAAACGCGCGAGCCAACTTCGCCGGTCGGACGCGGGCTGGTGGAAATCAAACGCGCGCCGGAAATGAAGAGCGAGCGAAAGCGATCCCAGTCGCGCTTTCCGGCTGGACCGGAGATTACATCGTAGATCGCCGCAATCGTCGCATCCATCGTCGCAACGTCCGCCGGATTCGCGGGCGGTATTGCCGGCGTGGCTGGCACAGGCGTCTGGGGAGCCTGGGGCGTCGGGGTTGGCGTTTGAGCGTGGGCTGCCGTGGCGAATGCAATCGTGACCGCGATCACAAGGAGCAGTTTCATCGTTGTCTCCGTTCGTCGGTTAGCGTGTTTCCGGAAAAGCCGATTAAAGCACGAGTCCGATCGAGCCACAAAGCTGCGTGGGTTCTAAGTACTGATGCAGTTTGGAAAAGTGGCACGGGCGTCCCGCCCGTGAAATCACGCGCAAGATGCGCGTGCCACAATCAAACTGCGTCGGTACCGGGTTCCAAGTTGGCGCGAACGCGTGCGCGATGTTATTAACATTGTTCATGTCCGCCGATTTAGAAATCAAGGAAAGGCGCAACCGCGGTGTCGGCGAAATGTTTCGCGCACTGCGACATCGCAACTTCCTTTTGTTCTGGTCGGGCGCATTCCTTTCCAACACCGGCACCTGGATGCAGGCGGTCGCGCAGGGCTGGCTGGTCCTGCAATTGTCGAACTCGCCTTTCTGGCTGGGCGTCGATGGATTCATGGCGACTGCGCCGGCCCTGGTTTTGACGCTGGCAGGCGGCGTGTTTGCCGATCTGGTTGATCGAAGGAAGCTCCTGCTTTACTCGCAGGTCGTTGCCGGACTCTCAGCGCTCACGTTGGGCGTGCTGGTCGTTACCGGTGTGGTGCAGGTGTGGATGATTCTGGGACTGTCGTTCGTCACGGGTTGCTGCATGTCAATCGCCGGGCCATCGTATCTTGCGCTGGTGTTTGATTTGGTCGGCCGCGAAGACCTGGCCAATGCGATTGCTTTGAACTCGACCCAGTTCCAACTGTCGCGCGCGTTAGGGCCGGTAGCTGCTGCAGTGGGATTCAAGCTTTTTGGTTTGGCGGGTTGTTTCTTTGCCAACGCGGTATCGTTCGTTGCGGTCGTGATTGGTTTGGCGATGGTTCGATATAACGAACATCGGCCGGCGAAGACTGCGTCGGATCGCTCGCTCAAAGACCGCCGCGCATTCGTCGATGATCTGGTCGAAGGATTCCGCTACGTCGGCAGCCGTCCGCGCGTTAAGATGTTGCTGCTGATATCGGCAGCGACGAGTTTGTTTGGTGCGCCGTATCTGTCGATGACGCCGGTTTTTGCGCGCGACATCTTTCATCTGGGAGCATCGGGGCTGGCGCTGTTGATGGGCACGGCCGGCGCGGGAGCGCTTTTTGGCGCGCTCTTTCTGGCTTATCTGGGAGATTTTCGGCGCAAAGGTTGGTTCGTGCTGGGTGGCGATTTTGGCTTTGCCATCTGTTTGATTTGCTTTGCGCTGTCGACGAACCTTACCCTGTCGCTGATTTTTCTTTTCGGACTCGGCTTCGCGATTGTGTGTTCAATCGCGGTTACCAACACGCTGCTGCAGAAGCTCGTGACCGACGACATGCGTGGCCGGGTGATGAGCATGTTCATGCTTTCGTTCATCGGCGCGATGCCTATAGGCAACCTAATTGCCGGCACCGCGTCTCATCGTTTCGGCGTGCCGCGCACGCTGGCCGTCGGCGGAGTCATCATCGCGATTTTCGTGACGGTGACAACCTGGCGCAGTCCTAAGTTGCGCGACCTGTGAGGTTTCAGATACAAGAGGCAGCCATGAAACGTGTACTTAAAACTTCGGCCGGGCTGACGCTGTTGGCGATTGCAATCTCGCTGACGGCGATCATCACTCAGGCGCAGAGCGGATGGACGTCGAAGCGGATTGGCTCTGGCGGAAGAGACCTGAATGCCGTCTATTTCACCGACGCTAAACACGGCTGGGTAGGCGGCGACGCTGGCTTTCTCTCTCACACCGAAGACGGCGGCGCGACGTGGGCTGAGCGGCCGATCGGGACGGAGCGTTCCATCAACGATATCTACTTCGTCAGCAAGGACACGGGATTCGTGTTGGCCGGCGGCAGCATCTTCAGCACCGGAGACGCCGGACAAACGTGGCGCGAGGCGCGCAAATTCTCGCCGTCTGAGTTCGCGGACTCAGCGCCAGAGCTTTACAGCCTTCGCTTTAACGGCAAGAAGAGAGGTTGGGTGGTGGGCTCAGTCAGCCGTGGCGACACGATTGTCGGCAGCATCCTCGCGATAACGAGAGACGGCGGTGTAAGTTGGGAAATACTGCACGCGCCCTCGCAGGCCGAGCTGATTCACATCGATTTTGTTGACGAGAAGCACGGCTGGATCGTCGGCGCTGATGGCACGATTTTACGCACCGAAGACGCCGGCGAGTCCTGGACGAAACAAGAGTCGGGCGCGACGGCGACGCTCTATCACGTCAATTTTCGCAACGAGAAGCAAGGGTGGGCAGTCGGCGAGCGCGGCACGATCGTGCGCACCATCGACGGCGGGCGAAGCTGGACGCCGGTTGAATCTCCGGCGCGCTCCGTTTTGCTGAGTGTGCAATTTGTCGGCGAAGGCGACGGTTGGATCGTTGGACGCGGCGGCGTCGTCTTGCGTTCGGGCGACGGCGGTCGCACCTGGGTCGAACAGGAAAGCACTACGAAACAGAACCTGTTCGCGCTTTTCATGAACAAGAAAAGCGGCTGGGCGGTCGGGAGCGACGGACTGATTTTGCGATACGAGCGCTGATACAAAGACCGCTTGCAATAGCTAGCGTGCGAGCCGCGCTCCCGTTTTTATTTCCTCATGCCGATCGAGAACATTGTCCAGGGCTGTGACCTTAGATCGCCCAGCAAATCGCGCATCCATTCGTATTCAGGATGCTCTTTCAGGAACGCGGCGGCGATGAAATCGTTTCCGCAAGGATGACCCATCGCGGCCCAGAATTGCATCTTCTCGGCCATGCGTCCGTCAACGACTTTCGCTTGCACCGTGCCGCCGGGATAAAACTTGCCCCAGTCCCACTCCGGAATGCCGCGCGGCGATCGCTCGACGCAACCACACAAGCTGCGCTCGTTCGGCCCGTCCCTCTTTTCAAACGAATCGCGAGTGTCGCCTTCCATTTGTTTGACCGTTTCAGCATCGATCGTGCGCGCGGACTTACTCACCATTTCTTCCCAGCGGGCTTTTCTGGCCAGAGGCGAACCCTGCCGGTTGCTGAAATCAAAATCTGTCTCTATCTTGGCTAGCTTTGGATCCACGGGAAAGTTCGAACCGACAAAATAGCCGTCCTTTGTGCGACGTACGCTGTGTTCTTTCAGGCCCAGCTCGAACAGCGCAATCTCTCCAGTCTTGTTATCGCCCAGCAACCAGTCGTTGGCATAGCCGCCATTGTTTCCGTCCAGCATGATGCGAACGTAATCGTCGATTGAGTTGCTGTACTGCATTGCTTTGCGCGCGCGATAGAATTCCGGCGTGCCGGCCGGATCGAACAACGCGAAACCCGTAATGGTCGTTTCGGTAATCATGATGCCGGCTGAGTTCACGCCAAAGTCGTCGTTGCTCGCGATCACCCCCGGCAATCCATCCATCAGGATGCGATAGCCACGTTGCGGCTTGATGTCGAACATGATGTTCCAGCGTTCGCCGACAACATAGTTGACCCAGGCGTTGTGTCCCATCACGATGCGATGATCTTTGGTGTAGCTGCCGGTCGCGACTATCGCGCTGCAATTGCCCGGCGCATGCGTCGTCGCCATGCGGCCCTGCTTTTTGTCCAGCCACGGCACGTAGTAATAGGGAAGTTCCTCGAGCGCGTTGAGCGCGACAATGTCCCACCGATCCGCTTTTACGCCGCGATCGTTGAGTCCGCGGACGATGCCGTCGAGCTCAGTCTGGAACTCGGCGTCAATCTTCGGCCAAAGAATTTCCTGCGAAGCCTGGCGATAGAAATTCCAATCGTGCTTCGTCTCGTGTTGCAGGAATGGCTTCAGCACGCGTAGCAAATCCTCAGTTTCCTTAGCCAGCAAGGAACCGTGTTGATAGCCAATCCGATCGGGCGAGCCTTCGAGGTGCACGTAAATCCAGCCGTTGCGCTCGAAGCGATAGCTCCCCTTCAAACGGTCGTCTTCGGCGCGAGTCGGTTTGTACTGAGCAAAGCGAAAGGAAGCGACGAAGAGTAAGCCTATGCCGATGGCGAGTGCCGCCAGGAGTTTGAGTTTCATGTTCCCTCTACATCGATCTTGATTCAGGCGTTAGTAGAATTAACCGCAGAGGTCGCAGAGGTTTTCGCAGAGGACGCGGAGTCATCGTATTGATTGACTACGCGTCTTATTCCATCTCGTAAGTGCAGCACATTGAAGTTCATTAACAATGCCAAGCGACAGTTTGCCAGCCGTAGGTAAGTCAGGACTTGCGCCAAGTGTATGTCGTTTATCGCCTCGACTGATTTGATTTCCAGAATCAGGCGTCTTTCAACCATGACATCCACACGGTATCCGCAATCCAGCTTAACCTCCGAGTAAACCAAGGGCATCGGTTTCTGTTTTTCCACGTAGAGTCCTGCGCGGAGCAACTCGAAACACAAACATTCCTGATAAGCCGACTCAAGCAACCCTGGGCCAAGCGCGCTGTGTACCTTCATCGCGCAGCCGATGACCTTTTGCGTTAGTTCATAGTCAGTCATCGTTCCTCGCTTCCTCTGCGTCCTCTGCGAAATTCTCCGCGTCCTCTGCGGTTAAGAATCAGGTTCCATATCGAGGCGACGCCCGGCAGCACCTAGCCCGATACCAAACCAGTCCACCTGTCCCACCTGTCTGCCAGAGACAACCAGCTTCTTTCAAGTTTCCCATCTTAAGCCCGTTTCTGTTAAAGTACACGTTTTGTTTGGCCGCCGAAAAGCCGCCTGAGCCGCCTGTGAAAGAGATTATCGCCACCGATCGAGCGCCGCGCGCCATTGGGCCGTATTCTCAGGCCATCCGCATCGGCAATCTGATCTTCGCTTCGGGGCAGATTCCAATCGATCCGGCGACGGGCGAGTTCGCAGCTGGGGGCATCGCCGAACAAACGGAGCAGGTGCTACGGAATTTGACGGCGGTGCTTGAGGCTGGGAAAGTTGGACTGGCTCAAGTCGTTAAGACGACCGTGTTCCTCGCGGACATGAATGACTTTACCGCGATGAATGAAGTCTACGGCCGCGTCTTTGGTGACAATCGGCCGGCGAGATCGACGGTGCAGGCGGCGCGACTGCCGCGCGATGCCCGGGTCGAGATCGACGCAATCGCGTTTGTGGATTGAGTTCAGAGTTCAACCTTTAGGTTGCTAATCGTCGGCAAGCTAAAGCTTGTACTCTAAACGATAGAGGTTATCATTATGGCTAAAAAATGTGAGGCCTGCGGCAAAGGGCCGCAGTTTGGCAATAACGTATCGCACGCAAACAACCGGACACCCCGGAGGTTCAATCCGAATCTGCAATTGGTTCGCGTGCAACTTCCGCAGGGCGGCGCTCGTCGAATGCGCGTGTGCACCAGATGCATCAAAGGCGGCAAGATAGCCAAAGCCGCGTAACCTGCGGAACAACTTTCTGAATCGTAAGGAGCTAAACCAAGTGCGTAGACTTTCAAAACAGTTCACTCTCCTGACGCTGGTCGGCCTAATCGCTTTTGCGTTGGCGGCGTGTTCTTCTAATGGCGGCAGCGCGGCGGATACGACCGTAGCGGCGAGTGTCAATGGCAAGACCATCATGCTCAAAGAGGTCGAGCGCGAGATCCACAAACAGGCACAGGGCCAGGAGTCTCAGATGTCGGCGCACGACCTGGCGCAGGCGAGGCTCACGGTGCTCGACGGCTTGATTCAGCGCGAAGTCCTTTATCAACGGGCCGAACAGGAAAAGCTTTTGCCGACCGAAGAGCAGGTTACCTCGGCAATTAACCAGCAGAAACAGCAGTCCGGCGCGACTCAGGAAGAGTTTGATCGGCAACTCAAAGAGCAGGGCCTGACTAACGAAGCCCTGCGTGAAGTGGGGAAAAAGGACCTGGCAATCAATGCGCTGCAAGAAAAGTATGCCGGCAAGATCACCATCAGCGATCGCGAAGTCGAGGATTACTACAACGCGAACAAAACGCAATTCGTCAATGCCCGCGGCGTCGCGCTGGCGATGATTGCGGCAGATCCCGCAGACAACAGCAAGGCAGGCATAAAGAACGACGATGCTAAGAGTGACGCGGACGCGAAGACCAAGATCGACGCCATTTACCAGCAACTGAAGACCGGCGGGGATTTCGCAACGATCGCGCGGGCCAAGAGCGAGGACGCCCAAAGTCTCGTGCGCGGCGGCGACATTGGCTTTGCCGCCGAAGAGGACTTAAAAGGAACGGGCTTCCCGGCGGATTTGGTTTCGCAATTCTTTGGCCCCATGCAGGCCGGAAGTTACACGGCGCCGGTGAAGTTCAATTCGCCGCAGTATCCCGGTGGTCGCTGGTACATCTTTAAGCTGCAGGAGAAGCACTTGCAGACTGAGAATCTAACGCTCGAAAGTCAGGGCGTGCGCCAGCAGATCACGGTCAAATTAACCGACGAGCGCAAGAAGATCTTGAACACGGCTTTGCTCGAAGTAGCAATAGCGGAAGCGAAAATCGTGAACAACCTCGCCGCCGACATGCTGACCAATCCGAGCAATCTGGGTTTGCGCCCGGCTGCGACCGACGCGGCAAAGCCGGCCGGAAGCGCATCGCCGGCGGCATCAAGCGCATCGCCGGCCAAGGCAGCGGCGTCTCCGGCGAAGGCGGCGTCTCCAGCGAAGAAGTGATCTTCGTCTAAACTTGAGGCGGGTGCAGGCAAACGTTTTAGTCTGCGCCCGCTTCGTGTGTCTGAATCATGCTGTTTCGCCTTACTGACGTATACAAAGCCTACGGCGCGCAGGAAGTTCTGCGCGGCGCGACGTTGCAGATCAACCCCGGCGAGCATGTCGGGTTGGTTGGCCGCAACGGCGCCGGCAAGACGACGATCTTTCGGCTAGTCGATGATGAAGCAACGCCTGATCGCGGCGAAGTCGTGCGCGCGCGCGGCTTGAAACTGGGCTTGCTCTCCCAGCACGTCCACTTCGAACCTGGTTCGACCGTGCACGAATCGGCGCTCGCAGCATTCGGCCATCTGCAACAGCTCGAACACGAGATGCATGAACTCGAGCACCGCATGGCAGAAGCCGGCGATCTTGAAAAAGTTCTGGCGCGCTACAGCGATCTGCAACACGAATTCGAACGCGAAGGCGGCTTTGAGTATTCGGCAAAAGCCGAAAGCATTCTGCAAGGGCTCGGCTTTGATCGCGAAACATGGCAGATGGAAACCGAGAAGCTTTCGGGAGGCCAGACAAACCGTCTGGGCCTGGCGCGGCTGCTGTTGGCCGAGCCGGACGTGCTTCTGCTCGACGAGCCAACGAATCATCTTGATGTTGCGGCAGTTGAATGGTTGGAAGAATTCTTACAAACATACGCATCCGCCTTCGTCATCATCAGCCACGATCGCTATTTTCTTGATCGTGCTTGCCGGCGCATCATCGAACTGGAAAACGGTCGCGCGACCAGTTACGTCGGGAACTACTCGGCCTTCCTGCTTGAGCGCGAAGAGCGCCGCGAAGCGCAGCAACGCGCTTACGACAATCAGCAACGCCTGATTGCCAAGACGGAAGAGTTCATTCGCCGCAACCTCGCCGGGCAAAAAACCAAGCAGGCAAAGTCGCGCCGCACGATGCTGCAACGGCTCGAACGCGTCGAGGCCGTGCGCGCCGATCAATCTTCGGGCGATTTTCGTTTGCAGGAGATCGATCGCTCGGGCACACACGTGTTGACTGTTACCGATGCGGCGATTGGTTATCGGGATAAGACTCTGGCGCGCGACATTTCGCTGATCTTACGGCGGGGAGAATGTCTGGGCGTGATTGGGCCGAACGGATCGGGCAAAACCACTTTCGTGCGCACCGTGCTCGGCCAGATTCCAACGCTGGCTGGCGAGCTGCGCTGGGGCGCGAAGGTTCAGATTGGCTATTACGCCCAGCAGCTAGAAGACCTCGACGACCGCAATGAAATCATCATGGAACTGCGGCGCGTGGCGCCGTCGAACGCGACGGCGGGCGAGCTGAGATCTTTTCTGGCGAAGTTTCTGTTTGTCGGCGATGACGTTTACAAGCACGTGGGCGATCTTTCAGGCGGCGAGAAGGGAAGACTCTCTTTAGCCAAGTTGATCTACTCGCGCGTGAACGTGCTGGTCCTCGACGAGCCGACAAATCATCTCGACATTCCCTCGCGCGAAGCCCTTGAGGAAGCACTCGACGCCTTTGAAGGAACGATCATCACCATCAGTCACGATCGTTATTTCCTCGATCGAGTGGCGACGCAGATTCTGGCACTCGATGGCGATGGCAACATCGAACATTACAACGGCGATTACACGGAGTTTCACGATTGGAAGGCCGCGCGCTTGAAAGGCGAGTCGGCGCCATCTGCTTCAGCGGTGTCAGAAGCCCGACGCCGGGGTCCCCAGCCGGGCAGCCCGGCTGGGGTGGGACGGTCAGGGAGGGCGCCGTCTTCTCGCGTGCGCAAGTCAGTACCGCCCGCGTCTGCGGATGGATCAAGACGCGGCAAGAGAAAGTCGGTACCATCAGCGTCAGGGGATGGCGCTCGCGTCAAGATCATCAAGAAGCCGCGCGACCCGTTGACGATCGAAACCGAGATCGCCGAACTGGAAAAGCGTATTGCCGACTTGTCAAAGAAAATGTCCGAGCCGGAAGTTGCCCGCGACATCACCAGACTGGTGAAGGTTAACGATGAGTATCAGCAGGCTGAGACGCGTCTGGCTGAGTTGATGGATGAATGGGAGCGTGCCGCAGCGACCGCGAGTTCGTCTAAGCGTTAAGCGGTTCGCTGGTAGTGGTGCAGTTTGAATGTGGCACGCGCATCTTACGCGTGATTCACGGGCGGGACGCCCGTGCCACTCTGTCAAACTGCACCACTACCCGGTTCGCTTACCTGCTTGACACTGCCGCGAAGCGTTTGTTACTTTCGGCATTCGTTCGCGATGGTTTGGCTTACGAGCGAATTTGAAAATTCTTTTTAGGCGCGTAGCTCAGTTGGTAGAGCGCTGCCTCGACACGGCAGAGGTCTGGGGTTCAAGTCCCCACGCGCCTACCACTTTCAACAGACCCAGTAAGATCAAATCGCGCGCTTAGCGACCCCGGCCAGCATACTCAGTTCAGCTTCTCGTATTCTTTCTTTGCTTCAATCAGAATAGGATTATCCGGGTCGGCGTCTTTCCAGAGCGCGAAGAAGTCCTGATAAGTCTTGCGCGCTTTTGCAGTATCGCCTTGAAGCGCGGCTCCGCGTGCGAGGCCGACGTATGCAAGAGGATACAAAACCCCGCGCACAGACCAGCCGCGATGACTCAGAATCTTTTGAAACTCAGCAGCCGCTTGCGCGCCTTTGTTCAGTTTTAAGTAGGCCTGACCTCGAACGTATTGTGGGCCCAAAATTGCCAGACGACTCGAAGCGATTGGCTGATTCCAGCAACTCAATTGCTAGCGCAGCATTGGCGCTGTGCAGCGCAATTTGAGCTCGATACAATGGAGCGCTCACCGCATTCCAGAATGTGTTTTTCGGAAACCGTTTGGAATATTCGTCCATGAGCGGCTGCGCGCTCCCGTAGTCGCCACCTGCTCTTTGCTTTCAGCTTCAGTCTGCGCGCGCGCGATCGCGTCGCCAGTCAGCGCGTTAATCGCTTCGAGCGTGATTACGTAGTGATTGCCCAATGCCGCAATTGAGCCGGCCAGGAGCGCCTTCAATCCCTGTCGCAGGCAGATCTCACGGCCAACATCTCGGGTCACTCGTTCCTCGGGCGAGCGGCCCATAAATCGCAAGGCGGCGCGGAGGCGATCGTCACCAAAGATGTTCAGAAATGGCGACTGGCCCAATTGCACCGCCAGGGCCAGCTTTAGCGTGCCGTCGAATACTGCATCGCCTGTGGTGTCGAGAAAATCAGCGAGCACGATGGTGTCTTTATCAGTGAGTGGAACAGCGCGAGTCTGTCTAAATACCAAAACAACATTAGCGACAGGGTGAGTGCCAGCAGTTCCATGGCTAAAACGGCAGCGCGAATGTGTTTGAAGTACCATAACAAGATTAGCGCCGTGGTCAGTAACAGCAGTCCCATCGTTAAAATGGCGCCGGGTTTATTAAGCTTAACCTGGCTGATAAGGTACTCTGCACTGGAGGCGCGCGCCGGCAGTGAACTCGAGTCTATCCGAATGCGGGCATGAGCGACCCACCGAAACCATTCAAGCTGTTCGTCACGAAGGATGCGCGGCCGCCTTTGAGCGCGGTTGATGGAGTTGTTGCCGTTGAATGGGGCAAACAGCAATGCCAAAGTAACTAACGGGCAAGTCGTTTTGGTGATCAAACCGAAAACTGCAATTGCTTAACAGATTATTTTCCGTTTGGAGCGCGCGCGCTTTGCGCCGTTGAGATCGAGATGACCTTTCCCAAAGCCAGCGGCATTCTCCTTCATCCGACGTCGTTGCCGGGGCCTTTCGGCATTGGCGATCTGGGTGACGAGGCGTATCGCTTCGTGGATTTTCTCGACGCAAGTGGCCAGAGTCTGTGGCAGGTCTTACCGCTCGGACCAACTGGCTACGGTGATTCGCCGTACGCATGCTATTCCGCGTTTGCCGGCAACACTTTGCTCATCAGTCCGGAAAAACTTTTCGAAGAAGGGCTGCTGGCGAAAATGGACCTGGATGAGATCCCTTCGCTGCCAACTGAGCGGGTGGATTTTGAGGGAGTTCATAAGACCAAGGAGATCGTCCTCGGGAAAGCGTTTGCGTGCTATCAGCGTACGACTGACACGGAACTGCGCAGCGCCTTCGAAACATTCGCCGAGCAGAACGCTTCATGGCTCGACGATTACGCTCTCTTTCGGGCGCTCAAAAGCGCGCATGCTGGCCAGGCCTGGCACGAATGGGACCGTCCGCTGGTCGGGCGCGAACCGGCCGCGCTGGCTCGCGCTCGCGCGGAACTCCACGAACAGATTGAGGCGCATAAGTTCTTTCAGTTCATATTCTTCAAACAGTGGTTTGCGCTCAAGGCCTATTGCAACGAACGCAACATCAGCCTGGTCGGCGACATTCCGATCTTCGTGGCCCATGATTCAGCGGATGTCTGGACTAACCCTGATCAGTTCAAGCTCGATCAGAACGGCCGGCCCATCGTGGTCGCGGGCGTGCCGCCGGACTATTTCAGCAAGACCGGACAGTTGTGGGGCAATCCTTTGTATGACTGGGAGCGAATGCTCGCCGACGGTTTCCGCTGGTGGATAGAGCGCGTGCGAGCCACGCTGCAAACGGTGGACATCGCGCGCATCGATCACTTTCGCGGGTTTGCGGCGTGCTGGGAAATTCCCGGCGGCGACAAGACCGCCGAACGCGGTCGCTGGGTCGAGGCGCCGGGAAGGGAATTGTTTGCGGCGATCCGAGACAAGCTCGGCGAACTGCCGATCGTCGCCGAGGACCTCGGAGTGATTACCCCCGAAGTAGAAAAGCTGCGAGACGATTCCGGTTTTCCCGGGATGCGCATTCTTCAATTTGCTTTCAGCAGCGATGAGAAGAACGTCGACTTGCCACACAACTATCACGGCAACGTGGTGGTCTATACCGGGACGCATGACAACGATACCACCGTCGGTTGGTTCAAGAGCGTCGCGGGCAAAGGCTCAACGCGCGACGCGGAACAAGTCAAACGTGAGCGCAGCTTTTGCATGAAGTACCTGAACACTCGCGGCGAAGAGATTCATTGGGATTTCATTCGGGCGGTGCTCTCGTCAGTAGCCGACACGGCAATTGTGCCGTTGCAGGACCTGCTCGGACTGGGAACCGAAGCGCGCATGAATTTACCTAATAGTACCCAAGGCAACTGGAGCTGGCGCTTCAAACAAGATGCGCTGACGGAAGATCATAGCCAGCGGCTCAGAAGTATGACTGACACTTACGGGCGCATTCGAAGACGCGAAGTCGAAAGTATCAAACTCGATCAGGAGACGAAGTAGGTCCGTGCCCGTCTTCATCGTGACATCAACAAACGTTCCGTCTCCTTTATTCAGATACATCTGGTTGTGACCGAGGTTTGTAATGTACAGATCGGGCCAGCCGTCGTTGTTGATGTCGCCGACGGCTACACCCATTCCGTAACCAGTTGCTACGATACCGCTCTTTTCAGTCACATCGGTGAACTTGAGAACTCGGCTGCCGTCTTTGGCGACTACCAGGTCATTTCGGAAGAGCCTGCCTCTCGGTGGCTCTGATCCGCGCCAGGGAAACAAAAACAACGTGTCGCCGGCTTTAGTGTCGGGGTCAAGAATATTTCCCTGGACGATGAAAACATCCAGGTCACCATCGTTTGTCAAAATCGAACAGGGCTGCGCCGCTGCCCATGATCTCAGGCAAGAATAACTTTCCAGTCATGCCGTTGTAGTGCTGAAACCTGAGTCCGGCCCCCTCCGCAACCTCTTTGAATATCGAGGAGGCCGAAGGTTCGTCCCGGGTTTCCCGCGTGGATTGTTGAACTCCTGCCCAGATTGGCGTGCAGCACTGCGCGATTAGGAGGCCCGTGACGGTAATAAGCCTGGTTCGCATAAGCACGCGCCAGATTATTGTCGAGATCGATTGCCGGCGCAATTTAATTCTGGATCGAGTTGCCTAATGCGGCATCTGGCACTAGAATCGCCAGCACCAATCAGTCTTATTACCCTGCAACCCGATATGGAGGAGAGATGAAAAGAATAGTGATCCTGGTTACGTTGGCGGCATTGTTTGTTGGCGCGACTGTGTGCTTAGCCGATAGCCCGCAAATGGGTACCTGGAAGCTGAACGAAGCGAAGTCAAAGTTCAGCCCGGGCGCGGCAAAGAACCACACCGTAGTCTACGAGGACTCAGGCGACAGCATTAAGGTTACCGTCGACGGCGTCGACGGCGGCGGGGCAGCGACGCATAACGAGTGGACGGGAAAATTCAACGGCAGATTCTACGCCGTAACCGGGGATGCGACTTCAGACATGCGGTCGTACCGGAAGATAAACAACCGTACGTTAGCGTTGACCGCCAAGAAAGGCGGCAAGGTTACCCTAACTGGCCGCATAGTCGTTTCGGCCAACGGCAAAATCCGCACCGTGACCACCAACGGAAAGAATTCGAAGGGCAAGTGGGTCACCAACCGCGCGGTATACGACAAGCAGTAGCGGGGCAAGCATGAACCAACGGCGTCAACGAGCCGCAGAACGGCGCAGACTACCTTTTGACTATTGGCTCCCTTGGTGAATGGCATCAACGAGCCGCGGAGCGGCGGCAGATAGTAGCCCCGGGTGAGCGAGCCGTAGCGAGCGTAACCCGGGGATCACGTCTCTTTAAGATTCCAGAGCCCGCGAAGCGGGCGACAGCCCTAAACACATCGGCCATTGATCCATATTGCGTGTTGGATCCCCGCGCTACCGCTCGGGGTTCTGTACCTCTATCGCCCGCTTCGCGGGCTCAATTGTTATTGGTGGCTTTGATCCTGGGGCTGACGCCCCAGGCTTTATGCTGGCGTCCGCTCCGCGGACTCACACGGTCTCTGTCGCCTGCTTCGCAGGCTGGTTATTCGGCAACCTTTGAGACGGCCTTCTCGTAGGTAATTGAAACGGTCAGGTTATCGAGGCCAAGTTAGTAAGGGGCCAAACTAACTCCGCGAAGCGAGACGTGAATGAAAGAGCGAGGCGCGAATGAAAAGTCTCCGATAAGAGTTAACCAAATCCGGATTCAGCCGTCTTATCTTTAGACGAGGAAATAAAAGTGAAACGAAACCGAGGGCATTCGCACTAACTTGTCAGGAATCGGAGTCATAAGTCAGGGAGATGGTAGTGGGTCAGTCAGTTTAGAGTTCAAGCTTTAGCTTGTGTCTGTAATCAGCAACCTAAAGGTTGAACTCTGAACTCAAATCAGGGAGATCGTCATGTTGAGAGTACACGCCAAAAACTTGGGAACTGTCGCGGTCCTGTGCCTGCAAGGGCGAATTGTGAAAGGTGAAACGGAGATTCTGCGCAAGGCCTTGCATTCCCTGTCAGAGGTCAGCGCAGTCATACTCGATTTGGCGCGCGTCACTACAGTCGATGCCGGCGGTTTGGGAGTGATGTTGGAGTTGCGCGAGCAGGCCGAATCGAAAGGAATCCGCTTTGAACTAATGAACGTGACTAAACTGGTAAGCAGGGTGCTGGAAGTCACGCATCTGGATTCTGTTTTCGAAGTTACCTCCGGAGTGGAGTTGTTTCCCGCGATCTCGCGGCGCCGGCCCGCGTCAGCAATGAAGTGGGCGTCCTGCGCCTAGATCCCCCAGCGGTCCCGTTAATGGTCCCGGCTCGTACCGAAACCGCGAGCGGTAGCGAGCGGGTAATGACTCTGCTGTAAAAAGAGTTTCTTGCGTGGTTTGTCTCTAAGGTCGGGCTGGAAATGAAATCAGTCTCTCACGATCGCGTGCGTTGAATCCTTATCCCGCTCCCTACCGGTCGCGGTTCTGTAGCTTCTTGGGACTCAAGTGAGATCCTGACGAACGATCACCAGAGACTTGTCGTCCACGGGATGCGTGGGGGCGAAATCCTGAACCGCGCCCTATCGCTGCAATGCGATTGAGTAGGCTGGGCCACCAACGGCTGTTGACTTACCTCTCGACCAAAAATAGAATTCGCGCCGTAACAGGAACGGCAAGCGATCACGCTCGATATTCGTTTGTCTTTGCTCGATAGTCAGCCTAGCAACTTGGTACGCCGCGACTATGGACGATTTCCTAGTACTAATCCTCGCGTTGGTCGTCATTGCGGCGATCACTTCCGCAGTTGTGCTCCCTATCGTTGCTCTGGTTATTTCAATCCGCTCGAAGAAAAAACTCGCTGAACGAATCTCAAGACTTGAGGCAGGTCTGTCTCCAGGCGTCCCGGGCGCGCCCATGATCTCAAGCGCAACGCCCTTTGCCGCGCTGGTACAACAACTCACCGCCCGCGTAGCCAGGCTCGAATCAGTGCTGACGGCGCGTTCCATTTCGATCCCGGAGGGCTTTGACGAACAAAGCAAGGCCGCAACCGAACCCACCGCAGCGCAGCCCGCCATTGGGTCAGTAGCGGAAGGTGAAAATGTTTTTGCCGCTCAGCCATCGGCAATAGTAGTTGAATCCAAGCCGCTTGGCGCTGGAGAGTCGCGACCGTCTGCCACATCAGCTTCCTTGTTTACCCGCCCGATTCAAACGATTCAGGCGGAACAGCTTGAATCAATCATCGGACGCCGCTGGCTGGGGTGGGCGGCGGTCGGCCTGATCCTATTCGCAACCGCCTTCTTCCTCAAGTATGCGTTCGACAACCGCTGGATTGGCGAGCTTGGCCGAGTAGCGATCGGCGTTGCCGCCGGCGTCACGTTGACTGCGTTCGGTTTCAAGTACCACAAGCGCGGCTGGCGAGTATTCTCCCAGATACTAACGGCGGGCGGGATCGTGCTGCTCTATCTGTCTAACTATGCTGCGTTCGGATACTACCACCTCGCCACACAAAAGGCGGCTTTCGCATATCTGGCGATCCTCGTCGCCGAAGCCGCGGGACTTGCGCTGCTATACGATGCGCCGGCAATTGCGATCATGGCATTGATAGGAGGCTTCCTGTCACCGATCCTCCTGCGGTCCGATCGCGATCAATACCGATCTTTGTTTGGCTATATCGCGGCACTCGATCTCGGTGCCATGGCTCTGCTCAAACACTGGGCGGGACTGAGTTCGATCGCCTTTGGCGGAACACACCTCCTGTTTTGGCTCTGGTATGGTGACAACTATCACCCGCGAAAACTCGGCGCCGTCCTGGTTTTTCAAACCGGCGTGTTTCTGATCTTTCTTCTCGCCCACCTCGGACGGCAACTGGTCAAACGCCAGCCGGTTGCGTCCGAAGACTTGTCACTCAACCCCTTTGTGTTTTTCGCCAAGTTCGAGGACCTTGGGCTGTTGCTGCTCAACCCGTTTGTATTTTTCGCGACCGCCTATCACCTTTTAGATACTGGGCATCACGATTGGATGGGGGTCTTCGCGATCGTCATGGCTCTGCTTTACGCGGGCGCGACCAGGGTATTGCTGAGCCGCTCTGCCGCGAATCGCACTCAGGCACTGGTGATGATCGGGATTGCGCTCACGTTCGTGACGCTCGCGATGCCGATTCAGTTGCGGTCAAACTGGATCACGATCGCCTGGTCGGTCGAAGCGCTGGCCATGTTGTGGGCCGGAATAGAAACCAAAGCGTGGCAGCTTCGGGTGGGCGCCTTCGCCCTGTTCGCGCTTGCCCTCGTAAGACTCGTACTCTGGGATACACCGTTTGATTCTCGCCCGGTGTTTACGCCCGTGCTCAACAAGTATTTTCTCTCTTCTCTGGCGGTAACGATTTTTCTGTTTGCGGCCGGAGTCTTGTACCGACGGCTGGGCGCGCGGAAGAAGATATCCGTGCCAGCCGTCAGCCTCATTATTTTGCTGGTTGCCATCGTCACACTTTGGTTTGTGATGTCGGTTGAAACAAACACGTTCTTCGAGGCCCGGGCATCCGCCCAAAAACTTGGCGAGGATGCGAGCCGCGAGCGATGGCTGGGCCAGATGGCGCTCTCGGTTTTGTGGTCAATCTACGCCGGAGTGCTCACAGCCGTTGGCTTCCTGCGACGTTCGGCCAGTGTGCGTTGGGCTGCGCTGGCACTATTCGGTCTGACCACAATCAAGGTCATGCTCGTTGATATTGCGCAGCTCCACCAGCTCTACCGGATCATGGCATTCCTTGTGCTCGGGATGTTGTTGCTCGTAGTAGCCTGGGGTTACCACAAAGCTTTTCATTCCAGGGAGGCGCCAAAATGAAGAAGTTTGGTTCAGTTACTCTTCTCTGTGTCGCGGCAGCGACGTTTATTATTTCTGCGTTTGCTCAAGCGTCAATGTCGCCGTGGGCATTCTTTGTTGAGGTTACTTCGGGCTCAGGGGCGCCCGGCACATACAATCTCGTGGTTCCGCTCGAGGTGATGGACAGGTCGCGAGAGGATCTTGCCGACCTCAGACTCTACGATACTAACGGCAGAGAGATTCCGTATGCGCTTCGCATCCGCAAAGAGGTTGACGAGAAACGGCAGATGAGGACGCGGCTGTTCAATCAAGCGAGCGTCGGCACAGCCAGCGAAGTGTCGGTCGACCTGGGTGAGAGTCCAGGCGAACACAATGAAGTCGAGATTGAAACCGAAGGCCGGAACTTCCGCCGCCGGGTCGACCTGGAAGGCAGCGATTCGGGTAAGGAGTGGAAGACGCTGAGCACCGGCGACGTAATTTTCAACTTTGAATCGCAGAACAGGGCGGTCGAGTCGAACCGCGTTAGCTACCCTACAAGCAGGTACAGGTATCTTCGCGTGAGGGTCTTTGCCGACGAATTGACAAGCAAGCAGGCTCCAGTCATCACCGGAGCGAACGTGACCATGGTGCTGCGCGAGAAGGGTGAACTTACGAACTGGACCGCGGTCGTTCAGTCCTACCAATTGCTGCGCAATCAGGGCGCGCCGGCTTCTGCCTGGCCAATCGACCTTGGGGCTCGCGTCCCCGTCGACCGGCTCGCACTTGCGATTGACGATGCGTCCTTTTCGCGTCCCTTTCAGATTGAGGTTGTTGACGATCCCCAGAACATACGCCTGGTTGCTTCAGGCGAGTTGACGCGGAGGGCGGGTGAAGAACGCCGGCCCCTGGTCGTCACTTTCGAGAAAGAAGAGAATGCGCGAAAGCTGCGTCTACTGATCAACGACTACAACAATCAGACGCTGACGATCTCTTCGATTAGCGCGAGCGCCCCGGGCCGGCAGTTAGTTTTCGATCTGAAGGAAGGAGCGACACAACCATTGCATCTCTTTTTCGGTAATCCTAAAGCTACTGCGCCACACTACGACTTCGAAAAAGAACTACCCGCTAAGCTATCACCGTTGCGGAGTGAAATAGCGGCGGTCGCTAACAACCCTGATTACAGGCCTGAACCATTGCCTCTTACCGAGCGCATTCCGTGGCTGATATACGTCGTGCTTGCCGCATCCAGTATTGCTTTGGCCATCATCCTTATCAGCCTGGCTCGGACGGCGGTTCGCGCTGGGTCGCAACAAACGGAAACATCGGGCCAAAGCTGAAAAGCCCAACCTGAACCATCCCGCGAACTTTCTCTTGTTTTTGCGTGAGTCTGTATCGTATATTCAAAGACGAGGAAGTTTCAGTCACGCCCCGCACTTCCTATTCATTCGACCGCGAAAACGCTGTCAGCCCTAACCAGCCTCTCCTTTAAGTATTACAAGCCTCTTTGAGTTCCCAATGGAGAAAGCTTTGCCGCCAGAGTCTGCGATCGACCCAAACAGGCACTCGTCTGTGCTGGAGCCGGGCGCCGTCCTGTCTGACCGTTACCGGATTATCAGGCAACTGGGGAAAGGCGGGATGGGCGCGGTTTATGAAGCAGTCGATCAGCGACTGGATGCGACCGTTGCTTTAAAGGAAACCTTTTCGGTTGACGAACGTCTCCGTCGACAGTTTGAACAGGAGGCGCGTCTGCTGGCGCAACTGCATCATCCGGCGTTGCCGCGCGTCAGTGACTATTTCACGGAAGGCGACCGGGCGTTTTTAGTAATGCAATTCATCTCCGGCGCGGATCTGGCTGAGATTATTTGCCAGCAGCCGGGCCCGTTTCCAAGAGCTACCGTGATTGCCTGGGCCGATCAGTTGCTCGACGCGCTGATCTATCTGCACACACGCGACCGCCAAATCGTCCATCGCGATATCAAGCCGCACAATCTAAAGCTTACCTCGAACGGTCAGATCGCCCTGCTCGATTTTGGCCTGGCCAAAGCCGAGGCGACGGACGTGTCCACCACGATTTCTTCCACTAGCATCTTTGGTTACACGCGGCGCTACTCGCCGCTCGAACAGATTCAGAACCACGGCACAACCCCGCGGAGTGACATCTATGCGTTGGGCGCGACGCTTTATCATCTGCTGACTGGCGTCAAGCCGCCCGATGCGGTGGCCCGGGCGACCGCGCTGGTCAATTCAAAATCGGATCCGCTCAGACCTGCCGACGAGATATATCGCGCCGTTGGTTCGGAGATCGCGGCGATTCTGACGCGAGCGATGGCGCTGAATCCGGAAGATCGCTACGCCAGCGCCAAGGATTTTCGCGAAGCTCTCCGCCAGGTCGGTCGCCAGGAGAATGTAGCGAGAGAATCCGCGCATCGTTCAATCAACGAATCCGTCAGCGACTCGACGCTTCACCCGACGGTCGTGCGCAAGGCACGCGTTTCAGCCTTCGATCCGTTCGATTCGTATTCCATTCTCAAGCCTGATGAAATGGCCTGGCGGCCTGCGAAACAGAGTCATCGCTTGGTGGTCATCGCCGCTATTCTGAGTATCTTGCTGGTTGGCGGGTTCGTTACGTTCTATGACAGCGGCCACTTGATCGATTCGGCAGATTCCGCGTTGAACTATGCCACGAGGGAGAAGGACAGCGGGCCAGCAGTGATTAGTCAAAGTGATTCCGGCAAGCCCCGCGCGAATGCGGCTGGCGTTGCGATCACGCCGGGCGCCGCGGTCGAAGCGAGCCGCAGGAGCGACGCGCAAAGGCGACGCGCACCTCGCCGAGTTGCGGTACGTCAGCCCGGGGTTAAGCCGCCGCCATTTTCAATCGCCCCTTGAGTTCACTGACTGGCCGTGATCGGTCCGTAAAATTTCCAGTTTGACTTGAAATCGCGCGTCAGCTTTTGCTTCGTCATGATCGCGCGAATCATTTCAATCGGAATTCGATTCTCCCGCAGCAGCGCATCGTTGAATTGTCGGTTCGTCATCTTGCCGGAGTCCACCAAATCGTGATGTAGCGAGTATTGCTGTAGCCCGCCGATCAGATACGCGATCTGATAAAGCGGCCCGTAGCTGCCATCAAACGATCTACGCACTTCCGCCGTCGCGTTGTCGCGCTCGTGACCGACGCGATTCACCAGAAAGTCTATGCACTCCTGCGGCGTCATCTTTTCCAGATGGAAGCTGAGCGAAAAGATGATGCGCGCGCAGCGATGCATCCGCCAGAAGAGCATGCCGATGCGATTCTCTGGCGTCTTAGGAAACTTCAAATCCCAGAACAAAAGCTCCCAATAAAGCGCGTTGCCTTCGGTCCAAAAAGGCGTGCCGAACAAACCGCGGTAAGGTTTGTAGCGCGCGGTCATGAAGCCCTGGAGGTGATGGCCGGGAATCAGTTCATGAAAGACAGTGGCGCGCGCGAAGTGTATGTTGTTGCCGCGCATGCTCATCATTTTCTGTTCGTGCGACATCGTGTTCGTCGGAAACGAAACCAGAATCGTTTCGCCGCCGAGAAAGAACGGACTGACCAGTTGTCGCTCAGGCGTCATCATTTCCATGCGCCACGTATCGCGCGCGAGTTGCGGCACGGTGACGAGATCGTGATCGTCGACGAACTTGATCGCTTCCAGCGCCAGGTCCCGAATCAGATCGGGTTGCTTGCCCGGATCGACGTATTGGTTCTTGACGTGTTCCAGAGCTTTCTTCCAATCGTCACCGTAGCCGAGATCGTTCGCAGCCTTCTTCATTTCGACTTCGCACCAGGCCATCTCTTTGTTCGCGATCGCGATTAACTCTTCCGGTGTGTAGGGAATCATTTCGGACTGCAGTTCGCTGAGCAAAGCCTCGCGGCCGATTGGATCGCCGATGATGTCGCTGGCGTCGCCGGGTCGCGCGGTCGCCGCCGCCGGACGTTGAAAACCAGCGCCGCCCTGGCCACCGCCACCTCCGCCACCGCCCGCGCCCGGAGCATTACCACCGGGACGCGGTCCGCCTTGCTGTCCCTGCGTGGTCGCGGTTCTCAATCCGACAACGCGCTCGCTTAGGTATGCCGCGTAGCTGTTGAGCGCTTCGTCCAGAGACTTGTACGGCTCTTCGTTCCACCACGTGAACACCGGATCGTAACCGTTGTAGAACGTGTACCAGTTGCGCAGATTGTTCCGCAGATTATTCACCGCGCCGACCGCGCGAAACGCGACGGTCTTTTTGACCTTGATAGCGTCCGAGCTGTCGCTGCGCAGGCCAACTTCAACGCCTCGGCGCGTGTCGTCGATTTGCTTCTTCAGATTCGTTAGCGTTGCCGCAGCCTTTGCGGAATCGATCGGCTCCATCCGCCGCCGCGCTTCTTCCAAATCAACGATAGTCCTGGCGAAAGGAATCAACGGTTGAATTTCGGCGAGTTGCTTCTCTTCGATATCCAGTTGACGGAGTTCGTGCTCCAGATGGTTTTTGAAAAGCACGTAATCGACTTTGCCTTCCTGACTCATCGAATCGAAATCCAGTTTCTGGATTCGCTCCAGCGCGTCTGAGTAGAATTTTCGAAACCGATCACGACGCGCCGCTGAACTGGCCACCGGATAAGAACGCGCGAGACTTCCGCGATCGACCACGTAGTATTCGATGATCGCGCGCATCTCGCTTTCCGGCGCTTTAACGTCGCTCGCGTCCAGCGTCTCGGCTGCGCTGGTTGCTTTTGTGCGCGTGGCCTTTGGGGAAGTTTGCGCCATGCCCTCAAGCGAAAGACATCCTGTTAAGAGGAGCGCGGTGATTAGGCCGGTGGCGATCGACCTTGCTGCTGGCTTCATATACTTCTCCGATTGGGCTACGGACTGAATAGCGGCGGCTATACTAGCGCAAAACCCGGGAGGATGGCTCAAGTTATTAGATGTGGCACGCGCATCTTGCGCGTGAATCACGGGCGGGACGCCCGTGCCACTTTGACAAACTGCACCACTATCAAAGGCCGCATGCCTTGCGCGCGCGCAAGCTGCTCTGCTAAGATTTCGCTTCGTTGTTTGTTACAGCTTTGATGGACTTAAGGCAAGTCAGTCAAGCTTCGAATTTTTGATAGGAAGCTCCGGAAGACCTTCGTCATGAATTGCAGCGTAACGCGGTTCACATTTTGATTGCCGCGTCCCGACAAGTCGGGACCGGCGACGAAGGCGCTCCTATCGAATCCGATCATGTAAGAGCAGTAAATCGTAAATGGCAAATCGTGAATAGGAAGCGCGTAAGCCGGGCTTATTTCGGCGTGGCGTCGCCCCGTAGGGGCGAAATATTTATAGCTCTCGCGGCCCTCAGATTAATCAAGCTCCTTTAGGAGCGGAATCTGAGGCGATGCCGCTCCTAAAGGAGCTTGGGCCGATTACACGACGGCGCGTTCTATAAATGTCTCGCTCCTAACGGAGCGAAAACCGATGAGTGAGATCAACGTACACCTTAACGACGGCCCCGCAGCGCAAATGCCTGCGCCGGTCACGGTCGCGGAAGCTTTGAAAAAGCTAGACCGCGACGTGGCAAAGCAAGCGCTGGCCGCGCGCGTCAACGGTCGCGAAGTCGATCTTGCCTACTCGATCGAAGCATCAGAGAATGGCGATGCGATCAAGATCGAACCCGTACTGCCGCAGACTCTGGCAGGGCTCGACGTGCTGCGTCATTCAACCGCGCACCTGCTGGCCGCGGCCGTGCTCGATCTTTTCCCGGGAACGAAGCTGGGTATCGGCCCGGCTTTATTGGAAGATGCGCGCTATGGCTTTTTCTATGACGTGATTGCGCCCAGAGCTTTGACTGAAGCCGATCTTCCGGTAATCGAGAAGAAGATGCGCGACATTGCCAAGCGCAACATGCCTTATCGACGCGACGAGATTTCGAAGGCGGAAGCGCTGCGGATTTTTGCCGAACGTGAAGAGCCCTTGAAGTGTGAACTGATCGACGAAAAGGCCGGCGCTGTAGTCAGTGTCTATTACATCGACGGTTCGTCGTTCATAGATTTTTGCCTGGGGCCGCACGTGCCAAACACGAACCGTCTGCGCGCGTTCAAGCTTTTGTCGCTGGCCGGCGCTTATTGGAAGGGCGATGCTGAGCGACCGCAGATGCAACGCATCTACGGCACTGCGTACTTCACGCCGGAAGAACTCGACGCGTGGCTCAAGCAACGCGAAGAAGCTGAGAAGCGCGATCATCGCCGCCTGGGTCGCGAACTAGATCTGTTTTCGATTCAGGACGAGTACGGCCAAGGTCTCGTCTTCTGGCATCCGAAGGGCGGCATTGTGCGCCAGCAGATGGACGATTACTTGCGCGAAGAACTGGTCAAGCGCAACTACAGTTTTGTTTACACGCCGCACATCGCCAAGCGCGAGCTTTGGCAGTTGAGCGGCCACGAACAGAACTATGGCGATTCGATGTTTGCGCCGACCAAGCTCGAAGAAACCGAGTTCCGTCTGAAGCCGATGAATTGTCCGATGCACATCGGCATATATAAATCGCAGCAACGATCGTATCGCGATTTGCCGCAGCGCTATGCTGAGATGGGCACGGTCTATCGCGCGGAACTATCGGGCACGTTGCACGGCTTGATGCGCGTGCGCGGGTTCACGGTTGACGATGCGCATTTGTTCTGCACGCCCGAACAGATTCGCCGAGAGATTGATGACTGTGTAGACTTCGCTTACCAGGTTCTGAAGACGTTCGGATTTGAGAAGATTAAGTTCGAGCTATCGGTCAAAGGGAACGACACCAGCAAGCTTTATCTCGGCGAAGAAGAAGATTGGGCGAAAGCTGAGAGCGCGTTGGCCGCGGCGCTGGATGCGCGTGGCATCGATTACCAGCGCATGGAAGGCGAAGCCGCGTTTTACGGGCCTAAAATCGATTTTAAGATCGAAGATGCGATTGGGCGTTTGTGGCAGCTCGGTACGGTGCAGTGGGATTTCAATCTGCCGGAACGATTCGAGCTTGAATACATCGGCGAAGACAACAAGCCCCATCGCCCCGTGATGGTGCATCGCGCGCTGTTCGGATCGATCGAAAGATTCTTCGGCGTGCTGATCGAACATTACGCCGGCGCGTTTCCGATGTGGCTGGCGCCGGTGCAGGTTGCGGTGCTGCCGATTACAGATCGCATCAATGAATATGCCGAGAAGATTGGGCAGGAACTGCGCACGGCGGGTTTGCGTGTCGAAGTGAATGTGCGCAGCGACAAGATTGGCGCGAAGATTCGAGACGCGCAGATGCAGAAAGTACCGTTCATGCTGGTGCTCGGCGACCGCGAGGTCGAGGAAAGCAAAGTCGCGGTGCGCGAAAGAACTAAAGGCGACATCGGCGCGATGTCGCTTGTTGAATTCAAAGAGATGGCGCGGCGGCTGGTCGAGAGTCGCGCAATTACTAACACATAGTTTCGAGTTTCGGGTTTCTAGTTTCGAGTTCAGAACCAACTGTTAACTCGAAACTCTAAACTCGAAACCCGGAACTGCTAAAAGCAGGAGGTGCAGAAATAGCTACAGGTTACCGAGGCCGTGGTCGTCCTGATTTCAGGCGCGCGCCGGTCACGCGCATTAACGAACGGATTCGTGTGCCGCAAGTGCGCGTGGTTGCCGAAGACGGTGAAGAGTTCGGGGTCATGGACACACGTGACGCAATACGTGCCGCCCGTGAGAAGGGCATGGATCTGGTCGAGGTCGCGCCGAATGCCGAGCCGCCGGTGTGCAAGATCATCGACTTTGGCAGATTTCAGTACCTGGCCAAGAAGAAGGCGAACGAGGCCAAGAAGAAACAGGTTGTCATCGTCGTCAAGGAAGTTAAGTTTCGCCCCGGCACCGACGAGCACGATTACAGCTATCGCATGAAGCACGCGCGCCAGTGGCTGCAGGAAGGCGACAAAGTTAAGGCGACAATCTGGTTCCGTGGCCGCGAGATGACGCACCGCGAGCTGGGCGCGCGCATCCTGGACAAACTGGAGAAAGACCTGGCGGACATCAGTGAGGTCGAGATGCGACCGCGGATGGAAGGCAACCAGATGTTCATCTTCTTCGGACCGAAGAGACATAAAGGAGCTAAACAGGATCGGCCTCCTGCGGCTCCAGTCCAGAAATCAGGAAGTGGATCAACGAGTCAGGCGGCTGGCGGCAACGTACCGGCAAGTCAAGAATCAGGAGGAAGCGGGCCAACACCCGCGCCACCGGCGCCGGCCGCTGCGGATGAGAAGCCGCCCGCTTGATCCGGCGAACGGGGAAGAATTTCAGATTCAAGATTCAAGATTTCAGAGTTTCAGATTTGAAAGGGAGCAATCATGCCAAAACTAAAAACACACAAGGGAGCGGCAAAGCGTTTTCGCTTAACGGCCACTGGCAAGATCAAGCGCGGGCATTCGCACGCGCGCCACATCTTGACCAAGAAAACAAATAAGCGGAAGCGGCTTTTGGATATCGACGCCCTCGTCGCTGATGGCGACCAGAAGCGCGTCGAACGCATGCTGCCGTATGGAAGAGACTGAAAAGATTGATGTACGACAAACTTCAGTTTGTCGGCGACGATTATCGAGGATGCGACAAACTGAAGTTTGTCGTACAGTGAAAGGAAGCAATCATGCCAAGAGCAAAACGTGGAAATAAGCGCCTGGAGCGGCGCAAGAAGATTCTTAAATTAGCGAAGGGTTATCGCGGTACCAAGTCAAAGCTTTATCGTTCAGCAAAGGAATCGGTCGAGCGTGGATTAAACTTCGCTTACACCGGACGAAAATTGAAGAAGCGGGATTTTCGCTCGCTCTGGATCGTGCGCATCGGCGCGGCGGCGCGCCTGAACGGCTTGAACTATTCGCAGTTCATGCACGGATTGAAGCTGGCGGGGATCGAACTCGATCGCAAGATTCTCGCCGACTTTGCCGCCAAGCAACCGGAAGCCTTCGCCGAACTCGCCACTTCTGCGAAGACGGCTTTAGAGAATAAGCCGCAGGCCCAGGCAGCGGCGTGAGATTAGCAAATCCGAGAGGAGAAGTTATGATTAGTCAGCAATTGTCCAGGTGTCATCTGCCAAAGTTCGCGACTCTGCTCGCGTTGTTGTTGCTCTCGCCACTTGCGCTGTTTGCTCAGACTCAACCGCCCACGAGGGATCAGTTCGTTGGCAACTACAAGGGCACCGCGAAGATGGGTTCAGGCGAGATGGACGTGACTTTGGAATTAAAGTCCGCGAATGGAAAACTTTCCGGGCGCGCCGTCGCAGCCGGAACCGAGTACCAAATCACGACATCTGAAATCGTCGGTGGCAAGCTGACGCTCAAGTTCGGGACCGGCGCCGACGGGGCCTCACTGACGTTACAGCAACGCGAAGATAAACTGGTTGGCGATTGGATCAGCGGTGCCCAGAAAGGCACGGTCGAACTGAAACAAATCGCCGCTGAACCCTCCGCTGCTGAGTTCCTGACGGGCCAGTGGGATGCCACCGCTGACGCGAATGGCCAGGCATTTCCGTTCACGCTGACTCTGAAAGTTGACGGCGAAAAGGTCACCGGCTCAAGCGTCTCAGAATTGGGCCAGTCAACGATTATGTCGGGCAGTTGGAAAGACGGCAAATTGGTTTTCGTGCTTGATTCTTCAAACGGCCAGATCGGAATGGTCGCCGCGATTGTCGATGAAAAGCTGGTGGGTGATTTTGATTTGAGCGGCCAGATGACAGGGAAGTGGGCCGCCGTGAAGAAGAAACCATAAATTCACATACCGCGAGTTATTGAATGACCGAAAGCGAAAAAGATCCTGCGCCACAGGTTGAAGCCGCCCGCAAAGCGCGCTCAGTCTCGTTGGCATCAGGGCGGTTTTGTAGTCCGCGAAGCGGACGAGCGAAAATAGCCCAGCGATTCATCGCTGGGATCGCCGTTCATATTTTGATAAGTGAGTCCGCGAAGCGGACGACTGAAATGTTACCGAACCGCTTGCGGTAGCCAGCGAGTGCAACACTCAACTTGCGTCTTGGACCCGGTCGCTACCGCTCCCGGTTCTGTAACTTCTGTCGCCCGTTTCACGGGCTCTTGATCTTCATTCTGTATCGGCTTACCCAGCACTGAAGTGCTGGGCTATTTTCGAGTCGTCCGCTTCGCGGACTGCGCGAATGTTTCCGTCAGCTTTTGATTTCCTAAGCCAACCCATGTCAGAAGAAAGCAATCAACTGCAACCCGAAGAGCTGCTCACTCGCGCAAACAAAGCCTACGGGGCGTTCGTTGACGAACTCGAGGCGCGCCTTGCCGATCCCCCCAAATCATTAGGCGATGCTGAAAAGCAATTGCAGGAGCTTCAAGAAATTCGAGTTAAGCATCTCGGTAAGAAGAGCGAGATGACAAGAATAGGGAAGCTCAGAGGACGTGTTGTCCCTGAGCGGCGTCATGAGGCTGGTGCTGGCTTTCAGAAGCTTTGGCAACAAATAGTTCACGAAATCGCCGATAAAGAACGAACCCTGAAAATCTTTATCGAGAGGGACCGCACGGAAAGCGAAAGCCTCGACATAACCATCCCAGGTCGTCGTCCGCGCGCGGGCCATCTGCATCCGATCACTTTGATGCGGCAGCGCATCGAAGACATTTTCGTTTCGCTCGGTTATGCCGTCGAAGACGATCGCGAGATCGAAACTGACTTTTATAACTTCGACGCGCTCAACATTGCCGAAGGCCATCCGGCGCGCGATCCGCAGGACACGTTCTACACAGGCGAAGGCTTCGCGCTGCGTTCGCAAACTTCGACGGTGCAGATTCACGCCATGCAGAGACGCGGCGCGCCCGTGCGGATGATTGCGCCGGGCCGGGTCTTTCGCCGCGACACGCCCGACCCGACACACAATCCGATGTTCTATCAAGTCGAAGGACTCTGCGTCGATCGCGGCATCACGATGGCGCATTTGAAAGGCACGCTGGCCGAGTTCGTTCATCGCTTGTTCGGCCCGGAAACAAAGACGCGCTTTCGGCCCTCCTATTTTCCGTTTACTGAGCCGAGCGCCGAGGTCGATTACAGCTGCTTCAATTGCGGCGGTGACGGTTGCCGAATCTGCAAATGGTGCGGCTGGATCGAGCTGGGCGGCTCGGGCATGGTCCATCCGAATGTCTTGCGCGCGGCGAACGTCGATCCCGAAGAGTTCACTGGATTCGCCTTCGGCCTCGGCATCGATCGCACCTGCGCCCGAATTTATGAACTGGACGACATACGCTTGTTGTTCGAGAACGATGTCCGATTCCTAGAACAATTTCGCTAGTCGAGTTTTGGGTTTTGTACTTGGTGCTTTGAGCTTTGTACTTTGTTCGGTATTCAAAGGTCCATCTCAATCTGGATGAACTGGACGACGTAGAATGGACAGCAAAATACAAAGCACAAAGATCAAAGATCATGCTAATAAGTTACAACTGGCTGCGCGAGCTGACCGGCACTAAGCTGAACCCTCAAGACGTGGGGGACCGGCTGACGAATGTTGGTATGGCCGTTGACGTGGTTGAAGCGCGCGGCGACGACTTTGTGCTGGATGTCGAAGTGGCTTCGAACCGGCCGGACTGTTTGTCGCACGTGGGCGTGGCGCGCGAACTCGCGGTAATCGAAAAGTCTCAAGTTTCAAGTCCCAAGTCTCGAGTTCCAAAAACACAAGGCAAAGCTGCGGATTCCAGCGCCATCGAGATTCGCGATCCCGATTTGTGTCCGCGATACGCGGCGCGGGTCGTGCGCGGAGTGAAGATCGCGCCCTCGCCCGATTGGCTGGTGAAGCGTTTGGAAACGATTGGCCAGCGTCCGATCAATAACGTTGCTGACATTACGAATTACGTTCTGCACGAGCTGGGGCAGCCGCTGCATGCTTTCGATCTGGCGAAGCTCGCAGAGAGTCGCATCGTCGTCAGGCGCGCCGCGAAAGGCGAGTCGATCAAAACGCTTGATGGGACGGATCGCAAACTCGATGAGCAGATGCTGGTAATTGCCGATGCGAAACGCGCGGTCGCCGTCGCCGGTGTCATGGGCGGTGAAGATTCAGAAATTTCAAACGCCACCAGCGACGTCCTGATCGAAAGCGCTTATTTCAATCCGGCGTCGGTGCGCCGCACCTCCAGATTACTTGGTTTGCACACCGAGGCCTCGCATCGGTTCGAACGTGGCGCTGATCCGGAAGGCGTGCTGCGCGCGCAGGAACGCTGCGTCTCGCTTATTTGCGAAATTGCCGGCGGCGTGGCGACAGAAGACGCGCTTGATGTCTATCCAAATCGCCATGAACGCAGTCTGGTGAGCCTGCGGCCGCAGCGCGTTGAAGCGATCACGAGCCTGCAGCTTTCAGTCAACGAAATGCAGCGAATCCTGACGGCGCTTGGCTTCGAGCTGCACGAAGAAGCCGCCGACAAGCTTACGTTCACCGTTCCATCCTGGCGCCACGACATCGCGATCGAAGAAGATCTGATCGAAGAGGTTGCGCGCCACACCGGTTATGACAAGATCACGACTGCGCTTCCGCCATCGAGTCTGGCCGGCGAATATCATTCGACTGAGCGACGCAAGCGCGCGTTGCGCGAGGCTTTGGCGGCGCAGGGGTACAACGAGGCCATCAGTTTCAGCTTCATCGACGCGGCGCACGACGATCAGTTCGACTTGATTCCAGCATTCGCAGGTGAATCCGGCGCGCCGGGCTTTGTGACTTTGCAGAATCCAATCATCGAAGACTGGACGCGCATGCGTCCCACCCTTCTGCCGGGGCTTTTGAGTGCGGTGCGACACAACCTGAATCAAGGCACCCGCGAAATCTCTCTATTCGAACTCGGTCGCGTGTTTTGCGCGCGCGTTGGTGGCGAATTGCCCGACGAAAGAGAGTGTCTGACGCTGGCGGCGACGGGCGGAATCTTGGAAGCCGACAAAGCTGCGCCGGCGCGCGACTGTGATTTTTATGATTTGAAAGGTGCCCTGGACGCCGCCGTCGAGATGTTGAAGGCGCCGTCGCTTGAGTACGAGGCTGGGCGCGTCAAGCACCTGCGCGCGGGCCAAACGGCCGCGATTACGATTAACGGCAGTCGCGTCGGTTCGATCGGCAGACTCGCGGAAAGCGTCGCCGCCGAATACAAATTCAAGCAAACGGTATTTGTTGCCGAGATCGATCTCACGGCGCTGCTGAAGATTCCCGCAGACTCGGTGCTCTATTCGCCGCTGCCGCGCTTTCCTGCGATCGTGCGCGACGTGTCGCTGCTCCTCGATCGCAAAGTCACCGTGGCGGAATTGATGCAGGCGGCCAAAGATCACAGCAGCGAAAGCTGCGCCGGCGCGAAGTTTGTGGGCACGTATGAGGGCCGTGGCATTGGTGAAGGGAAGCGTTCGGTAACCCTGCGATTCGAGTATCGCAGGCCCGACCGCACCCTGCGTGACGAAGAAGTGGATGAGCTGCATTGGCCGCTTGTGGAAGCGCTAAAGGAAAAGTTTGGCGCTGAGGTTCGGTGAACGGGTCAGTTTAGAGTTCAAGCTTTAGCTTGCGTCTTGCTAACCCCAACCTAAAGGTTGAACTCTGAACTTAGTTTGAACAAGAATTGGTCTTGCGCTCTCGCTCATGAAGTCGGATAATCGGCCAGATTTGTTAGCGTCAAGCAGGAGAGAACGATGGTCGCACTGAACGGGCTCGAAAAATTCTCGCATCTCGAAGACAAAATCTATCGGACCATCGAGCTCGCCAAGACCCTGCGGCAGGAAAAGGATGAGCTCGAACGTCAGCTGGCGACGGTTCGCGGTCTCGGCGGAGACAAGCAGCAACTCATCGCTCAGATTGAACGTCTGCTGGCAGAGCGCGAAGGAATTCGAACCAGGGTTCAGGCCATGCTCGAGGCAGTGGCCGCTGCCGACCCAGAACTCGCGGAGGCGATACGCGGATGAGCACAGACACTGTCGGCGCCGATCGAAATGCGGACGCGTCCCCAACTATCAAGGTCGAAATCTACGACCAGGCCTATACCGTGCGCTCTGACGGTGATCCGCAATACCTCAAAGAGTTGGCCGAATACGTTGACCTGCGCATGCGCGAGATTTCTTCCGGCACCCTGACCGTTGATTCGCGCAAAGTTGCGATCCTGGCCGCGCTCTACATCGCCGACGAGCTGCATCAACTGCAAAAGATTCACGACCAGGCCGACGCGCAACTCGCCTCGCGCAGCGCCGAATGTTCAGAGATGCTCGATCGTCTGCTGAAAGTCCCGCGCAGTTTGGATCGCCCAACGTCCGCCTCATAGTAAAGATCCCACCAGAGCGGTGTTTAGAGTACCAACTTTAGTTGGGCTGTTTCCTGCTGGATATGAAAAGCCCGACTAAAGTCGGTACTCTGTACGCCTTTAATCTAACGACAAACCTTTACTAACCACCCATTGCGTTTTGTGTTACTATCCCGTCCGGCAGAGGGAAGTTTCTGCGGGGTTCGTCACCGATTATGATGATTGAGCCAACGTCGTTCAAAAGGGAGATCGACGCCGCGTGCTAGTGCTTTTCTTCATCGTTAAGAAGAGCCGACAGTCTGCGACGAAAAAAAGGTCACCCACCTGTCAACTCAGGTTCAATTACGACTTCGGAACGGCCCGGCGGTTTTTCCTCTGCTAATTGTACGACAAACTTCAGTTTGTCGCGGCTGCTAAAGGCAAGCCGGTCGCGGCAAGCGACAAACTGAAGTTTGTCGTACTTTTCTCTTTATGAAACTTCTCTTAATTGGCGATGTGGTGGGCAAGCCCGGCCGCGCGGCTTTGCTCGATCGTTTGCAAGATATTAAAGAACAGCACGCGATCGATTTCACCGTGATGAATGCGGAAAACGTCGCGGGCGGTTTTTCGATCACGCCGGCGATCGCCGACTTGCTCTTTTCGTCCGGCATCGATGTGATGACCTCAGGCAATCACATCTTCGACAAGCACGAAGTCATTGACTACATCCAGAAGCAGCCGCGCCTGCTGCGTCCCGCAAATTATCCGCCGCAGACGCCGGGCAATGGCATTTGGGTTGGTGAAGTGAAAGGCGTCGGGGTCGCCGTGATGAATTTGCTCGGCCGTGTGTTCATGCAACCTTCGGACGATCCGTTTCGAGTTGCAAATGAATTGCTGGCGTCATTGCCCAATGAAGTCAAAGTTCGCATCGTTGATATGCACGCCGAAGCGACTTCGGAAAAAATTGCGATGGGCTGGTTTCTCGACAGGCGCGTTTCGGCTGTGTTCGGCACGCACACGCACGTCCAAACTGCCGACGAGCGAATCCTGCATGAAGGCACCGCGTACATAACTGATTTGGGAATGACGGGAAGTTATGGCGGCGTCATTGGCATGAAGAAGGGCGACATCATCAATCGCTTCACCTCACCAATCCATCGCAAGCCTGATCACTCGAAGAGCGAAGTGCGCATCTGCGGCGCGGTCGTTGATGTTGATGAAGAGACAGGGCGGGCGCGATCGATCGAACGGATCAACCTGGAGCACAATCAATAAGAGTGGGCTACTCCGGTGAAATCTCCGCCACGACATTTCGATCCCCGGCCTCCGCGTCGCTCGGTGGCGACAGCAGCAACTCCGCAAAGCCCGCCGGCAGTGAGCGAACGCGGCCATTGGCGTCCGTGACGACGTGACCGGTTTCGCCTTCAGCGATCACCGTGCCGTCAGTGGCCCGCAGAATCTCATACCCAAACCGTAAACTACGCCGCCGCAGTTCCGTGACGCGAGTTCTCACGATTAACTCGTCGTCGTAATAAGCGGGAGCCTTGTAGCGGCAATAACTTTCCGCGACGACCAGAAACGAGTTTTCGTTTTCTTCCATCTCGCGATAAGAGAAGCCCCGGGCGCGGCAGAACTCGGTGCGGCCGATCTCAAACCAGACGAGATAGTTCGCATGATAGACCACGCCCATCTTGTCGGTCTCAGCATAGCGCACGCGCAGATACGCATCCTGCCAATCGTCTAATGTCTCTTCATCGTCCGGATTCGTCAAAGCGATGGTTTCTCCTGCGATAGCTCAAAGAAGTCAGTGCCACCTGGGTAGTGGCTGGCGAAGTTCACGGTCTTGAATTGCTAATCGTTTTAGCGGACTATAAGAGCGAAAGGTGAACGATGTCAAAGAGAATCCGCTTCGCGCTTGCGGCAGTAGCAGTATTAATGGCCCTATTTGCGGGCCTTTCCCAGCCGTCAGCGAGTTCGTCTTCCTCTGCGGAATCTCTGCGTCCTCTGCGTCTCTGCGGTGAATGCTTTAGTCCCGCCGCCGCTCAGCAGACTGCCGCCCGCAACGCCGCCCTCATTGCCGCGACCCAGAATGTCCTCAAAGAGACGAGCGCGATTCGGCAGCTCTCGATTCTGCGTCCGGTGCAAAGCTCTGCCCAATCCCGCACCGAGATCGAGCGCTCGCTGATCAAGAGCCTGGATGAAGACACGACGCCAGCAGAGATACACGCCGACGAAGTCACTCTGAAAAAGTTGGGATTGGCGCCCGCTGATTTTCAATATCGCGCGTTGATGCTGCGCGTCCTGACTGAACAAGTCGCCGGCTATTACGATCCGAAGACGCGCCAGTTTCACCTGGCCGACTGGATCGATCTCGACGGACAGAAACCGATCATGGCGCATGAGCTGACGCACGCGCTACAGGATCAGCATTTCAATCTGCGCCGCTTTGAGCATTGGCCCAAAGGCGATTCAGACGCCGAACTGGCCGCGCACGCCTTGATCGAAGGCGATGCGACGCTGGCGATGGCGCTCTACGTCGCGAACAATCCGTTGGTCGCACTCGCCTTTCTGAAATCGCTCGGCGCGGCCGGCATGGCTTCGGAAGAACTGGACAAAGCTCCGCGCGCGCTGCGCGAGAGTTTGCTGTTTCCATATCAGGACGGCGAGAAGTGGGTCAACGCGCTTTACAAACGCGGCGGCTGGACCGAAGTCTCGCAAGCCTTCGCGACTCTGCCGCAATCGACTGAACAGATTCTGCACCCCGAAAAATATTTCGCGCATGAAGCACCGGTGAAGGTTACGCTGCCGGATATTGCGCCGGCGCTGAATGCTGGGAGCCGTGGCACGGGCGTCCCGCCCGTGACTCACGCGCAAGATGCGCGTGCCACTTGGAAGAGAATCGCCGACGACGTCCAGGGAGAGTGGGGCCTCTATCTAATTCTCGATCAATTTCTGAAGTCGCCCGCCGAATCGCGCCGCGCCGCCGCGGGCTGGGGCGGCGATCGCTTCGCAGTTTACGAAGGCCCGAAGGGCGAAATCTTAATCGCGTCACTCTCAGCCTGGGACACAGAGAACGACGCCCGCGAATTCTTCGATGCTTACGTGAAGCGCACAGAACTGCGTTATCCCGGCGCGGAGCGGTTGCCTAACCCTGACGTCGCATCTCCGAACTCCGTGTCCTGGAAAACTTCAGAAGGGGAAGTCACCGTTGAAATCCGCGGCTTGCGGGTGCGTGTTATCGAAGGCATTCCAGATCGCTTGGACTCTAACTCGTTGCTCAAGTCCGCCTGGTAGGGTTGCTTTCCTTGTACGCCGTGGTAATACCGATCTCATATTCTGAAATACATGACGGCGTCAAGCCATCGAACCAACAGTTCAGCGAGCTGCTTTCTTCCTTTAAGACCGAGCCTACCTTTATCTCTCTTGCGATGTGGAATCTGATGCTCTCGCTTTTCGAAAAGGACGTCGA
>Ga0080064_1000373_pt1 | contig 124987 bp, 141 predicted proteins | sample Subgrocontami54m_FD_69260 | JGI IMG/M metagenome (GOLD analysis project Ga0080064, IMG submission 69260) | Subsurface groundwater microbial communities from S. Glens Falls, New York, USA - GMW46 contaminated, 5.4 m (SPADES assembly) (version 2) ...
TGTCGAGGAAGGGCTGGTCACACGAAAGGGAGGGCGCTGGCACAGCACCGGCGATACTCCCCTGGAGATGAGCATCCCCGAAGGGCTTAGGGACGTCATAGGCAGACGGCTATCCCGCCTCAGCCCTGAGGCAAACCGCACCCTGTCTATTGCAGCAGTAATTGGCCGGGACTTTGCCCTGGATACGCTGAGGCGTGTTTCAGAATTGGAGGAGGAATCTCTGGTAATAGCGCTGGAGGAGGCCCTCAAGATAGGAGTGCTGGAGGAGCAGTCCCGCGTAGGAATTATACGTTACCGCTTCGCCCACGCCTTCTTCCGCCAGACCCTGTACGAAGAGATGAGCGCGCCGCGGCGGCTCAGGCTGCACCAGCAGGTGGCGAGAGCCCTGGAGGCGCAGTATGGCGCAAGACTTGAGGAGCACGCGGCGGAGATGGCGGAGCACTTCGCCCAGTCCACCGACCCCGCCGATTTGGAGAAAGCTATACACTACAGCGAGCTTGCTGCCGGGCGCGCCTCGGCAGTATACGCTTACAGCGAGGCGGTGCGGCTATTGGAGCAGGCCATAGAGGTACAGGAGGTGCTTGACCCGGACAACAAGACAAAGCGTTGCGACTTATTGCTGGACCTCAGCGAGGCGTTGCTGCCAGCAGGGGAGCCTCTTAGGGTCACGGAAGAGGTAGCTGAGAAAGCTTTTGGGCTGGCTGAGGCCCTGGATGACCGGGCGCGCGCCTCACGGGCTTGCCGGTTGGCCTTGCAGGGCGCCCTTCGCTACGGCACAGGGACTATGACCTCCACCCCTCTCTATAGAAGATGGGTGGAGAGAGCCGACCGCTATGCCGCTCCTGGGACCAGCGATAGAGTGTACGCTGACAATACCCTGGCTATGTTTATGGTTAGCCAGCCTGAGGTCCATTATAGTGAGGTAACAGCCCTGGTACGCGGCTCGCTGGAGCTGGCGCAAAAGCTTGATGACCCGGATGCACTCTTCCTTATCGTAGAGCGCTTTATCCTCCAGGGATCCGCTCCACAGAACATGGAGGAGATCCTGCGACTGGCTGATGATGTGACCCGGCGGCCCAGGGAAAGAGTGAGTGTTAGGGCCCACGGTAATTTCCTTGACAAGAGCGCACACCTGTATCTGAACTGGGGTGAGCGGGCTCGCGCTGAAGAATTGTGGCGTCAGATAGAGGACCTGGCGGCTCGCACCCGTGATGCTGATGCCATCTTAAGGTCGCTTATTATGGAGGCTACATTTGCCACGGTAGACGGGCGATTGGAGGAGGCTATGATGGTGGGAGAGCGCATGGTCGCCCGTGGCGAAGAGCTTGGGAATCCTCTCTCCGGTCTCACCTTCGCCAATACTGCCACCTCCACGGCTAGACTGTATCTGGGCCGTGGGAATGAGGCTTTGGATAATCTGCTTGAGGCTACCCAGCGGGCCGGAGGCGAGCCAGGATTATCTGTCGTTACGCTGGCTGCTCAAGAGCTGGCTCATGCGGGCCGATTGGACGAGGCGAATAGCTCCCTGGGCCAGGTCATGTCTCGACTGCATATCACCGAAGAAGCGGAGCATGTGCCATTTTGGTTCCTAACTGCGCTGCTTGAGATCGCCGTGCTTGTTAAGAATAGCGAGGCTGCGGACCTTCTTGCCCGGACGCTGGCTGTGATCCCATCGCTGCTGTCTTTCGGCGGCTTATTCCCTAACACCTCTGTCGCTCGCCACCTCGGTGCGGCGGCAGCGCTGTTGGGAGATAGGGAGAAGGCCAAAGCATACTACCAGCAGGCGCTGGAGGCGTGCGCAAAAATCCGCTTCCGGCCTGAGATCGCGCTCGCGCGGCTTCAGCTTGCGGAGCTACTGCTGGAGGAGGCGGAGGAGATACGGCGATCACAAGGGCGAGGGGACCTCGCCCCTACGGATGTGGCGCTGGATGTAGGGGTCGGGTCTCCCGACCCAACGGCCTCAGTCCCAACGGCAGAAGACATCCACAAAGAGGCCATTGAGCATCTGGACTTTGCTATCGCCGAGTTCCAGGAGATGAAGATGCAGCCGTCGCTGGAGCGGGCGCTGCGGCACAAGGGGCTGTTGAAGGCATGACTGCTTACTGTCATTCTGAGTGATAGCGAAGAATCTTGACCGTGGCTGACAGATTCTTTTCGACTAGGCTCAGAACATGCTTCGGTCGCTCGCCGCTCCTTCAGAATGACAAGAGGGTGTGACCTACAAATTTGAAGATGTAGAAGCCGGAACGTTTGAAGGAGGCAAGGATATATGACACAAGGTGTAACCCTGGACAAAGATAAAGCGGCGGTAATCATCATGGACTTCCAGAACGGCATTGTAGGCTCCGGAGTCGAAGACCCCGAAGGAGTTGTAAAGCGGGCTGCCTCGGCGCTCAATGGAGCGCGATCGGCAGGAATACCTGTTATCTACGTAGTACACCGGGGCGGTCGCTTCGAGACTGCCTCACAAGATAGCGAAATCCATCCCGGCGTTGCCCCAGCAGAGGGCGAGAGGGTCATCAGCAAGACCAAGGCAGGCTCCTTTTCTACGACCGGCCTGGACGTGATCTTGCGAGAGATGGGGAAGGACACGCTTATCCTAATGGGAGTCGCCACCAGCGGATGTGTCCTCTCGACCATGCGTTGGGCCACGGACATCAACTATAAGGTCTGGGTCATAAGCGATGGCTGTGCCGACCGTGACTCCGAGGTCCACAGAGTCCTGACGGAGAAGATCTATCCGCGCCAGGGAACGGTTGTGAAGGCAGAGGAATTTTTGAATGTGCTTGGGCAACTATAAGTAGTATTACAAATAGTTCTCCCGCCCTTGCATGCGTGATGCAAATCATCGTAATGTAGGTGCAGACCTGCGTGTCTGCCCATCTAGCGGGAATAATATATTCGCCTTGTTTGATAAATATCCCGGCTAGAGACGAAAAGGGCGCACACGTAGGTAGCGCCCCTACAAGAAACGATGACGTAGTATTTATTACATATTTACGAAAGGCCGAAAGGAGAGGAGAATGGCAGAGGCATTGCAAGTAGGTGATCAGGCCCCCGATGTAACTTTTAGACAAGGCAGAGACGAAGTTAAGCTTCTGGATTTTAAAGGTCAGAAGAACGTTGTAGTGGCATTTTATGCTTCGGCCTTCACTGGTGGTTGAGAGCGAGAGCTTGTTGGGTTCCAACAAAAGCTCTCGCAGTTTGAAGAGCTGGATACGCAGATCATCGCCTCGAGCGCTGATATGTACCCAGCACAGAGAGCGTTTGCAGAGCACTGCGGGCTGAACTATATGATGGTGGCTAGCTTCCCCCGCCACGAAGCGCCCAAAGCTTTCGGCGTATACAACGAGGAAAGAGGAACGTACCGCAGAGTGACCTTTATAATCGACAAAGAAGGTGTGGTCCGCCACATAATAGACGATTCTCAGGACATGGAGCGCCACTCTAAGGAGTCCTTAGAGATAATTCAGGGCTGGAGCTAGGTTAGGAAATTATTAAAGGTCTGGATAATTAAAGAAAAGCCGCCGGCCCTGGGGCTGTTATGCACGTGAGCCGGCGGTTGAATCGCTAGTATGCTGCTAAAAGACTAGCGGTATAGAGGGTTATATCAATACCTCACCCTAAGCCTTAAACTGCTTGTCTGCTTGCTATTATTATCATGGCTTCTTCCATCATAGCAAAGCCTTCCCCCGCTGACAAAACTACTAGATCATCAGGGTGTTGCTTTAACCACTCGTCGACCTCTTTTTTGAGCGCTTGTATTTCCTCTAGACTTCTAGCACGCAACATTTTCCTAGCTAATGCTTCCTTGCCCTGGTTTTCTGTAGTCATTAAAGACCTCCCCTTAGTACCTTATCCGACTTTTCAAACAATTGATGCCCATGTCAAGAGTATGTTTATGTAGTAACTTTCTTGATCTCAGCTAAGGCGCCTTCTATCATAGCAAGTCCTTCCCCTGCTGAGAGCACCATAGGATCGTTCGGATGGGTGAGTAGCCACTCGGACGCTGCCTTATGAGCCAAACGCACTTCTTCCTCGGTATTTGCGTATAGCATTTGCCTGACTAATGCTTTACGCTCTTGCTCTTCTGTATTCATTATAGCCTCCTTTTTAGCACCTGGTCTGACTTTTCAAACAATTGATGCCATACTTCTAGATCATCTCCCATCCATTGTATATCACCTAACTGTCTGACAAATCTAAAGCGATCGGCTAATGGTACAGAAAGCAGCCCCAGATAGAACTCCTCGCTTTCAGTGCCCAACCAATTGCGTAGAATTTCTAGCTCTATGATGACATCATTATAACGTTCGTGCGGTCAATTTCTTGCAATCGAGCATTGTCAATGGCAACCTGTAAACTATCGAGTATTTGGCCTCGAAGAAGGCGCTGGCACTGCTCAACAACTCCCTCTTCCCAGCCTCGATTCGCAAGATAGACTTCCGGCCTCATTCCGATAGATACTGCATGAAGAGATTCATGTATAAGAGTTGTCCATCTTCGCCCTATGTCCTGCAATATATCCTCTCGGATGCGAATATCACATGACCACAGCTTAACACCCCAGTAGTCTGCTGAAGTTGGAGCTACCGTAAAACGACCGCTCCATCTGGACAAAAGTCCCGTGAGCTCTTCTATAACATCACGTATACGCTCCAAGTCTCTTTGTGCAGCCAATGTTAAAGACTCAGATGACATTCCCTATCTATCCTATTATCTACCCTTCCACACCGGCTTTCTCTTCTCTACAAAGGCCCTTGGACCCTCTCTAGCGTCCTCAGTGCTATCTACCCAGGCACTGCTGTTCAATTGAAGAGCGCCGCGTATAGGCATCTCCATTCCCAGGGCTACGAAGTGCTTGAGGCTCTTGACGGCCAGAGGCGCCAACTCCAGGATATCGTTGGCCCACTTCATGGCTGTCTCTCTCAGATCTTTAAGGGGCACGACCTCACTTACCAACCCCAGATCATAGGCTTCCTGTGCCGAGATAGCCTTGGCGGTCAGCAGAATGCCCATAGCCTTTTTGTAGGGGATAGACCTGGGAAGCCAGAACATTCCGGCGCCGGGGAGGAATCCCCTCAGTGGCTCAGGAAGCCGGAAGTTGGCATGATCTGCGGCCAGGATGATATCGCAGGAGAGGGCCTCCTCAAAGCCACCACCGTGGGCGAAGCCATTCACCGCGGCTATGACAGGCTTTGTCAACTGGCCGGGGTTCATTAGAGGATTGGGATGTTTTCTTCTTTCCAGGAAGTCCTCGTAATTTTGCGCCCGCTCTTTGAGATCGCCACCAGCGCAGAAGGCCCGCTCACCTGCGCCGGTATAAATGCAGACCCAGAGATCGGGATCGTTCTCAAAGTCCAGAAAAGCCAGCCGCTTCTCCCTGGTCATACCCAGGTTATTGGCATTCATCGCCTCCGGACGGTTGCCGGTGATGACGGCAATATGTCCTTGCTTTTCATAGATAAGGTTCTCGTAGGCCATAGCGCTCCTCCTCTTCAAAATGTCCGCTACATACTAACAGCGCGGTAGCAGCAAATCAATTATGGTGCAAGGTGTTAGGGAATGAGGAGATGGTAGGTTAGGAGTCATCATGGCGGCCCATTCCAGATTCTTGATCTACATGGGACCAGCGGCTAATAACCTCAAGGGAATCTTGCATCTTTCTATTTTTCAACCACTTCTGTTCATCGTTCAGTATATCAAACGTGACGAACTCCAGGAAGGCAGCTAGGGATTGTTTCATACCAAGGGCGCCATTTTGTAATAGTGTCCCTCAAAGGACGTAAATTAGGTTCCTGCCTATCAACGTGTAGCCATATAATCAAATATGTCATAGTTATTAATCCATATAGTCTTATTAAACTTCTTATTCTACTTAAACCATTTAGTATTGACAATACAGAGCATATCCTATATTATTTAGTATATCTTAATAGTTAGTATATCTTATAAAGGAAATAAATGTCTAATAACGATGATGTCCTTGAGGTTATGGAATCGTTAATTGTGTTACGTAGGGCGCTACGCACCGGCATTACTGGAAATTCAGGCGAGCCCAGGCTGCCTTCAGCTCAGGCTCAAGCGCTGCTTCATGTGGCACAAAGTGGCGTAGTGACCATGGGCGAGCTTGCCAGTCAGCTTGGTGTTTCCCTTCCAACTGCAACCGACCTGGTGGACCGTTTAGTCGAGAGCGGCAGACTCTCCCGAGAGTCTATTCCAGGTGACCGACGAAAGGTCATGGTACAACTAACTCCTAGCGCTCAGGAAATCACTGACGGGGCGCTGGCCGATAGAAGAGCAAAGGTAGCCAGTGTTCTTGATGAACTTTCTCCTCGGGAGCGATCAGGTTTTATTCGTGGTCTTAAGATGCTATCTCAGACTCTTAGCACAGGTGTTGGATTCTGGATCGCCGACTCGGCACCGCTTATGGCTGAGCAGGTAGTGTTGATATCACCTATTGTTTAGGGTTTAAGTGCGCCTTGTAGGCTTCCGATTACATACATCACGTTACTTGTTGCGGCCAATCACACAATTCATGAATGGGTCATTGTATGACTTCTCGCAGCAAATGGAATCGAATAAACGATATAGGCTATAGAATCGAGGCTGGCATGAGCGCTCTTGTTATACTCGCCTTGTTTACCTTGATATTGATTTTGGTCTTACGACTGGAATGGTCGATGATGACAGATACAGCACGCGCCGAGGTGCTTTGTGGCGAAGACCTGGCTGCTATTACAGCATACCCTGCGATACTTACACACGAAAAAGAAGAGGATAGGGTACGCAGGGCTCTTGAATGTTCTCAGCTTAAATCAACGGTCGACTCAGACCGCTACCAAGAAGAGTGGCTCAAACCCGTCGAATGGGTACCTCCACTGTTATCTGCATTCCCCTTTCCTTTAGATGAGTATTGACATCTGCTTGGGTTGATAAAGGTCTTATCGCAGCTAATAGTCCCGCATCTTAAAGGCCGTCAGGAAAACAAAGAAAGAGAGTAAATATCCAAATGGGACGATCCAATACGAAGTCACCAATAGCGCATATGGAAGAACCTGAAGAAAAGGTACTGCCATCCAAAACACAAGAAGACCAATCACTGTCACTATCTGGGCATCATGGGATGCAGACGCGCCGCAAAGGCTTTCATCTGCGGACCTTCAACTCTCTCCGCTACCGTGACTATCGCATTCTGTGGACCAGCATAGTCTTCATGAGCGCCGGACAGTGGATGCAGCAGATCGCCCTAAGTTGGATGGCGTATCAGATGACAGATTCTCCTTTTATGCTTGGCGCCATCAACGGCTTTAGAGCTATACCGTTTCTCCTCTTCGGCCCCTGGGCTGGCGTAGCCGCAGACCGCTTCGATCGAAAAAAGCTAATGCTTTTTAGTCAAGCTTACGTACTGGTCCTTAGCTTCGCACTAGCGATCTTGATTTTTAGCGGACTTATACAAGTGTGGCACCTGTTCGCATACACCTTTTTGAGCGGTCTAGGATGGTCGGTTACTCAGCCGGTCCGACAGGCGCTACTACCAAGCCTGGTACCGAAAGAAGAGCTGCAAAACGCTGTGGCCTTACAGTCCGCCGGCTTCAATTCCACTCGCATTCTTGGACCTACCGCGGCCGGAATCCTTATAGCCTGGGTAGGACCTGGAGGGGCTTTCTTAGCACAGGCTCTAGCGTATTTGGTAATTATGGTCCTAGTAATGACTATGCGTGTACCTTCGATTCCAACCGTTGTAAACCGCAAGAGCCCTGGCTCTGATCTTTTAGACGGGTTCCGTTATATAAAGAGCAATCAAATAGTCTTCTCGCTAATCTTATTAGCTCTTATCCCAATGATGTTTGCGATGCCATTCCAAACTCTGATGCCGGTGTTTGCCAGAGATGTCCTTAACATGGGTCCTAAAGGCTACGGACTCCTAGTATCTTTTGCAGGCATAGGGGCTTTAACAGGCACTCTGATAGTTGCCTCTCTGGGAGATTTCCGTCATAAGGGGTTGCTGCTCCTGGGGAGCGCCGCAACTTTGGGTGTATTTCTCTTTCTGTTCTCCCAGGCAACCTGGCTGCCGGCATCATTGTTCTTGATGATCTTTGTTGGTGGCTTTCAGATGACCTACATGTCTCTCAACAATACTCTATTACACATGAATATAACCGACGACATGCGCGGCAGAGTAATGAGCATCTACATGTTAGACCAGGGTTTAACACCCCTGGGAAGCCTCTTTGCCGGCACCACGGCTAATTTCTTTGGCGCTCCTATAGCGGTTGCGTTGATGGGAGCTTCTTGCATCCTTTTGGCTCTTATAGCTACTGCGAGAGTACCGATTATACGGCGGTTGCCTTAACTTAGACAAAATGTACTTTAAGGGAAGAATAAGATGACACAAGGGTCACAGATGACAGATACACCACCGGTTGAAGGTCCACGCCGCGTATCTGATCGGCCTAGGGGCTGGCTTTCCAGCTTACTGGACGTGAGGACATTCCGTGCTCTACAGTACAGGAACTTTCGTTATCTCTGGCTAGCGCAGATAAGCAATTCTGCCGCTTTGTGGATAGAGCAGGTCGCGCGGCCAATCCTAGTGTTAGATCTGACCGGGTCTGCGGTACAAGTGGGAATGATCCTGGCTGCCCGCACTTTTCCACAACTTGGGTTTGGTCTCATAGCCGGTGTTCTGGCCGACTGGTACAACCGCCGCACTTTATTGCTTATCGCTCAGATCAGCGGCATGATTATTAACCTCATCTTTGCCCTTCTCTTATTATTTGGGAAAGTCGAGCTATGGCATGTGTACGCCACCACAATTCTGCGCGGCATTGCCACCAGTTTCGATAACCCATCACGCCAGGCTTTAATTCCAAGCCTTGTTGACCGGGAGCACTTATCCAATGCTGTAGCTCTCAACAGCTCCAGCATGCAGACTATGCGTATAGGAGGGGCTTTCATGGCCGGGCTACTCCTAGCAGCAGTAGGAGTGCCCGGCACATTCCTGGCTGTCGCTTTGATCTCTGTACTCCCGGCTGTTTTGACTAACATGATGCGCATCCCACCCATGCCTTCAGCCGGACGGCTAGGCCTTAAGACGGGCATAGTCAGCCTGGTAGAAGGGCTTGAGTTCGTATGGCATACCCCCACAATACGCGGTGTTATGTTCCTTACCGGCAGCTACTTCATTCTCGGCATGGCCTATCTACAAGTCTTCGCACCTATTTTCGCAAAGCAAGTGCTGGATATAGGAGATGCCGGGTTCGGCTTTATGGTATCCACTACAGGGATTGGAGCATTATCAGGATCACTATTCGTTGCTACTTTCTCGCCGACCAAGTACCGCGGACGTATAATGCTCGTGCTCATGATTATTCTTGGCTCTCTACTTATTTCTTTTGGAGCAAGTGCCTATCTGCCTTGGATATGGCCTACCTTTATCATTGTTGCCTTTATAGGTATAGCGCAGTCTTCCTATTTCGCGTTGAGTAACACTGTCCTCCTGGAGAACACCCCGGCCGAGAAACGAGGGCGCGTAATGGGCGTCCTGGCCCTTGACCGCTCTATGATCACACTAGGTGGAGCCGCAGCAGGCTTCACGGTTGCTGCTTTGGGGCCTCAACCTGCTCAGATGATCTTTGGCGCGGGATGCGTTATAACTGCTGTCGTCCTAGCGCTAACAGTATCCAGTCTCCGTGACATTGATTAGGATACCAGCAATAGTTAAGCTTTCAAAGTCGGTAAAGCCCGGTAAATCTATGAATTGAATGCTATTAATAAGACAAGGTAATTATAGGACAAGGCGACTAACCGAGTTAGAGTGATGTGGAGGGGTGGCCTAGACGCAGCAATGAACCTGGACAACATAAAATATAAAAGGAGAAAAAGTGACAACGGAGTCCCCAACCCAACAAGCGCAAGTGGGAAAGCGAGGTGGAATCTTTTATGGCTATTGGATTGTACTGGCAGGCTCGGTGCTGGCAGCAATAAATGGAGGCCTTCACTTTTTCGGGTCCAGCGTATTCTTCAAGCCGATCATAGACGAGCTTGGAACAAATAGAGCCGTTCTGTCAGGGGCCTTCTCACTGGCCCGCCTGGAAGGAGGACTCATTGGTCCTCTGGAGGGCTGGCTCATCGATAAGTTCGGACCGCGTAAAGTGCTTCTCCTGGGAATACCGCTCTTTGCTACGGGGTTTGTCCTGCTGAGCTTCGTAAATTCAGTCTTCATGTTTTACGTCGTCTTCGTTCTTTGCCTATCTTTTGGCAGCTCACTCAGTTCTGTTGCCCCTGCCTCGGCCGCCGTAGCGAACTGGTTTATTCGGAAGCGGAGCAGCATGTTGGGATTCATGCTGGCGGGCGTTGGAATGGGAGGGGCCATCGTGCCGGTAGTAACACTCCTGGTCTCTACGTTTGGATGGCGGGCTGCATCAGTAACGCTTGGAGTAATTGTTCTTGTGATTGGCCTTCCCATGGCTACAGTAATTAGACACAAACCGGAGCAATATGGCTACCTTCCGGATGGTGATCTTCCTAACCGTAAACCAACAGCAGACGGAGTAGAAGACCAGACGGGTGAAATCATAGAAGAAGAGGAGGAAGGGCTGAGCGTGAAGGAAGCCCTTAGAACACCGGCCTTCTGGTTCATGTCCTTGGCCTTTTCATTAAGGGTTGGCGTAACAGGATCGGTATCGCTTCATTTCATCCCATTTATGACCGACCTGGGGATAAGCCTTACTACGGCCGGACTCATGGTGAGCGCTCTTGGAGTGGTAGGAGTGGTGGGTAGACTGGGCTTTGGATGGCTGGGCGATATCTTTCCTAAAAGATTCGTAGTAACCGCAGGACTAATACAACTAACTATCGGAATGCTGATCCTGGCATTTTCTACCACCCTATGGCATGTAGTCCTGGCCCTTTTATTCTATGCACCGTCTTATGGAGGTCTAGCTACGATGATGTTTGCTATGAGGGCGGAATACTTTGGTAGAAGGGCTTTTGCCACCATCCAGGGCTTTATGGGCTCGGTTCTAGTATTAGGGACGGTTAGCGGCCCCATATATGCAGGTTGGATTTTCGACGTTACGCAGAGCTATAGGATAGCATTCCTGACCTTCGCGGTGGCATCTGCTAGCGCCATACTTCTCATCCTGGCAGCCCGCAAACCTCTAGCCAAAACCGCTGCCCAATAAAGGACTGACCTATGACAGAATTGAAAAACGCAGATGCTCCTATAAGTGAGGCCCAGCGAACTAAGCATTTCTGGAGTAAAATAAGCACCTTTCGGGCGCTGGGATACCGGGATTATCGATACCTTTGGTTTACACAAGTAGCTTCATCATCTGCTCAGTGGATGGAGCAAACTGCGAGGGGTCTCCTCATATACCAAATGACTGGCTCCGCTGTTGCCCTGGGCCTGGTTAATTTGTTCAGGGCCGGCCCTATGCTCGTTTTTGGCCTCCTGGCAGGGGTGGTAGCCGACAGGGTAGACCGGAAGAAGCTGCTGATTTTCACGAAGCTTTCGATGGCCCTGTTCAGCCTTATTACGGCGGTCCTGATAACTACCGGACTTGTCAGGCCCTGGAATATATATCTTATCGCCTTCCTTCAAGGCTGGGTCAGCGCCTTCGAACAGCCTTCCCGACAGAGCCTCATCCCCCACCTGGTGGACCGCAAAGACCTGGTGAACGCGGTGGCCTTGAACTCTACAGCCATGAACACCACCCGTATTGTCGGCCCCTCATTGGCAGGTATGCTTATAGCCGTTGTTGGCATGAGCGGCTCATACTACGTTCAAGCTTTGGCTTTTGGCTTATCAGCGCTAGTGGTATCTCGTATTCGTGCGCCACATGTAGATAGCGCGACTCGCGACGAGTCGATACTAAAGAACATAAAGGGTGGGATATCCTACGTAATGAGCAACGGGGTAATAGCTACGCTGCTGGCACTGGCGCTGGTCCCTATGATTTTTGCTCAGCCGTTTCGTAACTTCATGCCAATATTCTCTGAAGATGTCCTGAAGGTAGGATCTGTGGGTCTAGGCCTGATGCTATCAGCGCCCGGCATAGGGTCTCTAGTAGGAGCAGTAATAATAGCCAGTCTTGGCGATTTTAAGGCCAAAGGAAAGGTGCTCCTAGGTGGAGCTATGGCTTTTGGCGCTACTATAGTCCTTTTCGCCGTGTCCACCAACTTCCCATTAGTCCTCATATTCTTGGCCTTCACTGGCGCCGCCAACACCGCTTATATGGCTGTGAACAACTCGCTGCTCCAGACCCATACTGAAGACAGCTTTAGGGGAAGGGTGATGAGCATCTATCTCCTAGACCGCGGCCTTGTTCCATTGGGGACTATGATTGCCAGCGGACTTATCGAGGTCCTGGGCCCTCAAGCAGGAGTAACGATAATGGGCAGCATCACCTTGTTCCTGGCCGTAGGGGTGGCCCTCCGGTTCAAGCACATCAGAGAACTGTCTTAGTCACTTCTTAACCCTAAAGAATTACTTGTATTAGTCATGAAAGCCGTTATCATGCCCTAACAAGGCATGATAACGGCTCCTAATTCTTTGCCAAAAAAACACAGCTTACTGATACTTCAGTAAATCTAAAGTTTCCTCACGGATTGCCTAACCAGTATTTTCTAGCCTACATTCGATCAATGTCCAGGGCATAAGATTTGCCCTTTTCCCATTTGCCTCCCTGCACCAGTTGAGCGACATGGTCCTTCACCAATCTGCGCGCCTCATACCGCCGTCCTATCGGCACCCAGGTTACCACCTCGAACAACTGATCAGCGCCCTTACAGACCGAAGCCATAATCCCCTGCTCCACGTGCTTGATTGGGCCTGCTGCTCCGGCAGCAATCCTCTGGTTCTCCATCATGTCTACCTGGACTTCACCATCGCCCGCTGCAACATTGACTGTCTCCATCTTCGACCAAGCCATCGGTTACACCCCTCCTTTGTCAGTAATCGCTATTAGAATAAAGTTTTGTACGGTCTGGGTCAAGAGTAAGAGGTATGAACATTAAAGTGTTTTGGTGGGAGTGCGTGGGAGTCGAACCCACCCGACGACATGCGGGCGCCGTTTCTGTTCTTCATGTTCTGAAGTTGTCCATTGTAGAGCTAACCCAATGCTAACTCAGAGAAGTAGGTGGTGTAGTATCCTCTATCTCTGGTTAATAACCTGTCAGCCTCACCTACACCTACGCGCTTCTTGACGGAACCTCGAGTATGTGTGTATGCTGTCTTACAGCACACCTGCTTTCCTAACCCAGTTAGTAATGGAAGAAGGTGGGTCGAGGCAAACTAAACGTAGGGGGTAAGTGATATGGCGGTGCAAACCTTTGAGTTGGTGAACTACGAGAAGAGGGGTCGGGTAGCGTGGATAACCATTAACAATGCCCAGCGGATGAACGCGCTGAGCACTGGAGTGTCGAACGGCCTATGGTATTCGTTTGATGAAGCCATTAAGGACGATGACGTGTTGGTCGTCATACTGACCGGAGATGGTGGACGCGCTTTCTGTGCAGGCGCTGATCTGAAGGAGATGACTATTCGGGATCAGACGGTCGGCCAGGGGGCCGCTCAGCAGGCCAGAAGCGGGTCGGCAAAGGTGACCGAGTGTCTGAAGCCTGTCATTGCGGCGGTCGATGGGTATGCATTGGCGGGTGGCATGCAGCTTTCAGCTCGTTGCGACATTCGCATCGCCACTGAGAAGTCCCGCTTTGGTATGCCAGAGCCCCTCCGGAGCCTGACACCCATCAACTCGATGGACACCATGGAGATGGGGTTTGTCCCCCTGGGAGAGGCAATGTGGATTATACTGTCGGGTGACCACATCACCGCTCAGCGAGCGCACGAGATAGGCTTCGTCCAAGCTCTGGCGCCCGATAGGGATGCCCTCTTTGCTGAGGCGGAGCGGAGAGCTGAGATCTTGATGCTGTGTGCACCTTTGGCAGTCCAGGCCCTTAAGAAGGGGGTCCAACTTCACATGAACCCACCGACCCCGCCAGAAGGGGTATTGCTCCTGGACCACCTTCGGACGTTGAACAAGCCCCTACAGGATCGGGTCGCTAATAGCGAGGATAGGCTGGAGGGTCCCAAGGCCTTCGCAGAGAAACGAAAGCCCAACTGGAAGGGGCGGTAGACAACAACCTGGCGGCGGAGGACCTCTGCGAACGTTCCGCGCACGTGGATGTGCAGCCGCTGAAGGCGCGGTGTCTTGAGGGAAGGAGGTACGCTCCTTCCCTCTTCCTTAATTCCTTTCAGTGCCGATGGTGAGTGCCATCTCCATGCATAATATAATCGAGATGCGATTTTGGTAGGGAGGGGCAGCCAGTGGTACCTGCACGAGCGCGTTAATGCGGCGCCGCTGAACTTCGCGATTACATCGCATGGAACATAGATGCATGAGGAGTTACGCATGACAGGTGATTCTCCCACAATGCTCCCGAAGCCTTTTATCTTCGTCCTAATGCCCCTCGACCCGAAGTTTAATGACATATATAAGTTAGGGATCAAAGGCGCCGCGGATGAAGTAGGTGCATATGCCGAGCGTTTGGATGAGCAGATCTTCCCTGAAGGAATGCTGGACCGCATTTTTAACCAGATAAGTAAAGCCGATGTCATTGTAGCAGACATGACCGGTAGAAACCCTAATGTCTTTTATGAGGTCGGCTACGCCCACGCTCTCGGTAAGATCGTCCTAGTTACGCAAGATTCAAAGGATGTCCCGTTCGATTTGAAACATCGGCAGCACACGGAGTACAAAGACATCGATCAACTAAGAAGAGAACTGGCAAGAAAGCTTGGTTGGGCTATTTCTGAATCCCGCCGAATAGTTCCAGGCCAGCTACCTCAGCGGGTCTCTGTTCGAATACTCGATCTTGATCTGATCGAAGGTAGTGACCTCAGTGATGCACCAAATGTACGCGGGAACCTTGAGGCTAGAGAGTTTGCCTTACCTATTTTCGTCAGAAATGATTCCCCTGAGGGACTAGTGAGCATAAGCCATACGTATCTGTTTGCTGAACCGGAGGCTGGAGCTATACCAATTAAGGAAGCTGGGTACAGTTTGATAGGCAGCACAGCATGGATTTCCAGCGCAGCGAGTCCAGGATCAATAGTCGATATGCAGCCTTTTGTTGCTAGCCTGTTAGATGCTCCGGACGGATTAACACAGCAATTCCGACTTCCGGTAAGCTTCTCTTCCATACCGCCTGGCGCGATAGAAACCACTAGCGTCCATATGCGTCTGGTGAAGGATGTACAGGAATGTAATTCCTTGTACCGGCTACGCCTTCATACACCCCAACGATACTACGACTACAAGTTCCGCCTATCGGTAGCTATTAAGGAATAAGAGCGCGACAAGACCACCACATTCTGCGGCTGTCCTGCTTTATCATACTAATTGTATGGCGGGAGTGCGTGGGAGTCGAACCACCCAACGACACGCGGTCGCCGTCTCTGCGGTTAATTTTCTGAAGCGTCCATTGTAGCACTAACCCAATGCTAACTCAGAGAAGTAGGTGGTGTAGTATCCTCTATCTCTGGTTAATAATCTATCAGCCTGTACCATAGCATGTGCCCCTATGAGGAAGTCTGCCAATACATGCTGCCTGACCTGAATTGCAGCTCCACAGTTCTCGCACTGGGTTGGCTTCGACGTACCACAACGAGGACAGATTAAGTGCTGGGGACGACGCCGAGTATATTCGTTCCATGCTCTACCTGCCAAGTGTAGTGTTCTACTGACGCACGGCTCCAGTCTGATGCCAGTGTCATCCAGAAATTGATCCAGGTCTTCCTTGTTCTGGAAATGGGCTGCTAACTCCGCGTATACTACCTCATTGATTACTACTGCACCTGCGTGGAGAGCTCGCACAAGGGCCAGTTCTGACGCCTGAGCATGAGGCTCGGTAGGATTCAGTACATCAAGCAGAATGTTAGTATCGACTGCGGTACTCACTCTCCACGCATCTCCTTAACGAGACTATCAGAGTCTTGGCCGGCCAGATGGACTAAGAAGCCACGCCACTTTTCAAAAGGAGAGGAGAATAATCGCTTCCGTACGCGGAACCCATTTTGATCTTCTACAAAGTCGATCTCATCGCCCGTTTTGAGACCGAGTTTTTCTCTAACGGTTTTTGGTATAGTTATCTGCCCTTTACTGGTAAGCTTTGTCGCTGGCATTATTGGCTCCTTACGTAAGGATTATTTTCCTTACTAATTGTAATGCCTTATTGTAGCTAAAGCAATTCACAAAATCACTATACGTTAGTAATGAGCTGCCATGTAAGGTCCTTACAAAATGGGAGCCAGTGAGAAGACAGCGATATATGGCGGGAGTGCGTGGGAGTCGAACCCACCCAACGACACGCGAGTGCCGTCGCAACGGTTTTGAAGACCGCGAGGCCCACCAGGACCCATCCACTCCCATGTATGAGGGCTAACCGTTTTGAACGGTTAGCCCTTTAACTCTAATTGTGTGCATTAGTCTCAAGGGCGAGGCAACCTCGCCCTAGGAGCTTGTCTGTAAACTAACTTCTCGCTTTAGCTCTTCCTGAAGCTCGTTGAGGTATTTGTCTGCAGCAATGGCTGCCGTGGCTCCATCGCCCGCTGCGGATACCACCTGGCGCGCCGCTTCTGCGCGAGCGTCGCCCGCGGCGTAAATCCCAGGCACTCCGGTCTCCATCCACAGGTTAACACGCACGTGTCCACCATTGTCGATGTCGGCAATGCCCTTCAGGAACTCGGTGTTGGGAGTAAGGCCAATGTAGATGAACACGCCGGCCACGTCCAGGTTGTACTGTTCATCGGTCTTCACATTGCGTAATCTAATCGAATTGACCTTCTTCTCTCCAATGATCTCCTCTACAACTGTGTCCCAAATAAACTCCATGTTCGCGGTAGCGAAGGCCCGCTCTTGCAGGATCTTGCTTGCTCTCAACTCGTCGCGGCGATGGATCACTATGACTTTGGAGGCGTATCTGGTAAGGAAGAGGCCCTCATCCAGGGCGGCATCGCCGCCACCTACCACAGCTACCACCTGGTCCTTGAAGAAGGCGCCATCGCAGGTAGCGCAATAGGAGACACCGTAACCGGTAAGTCTGGCCTCACCCTCTACGCCCAGTTTTCTATGCTCGGCGCCACTGGATACTATTACTACAGGGGCTTTGACATCACCCTCTGTGGTCTTCACTATGCGATAGTGTCCATCTAGCTCAAGCCCGGTGGCCTCAGCCGCTACGACCTCGGTGCCGTATTTTTTGGCCTGCTCCTCCATCATTTGGCCTAGCTCGTAGCCATCCACGCCTTCGGGGAACCCAGGATAGTTTTCCACTATAGAGGTAGTGGCGATCTGACCACCGCTTACTGCCTTCTCAAATAGAATCGTCTTGCGGCGACCTCTGGAGGCATACAGGCCAGCAGCCATTCCCGTGGGTCCGCCGCCGATAATAATTATATCGTACTCTTTGTCCATATTTTCTCCTGGTGTGTTTGCTTCATCCTCACTCAGCTCTTCCGGCTATACCCTTCGAATGCCTCAAGAGAGAGCCCATGACTGAGTGCAATGTGTCGGAGCAAGCACGCGCCTGCAAAGAAGGAGCCTGTTAGGGCTAAGAAATCTCTTAATTGCCCAAAGCCTTATCGATATGCTTTTTCAGCTCGCTCTTTGGCTTGAAGCCTACAATTTGGTCCACAGGCTGACCATCTTTGAACAATATAAGGGTCGGTATGCTGAATACGCTGTACCTGCTGGCAATCGACGGGTTCTCATCTGTGTTGACTTTGGTAAAATCTACCTTACCGGCGTATTCCTCTGCAAGCTCCTCCACTATAGGAGCAACCCTGCGGCAAGGCCCGCACCAAGGGGCCCAGAAATCTACTAGCACCGGGCTATCAGCCTTTAGGACCTGCTGATCAAAAGACTTTTCGCTTACTTCAACTGGTTTTGTCATTATTTTCCTCCTAATTCATACCCATACCCAGTGGGTATGGGTATCCTTTCACTAATGAATATACCACAGGATACGAGTTGTGTCAAAGGCTATGACATAGCATCTCCTAGCTAATTTGGCCCTACTCCTGTATAATTTGCTCTCTGAGAGCTAGAGAATCTTTAGGCTAATTATCTTGCCATATAGGTTGTGAAAAAACGTACGTAGCCGTTCGTTGAGGCTCTCGAAACGTACGACGGTGTGCCTTCGAGAACCTCAGGCAACACCGCCTCAGCAATAAATTCACAACCTATATGGCGGGTGCTGTAATTGTAAAGGAGGTAATCGTGGCAAACAAGCGTCTTGGAGTAATAGGTGCAGGGACTATGGGAAAGGCTATAGCCCAGGTGGCTGCACAAAGCGGCTATCAGGTGAATATTACCGATAGTAATCCATCTCAGGTAGCCAGCGTTTTACCCTTCCTGGAGGGTGGCATGAGGACCAGGGTTGAGCGTGGAAGGATGGCCCAGGAGGAGATGGACAGCATCATGTCCGCGTTGAACGAGCGGATAAAGGGTGTGCCCTCGCTGGATGGCATGGGAGACTGTGACATTATAGTAGAGTCTGTGTACGAAGAGCTCCCGGTAAAGGCAGCTGTCCTGGGAGCGCTGGACAAGATATGTCCACCAAACACAGTGTTTGCAACAAATACTTCTACGATACCGATAACGGTGATCGCAGCAGCTACAAAGCGACCGGAAAAGGTCATCGGCATGCACTTCTTTAACCCGGTGCAGGCTATGAGGCTGGTTGAGATCATTAGAGGCTATCTTACGGATGAGGAAACGGTCCAAGCAGCGCGTGATCTATCAGTAGGAATGGGAAAGACTCCGGTAGTAGTTAAGGACGGAGCAGGGTTCGTCGCAAACCGTATTATCGCTCCCATGATCAATGAGGCTGCCTTTATACTAATGGAGGGCCTGGGGAGCAAAGAGGATATAGACACGGTTATGAAGCTGGGAGCTAACCATCCCATGGGGCCACTGGAGCTTGCCGACCTCATAGGTCTGGACATCTGCCTGCATGAGATCGAGACCATGTACGAGTACACCGGCGACTCCAAATATCGCCCCTGTCCCCTTATGAAGCAAATGGTGGCCGCCGGCCTTTTAGGGCGCAAGACCGGCCGTGGGTTTTACGAGTATTAGTAAGGAACCCATAACTTCATGTCATGCAAATCGAGCGCTTGAGAGATCACGCCCGTGACTCCGGGTTCTTTTTCTCCAGACACGCCATCTTTATGATTGCAGAAAGGAACATAACGAAGGAAGAGGTTATAGACGTCATCCTAGGCGGTGAAATCATCGAGGAATACTCCGAACAGCGATACGGGCCATGCTGCCTTATCTACGGTAGGACTCGTTCCAAAAGACATCTACACGTAGCGTGTTCTCTACTGTCTAGAGTCCGGGTCATTACGATATACGAGCCAGACCCGGACCGGTGGATAGAGTACCGGGTGAGGAGGTGAGCGAAGTTGAAACAATGTACCTTCTGTAATTGGCCTCTGCGCAATTAGCAGCCCAATCTCAGGATAATCTCCGTTCACAAAACCCTTGTACAGAGATCGTGCTGGAGATCATATGCGTATTAATATACAAGGTGTTAATATCGATCTATGGGTATATTGCTAAAGTTAAGGAAGGGGTATCCTCAATTAGGACTTTTAGCATATACCCTCCTCTTTTTTACTCTGCTGGCATGCACTCTTCCGGGTAGAAACGCAAGCTCACCACCGCCGGAAGACCCCTGGGGCGTCATAACCGTTCCGAAAGGCTCCAAGGCAAAGATTGGCCTTGTCGCTGCTACTACAGGCCCCTACTCAATAATGGGCAAGGGAATGTCGAACTCGGTAAAGATGGCTATAGGAGACTTTAAGTCCTCGACTGGCCTGGCTTACGAGCTTGTCGAGGAGGACGACGTTTGCCAGACAGACCGGGCGCTGCCACTAGCAAGGAATTTTGCTAAACAGGATGGCTACGTAGGGATAATCGGGCATATGTGCACCGAGGCCACGAAAGCTGCGATACCAGTCTATACAGATGCAAAAATAGCTCTCCTATCACCAGCATCAACATCACCGCAGATCACCGCCATGAATTCGCCTGTGGTCTTTCGAACTTCCTGGAACGACCTGGCCCAAATAAGACCTGCCGCGAATTACGCCTATAATAGCTTGGGGCTAAAAGGCGCCGCAGTCATCCACGACACTACACCCTATGGCTCATCCTTAGCAGAGGAGTTTCAGCGAACATACACTGGTCTGGGTGGCAGTATTATCTTGTCCCGCGATGTAAAGTTTATTGAGGGAACAGATTCAAACGTAAGAGAGCTAATTAGTATCCTCAAAGACTCTAACCCTTCCTTAATTTACTTCGCCGGCCTTGGCAAGAACGGCGTCACTTTAGTAAAAGCATTGAGAGAGGCGGGGCTAAACATCCCTTTTATGGGACCAGACTCTTTGAACAGCAAAGCAGGGTTCATTGACCCAGCAGGGGGAGCATCAGAGGGCGTTTACATCACCTACTTATCGTGGCCGAACGGTGATAAATATGACGAATGGAAAGCAAAATATCAGGTGCAGTTTAAAACCGAGGTATTAGGATCAGGGTTCGAGCGCCAGAGCTATGATTCCGCTATGGTCCTTATGGGCGCTGCTGATAAAGTAGCTATTAAATATGGTGATGGCAGCGTCGCTATAGGAAAAAAGGCCCTAGTTGACGCTATAAGATCGATTGAGTATGAAGGATTGAGCGGTAAGGTCTCTTTCACCGACTCCGGAGACCGAACAGAAGTGACAGTCGAAGTGGCAAGGATCGTGCAAGGTGAGATCAAGAGGGCTAATTAGACATAGCCGGAGTGGCGCTACGGGCTGAAGTCTGTAGCATACGGTCTAACTATGCCACAGGCTTACGAAAGTTAACAACAAGAACGCGTAATGTAGGTATCTCAGCACCGCAGGTTGAAACCTGCGGCATCCTTCGGTTTCGCATGCCCCAGGCTTTCAGCCTGGGGTACAGTCCTCCCCAGTATTACGCGATTAACCAAATAATCATAAGCCCTTAGCATCTAACTATGCCGTCCGCTTCAAGCGGATGGTGATTTGTACCACAAGAACTGTCACACCCTACTAAAGACGCCCGCGTTTACCGCGCTTTGGATGACAACCTGATCACCAGCTCCTCTAGCCTCTGTCGTCCGCCGTGCATGATCGGCGCGAAGTGACTAAAACACAGCACCTCAAAGTCAAGACCAGCCATCTTCTCAATAGACTTATTGGCCAGGGCCATATCTACAGTAAACAACGGATCAGGCTGTGACAGCTTTCCGAACCTATTCTGTAGAGCGTCGCCTACCATGAGAAAGCCTCTACTCGTGTCATGAAGAGCTATGCTTCCCCTTGTGTGCCCCGGCACATGGACGACGGTGAAAGGGCCTATCTTATCTCCATCCTGTAAACCTATATCCACGTCCACTTGCTTCGGCTGAAGCCGATTTATAACCGGCGACGCGATAGTCCCCAACATAGATGAGACGAAGGGACTGGGATATACCTTGTCCCCAGATATATAGACTGCGTCGTCCACGTGAGCAGCAACCTTCGCTCCAGTCAACTCTTTCAGTCCGGCCACCCCACCAGCATGATCTAGGTGGTGGTGAGTTATGATTATACGGCTGATATCTTTTATATCCAGCCCTATCTTGCTCATATAGCTGGTTAGCTCATTTGGACTCCAAGAAAGCCCGGCATCAATAAGGGTCACATCTTGTCCAACAACAAGCATTACGCTTGAGCCTTTTACTTTTATCTGATATACGCCAGGGAGTATCTCCATTATTACCTTCTCGATTATCTCCGATTCTCTGACCACTTACGATTTCTATTCTATCTTATGTTAATGATTTAAACACTAAAATTACAGTAATCAGATCCCAGGGTAACAAGTTGGGGCCTTTACAGTTATTTCCATAGACACCGATTATCCATTTAAATACCGCTTCGGCATGTCGCACTTATATAAGGAGGTCAGAATGAGGCGGAGACGCATTCAGTTATTATTATTGCTTCTTATTATACTGCCGGGAATGTATATTTTGACGAGGGACGTTGTAAGCGCCCAGAACTCAGAGCTGGTTTGGCCGCCCGACGGCTGGAACTTAGACACCCTCAGCCCGACCCTACGCTGGCGCGGCCAAGGATATACTCAATTAAGGATATATAAGGCCCACTCACCTAACAGCTATGTGTTGGACACTATTTTGGTCCAAGGCCGAGATTCTTACACGGTATCGCCAGCCCTGGATCCTGGAACAACCTATAAATGGAAGGTAAGGAGCAATCCAGTGCGTCCGGATGCCAGTCCCTTGACCTGGGGACCATGGTCGCCGGAGCGGAGCTTTAATACCCCGGGGTCAGCGTCATGGACGTCGGCAGCCCAGGTAGGCTCGCTCTGGCCCACTGACGGCACTATAGCCTCCAGCATAACACCCACGTTGAGCTGGACTTATCCTCCCGGCGCAGCACAGTTTGAGCTTGTGATAACTCCGGAGGGAAATGAGCAGGCAAGAACATCCATAATTCGCCCCATTGCCTCCAGCTTCACCATGCCGGGGCCGCCGACCTGGTATGGCATGTTGCCCGGTACATTGTATTACTGGCGTATTAGGGTCTCTAATGTTCCCTACCCTGTAGTCCCGGCAGAACAGGCATGGAGCCCCTGGTCTCCACTGGCCGCTTTCCGTACTCCGGTTACTACAGGGGATGCGATAGGTACGATAACTCCGGATGGGCAACGAGTAGATTCGATTACGCCAACGCTTATATGGAGGAGTGCAGAGGCCAATCTCTTTTACTATGAGGTCCAGGTGAGTGCAGACCCCAAGTTTACCTTAGAGCGACTCAAGGCCTTCGCACCAGTGTATTGGGAGCTAAGGCATGGTGGAATGACCGCTCCGCCCAACAGCTATACTATCCCGCCAGCATATCCTTTGAAGGCAGGCGCTACTTACTACTGGAGAGTTAGACCTGTAGCTTTTGGATCATCAGTATCCACAGTGCCATGGTCTAAGACCTGGAGTTTTGTAACTCCGTAATAGAGGAACGGGTTAAATTGGATTTCCAGGCCGACAATGTCTTTGTCCGCAAAGCTATAGACCGAGCTATATTTAATACAACTGTTGACATAGAATGTTATCATTACATCAACACCCGTTATTTTGTGCTACCAAGTAGTGAAGACAGCTTATTACTGAAACCAAAAAGATTTGTGACTATCTATGGTTATTATACAAGTCTTGAGGCTCAGCAATCATTAGCTCTACCTGGGTTAGCGCCCACCCATGTGATAAAGTTCAAGCTCCCTGCAAATACTAATGTCCAAGGGCCAGCATGGATTGATCCAATGCCATCAAGCCAGGTTTTTGAAGACCCACAGGATGAGCGGTTTGGTAACGGCGTAGAGATTCTAGTCCTGAACGGATTAAAGTTAGCGCCAGCCGATTATGAGGTATTGCCACTCAACGTCTCATAGGAAAGGAAACTAATGTCTGAATTTTACTTTCCGGGGTATGCTGATTGGTTACCAATCGCAACGGAACTCCAAAAAACGGCGAGAGACGAAAATTGGCCGTCCTTGAAGGAGCGCCCTCGTAATTACTTGATTAGTCAACAGAATTTCGTGACAATCAATGGAATCATTAGTGGGCCCTTGAGCTTGCCGGCTCACCGGGATTATTACCGCGAAGTACGCGCATCGATGGTATGCGCAGGTTTCCTACATGCTCTTGCACCGGTTTTTGGTGGAGGAATTGCATTCCTCTTATCTATGGCTGAGACCACATATCATTTACCTACGCGGAGAATGGGACTAGAACTTTTGTACGTGTTTAGTGCTTCTAACGTGTATAATGCTCTTGATTTAGACAAATACGTTGCCAACTGGGCTAGCAAACAGATTACAATTAATAATATTCCGTCACTTGAGAGCGATCACAATGAAGTTATCCCCCTAGTGGAGGATTGTGTGGAAATCATACTCAGATGGTGGGAAAGTCAGTTTCCGCCACTTAGTAGGTGGCTTGAAGAAACAAGCATTATTAGCTAGTTTTTTGTGTCTAGCCCAGCCAGTTCACAATATTGAATCACCAATAAAGTATAATCCTCTTTGGGTTCTGTTTTACTTGAGGATATCCGTCTACCGTAATCTGGGCATTCTTATTCCTGTGCTGTATGCTTTTCTGCTTCGCTCGCAGAGACAGCAGTGTAGACTTTCTTGGGGACAACGGAATATTCCCACGGTGTTGGAGTGTCTTTTAGGCTCACTTCCAGGGACACTATTCCAGGCGCTGATTTTGCCAGCTCCTCGACAGCAGCTTTCAGGTCGGTGTCGGAGTCCCATAACTCGATAACAATCTGACCTAGATAGGATGAAACAGAAAAGCGACAGTCCGATGTTGTAGGACTCTCGCTTATAAGCTGGGCCAGCTTTATCTCAAGATCAGAATCGCTCAATATATAACTCTTCATCTTTCGACTGGTAGAGGCGCCTTTTATGATACCCTCGGCCTCTCTCTTGTCATCCGTAAAACGGACGTTGCCGTAGAGCTCCACACCCCCATTTCTGACTAGAGCATTGATTCTAAATCTGTTGGAAGCCTTAAACGGAGCCTGAGTCTCAAGTATATTAGATAACTCTTCTTCTATCTCTTTGTCTGAACCAGCAGCGCTTGCTCCGGTGCTTAAGATCACCTGATTTATGGCCAGATCACCGTTTGGCAGGACCGTAAAGTTATCTGAAGTTAAAGAGACAGTGCGCTTGAACAGCCATCCATGCTCTATTACCACATTGCGCAGTACCCTGGCTGAATCCTCAAGCTCAAAGGCTATGAGACGCCCTTTGTGGTCTGCCGACACTATCTTTGTGTGCCTGCCCAGGAAAATGCCGGTGAAGCCTGACGGCAGAAGTCTGCCGGAGGTCCTGGAGGCTTCACGAATATGGGTGGTAGACCAGAGTAGTCTAACACCTTCAGCCGATACTTCTTCTATTGAGTCCCAGGGGAGCAGGGCTGGACTTTCCTTCAGCCCTGCTCCGCCAATTACTATATGAGTTGCCTTGAGAGGTCCAGCTTCTATTACAAGGCCTTCCACCCTTCCTATCCATCCCCCGCGACAGGTTACTGTGGCATCAATCTTGATCTGCATATTTTTGCAATACCCCCCAAACACTATACAAGGGGCAAGTCGCAAGTTGCAAGTGTCCAAGTGACAAGTCTCTAGTTGCAAGTAGCTAGTCCCTTGAGACTTGTTACTAGTTCCTTGTGACTTGCAACTTGCCCCTAGAGACTAGATCACACTTCTCTAAACTCACCCTCGACGGTATCATCTTTTGGCTTATCAGTAGAGCCACCCTCTTTAGCTTGTTCTTGAGGGCCACCAGCAGTGGCATACACCGCCTGCCCTATCCTCTGCATGGCCTCACCCAGCTCATCACTGGCCCTTCTCATGGCGTCCACGTCACCCCCAGCCAGAGCGTTCCTTACCGCCTCTATCTTGCTCTGCACCTCAACCTTTAGCTCATCCGGTATCTTCTCTCCATGCTCGGCAAGAGTCCGCTCCGCCTGGTACGCCATGGAGTCGGCGGTGTTCCTTACCTCTGCCTCCTCCCGCTTCTTCAGGTCTTCCTGGGCGTGCAGGTCGGCCTCATGCTGCATCCGGTCTATCTCTTCCTTGCTCAGTCCCGAGGATGCCGTGATGGTTATCTTCTGCTCTCTGCCGGTCCCCTTGTCCCTGGCGCTCACGTTCAGGATGCCGTTGGCGTCCAGGTCAAAGGCCACCTCTATTTGTGGCAGTCCCCTTGGCGCCGGCAGTATCCCATCCAGCACGAACCTGCCTATGGACTTGTTGTCAGAAGCCATGGTCCGCTCACCCTGCAAGACGTGGATCTCCACCGAGGTCTGGGAGTCCCCGGCCGTGGAGAACACCTGGCTCTTGGAGGTCGGTATGGTGGTGTTCCTCGGTATGAGTGGGGTCATCACTCCTCCCAGGGTCTCTATGCCCAGAGTTAGCGGGGTAACGTCAAGCAGCAGCACGTCTCTCACGTCGCCCTTGAGCACCCCGGCCTGAATGGCTGCACCTATGGCTACCACCTCATCGGGGTTCACTCCCTTGTGTGGCTCTTTGCCAAACAGTCCCTTCACCTTCTCCTGCACCAGCGGCATTCTGGTCATGCCGCCCACCAGGATGACCTCGTCTATGCCCGATGCATTTACTCCAGCATCCTCAAGTGCGCTTCGGCAGGGGCCAAGGGTCCGCTCCACCAGGTCCATCACCAACTGCTCCAGCTTGGACCTGCTCAGGGTCATGTTGAGGTGCTTGGGACCTGAGGCGTCTGCGGTGATAAAGGGCAGGTTTATCTCGGTCTGCGGTGTGGATGAAAGCTCGCACTTGGCCTTCTCTGCCGCCTCCTTTAGACGCTGCAAGGCCATCCGGTCACTTCTCAGGTCAATGCCCTGCTCCTTCCTGAACTCATCGCACACCCAGTCAATTATCCTCTGGTCGAAGTCATCGCCACCGAGGTGGGTGTCGCCATTGGTGCTCTTCACCTCGAACACTCCCTCACCAAGCTGTAGGATGGAGATGTCGAAGGTTCCGCCACCCAGGTCGTACACTGCGATGGTCTCTTCCTTCTTCTTGTCCAGCCCGTAGGCCAGGGCTGCTGCGGTAGGCTCGTTGATTATCCTGAGCACGGTAAGTCCCGCTATCTGCCCGGCATCCTTGGTTGCCTGCCTCTGGGAGTCGTTGAAGTACGCTGGCACTGTGATGACGGCCTCAGTCACCTTCTCTCCCAGGAAGGCCTCGGCGTCAGCCTTCAGCTTCTGAAGTATCATGGCGGATACCTCAGGTGGGCTGTGGTCCTTCTCTCCCATCTTCACTCTAACGTCGCCGTTGGGCGCTTCACTTAGCTTGTAGGGCACCAGCTTGAGGTCTCGCTGCACGTCAGGGTCGCTGAACTTCCGGCCCATGAAGCGCTTGATGGAGGAGATGGTGTTTTCCGGGTTGGTGATGGCCTGACGCTTTGCCACCTGTCCCACCAGTCTCTCACCGCTCTTGGTGATGGCGACTACCGAGGGTGTTACCCTGCCGCCCTCACTGTTGGGCACGACGGTGGGCTCTCCGCCTTCCATCACTGCTACGCAACTGTTGGTTGTTCCCAAGTCTATTCCTATTACTTTTGGCATTTATTAGTCCTCCTATTATGAGATTATTAAATAAGTAGTTGACCCGCTTTTTTCTTCGGAGCAAAGCTTTAAGGTATTGAAGATTTTCTCAACACTAGTGTTTATTTGATCTTTCATGTCCTCAAGGTTATCCTCAAATTCTGCTGTTTTTGACAGCTTTTTCAGCTCCGGCATTATCTCAAGTACTAACTCTACACCAGCCAAGTTAAGTCCTCTATCCTCGACCAAATGCTTGATAATCCTGAGCTTCTCTATATCTTCGGCAGAATAAAGCCGGAGCATTCCTAATGTCCTCGATGGAGTGATAAATCCCACGCGCTCATACTTCCTTAGAGTCTGAGGATGCATCTCAAGTAGGCGAGCCGCGACACTTATTATGTAAAGCCCGTCAGTCTCTTGCATATCTTTTGATCATTACCTCCTAGTAAGTGTATAGGAATTTCTAATACACTTCTTATATAAGATTAGCATACCTGTTAACATTATATATCTTGACACGTATTGAATCAAGTTATATACTTATTCATGGATAGGGGAGTTGCGTAGTACAAGTATACATCAATTATACAATTAGAGTATAGAGAGGTGATAACTATGACAATGATGAGATGGGACCCATTCACGGAGGCGAATACATTGAGAGATGTAATGGACAGGTTCTTTGGCGCCTGGGATAGGCCAAGGATGCTATACAACGGCAGCAATGGTGATAGCGTAAGGCCACTGCCCATAGATATGTATGAGACTTCCGATGCCTTTGTAGTGAAGGCACAGATTCCAGGTGTGCATCCTGACAACGTTAACGTCACGGTTGAGCAGGGATACCTAACTATCAAATGCCACGTACCTAGTGATGTACAAAAAGAGGAAGCTCGCACATATAACTGGGTCCATCGAGAAGTGGGTTATGGTGAGTACGCTAGAAGCATCAATCTGCCGGGACTGGTGGATGCAGACAAGGTAGAGGCAACCTTTGATCTGGGAGTTTTAACTCTCCATATTCCTAAGGCCGAGGCTGCAAAGCCAAAGCAGATTAAAGTAAAAGTCGGCGCCCAATAAATACTAAGTAAAACTTGCCTCTTTATTCGGGCAACTCCCCACTCTGAAACAGGAGAATAAATAATTATGATGAAAAAATGGTGGTATAAAGCCTGCCCCAAATGTAGCGGCGACGTTTATATAGCTGAAGACATAGACGGCTTCGAGTTCAAGTGTCTACAGTGCGGCAAGACCGTTAATAAGGCCGAGATCAGAAGGCCAGAATATGTATCCAATCAGCCTGTAACTGCCGATAGAGGCGAAAGAAGGGCGGCGTAAGCCTCTTTCTTTTTCTGACCACGATATTGAAAGCCGACTGTACTCCTTCTAGAGCCTCATGAGGCAGACGCTTTGGATCTCCCTTAATCTACTGCCTCGTTTGGAGGTGATCGCCATTACCTGAGCTTGACTCAAAAACCTAAGCTTGATACACTTACTCAAGGTTCAAAAAGGAGAAACTGCCATTTTTGCCATAATTGAGACCGGCGGAAAGCAATATAAAGTATCGCCCGGGCAGGTTATTGATGTTGAGCTTCTTGATGTTAGAGAGGGTGACACCCTGACTCTGGAGCGGGTCCTCATGTATGCTGACGGCGATAACATAACTGCAGGACAGCCTATAGTTGCAGGAGCGAAGGTTGTAGCTGAAGTCCTGGGAGAGCACAAGGGCGATAAGCTTATAGTCTTCAAGTACAAGCGCAAGGTGCGGTACCGAAGGAAGAGGGGACATACCCAGCACTACACCAGGCTCGCCATCAAGAGCATTGACGTAGACTAAGAACCCCCCTCACCCTAACCCTCTCCCAGAGGGAGAGGGAACCTTCTATTGATTATTGGTATAAGACAGAGGTATTAAGTATGGCCCATAAGAAAGGAGCCAGCAGCTCCAAGAACGGAAGAGATAGCCAGCCCAAGCGTCTGGGCGTCAAGCGGTTTGACGGTCAGGAGATACCGGCCGGCACCATTATCGTAAGACAGCGCGGCACTAGGATTTGGCCCGGCACTAACGTCGGCATGGGGAGAGATTTCACGCTATTCGCCAAAGTGACCGGCAAAGTGAAATTTGAGCAATATACGAAAGAGCGCAAGAGAGTCAGTGTATATCCCTTAGACGGCGCTCTCGCCCAAGTGACGCCAGTCCCCGAAGGCGACGCGCTAGAGGCGCCAGTCCTTCGACGGAGTCGCGTTCGGATACAGGACCAGCCAGTAGCCGTTTAACATCAAATATTTAGGTGAGCAATGAAAGAGAAGATACATCCGGAATACATATTAGCCACAGTCACTTGCGCTTGCGGCACCAGCTTTGAGACATTGTCTACGAAGCCTAGCTTAAGGGTAGAGGTATGCAGCAAATGCCATCCCTTCTTCACCGGCGAGCAGCGCATAGTTGACACAGAGGGACGCGTAGAGCGCTTCAAGAGGCGCTACAACATTAAAGACTGATGCTAGTCAGTTAAAAGCAGGGCTGAAGCTAAAGCTTCAGCCCTTTTATTTTTATATGCTATATTTAAGACAGCAAGAACTCAGGAGATAATAAGATATGCCGGAAATCCTATACGGCGGGCAAGCGGTCATCGAAGGCGTTATGATGCGGGGGCGAAGCCATTACGTGGTAGCAGTGCGCGCTCCTGTAGGCGATATACGGCTGCGCGTCAGACGTCTCTCTAACATCTTGACCGCAAAGTCCCGAAGATGGCCTCTTATACGGGGTGTTCTGGCCCTGTGGGAGGCATTGGACTTGGGTATGCGTGCGCTGCACTACTCCGCATCCGTGGCTGCCGGAGAGGAAGATACCGAGGTCAGCGGCAGAGAGGTAGCTATGATCATGGCTACCTCAGGGGTCTTTGCTGTAGGTATATTTTTTCTTCTACCGACCACATTAGCAAGCTGGTTCGATAGGTTCGGCGCTTCGTCGATAGTTGTTAACTTGATCGAAGGTCTAATCCGTCTGGGGTTCTTCTTAACATACCTTACTCTCATTGGCCGCCTGGAAGATGTTAAGCGTCTGTTCGCATACCATGGAGCAGAGCATAAGACTATCAGCGCCTTCGAGGCCGGCAAGGAATTAACAGCAGAACAGATACAGCCCTTTCCCACAGCACACCCCCGCTGCGGAACGGCCTTCCTGCTCACCGTTGTTGTGGTATCTATATTTGTCTTCGCCTTTGCAGGACAGCCGCCACTGCTAATCAGACTGCTATCACGCCTGCTTCTACTGCCGGTGGTAGCAGCCATCAGCTTTGAGCTTATAAGATTCGCTGGAGTTCATCCAAACAATGTGATCGCGAGGATAATATCACTACCAGGTCTTGCCCTCCAGGCTTTGACAACACGCCAGCCCGACAACAGTCAGGTAGAGGTCGCTATAGCAGCGCTGGACGCGCTCCGCAAGGCTGAGGAAGAGGACCAGTTAAATGCTCAGACTACCTAAGTATTACAAGATAGTAGATAGGGAGAGAAAAAGGCTCCCTCTCCCTCTGATTCGTGATGCAAATCATGGTAATGTAGGGGCAGACCTGCGTGTCTGCCCTCGTTCTAACCCGATCATGCTAGAAATTATAGCTGCATTTACAGTCTCAGGTGGTTAGATGACAATGATTAGGGCACACCCAGGTCTGCCCCTACATTACGAGGGTGAGAGCATACCACGAGCTTGTAACGGCTTGTAGAAGATAAAGGCAAACAATAACTGTAGTATAATAGAGTCTGCTTATAGTTTATATGCTAAGCTGTAATGCAGACTCTATCTCTTAGGACTATCGATGAGTATTCTTGAAGGAAAAGTAATAGCAGTTTTAGAGGCTCGCAGAGCCGGAGAGATGGCTAGTCTGATAACCAGACATGGCGGTGTTCCTTATTCAGCTCCCGCGCTTAAAGAGGTCCCTCTGGACAATAGGGGAGATGTTTCCACTTTCATCCAGCAGCTCGTAGGAGGCCAGGTCTCTCTGGTCATTTTCTTGACCGGTGTTGGTACCCGGGCGCTTCTGGAGGCCGCCGCGGATATCGGCCGCCTGGACGAAGTCTTAGCCGCTCTGGAACAGATGACCGTTGTGGCAAGAGGACCTAAGCCCGTAGCTGTGCTGAGGCAATACAAAGTTAGAATTGATATGGTGCCTCCTGAGCCTAACACCTCTCAGGAGCTTCTGGAGATGATAAAACCCCTTGATTTAAGGGGCAAGACTGTGGCGATGCAGCACTACGGTCAGCCCAACGTGTTCCTTAGGGATGCCCTAAAGGAAATAGGTGCAAACGTACTTGAGGTCTCCTTATACCGATGGGAGCTTCCGGACGATCAGGGGCCTTTGATGCAGTTCCTCGAGGATGTACAGAGGGGTAAGCTCCATGTCGTGGCTGCGACCAGCCAGGTCCAGGTACATAACATCTTCCGTCTGGCCCGAAAATTCAAGCAGGAAAACGTCCTGCGCGATGTCCTAAACAACTCAGTTGCAGTGGCCGCCGTAGGCCCAGTCTGCTCCCGCGCGTGGGAAGAATGGGGAGTGAAGGTAGATATAATCCCAGAACACCCCAAAATGGGACACCTGGTCCTGGCTATTGGCGAATATCTACAAAAAGACGCGGCAAAGGACTCGAAAGAGGTGGCAGCCAGGCCGGTATCATAGAGTTATAAAGCAATCGTCCATGCTGGTTGACCCGCACCACGAAGGGCTGAAAACAAGCTGGCGTAGCCCGTTCCCTCCTGCCTAAGGCAGGTCGACTTGTAGTGAGGTTCTCGAACTAAGGGACGGGCGGTGATTATCAACAAGCTTAACAACAGTACCAAGCTATCCCTTACAGTAGCAGGAATAATAAAATCTTTTTAAGGAGGTGCTAGGAAAATGGCTGATTATGCACACCCCGAGGTCCTGGTAGAGACCAATTGGGTAGCAGAGCGCCTGAGAGATTCCAAGACACGCCTGGTGGAGGTCGATGTCGACACCACTGCTTATGAGCAAGGCCATATCTCAGGAGCAGTGGGCTGGAACTGGACCACTCAGACCCAGGATACCCTCCGGCGCGACATACTTAGCAAAGAACAGTTCGAGGCCCTGGCCTCTCAGTCCGGTATCGCCAACGATTCAACTGTTATCCTCTATGGCGATAACAATAACTGGTTTGCGGCCTACGTCTTCTGGATGATGAAGATGTACGGACACGAGGACGTAAGGCTAATGAACGGCGGCCGTAAGAAGTGGGTAGACGAGGGAAGACCTACAACTACAGATGTACCTGAAGTCACGCCCACTACATACAAGGCCAAAGACGCTGACACCTCTCTAAGGGCTTTTTATAAGAATGTCTCCGATAACCTGGGCAAGCCCAATACGGCGCTTGTAGACGTACGCTCACCGGCAGAATTCTCCGGAGAGCTGCTTGCTCCTCCCGGTCTTATGGAGACCGCTCAGAGAGCCGGCCACATCCCTGGTGCGGCCAGCATTCCCTGGGGCCAGGCTGTGCGTGAGGACGGCACCTTCAAGCCTCTCGATGATCTAAAGGCGCTCTATGAAGGCAAGGGTGTGACCTCTGATAAGGACGTGGTAGCCTACTGCCGCATCGGAGAGCGCTCTTCTCACAGTTGGTTCGTCCTTAAATATCTCCTCGGCTATCCCAACGTACGTAATTACGATGGCTCATGGACCGAATGGGGCAGCATGGTAGGGAACCCTATAGAAAAAGCTTGATAATGTAGCACAGTAGATCACCCTCACCCTAACCCTCTCCCGTCAAGGGAGAGGGAACATTCAGTCCTCCCCTTGGAATGGGTGATGCAAACCTTTGTAACATAAAATGTAGGGGCAGACCTGCGTGTCTGCCCTGGTTCTAACCCGATCTCGTGAAGTTAAGAGACTAGACACATGAGTACAACACGTGACCCCTACTTACAAATAGTCTATAAAAAGCTATTTGAGAGCGGCGACAATAATCTAGTGCAGATTTGGTTTGATCGGGCTGTCCTGGACAAATACCAGGGCATGCCCGATTTCTCTATTGTCAGGACTGATACCATAGGTCGCGTCAGCCGCGGCCGGATATGGTCACTCGACTTCGGCATAGGGGCAGAAGACAGCCTCATACACGCCAGCCTAAGCGATCTTATCCAGAGGCTGCCTGATGGAGAAAAAGAGCACTGGGCCAATCATGTGGTAACACCGCCTTTTAGCCTGCACTTCATGCAAACTAGATTAGCCCCAGCAAGCTGCACAGATGATGGCGATCTCCGTAGCTGGTTTTAAGATTGGAGGAGTTAGTGGCCTACACCGAGGCTAAACTTGATCAGCTACAAGTTGTCATCAGACTAGAGACTTTTCCCCCATACCATGAGTCCCACGGTACACCTCATCCTGTAGTGCAGAGGTCTTTTATATTTCAATTTCCGCAAGGTACAGCAGAGGTTGACCAAACGGACTACGGGCACCCCGGCAGGTTCAATCCTTGTCACGCAAAGAACATTGCTTTGGCGCTTCAGCCCATAACTGGTAAAATAGTTAGTGCTGCGGAATCGCTAGCAGCATTATTAGACTAAAAGCTCATTATCCCGAGAATGGGTGTCAGGCACTTGACTAGTACCGCTTGATGTAAACGCCGTGGAGCTCAGCATTGCTCAGGCAGTCCAGTATGCAGTCAGAGACCAGGCGACTGGCTCAGTGGGAGAATTTTGGGGAAGGGTCGACGTAGGCGGGCAGCTAATCGAGTTTCGGGCCTTTCCAATCGATAATCATACTATAAGCGTCGGTACATACTACTTGGTTACGCGCTAAAATGCATAAACAGAGGATTTTCAGCCCTCCGCGGCCCATGACTGTTAACGAGAGGAAGCTCCTGAGCTTTCTGTTAGATGCGGATTTTCCCGGGCGAGACGAGCTTCGACAGCAAGCCGCGACCGCTATGGTCTCCAGGGACTGTAGCGACTGCCCGACGTTGGAGTTGGAAGCAGACCGCACGTGTCCTAGGGCAACGGTGAAGCGAACGGTGCCCATCGAAGCCGAGGGGAGGGATTATGATGGCATGGCCGTTCAGATACTGCTACACGTAGTAGACGGCTACTTGTCTGAGCTAGAGGTATTCCGTTACGACGACAAGAGGATTGAGGCGATTCCGGATCCGGCTAATCTAACACTCATCGACCTAGACAAGCTACCTATTTAGCAGGCGATTTAATATCAAAGATACCAAAAGCACTGTAAGAATGATTTCTATCTGGAGGAACACAGAATACAACTTATGACAACCAACTTAAAGATAGACAAAACTGAAAATTGCAGCGGCGCATTTTGCCCAATGCCCATCATTCGGGCTCGCAAGGCTATTGCTACACTCATGCCAGGTCAAATTTTAGAGGTTATAGCTACCGACCCAGGGTCTCAAGGAGATTTCAAGGCTTTCGCCAAGAATACCGGCCACGAGCTGGTCCATGAGACTGATGAGAACGGAGTATATAAATATTACTTACGCGTAAAAAGTTAGAGGAAAAGGATGACAACGGAAACAACAAAGATTGATCCTGCCATAGAGGCCAAGATAGCGGAGCTAGTAGCAGCTAAGTTCAATGAGTTAGTTCAAGGCGAATTCGCCGAGCTGGTACAGCGCCGAGTTGCAGCGCAAGAAGCAGAGGCCGGTGTGACGAAGCGAAAGAGGCTGGCTATAGTGGCCTCCAAAGGCACTTTGGATATGGCCTATCCACCGCTGATCCTGGCAACAACCGCCGCAGCTTTGGGATGGGAGGTAGGTGTTTTCTTCACCTTCTACGGCCTCGATATTATCAACCGCCGCAAGCTGTCCCACCTGCAAGTGCCACCGCTCGCCAATCCTGCAATGCCAGTGCCAGTGCCAAACCTGGTGGGCGCGATACCGGGCATGACCTTCATGGCGACCAAGATGATGAAAAGCTGGATGGACAGAGTCCAGATGCCTTCCATCCAAGAGCTGCTTGATATAGCAAAAGAGAGCGACGTCCAACTCTTCGCCTGCACCACGACTATGGGCGTAATGAAGACGAAAAAGGAGGACCTAGTAGAGGGAGCACAGCTTGCCGGTGCCGCCGGCTTCTTGGACTACGCCTCAGAAGCCAGTGTCAGCCTGTTTATATAATACTTGTTCTATATGATTTCTAAACTTTACGCTTCACTAGTCATATAAGGGAAATACGCTATTAGCCACTTTTCCCTACATTCTACTATCGTACCAACGTACCAATTATAAGACGTCATCATTAACCAAATATAGCGAGGAGCACCGAAATCACGATGAAAAAAGCAATGACACCACCAACTCCGATACCGATCATGATTATCATATTCCCATCTTCTATGCCTTTAATCTCTTGTTTCAACTCCTCGATATCTTGTTGGCGTCCTGCAAGTTGATGGAGGGTATCTTCTAGGCGACCAACTGCCTGCCGCAGTTCATCTGGAGGCTGATTGTCTTGGACAAATGGAGATAGATTCGCTGCCGTGCCGCTAGGCACGCTAATCGCAAGCTCTTCTAGCCTCTGCCGATCACGTTCCCAACCATCAATCTTGTCCCAGAGGGACAGGCGTGCGGCTAATAGCTTGACCAAGTCAGGTGGCAAATTGTCTAGAAGTTGATGGGAATTAGGCATGGTGTTCATTATGACTCTCCTATAATGAGCTACTTGCCAAAACATATTCTAGGGCAAGAGCTATGAACAATACTGCTTTGCGGTCTCAATTAGGTCAGAGATGATCGGTAACTCCTCTTGGGCCTCGGCATTGAAGGTCAGAAATCGTCCGTGGTCACGGTCCGCCTCGGATCTATCGTGCTCAGCATAGCCTAGATACTCCTTGACCTGCTGGCTTAATCGTTCGGCGCGCATTCCCTCTTGCTCGGCGGCATCCAGCTTGCCTTCGGCGTCAGTCAATGCGTCGATAAGCTGGCTCAACATTTGCTGCATGAGTACATTGTCCTGCCGATGAGGATCAAGGTAATGTTGGTTAATTTCGTGTGCGGCACTATCGTTCCATAGCCCCCTCAGACTCTGTCTAAAATCTTGGAGGGCATTGGAGCGTTGAACAACGGACCAAAACCAATCAGTCATCTAACTACCTCATAGCATAACAAACTAATGATATGCCGAATTCAAGTCGGCGCGGTTGACTTCTTCAAGTAGTTGGATTCGATCATTCAAATCATAGCAGGCTCCTGTAGCATTACGTTGCCCTGATTCCTGCGCGGCATCGGCAGCTTGCCGTAACGAGAACGCGAGATCGGTAGCACTCTGGGCCTGCTGGACCCAGTTCTGCATCATCTCAACTGCTTGCTCCTCTTCTTCGGCATACTCGCGGGCATGATCGGCCATGACATCTGCCGATTGCGCCTGTTGCAGACTTCGCTCCGCAGATCCGTAAGCTTCATCCGCATATTCTCGAGCTTTGCCAGCATGTTGTACCGCTTGCTCAGCGGCAATTACGCCTTTCTCGCAACTAGCCACACGCGCTTTGGCTTGGTTTACTTCATCCTGCGCCGCTACGACCTCCGCCTGAGCTGCAGCAACCTCGCTTTGGGCTACCGCTACATTTGCTCTAGCTTGAGATACCGCATTTTGCTGTCCCCAACAACCGCCACGGCGGTTCCTATCGTTCTGTCAGTTACGGAGCGCAGACTCGGCTGAGGAGAGATGCCGCATCGCTGCCGAGAGGTTAGCCTCTGCTTGCGCCAGCCACTTAACGGCCCTATCCAGCCGCTCCTCAGCCCGTTTCAGCCATTCTAGAGCTTTATGCAACTCATCTCGACAATAACGAAAGGCATCGCCAGCCTCATATTGAGCCTGGTCGACCTCCTTGCTGGTCCACTCGGCTGTACGCACAGCGTCCCTGGTGCGATTCAGAAGTTGCGCCACGAACTCTTGCTCTTGTCGTACATCATCACGGTCTCGCTCAGCTTGGTCGCGAGCAAGGTTGGCCCGCCATTGGGCTTGGTAGACCTTTTCCTGTCCTTGCTGGTATTCAAACAGTGCGTCCAAAAGTCCTGACGAGGCCGCTGCACACCAGTGGCGGAGTTCCTCTTCCAAATCCATCAGCGCTAGCGCCAGCCTTCCTGGGTCGTATAAGCTGGTCATGGCAATATCCTCTCTGGCTCGTTTACATCTCTGAGATATTCAATCCTTTCATCCAGCATCTGCGCAATAGCACGGGTTCGCTGAAGGTAATAATCGAACCGATCAGTAGTAATATTCCAATGATCACGGAACTGGTCGGCCCCATCTCCCTCCCATACACTGCTACAGTGATTCCAACGGAGGAACAAATGCTGGAAATCAAACTGCAACTGTGTCAAATGTCTATCCAGAGCCGAGCGGTACTCGGTTAACCCATGGAGTAGAATGCGTGTATCTGCCACTGCACACCTCGTTCCTATCCGTACAGATACTTATAGAGTTTATGTAGCTTTATTTCTAGAAACTCGACATAGGACGGTCCTTCTCTATTGAGATAATGCTCCATAATCTCATTGAGCGGATTCCACTGCCCGTCGTACTCTCGTCGCATTTCGTCCTGCCAATGGGGTGAAACATAATCGTGGTGTGAGCGCAAGTCTTCCATCGAGACGCGTAGCTTATTGTCAAATTCGACCAATGCCTCTTCAAAATATTTCATTTGCTCGAAAAGCTCATCCATGCTCATGGCGCGGTCCTTCGGTTAGTTAGTTCGGCACCGATGATATTTAGTTGACCGTCGAAAGTGTCCTCAGGCGAAGATCGAGGCGGCTCAATGCTATAGGGCTTGAAGCGCAACGCGCTATTCTCACGCACATTGAAGTACACTGCGTTGATGGGGGTTTTTTCTCGAACGTTTAACTCAGATGGCTCGCGTCGTCCTGTGTATTTGAAGGCGTCTTGGTCGGACATCTGCAAGGCTATCCGGTGCTGGAAGGAAGGCAGACCCCTCTGTCGGTCGACCACCGCTTCGAGTGCCGCAAAGCTGCCAAAGCTTAGAATAACGTGAATTCCCAACCGCGGGCCTTCAATAAAGATCCGGGCCAAGAATTTGCCATGCTCACTATCACTAGGGCCGTAGGAGTTGGAATGGCGACACAGCGCGTCCACATGGTCTGGATCTGACAAGAGGACGAACAATGATGGCTCAACGCTCCGCTGTCGCTCGTCGAGTTTTTGTCTACGGTCAAGCTCGTCGCATAACCGATCGAGTAGAGCCAACACCTCATCGCTTTCTGTGGCGAAGGTAACGTCAAAACCAGCAGGGCGGAGCACGTTATCAGCTACATTACTCAGGATGGTAGACCAGGGCGTATCTGGGATACTCCGGTCAGCGATGGCGAAGCGCAGATAGTCCGGGTTGAGATTGATGGCTAGGCTCTCAAGCATACTGGCTGCCATGCCAAAGCGCGTGGCGTTCTCGCTGCCAACCAGAGTGATGTTCTCAGCAGTGCTTCGACGCAGGATAACGTGGGCTTGCCCACGCACGGTGAACTCTTGGCCAAGCCAAACCACTGTCGGGTGCTCAGCAGCAAACCAAGTGGCAATCCCAAGCCCGCCATCAGCCACTGGAGTGCGAGCGAACTCCTGAAGCTCTTGCGGCGTCGGCCAAGCAGAACGACGGAGAAGGGTAGAGAAGACAGGGTTATCAAGGAGTAGTGGTTGCTCCTGACCGTTAAACACCACACGTTGGGGGAGGCTCGTAATCGGCAAGGATTCTTCTAACTCCTGAAGCCGTTGGACGATCTCATCACGTCGGTCACTGCGCAGTAAGGCTGCCTTTCCTGCCCGACTATTTGGGTCGCGACCAGTATCATCATTAATTACCAGTTTTCCAGGCAAGTCACATGTCGCAATCATAACCTTACCGCCACGCTCGAACTCGGTCAGTGCCTGCACCGCAGACCCAGTCATCTGCATAGCAACCCGTAAGTGAACATTTTCAAAAATCCTATCCCGGTTTAGCATGCCTGGGGTACCGAATCCCTGTGAGCCTAAAAACATATGTATGCCTGCAGCTCGTCCCTGTCGCGCGATCTCAAGAAGGTTGGATGACGCGCTGCCGTCTCTATCGCCTTCAAATAACGTTTGATATTCATCAACAAGTAGAACAATGCGAGGTAGGGTCTCCTCCGCCCCGCCGTTTCGGCGATATCCGCCCAAACCTTCGACATGAGAGTTGCCGAACAACTCGAACCGACGATCCATTTCGCCTTTCAGATCTGCTAGAACACTCCGAGCAAGTTCTGGAGGAGTGTAAAGTGAGACTACTTCAGCATGAGGTAGGCGTCGATACGGCTGGAATTCAACGCCATACTTTCCATCGATTAGATAAAAGCGTAATTCGGATGGACTGTACCGGACAGAAAGTCCACAAATAATATCATGGTACAATGTGGATTTACCAGTTCCTGGCATACCGCCCAGGACGCCGTGGACGCATGCCCGTCCGGTTTGATCGACACCAAACCACAGGCGCATTGCAGTTCCATTGCTGAAAGCTCCGATGGGTGTTTCGATGGTTTCGGTGGCATCACCATTCCACCATTTGGACTCCGGCAACCCAGCAACACTGTCCCAATCTATGATGCGCTCAGGAGGTTTTGCCTGCGCCAGAGAAGTAAGCAAGGTGTCTTGTAGTCCAGGCAACGGAGCTCTGTCCGATTGGAGTACGAATGGCTCCTCTCGTGAGGATTGTGGCTCTCCTTCGATGTGTCCACGCAGCCTATACGATAAGGGTAGCACGAACGGCTCGCCTAGTAAGGATTGTGGTTCCTCTAAATCAATGAAATATGCATTACGGAAAGCATCAAGTGTGAGACCGCGAGGCAGTGGCTGGTCTTGGTTATAGTGAATGAAGAGATATACGCCTGCCTTCGGGCCAGTATTACCAACACTAGCGAGAGCGTCAATAGCGGCATGAGAGTACTGGTTAGGGAAATCGGCGGCAAAAACAAACTGATAGCGTTCATTCACGCGCTGTTCTTCAGGAATCAATTCAAAGGAACCGATAGTAGGTCCCAAGACAGTCTGAAGAATGCGCCTGATATCGTCTATTACGTCATCCAACTCGCGTCTAGTATCTGCGCCATGGGGCCGTACTAGAGGCAGTCGAGCCTGCATAGGAAAATTAATGCCATTGCCGGCCGGATCTAGCAGTGTATAACGAGTTTGGTGAGGGAAGAGCAGTGCGGTGCGAATCACCAACGATTGTAGTAAGGCCGCCCCTCGTGCCGCAGTCGCGCCCGATGTACGGATGATAACCGTCCGATTCTGACCGATAAAGGGAGCATAAGCTGGAGTGATCACCGTATCGACGAAGCGCGAGTCCAGCAGGTCACCTATCCGAATTCTAGTCTCATCTAATGCAGCCTCGGGTTGCCAGGAATTCCAACGAGGATCATCCCAGCCAGCAGCGGTCTCAAAAGGAAGGCTCTCGATGACCTCTCGGATCGCGGCTAGATCCTGGTCAAGAAGTGAAGCGTTGTAGCTCTGAAGCTCATCCGCCTGCTGGCGTCCATAATTCACAAACACTTGTGCCTGGGCAATCAGGGCCGTTACCTCACTCTGCTTCTGCTGGATACGCCTCTCAATCTCAGCAATGCGCTCCTTACCAAAAATATCCATTGCCCCTCCTTGAGCCGTCTGTAACCACCAATTCTGTTGTGATAAGACTCCACTGCACTCAGGTTATACTATCGTCTTGGGCTGAAGAGCATGTCCATCCTTAGTGTTTGCTTCAATTCGCCATCAAGTATCTTTTGTAAAATCACCGTTGTTTAACTGGATGGATAATAACATAATAAATGACTCTATGCCAGAGGTTATAATTGACAACAATCTCATCAACGCTTCTGATAAAATATACTTATGAGAACATATGTACCTTCGAGACAATCGAGGTGAAAAATGACTAAGATACTTATCGGCACTTGCTCATGGACGGACAAGCCGTTAATAGAAAGCGGAGCCTTCTACCCGAAAAAGAGTATGAGCGCTGAGGACCGCCTGCGGTTTTATGCCTCTAACTTTCCTATCGTAGAGGTTGACAGCTCATACTATGCTTTACCCAGTGTAGCTAATGCCGAACGCTGGGCAGAGCGCACACCGGACGACTTCGTGTTTGACATCAAGGCTTTCAGGCTCTTTACCAATCACTGGACCGAGGCCAGCGTCTTTCCACGAGACTTAGAGCATGAGCTTCCTCCGTTGGAGGGCAGAAAGCGAGGCTATTACTATAAGGACGTTCCCAAAGATATAGTAGATAACCTGTGGATGAGATTTGAGGATGCCTTAATACCGCTGGCAGAGGCGGGAAAACTGGGCCAAGTCCTGTTCCAGTTCCCTGACTTCTTTTATCCGTCTACCAAGAGCTTCGACCATATCCTGGAGGCAAAAGACAGACTAAAGGGCTTCCCACTAGCTGTGGAGTTTCGCAGTCTTACGTGGACCGATGAGAAGCACTTACAGGAGACTATGAAGTTCTTGAGGGACAATGACCTGACCTTCGTGTGTGTAGATACTCCTCACGGTCTTCCCTATAGCATGCCTCCCATTGCAGAGGCGACAACGGACATTGCGTACGTTAGGTTCCATGGACATAACGCAGAGACCTGGAAGAAGAAGGGGATTACCGCCAGGGAGCGGTTTGACTGGTATTATACCGAAGACGAGCTAGAGGAATGGGTGCCAAAGGTAAAGTCTCTTGCCGAAGATACAAAACAGGTGCACCTTCTGGTAAACACCAACAATTACGATCAGGGGCCTCGCAACGCTAGGCTGTTGGCAAAGGCGCTGCAAGGAGAATTACCGGGCATCGAGAAGAGCGATGTCTTGCTGGGAGCAGCCTAAGAATTATTTATCTCCGGTTCTTCTTGCCGTTGTCTCTCGTATCATCGTTTAAGAAACTACGGATTGTATATGCTTGAGGCAACACTTAGATGAGCTTGTTACGATATTGACGAAATGTTATACTCTCGTCAGTTATCTTATAGGAGCCAGTATGAAAATCAGCCATAATATTCGCACCATATTCCTATTTGCATTAGCGGTATTTTCAGTAACGCTTTTGACCAACAGCCGGGCACTGGCGGTAAGCCGGCTGGAAATAGATCCAGTCCGCACAGGGTCTTCGCCAGCAGACCTAAGAGTGCCTACAGACCCTCTATACAATAACCAGAAATCGTATGTTGAGGCCGTGAGAGGCACAGAGGCATGGGATATTCAAACCGGCGCAGCCTCCACTATTATTGCTGTCGTAGACACGGGGGTAATGTGCTCGCATCCTGACCTGCAAACGAAGATGTGGCAGAACCCGGGAGAGACGCCAAACAACGGTATCGACGATGATAACAACGGCTTTATAGATGATGTCTTTGGCTACGACTTCGCGGGAGCAGCTACCGGAGGCGAAGGGGAAGACGAGGACTTGCCTGGTGATAGCAATCCCTGCATTACGGCCAATGATCCCTCGGTTGGCAATGGGCTGGATGACAACGGCGACGGATTTGCGGACCCTGCGGTTACGCATGGCACAATGGTGGCCGGTATAATCGCCGCCGCCGCCAACAACGGCATGGGGATATCTGGTATGTGCTGGGGGTGCCGGATCATGGCAGTCCGGGTCGCTGATGCTGAACTCGGAGGTCAGATCAACGACATGGCGGAAGGAATCAGGTACGCCGCCAGAAACGGAGCCAAGGTTATTAACCTAAGCATTGGCTTTCCTCCTGGGGCAGCAAAACCACAGGAGGACGCAAATATGAAAAGCGCTGTGCGGGAGGCTACCGAAACTTTCGGCGCTGTTATTGTTGCCGCCGGGGGCAACGATAACAAAGGGACTGTGCGTGAGCCCGGCGCCTACGCTAGTACTATAGCGGTGGGTGGGTCAAATCTCGCCCAGCCCAGCGGTAGGTGGTCTAATGGGACAGGGATGGCTGGGAGCAGCTGGGGGCCGGAAATAGATGTAGTAGCCCCAGCAGTGGCTATTTACTCGACAGTGGTCTGCTCGCAGGCGGATGTAAACCAGCAAGTGCAAGATTGTACCGCGCCTGGAGTTGCCAAATATGGAACTGATACCGGCACCTCCTTCGCTGCCCCCATCATATCAGGGATTGTTGGCCTAATGCTGTCCCAAAACCCGGCTTTGACGCCAGCCGAGGTAAGCGCCTATTTGAAAGGCACTGCAAGACCTCTAGGCAACGATCCTAGTGATAACCCTGACGCAGGAGCAGCATGGGCCGGGGCCGGCCTTGTGGACGCCTTCAGAGCGGTAGCCAGCGTCACTCCAGCTACCCTGCTTACGCCCGCGCAAGGGGCAGTTCTGAACAGGTTAGGGACAACTCTTACTTGGGGTAACCCGCCGGGGACTACCCAGTACCACATCAGGATCACGCCGGCTAACGATGACGGGCCGGGCATCAACTTGATCCGAATCCCGGAAACAAGCTATGAGGTCCTGGAGCCGGTGTTCGGTGTAGGCAATTACGTGATATTACCTGGAATGACCTACACCTGGAAGATACGCGCCAGCAGCAAGACCACCTCCGCTCCTGAGGACGACCCATCCTGGGGTGTATGGTCACAGCCCAGGACCTTCAGGACTCCAGCGCCATCCACCTCCACCATTTCTCCAGTTTCACCGGCCGATGGTTCTACAACCACTGGACCGAGGGTAACGGTAAGATGGGACAACTCCGCCAAAAACATCTTTTACTATGAGGTACAGATGAGCGGCGATCCTACCTTCAACTCAGATCCCGCTACCGGGACATCTTTTGTCTTCAACTTGCTGTGGCACGCGGCTGAGTCGGACCCACCAAATAGCTACACCGCTCCGCCATTGCCAGCAGGAGGCTCATACTACTGGCGAGTCAAGCCCAGGGTGCAGGGCGATGGAACACCAGTGCCGTGGTCTCAGACCTGGAGCTTTAGGATTCAAGATTAAGCTGCGCAATCCGCATCACTCTAACTACCCTTATCCAGATGCTATTGCACCAAGGAAATCTACGTTATAAGCTCCAACGGCAGCGGCCGGCCACTGGGCGCTGTCGTTTCTTCTGACGGGTGTTAAAAAGTGTGGCCGTCTTTATAACACCTCACGCCGACCTATTGCTTCAGATCTGGGCAAGCTGGCGCGTGTTGCCTCGGCAGAAATAATCCAACTCTTAGAAACAGAAACCGCATACGCTCGTTATTGTAAAGTAGCGAACTGACCGGGGATGTGTCTTAAGAGTGTCCTACCCCCGCCCTCTAAGTCTTGCACTTACCTCAATTGTGTCCAAGGATGCCGCGATGAAAATCAGCAGTCACCGTAAATTTCGTTTGACAATTATATTAATGGTAGCAGTCTTTTGGTGACTGTATTGGCTAATGACCACACGCTGGCGATAAGCCACGCGGAGGATGAGCGAAACTATTTATCCGCTATACCTGGCGAGGCCCTCCCACACATAATACCACCGGCTAAGAAATCCAGCCAAATATTAGTCAAATTTAAAGAAAGCGCCCAGGACTTTTCAGTCTTGAGTCTAAGCCAAATGGCTGGCTCCGTCACCACAAGCACGAACTCGTATACTGGCGTACACACCATGTCCCTACAAAGCGGTGTAGATATAGATGGAGCCCTTAACGTCTTTCAAGCATCACCATTAGTGGAATGGGCAGAGCCCGCGCAGACCCTTGGATAAGCTCCCTACCATCCAGTCATATAACCCCCTCAGACCCTAAGTATGAAGAGCAAAAATGGTATCTGGAGGCTATAAGAACCCCCGAAGTATGGGACTTTCAGACAGGGTTAGCCCGTGTCATAGTGGCGGTGGTAGATTCCGGCGTGATGTGTTCTCATCCCGACCTCGAGAACAAGCTGTGGCGTAACTTTGGAGAGACGCCCAATAACGGTGTCGACGATGATAATAACGGCTATACAGACGACGTATTTGGTTATGACTTTGTAGGAGCTGAGACCGGCAGGCTGGACGAAGACGACTTGCCTGGTGATAGCGACCCTTGTGTATTTGCAGGCGACCCCTCTGTAGGCAATGGACTGGATGACAACAACGATGGTAAAACAGACTACGGGGTCAGTCATGGAACGCACCTCGCAGGAGTGATAGCAGCCGCCAGCAACAACGTTACTGGAGTAACCGGCGCCTGCTGGGAATGCCGCATTATGCCGGTGCGGGTGGTGGAAGCCGAAGGCGGAGCAAGAAGCAATGACGTGGCGGATGGAATAATTTACGCAGCCGCCAACGGCGCTAAAGTAATCAATATCAGCATTGGCAATGACGGAGAGCCGCTGGTTATCAAAGAGGCTATAGCAGTAGCTCAAGATAGATTCGGCGCCGTCGTAGTTGCCGCAGCGGGTAACGCTAACAGCACACCAATACAGTATCCAGCCAGAGACCCTAACGTTATAGCTGTGGGAGCATCGAATAAAGCCATCCCACCAGGAAGAGGACTCTTTAGCGGTGGCGGCGGCAGCAACTGGGGTCCTGAGGTTGACCTTGTGGCCCCTGGGATCGATCTTGTCACTACTCACGTATGCTCGCCCACACAAGTGGGAGCGCTGCCAGGCTGCTCGGGTACAGGCGACGGCACTTACGAGTTAGATGAAGGGACGTCTATTGCAACCCCGCTCGTATCCGGCATAGTTGGGCTAATGTTATCCCAAAACCCTGCGCTCACTCCATTGGAGATTGAGGGGCGACTTAAAGCCACCGCTAAGCCGCTTGGAGACGACCCTGTTGATACTCCGGACGCTGGACCAAACTGGGCCGGGGCAGGAATGGTAGATGCTTTTCGGGCTGTTGCCAGCGTCACGCCTCCCACCTTGCTAACACCGGCGGATAACACTCCTCTAAATAGGATTGGGACGAGCCTCACCTGGCAGAACCCTCCGGGAACCACGCAGTACCAGATCAGGATCACCCCCGCTAATGGAGATGGCCCCGACATTAACTTAATCCGCGTGCCTGAAACAAAGTATGAAGTGGTAGAGCCTGTTTTTGGGGTTGGCCCCTATGTGATGCTGCCAGGCATGACCTATACCTGGATGGTGCGCGCCAGCAGCAAGACCACCTTCGCGCCTCAGGACGATCCGTCATGGGGAGTTTGGTCAACGCCCGGAAAGTTCAAGACGCCCGCGCCATCTAGCTCTACTATCGCGCTCATGGCTCCAGCGGATAGGTCGACGGTCAACGGACCAGCAGTGACATTAAGATGGGACAACTTTGCCAAGAACATCTTCTATTATGAAGTACAAGTCAGTGGCGATCCTAGCTTCAATACTGATCAAGCCAGCGCGACCTCCTTTGTACGGCATACCCTATGGCATGGTGGAGCTTCCAAGCCACTTAACAGCTATACCACACCGACTATACCATCAGGCGGCCCCTACTTCTGGCGAGTGCGTCCCAGGGTACAAGGAGATGGTACACCGGTAGCATGGTCTCAGACCTGGAGCTTTAACGTAAATTAAGTAACCGAGCCGATAAGCTCGGCTAGCTCTTTAGGAGTCAGCTCTCGGTACTTTCCGGATGGCAAGTCGCCAATAGTCAATTGTCCAATCCTTACTCTTACTAGCCTGCGTACCCAGAGGTGGGCAGCCTTGAACAGCTCCCTCACCTCTCTCTTGTAGCCCTCCTTTAGGACTATACGGAGCCACGTTGGTCTACGCCCGATATCTCCTATTACTTTCGGGATATCGCCGGCGGTTTCCACCAAGACCGGCTTGCGAAGGCGACCACCCATTTCCGCGCCAGCCTTGATCGTATCTAAAGCCTCGCCCCGCAACTGGCCGTGCACCTGCACAAGGTACTCTTTTTCTACCTCATAGCTAGGGTGCATCAACCGCAGCGCAAGGTCGCCGTCGTTGGTAAGGAGGATCATTCCCTCACTATCTTTATCAAGGCGGCCTACGGGATATACTCTTGCGCCGACATCCCCAACGATGTCCATGATAGTTGGTCTTCCTCTTTCGTCGCGGGCAGTAGAAAGGTAGCCTGGAGGCTTATGGAGAAGGATATACTTCTTATGCTCAGGGATAGATATAGATACAGACGCGCCATCCAGAGTTACATAGTCGATGTCAGGATCAACGGTGGAGCCAAGCTGCGTGACAACTGTACCGTTTACAGCAACCCGTCCCGATAGAATAAGCTTCTCAGAGGCCCTTCTAGAGGCAACCCCGGCATCCGCCATCAGTTTCTGAAGCCTAACCCTGGCCACGGTTAACCTCCAGGTCGGATGTTCCTTTTAGAGGCAGGACCCATACCCGTAGATGCCTCTACGTTATCACGCCGCATTGCTTCTCTAGAAGATAGAAACAGAGGAGATGCTTGCTCAGCAGTTACGTAAAGAGCTGTATAAGGGTTCTGCCATCTCGGCAGCATCATCGATGAGACTGTGTTATTGGATTCCTGACCCAACGATTGTATGTTACCTACGTATTTAGAGAAAGGAGATTCTATATTTATCCAGCCAAAGGAGGAAAAAGCGTAGTCTATAAGTGAAGCAGCCGCTCTATCCCTCCCGTAAGTCCCCATAGCCACGGCTATTATACGCCGTCCATCTCTGACAGCAGATGCTGTTATAGAATCACCGGCGTTGTCGGTAAATCCGGTTTTTATGCCATCCACCTGTGCCGACAGATCGAAGTTTTCCAGCAAGTGGTTGTTGTTCACCAGCAAGAAGTCCCTGCTGGCATTGACCTCTCTGAACCTGGTGCCTACTATCTCGGAGAACTTGGGGTTACTTAAAGCATACCGGCTCATCCTAGCTATATCCAGTGCGCTGCTGTAGTGGCCTTCATCGTCCAGTCCATGTGGATTAACAAAGTGGGTGTTGGCAAGGCTCAGCTCGTCTGCCTTTTCATTCATCATAGCAACAAATGTAGGCGCAGAGCCACCAACGTGACCAGCTATGGCAGTAGCAGCATCGTTTCCGGATGGAAGCATCATTCCCCATAATAGGTCTTCAAGAGTAACGACGTCCCCAGGCGTTAGACCCATTGTAGAGCCTTCTGTCATGAAGTCAGGTGAGATAGTGACCTTATCCTTTGGATTGCCATGCTCCAGGGCCACAATGGCTGTCATAATCTTGGTTATACTGGCGGGAGCCAAGCGCTTCGTACCGTTTTTCTGATAGACCACTCGCCCAGTAGAAGCGTCCATAATCATAGAGGCCCTGGCTTCCACACTAGGAGGCACATCGTTTTTTATGGATGGTAGCTGTGAGCCATATATAGGCACCCGCTGAGAGTCAGACTCCACCAGTTTTGGAGGGCCGAATCCCACCAATAGAGGAAGAGACAAAATAAAAACGACAGCCAATACCTGCCGGAACAAATGCAAAATGGCACCCCTCATTTTATAATTAAGGCTGCTTTCAACCGCGAGGTACTTTTGGTAACTATCTTGTAGAAACGTAGGAGTGGGGAATTTGTAACAGAATTGAAAGGGTTTTTAGAGAGTTAGCAATATTTTTAATTAAACAGAGTAATCTATTTCTTGATGGGAGATTTATCTCAACTTTGTCGAATAGTCGATGAAATATACTATGTCAAATTATATGTGACTCAGGTCATTGATATAAGCTGAGATAATGCTATTATGACTGTGCTAACTTAATATTAGCCAATAGGCGTTTCAGGGCAAACTTGTCGAAAGACGAGGACGCAAAGTCACAGGTCTAACCCCGCAGTCCGCCTCAGGCGGACGGGTATGATGGCTGGATTGCCACCTAGGGGTCATGTTGGAATAACAGGCGCTGGCGGCATCCGCTATGCGCTTTTTGTTTTGATAGGAATTGAGAAGACCTCTTAACTCAAGTCCGCAGTTTCCGTACGGAGCTTATAAAGCAGATAGGAACGTACGACCACTCAAGACTGAGATAGCAGGATACTTAATCCGGATATATTCAAAATTCAGCACCTGGGTCAACAGCGATATTTTGACCTAAAACACCTCCTGGCTACACAAGGTATTCCACCTTTGCCTAAGAGATGACCTTCAATCTATTAGAAGATAGGAGGTAAGGAAAGTATATGTTTAGGTTTGAACACTTACATGGGCTACCATACGCTGTTTTTGGTGATACCGTTGAGGTCGTTGTCTCAAATAGTCTAATTAGCCTTACACATTATGGAGCGGATGAGTCTAAGCGCATGTCCAAGGTCCATAAGGGGCAATACCATCCCTGGCGTCTTCTTTTGGACGCAAAGGACATCAAAAGTGTGCACGTAAAAACTCTTCCAAAACCAGGTGGACTGCTTGGCGGTCTCTTTGGCTCTCGCTCTAAAGACAAATCCGCTCCAACGAGCGCATACCTAACAATAGAAGCGCAGATAGGAGAATCACGCATAACCGCCGTTTTGAAAGGAGATTCTCAGGCTTCTCAACACTTAAAGGAACGCATGCTCAGTGCTCAGCTTCAATTCGGCTCTGGCGCTCTGAACACATCCAACTCGTGGTGAGACCACGGGTTGTTTCCAACGACTCCTTTCACATCGAGGGCCCTGGAGTTCAAACAGATAAACACGAGAGAACTAAAAAAGAGCAGTTTAGAACTTAGACTGCTCTTCCTTTTTCCATTCCTGAAACTCTTGTAAGTCTGAGGGTGTAAGTCGTCTGATAGTGTTTATTAGACGGTTCATGGTCTTGCGTCCCTCAGGGCTGCTTATATCGGTCCCGTTTGCGATCAGCTCAAAGACCTCTAACTGGACCTCTTTGGCATGCTCCAGATTACCCATAACTACAAAGCGTCCTTAGATTAACGTTTGAGTTCTTCTCCAGTAAGTCTTCCGTAGGCCTCTCTATACTTCTCCGCGGTACGCTCCACTACTTCCTCAGGAAGCGCAGGCGCGGGAGGCTCGCGGTCCCAGCCGGAGGCTGTTAGCCAGTCTCTAACGTACTGTTTATCGAAACTTGGCTGAGCCCCACCGGGTTTATAAGTATCAACAGCCCAGAACCTGCTGCTATCGGGGGTAAGCACTTCGTCGATCAAAATGATAGAGCCATCAAAAACACCGAACTCGAATTTGGTGTCGGCTATGATAATGCCTCGCTCCAAAGCATAACCAGCGGCGTAGTTATATAGAGCAAGGCTCTTCTCCTCAAGCTCCTTAGTCAGCTCATGGCCGACGAGACTCTCCATCTCTTTCACGGATATATTTATATCGTGGCCGCTCTCCTCCTTGGTAGCAGGAGTAAAGGCTGGCTCCGGTAGCTTGTCGCTTTCCCTAAGTCCCGCCGGCAATTGGAGTCCAGCTAGAGTGCCATTTCTTTTGTACTCTTCCCAGCCTGATCCGGAGAGATAGCCTCTAACGACGCACTCCACCATAATTGGCTCGGCCTTTTTCACCAGCATGGAGCGTCCCACCAGCGGACCCAAAGCCTCTCGACCAACAGCTTTGAACTGAGCAAGCTCCTCTAACTGTTTCACGTCCTCCACCACCGAAATACAGTGGTTATAGACGATATTTGGCGTCTTCCTGAACCAAAAGTAAGAAAGCTGGTTCAGCACCGCTCCCTTGTCCGGGATACCAGTAGGCAACACAACGTCATAGGCCGAGATACGGTCAGTGGCTATCATGAGAAGCTGGTCGCCAAGGTCATAAGTGTCCCTTACTTTGCCTCTTCTAAATAGACCGGGCAAGTTTGTCTCTAATATGATGGACAAAAACGACTCCTTCTAAAAGCTGTTTTACTTTTAGGATATCTTGTAACCAGCCTTATACTATCTCATAGTTTTTTATGAGTAAAGAAGTTAGAACAAGATTGATTGAAGAAACTATAACATTAATGCTGACTCAGCAGTATAATGTATTCATGAACGCTAGCTTTATACAAGAACAAATCGACTCTATTACGCAGCAGTTAATCGAAAAGTATAAGCCGGAAACGATCATCCTTTTCGGCTCTGCTGCGACTGGCAGGATGACCCGCGACTCAGACCTGGACTTCCTGATCATAAAAGATGACAAAAAGGACCATTATGATCGTCTGGTAGAGGTTTCTAAATTAGTAAAGAGAAATATTGCTACTGATTTCTTAGTTTATACACCTCAAGAGTTTTCTGAAAGATTGAGGTTAGGCGACCCATTCATAAAATCAATACTTGCCGAGGGCAAAGTGCTTTATGGCTGATCGACAGATAGTAGAAGAGTGGATAAACAAAGCTGATGAAGATCTTGCATTTGCCAAAGCAAATTTAGAACAAGGGCTAGAGTTTTATTCCCAGATTTGTTTTCACTTCCATCAGGCTGTAGAGAAATATCTTAAATCCTATATAATAGCTAAAGGGCTAGACTTCAGAAAAATTCATAATCTAATAGATCTATTACAGATATGCGGACAAACTGAGGAAGACTTTAATAGATTCTATGATGAGGCTGAACTTTTAAATCCATTCTATATTGGTACCCGGTATCCAGATTTCGTTATTACCTTTAGTAAATCTCGGGCAGAACAAGCTCTTCAAGCAGCAGAAGAAATAGCTTTATTTGTAAAATCAAAACTCCAATAGCCTCGCTGTACTTCACAGATTAATGTGAATCTTATCCACCTCGGGTCGTATATTCCGCCACAGCCCTCGTGCTAATCCCACCTCTATCATTGAAATCAGCCTCTATAGACATTGACACCGGCTCTAGCAAGGCCACGAGATCATTGAGAATTCGGTTTACGGCGTGCTCCTGAAGTATGCCTACGTTTCTGAAGGAGGTCAGATAATATTTCAACGATTTTAGCTCCACCAGATCGTGGGATGGCGTATATCTTATGGTCAGCACAGCAAAGTCCGGCAGCCCAGTCCAGGGACATACCGATGTGAATTCGCTGGTTTTATACTCCACTATCGTAGAAGATCCTGGGTATTCAAAGAGCAGCTTTTCCAGCACCTCTACATCTATAGCTTCTTCTGCCGCAGTATCAAAGCGTTTGTTATCGTAGTTAGTTTCTAGCACTTTTGGTTCTCCCATGAGATTTTGAAGGTTGGATTGAAACTACAAGCCCAAACGATTGAATACCTCATCCACGTGCCTGGTGTAATATCCATAGTCAAACAGCGACTCCATCTCCTCCTGAGAGAGGCGTTCGGTAACCTCTGTCTTGGCGCGCAATAGCTCTCGGAAGTCGCTTCGCCCTCTCCATGCCTGCATGGCCGTGTCCTGGACTATTTTATAAGCTTCCTGCCTAGACATTCCCTGCTCGATAAGAGCTATAAGCACTCGCTGGGAGAAGACAAGGCCCTTGGTGATCTCTACGTTCTCTCGCATTCGCTCGGGGTATATCTGTAGCCCTCTCATTACCTTGTTGAAGATGTCCAGCATATAGTCCAGTAATGTACAGGCGTCGGGCAATATTATCCTTTCAGTAGAGGAGTGGCTTATGTCGCGCTCACCCCATAGAGCTATATTCTCAAGGGCCGTCATAGTATATCCCCTCATGAGCCTGGCCTGGCCGCATATCCGTTCGCAAAGCTCGGGATTGCGCTTGTGAGGCATGGCCGACGAGCCTGTCTGACCTTCGGAAAACGGCTCTTCCACTTCTAAGGTCTCGGTGCGCTGTAGTAATCTTAGCTCTGTGGCAAACTTCTCCAAAGAGCCGCCGCAGATAGCCAAAGTAGATACAAACTGAGCGTGGCGGTCCCTCTGCACTACCTGATTAGACACCGGCTCAGCCTGAAGGCCAAGACTGCGGCAAGTCAGAAACTCTACCTCCGGCGATACTGTGGCGTATGTACCTACTGCTCCCGATATCTTGCCCACAGCTATATTCTTCCTGGCCTCCTGTATCCTGACCAGATTTCTTCGCATCTCCTGTCCCCAAAGAGCTAGCTTCAAGCCAAATGTCGTAGGCTCTGCGTGGACGCCATGAGTGCGGCCTATACTCAAAGTATATTTATGTTCCCTGGCCCGCTCCTCAAGAGTAAGGATGACATCGGATATATCTTTCTCGATTATCTTCGATGCCTCTACCAACTGAAGGCCGAGGGCTGTGTCCATAACATCCGATGAGGTAAGGCCCAGGTGAACGAAGCGTCCCTCCTCGCCAAGACTGTCAGTGACGGAGCGGAGGAAGGCAGTCATATCATGGTGGGTCTCCTCCAAGACCTGAGCTATCCTATCAAGATCGAAGCTGGCGTTTTTGATTTTTGCAACGTCCTCAGTGGGTATAACTCCCTCCTGCGCCCATGCCTCACATACTGCGATCTCTACCTTGAGCCAGTTGCGAAATTTGTTCTCTTCAGACCATATTTTGGCCATCTGCGGCCTGGTATAACGCTCGATCATAGACTAGCCCCTTTTATAAGACGACTGTGCTGCCGGTTGCCAATCGTGCCCATTATTTGATGAATAACTATCTATTAGCAAGCTCCCTTCGGTACTCCTCATAAGCCTGCTCGATCTCAGGATGTCTAGCGCCTAGTATTGAGGCTGCAAGATAAGCGGCGTTGCGGGCGCCCCAGGAGCCAATGCCAACACATGCCACCGGTATACCAGGTGGCATTTGTGCTATGGAATACAGGGCATCGATGCCCTTCATTTCGCTAGAGGCCAGTGGCACACCAATAATTGGTATAGTGGTCCAGCTTGCCATTACTCCCGGTAAATGCGCTGCGCCGCCAGCGGCTGCTATGATGACCTCTATCCCCCGCTCTCTAACAGAAAGTCCGTATTCTCTCGCCTTCTCTGGGGTACGATGGGCTGAGATAACCCTAAGCTCATATGGGACCTTCATGTTCTCTAGAATCTCCAGAGTTTCTTTGATGACCGGCTCATCCGAAGCGCTGCCTATTATTACACCTACCAGTGGCGACGGCACATCAATACTCCTCTCCAGCTATATCCGAGCGATAGAAACAGCCAGCAAATTTTACTTTATCTATATTGTCGTATACTTTTTCCCTGGCCTCGGTGATGCTAGGTCCTCTCGATACTATAGTGAGTACCCTTCCTCCCGATGTCTCTATCCCACCGCTTAGCATCTCATCAAGGGACTGTTTTCTCCCGGTGTTACCAAAGAGAGCATTCAAGCGAGAGAATTGGCTGCTTTGCACTTTGGTGCCAGCATGAAAAGCCAGGACTCCCTCGTCCAAAGTGTCCAGCCCAGTAATAGGCATCCCGGTGGTGTAATTACCTGGATATCCCCCCGATGCTATTACTACACCTACACAAACCTCTTCTGACCAGTCCATCTTCACATCTTTCAGTCTTCCTGTTGCACAGGCATACATTATGTCAAATAAGTCCGATTCAAGGCGAGGCAGGACCACTTGTGCCTCTGGATCGCCAAACCTGGCATTAAACTCCAGCACTTTTGGTCCATCAGAGGTCATTATTAGTCCAGCGTACAGGACACCCTTAAAGGGAGAACCTTCTCTAGCCAGAGCACGTACCGTCGGCTCCAGGATAGTTTTGGTCACCTGCTCCACCTCTTTTAGGCCAAAGGCCCCTGGGGGACTGTAAGCGCCCATGCCGCCAGTGTTAGGACCCAGGTCACCATCATAAACACGTTTATAGTCTCTGGCCGGTACCATAGGGACTACTATTTCTCCGTCAGTAAAGGCCAAGAGGCTGACCTCTGTGCCCTCCAGGAACTCCTCGATGACAACTGTGTCTCCAGCCGGACCAAAGGCGCGTTCCTCCATGGCAATCTCTACTGCTCTAAGAGCATCTTCCTGAGTAACGGCCACGGTAACACCTTTTCCCAAAGAGAGACCATCTGCTTTCACTACAACTGGTGCAGACTTACTCTGTATGTAAGTCTTGGCCGCGGACGCCGAGTCAAAGGCTTCTCCCATGGCACAGGGGATGCCGTTTCTTATCATTAAGTCCTTGGCGAAAGATTTGCTGGACTCTATACGTGCCGCGGCCTGGGTCGGACCAAAAACTGTCAAGCCTCTATTCGACATAAAGTCCACGATTCCATCAGCAAGAGGATTGTCCGGACCTATTACGACTAGGTCAACGCGGTTGTCCCTGGCAGCCTGCGAAAGACCAACAAAATCATCTACCGGTATGTCCAGGTTACGGGCGATCATTCCCGTGCCCGCGTTGCCCGGGGCCACCCAAACATTTCTTACCTGAGGGCTTTGTAGCAGCTTCCAGACAATGGCATGCTCCCGCGCCCCTGAGCCTATGACAAGTACGTTCATGACTTTGAGTAATGCTCTGCGATTAATTCAGACAATGCATCTCTAAGAGCCTCTGTCTGTTGCCAGGAAAGATGTAAGGTAGCACCATGAGCCTTTCTCCAAGCATCTAGTGTGATGCCCGGCGGAGAGTCGAACTGCTCCTGTTCCTCTACGGTGGTAATACCAATCAGTAGGCTCGCGTCTACCGACTCGGTATCCCTAAGGTCTAATTGAAACTTGGCATTCTCAAAATTAACCAAACTTATTCTACCTTTCGCTAAGAGCTAAGATATAATAATTACTTCACCCTGCGCCAAGCGATCTTCAAGGTGCAAGCGCACGGCACTTTGATGTTTTCTAGAGCTTCTTCCCAAGTGTCACCTTGTGTATAGCAGCCTTGTAGCTCGGGACAATAGGCAAAAAAAACATCTTCGTCCTTCTCTATAACTACAGTGAAGCGATAATTTTTCATTGACCTGCCTACAGTCGTTACAAACTTGATTCTGATAGAGACAGCTATAACAAATTCAGCCCCTTTATCCTCTTAGCAGCGTTAAGCACAGTAAGGCCTACTATCTTGTCGCCTTTAGTGCGAATCACCACTCCTTCATCTGTCACATCAGCGTCGTCCGCTGGCTCTGGATGCCCAAAACTGATGTAGAGCACATCAGCCTCTTCATCATACTCCATCTGCACATCTTCCAGGGTTAAGTTCTTTGCCACAGAAATCCTTAAGTATTATTATGCTTGGTCCCAAGTCTCTGGGTCGAGTTGTGCGCGCCCGATAATACGAATTACGAGGCCTAGTGACAGTTCAGTGTGATGTTCATTTGGTATATGGACTCTCAAACTGCCTTTTTCCATGTATGGATGTCGTCCGCCGCTAATAGGTCCTGAAAATCCTAAAGTCCTAAGTCTACGAATCAACTCCCTGCGAGAAATGGGGTGCGGCATTAGCCAACACGTTCCCCTACCTTATTTAAGTCAATCCCGCCCAAGACTGGAACTTCATCTCCTGCCCTTAGCATGAGGAGCAGCCATTCTTCTATTACTTCTTGTAATGTGCGCCGGCACTCTTCTAAGTTTTTTCCATCGGCCCAGACTCCGGGCAGCGCTTCTACCTCGCCGTAATAAGCGCCGTCTTCAAGTGCCTCATATTTTGCCATTTCCATCGCGGCAGCTATGTAATCGGTCAACATTGGCTAAGCTCCTTACTCCCACTCCACTGTGGCGGGCGGTTTGCTGGAGATATCGTACACCACACGGTTGACACCTGGGACCTCGTTTACGATGCGGTTGCTGATCCTGGCAAGCAGGTCGTAGGGAAGGCGTGACCAGTCGGCGGTCATGAAGTCCTCCGAGGTAATGGCTCGTATAGCTATAGCGTGGCCGTAGGTGCGGTAATCTCCCATCACACCTACCGTGCGGTCGGCGGTGAGAACGCAGAAGCATTGAGCTATCTGATTGTAGAGTCCTGCGGCGCGTATCTCTTCGAGCAATATCCAATCGGCCTCTCTCAGGGTGTGCAGCTTCTCAGGGGTAATTTCGCCTATTATGCGTATCGACAGTCCGGGACCTGGAAATGGCTGGCGCCATATCATCTCTTCCGGCAGGCCAAGGGCAAGGCCAACCCTGCGCACCTCATCCTTAAAGAGATGGCGCACCGGCTCGATTAGAGATAAGACCATATCAGAGGGCAGACCGCCCACATTGTGGTGGGTCTTGATGACAGCCGCTGCTTTGCTGCCGGAGCCGGCGCTCTCGATTACATCCGGATACAGGGTGCCCTGGGCCAGGAAGTCCACTTTACCCAGCTTTCCTGCCTCCTCTTCAAAGACCCGTATAAACTCGTTGCCCACAGCCTTACGCTTCACTTCTGGGTCTGTCACGCCATTAAGCCTGGCCAGGAATCTTTCAGAGGCATCCACGTATATCAGGTGCCAGCCTAAGTTACGGTTGAAGGTCTCTATAATACCCTCGGCCTCGTTCTTCCGCAGCAGACCGTTGTTGACAAAGATGCAGGTAAGCTGGTCGCCAATCGCCTTGTGTATGAGGCTGGCTACCACTGCCGAGTCCACCCCGCCAGAGAGCGCGCAAATTACTCTTCCTTCTCCAACCTGCTTTCGTATACGCTCGGTGTGCTCTGCGATAAAATTGCTTGGAGTCCATGACCCGGAGCAGCCACAAACCTTGAACAGAAAGTTTTTGAGGATATCCATTCCCTGCGGCGTATGCACCACTTCAGGATGGAACTGTAGCCCAAATATGCCGTTTCCATCACCCATAGCTGCAATAGGAGAGTTCTCAGTGTATCCAAGGGCCTGAAAACCCGGCGGCAACTGCTCTATGCGATCGCCATGGCTCATCCACACCGGCAACTGCGGTGGAAGGCGGTCGAATAGAGGTGTATCGATTGTAGTCTTTTGAAGGACGGAATGGCCATACTCTCTAGCCCTACCCGGCGCCACTGCACCGCCCAACTGGTGCGCAAGGAGCTGCATTCCATAGCATATACCTAATATCGGACTTCGGGTGGAGAAAATATAGGGGTTTGCCATAGGAGCGTTTGCTTCGTATACGCTGGCGGGACCGCCTGATAGGATGAAGCCTTTAGGGTTTAGAGACTGGAGGCGCTCAGTGGGCGCATCCCAGGGAAGGAGTTCGCAGTAAACGTTGCATTCTCTAATGCGTCTGGCTATAAGCATGCTGTACTGAGAGCCAAAGTCCAGCACGACGACACATTCTCGCTCAAGGCCTATCGGTGACTCATCAGCCGAAATAGGATGCAACCCTTGCTTTTCTTCGGCTATCTCTAAGTAGCTAGATACTTCCAAGTCGCCGCTAGAGGTAACACGATGGCTTTCTCCAGGTGAGGAGGTAGACATATTTGAGCGCCTCTACAGTACATTGGTGATGGGTTCTGGCGACATTGTACCATAAGAGGAGACCGAAGCGCAGTGGAATACCTTGCTCAAGAAAGTTTTAGAACATAAAACCCAGTCATGCCCAAATAGGTAAAAATGTTGAAATCGCAGCGAATTGCCTCATTGCAAGCCAACCAGGCACACAAAGTCGCTTTCTCTCAGAATTCTGATAGGCTGGCCTTTAGCGATTAACTCCTCAGCCTTGCGGTGCTTGGAACTCTTCTGTCCTGCCAATTGCCGCAGGTTAATATCGCCAACAACCAGGATAGTGGTGTAATTGTTAACTGACTCGGCTACCGTACATCCTACCTGGGCAGAAAGCTCAGCGGCCACTTTTCTTGGCGTCGATAGCGCCCCGGTGAACACAATAACCTCGCCCCACAGTGGCCCATCCGGGTTGCCCTCACGGGCGATGCGGCGGAAAGAGCCCTGACCAATAGGCTGCTCTGTGCGCAGAAGCCAGTCCTGAACGCTGAGTCCTGTCTGTGCGATGGCATGGAGCAGGACCTGGCCCGCGACGCGAGCATCCTCTACCGCCACGTGGTGGTCAAAGCTGATATTAAGCATCCTAGCCATATTGGCGATACCATAACCTTTGCGCGAGTACTCGGTCCAGGTCCTTCTGACTACCTTGGCTGTATCCAGCCAGGAGCAATCCAGCTCTGGTAAGCTATACTTTTCCGCGGCCCGGTTTAGAGCCAGGCGGTCAAAGAGCGTATGGCACGCGACCACGTTGCCTTCCAGCATCCGCTGTAACTCCGGGAAGAGCTGCGCTAAGGTTGGAGCGCCACGGACGTCGGCATCTGTAATGCCATGGATCGATGTATTCCAATAGTCAAAGTAGTCCTCGGGATCGACCATGCTCTGCCACTCACTTATAAGAGAGCCATTATCAAAGCACACAACCCCAATCTGGCAGATACTGGCTATATCGGGATTAGCGGTCTCAACGTCTATCGCAACAAAGTCCATATCATATCTCTTGGGAGCTTCCTTACAATCAAATGACTAAGCCAAATCTCTAAGACATTTTACTATAAGAATTCTCATAGCGCAGGGATTTGTATGTCGATTGCCTCAAAAGAGAGGTTAACTTATAGTCATTGCGAGCGGAGCGTGGCAATCTCTGAAGACCTCGATCATAGGAGATTGCTTCGTCCTCCGTCCTCGCAATGACAGTCTAAGTCATCAGCCTATTCTCTAAGCAATAATTGTACGATTCAGCAGCTAATCTGTTGTATAATAACCTCGAATCTTGGCCTATGAAAGAGAAATCTATCAGTTTTCGAGGGGGTACTTAGATGGCAGCACAAATGCCCGGAGGGTTCGCAGGAAAAATCCTTCGTATCGATTTAACTAATGAGAGAGTTACTACAGAAGATATATCACCAGAGGTAGCCAGGAAATACCTTGGTGGCGCCGGCCTCGGCGCAAAGATATTGTGGGAAGAGGTGCCTCCTCAGATAAGCTGGGACCATCCCGAGAACCGCCTTGTCATGGCCTCCGGCCCTCTGGCCGGATCGCCGGTCTGGGGTACAGGCTCGCTATGTGTTGTCACCAAAGGTGCGATGACCAACGGCGCAACATCAACTCAAGCTCAGGGCTTCTTTGGCACTAACTTAAAATACTCCGGCTACGATGCCATAATACTCCAGGGCAAGGCTAGCCGCTGGGTCTACGTGTACATAAAAGACGATACCATAGAGCTACGGGACGCGTCCCATCTTCTGGGCAAAGACACCTGGGAGACCCAGGACGCACTCTATGAAGAGCTAGGACTTTCCGGGCACCAGTTGAGCGTGTACGGTATTGGCCCTGGAGGAGAGCATCTGGTCAGGTTCGCCATGATTGAGGGAGACTACGGCCACGTTGCCAGCAAGAACGGCTGCGGCGCGGTCATGGGCAGCAAAAACGTCAAGTGCGTTGCTATCGTCAGAGGCGCCAGGGGAGTAAGTATGAATGACCCTGCCGGTATGTACGCGGCAGCCGACGAGATCTCCTATGACGTCAGAACAGACCCCTCTTCAAGTAGCCTGTACCTGTACGGCACCCTCCCCGGACCCACCAACAACTACGCCACCGGCGCCCTCTGCATAAAGAACTATCAGACCAACGTATTCCCTGAGCCGGACAAGCTCCCTATGTGGCAAGCGCCTGCTATGCGCGAAGCCTATGCTCACAGAAGGCATCAATGCAACGGCTGTGGTATGGTCCACTGTCACATGAACATCATGCCGGAGGGACCCCACAAGGGTGAGATCATAGATGAGCCGGAATCTGAGGGTCTGGCTGGCTGCGGGCCTCAGCTTGGTATCACCAGCCCTATCGACTCAGCGTGGCTGAACACACAGGTGGACAAGGCCGGCGTCGACGTCAACGAGTGGGGCTGGGTAGCCGGCTGGACGATAGAGTGTTTGGAAAAGGGATATCTCACAGTGGAGCAGGTTGGCATAGACGTGAAATGGAATGACGTAGAGTCCGCCAACAAGCTGCTACAAATGATCGCCCGCCGCCAGGGCTTTGGTAACGTTCTGGCAGAGGGGGTGAAGCGGGCCGCAGAAACTATTGGAGGCCCGGCGTACGACTGCGCGGTCTTCACCATGAAGGGCAATACCCCCAGGAGTCACGATCACAGAGGACGCTGGTCTGAGCTTTTTGACACTGCGGTAGGCAGCGGCGGCACTATAGAGTCCTGCGGCACAGTCAAGCCCACGGAGATAGGTCTTCCCGCCCGCGTCGACCCCTTTGACGCCGATGAGGTAGCCAGGTCAGCAGGTGTCAGCCTGGGCCGACGCCAGTTTGAAGACTCCACCGGCGCGTGCATTTTTACCATCAGGACCAGTCTTGAGCTTATATGCCGGGCCCTTAATGCGGTGACGGGGTTCGATTATGACAAGGAAGAGGCGATGGCTTTTGGCAAAAGGATCGCGGCCATCTTCAGGGCCTATAACCTGCGCTGTGGCATCGGCCCGGAGCTGGAGAGGCCATCTCCAAGATACGGCTCGACCCCGATCAACGGCCCGGCCGAGGGACAGAGTATCTTGCCTCACTGGGACAAAATGAAAAACATATACTACGGCATCAATGGCTATGACCTTGAGACCGGAAGGCCGCTGCCCAGTACACTTCGAGAGCTTGGGCTTGAAGAGCTTGTGTCGCAGGTATGGGGTACAACGGCTACCGGAAGCGCAACATAATTAAAACCGGAACATACTCGGACTAGGCAATCCAATGAGCTATTACATGTTTTATATCCGCCACAGTCCAAGGATTCACTACGGGCACTGTCCATCTTGTAATAATGGTGAAGGTGTCCGTGGAAATACGGGCGGCAAGGCCGGGCACTGGATTGGTCCCTTTGAGACGTTTATGGAAGCTGAGAACTTTGCGAGACAAAACATTCCGGGTCACGCCCATCCGTGCGAACGCTGCAATCCTCAATAACGGAGCGATTTATGCCAGAGCTTTTCACCGTTGTTACGCCGGACGAGGCCCTTAAGAGGCTATTGTCCTACCTGAACTACACTACCGAGAGCGAATACGTTAAGACCAACATGGCGCTGGGAAGAGTCACCAGCGAAGAGGTGACGGCCCCTTCCGATCTGCCATCTTTCCCGCGCTCTACTATGGACGGTTATGCTGTAATCGCGCACGACACCTACGGCGCCAGCGAGGGGCTGCCCGCTTATCTGACTGTCGTAGGTGAGATACCTATGGGCCGCTCCACTGATATTAAGCTTAAGCGCGGCCAGGTGGCAAAAGTACATACCGGTGGAATGGTGATAGCCGGCGCTGATGCAGTAGTTATGGTGGAGAACACCCAGACTGTGGACGCGAACACCATCGAGGTGGTACGTCCCGTGGCTCCTGGCGAGAACGTCATCCAGATAGGCGATGATGTCAAGACCGGCGAAGCCTTCTTGCCCGCAGGCCACTGGCTGAGGCCCCAGGACATAGGCGGACTCATGGGTCTGGGCATAACCCAAATATATGTATCACGCAGGCCACGGGTGGTTATCATATCCACCGGAGATGAAGTAGCCTCTCCGGAGAGCAAGCTCACTCCTGGAAAAATCAGAGACATCAATACTTACACCATCACATCCCTTGCCCTACAAGCGGGCTCAGTACCGCTGTCCCTCGGTATTATTCCTGATGATTATGAGGCCCTGAAAAGAGCGGCAGAGAGCGGCCTGGAGCTAGGAGACATCGTCGTTATCTCCGCCGGCAGCTCCGTGAGCACGCGTGACATGACCGCCGATGTCATATCATCCCTGGGTGAGCCGGGTGTCCTTGTCCACGGCGTATCTATCAAGCCAGGCAAGCCCACCATTCTCGCAGTAGTAGATGGCAAGCCGGTGATAGGACTGCCGGGCAACCCGGTATCAGCCATGGTCTTATTCGACCACATCGTAGTCCCGGCTATATACCAGCTAATGGGCTGCCGCAAGCCGCCGCTCCGCCCCTCCATAAAAGCGCGCTTAACCCACAACGTAGCTTCAATCCCAGGACGAGAGGACTACGTGCAGGTAAAGCTGGAAGAAAGAGAGGGAGAGACCTGGGCGATACCGGTCTTTGGAGAGTCCAACCTGATCTCCACCCTGGTGAAAGCAGATGGCATGGCGATGATACCATTGGACAAGAGCGGATTAAACGAAGGGGACTACGTTACTGTTAGGTTGTTCTAACTACTGGACAATCGAGCAAACAGGCTTACATAGTCATATAAAGGAACCAAAATAGCAGTTTTCCTGTCATTCTGAGCGACAGCGAAGAATCTCTACCGTTGCCGACAGATTCCCTTCGAGAGCCTCAGGACAGGCTTCAGTCGCTCGCCGCTCCCTCAGAATGACATCGTAGGGACAAGTTTATCCAACTAGAGGTCTTTTACATGCAAAGACGCAAAATGTACTTAGAAGACATTCCCCTGGACGAGGCCCTCGGCCGGTTTTTTGGCGCGCTCGAGAAAGTAGGCACTCTAAAGCCTTTAGATTCAGAGCGCGTCCCTCTCCAGGAAGCCATAGGCCGCGTAACCGCCAGCCCGGTATGGGCGGTGGCTTCATCTCCCCACTATCACTCAGCGGCCATGGATGGCGTCGTAGTGCATGCTGAGGAGACCTATGGAGCATCCAAGACCTCTCCCCTACGTTTGAAGCTAGGCGAGCAGGCCCGCTGGGTGGACACCGGCGACCCGATACCACTCGGGTTCAACGCCGTTATCATGGCAGAGGACGTACAGCCACTAGGGGATAACGAGATCGAGATAATGGCCGCGTCCGCAGCCTGGCAGCACGTCAGGCCCCTGGGGGAAGACATAGTGGCCACGGAGCTGGTGTTGCCGGAGAACCACATAGTACGGCCGGTAGACCTGGGAGCAATGGCCGCCGCAGGACTAACAGAGGTAGAGGTAAGAAGAAAGCCCAGGGTAGCCATCATACCTACAGGAACTGAGCTTATATCTCCTGGAGAGCGGCTGGAGCCAGGCAAGATCATAGAGTTCAACTCCCTTATGATGGCCGGCCTTGTGGAAGAGTGGGGAGGGATAGCCATACGCCACCGTGTGGTGCCGGATGACTTTTCATTGATCAAAGAAGCTGTGCGCTCTTCGCTCAAAGAGTGCGACATCGTCATAACCAACGCTGGCTCCTCGGCAGGCTCCGAGGACTATACCGCTGGAGTAATATCAGAGCTAGGGCAGCTTCTGGCGCACGGCGCAGCCATCAGGCCGGGCCATCCTATCGTATTGGGCATGGCCATGGACAAGCCCTTCATCGGGATACCGGGCTATCCCGTCTCCTGCGTGCTTACTATGGAATTGTTCGCCAAGCCGCTCATCGCCCGGTTCTTGGGCATAGCGCCTGCATCCAGGCCAAAGGTGCGGGCCATTATGACCAGGAAGGTGCTTTCGCCGATGGGCGAAGACGAGTTCCTGCGGGTCAAGCTCGGAAGAGTTGGCGGTAGAATGGTGGCTACACCGTTGACCAGAGGCGCAGGCGTCATCATGTCGCTGGTACGCGCCGACGGTATCGTGCGAATACCACGCTTCACCGAGGGCACAAACGCGGGTGAGGAGGTGGATGTCGAGCTGCTTAGACCGCAGGATGAGGTAGAGAACACTGTGGTCGCTATAGGCAGCCACGACCTGACCCTCGATCTACTGGCGAGCCTTCTCCATAAGAAATATCCCCTTCTTTCCCTTTCATCCTCCAATGTAGGCAGCTTGGGAGGCCTCATCGCTCTGCGACGCGGCGAGGCCCACCTGGCGGGCACGCACCTGCTGGACGAAGAAACTGGAGAATACAACATATCCTATATTAAGAGCACGTTATCAGGCCAGAAGGTGGTTTTGATGAACCTGGTATACCGGCAGCAGGGGTTCATAGTAGCCAAAGGCAATCCCAAAAACATACAGGGTCTTCAGGACCTAACCGGAAACGATGTCTCATACATTAACCGGCAGCGAGGCTCCGGGACTCGCATACTTCTGGACTACGAGCTAAAGAAGGCCGGCATAGACCCAGCCAGCATCAAGGGCTACGACCGTGACGAGTTCACCCACACCGGTGTGGCCGCGGCAGTAGCAAGCGGCACCGCAGATGTCGGGCTAGGCATACTGGCGGCGGCACGAGCGCTGGACTTAGATTTCGTTCCACTGCTCCAGGAGCGCTACGACCTCGCGATACCGGCAGAGTTCTACCACAGCCCTCTGCTCCAGCCCTTCCTGGAAGTAGTGCGCTCCGCGGAGTTCAAGGAGCAAGTGGCAGCCTTAGGTGGCTACGATGTATCTCAGACGGGGGATGTCCTGGCCGAAATAGAGACTTAGGTATTATTATAACAGCCGCCGGATTTAGAATAGTTCTCTCTTCCCTGTATGTTACAGAAGTGACGTAAGTTGTGAAGTAAAGGTAGATAGAACAGGCTAGCAGGAAGAGTACGATGCAGTTGGCTTTTATTCCTGAAAAGGACTGGTAAACCGGTGATGCTATCAGCATCAAGATTACTCCACACGGACCGACCACGTAGATGCTTTTCTTTCTCGTAGGCTTGGCGGCAGGTGGTTGGGCAGCGGTTCAGTTTGGCCCGACCGTAGCGGAACGCTTAGAGTGGCCACTCTGGGTGGCATACATCGTTGTGTTTCTCGACGCTGCATATCTAGCTAATATACCATCAAACTTGAGGTTCCTGTCATCAATGTCTGACTTTACCAGCATGATCTTGGCATCACTTATGTTTATTATACTTCCATTGGTGTTAACCGCACTTTTGCTACCCTCGACGGGACTTATTGACACAGATCGTGGCCCGGTGCTATCCACAGCTACCCCAACTCCGATGGTCTCACCCACTCCTGCTTCGGAGGCGCAGCGATTTGTTGTAGGCAATACCAGTGGTGCTGGGGTGTATCTTCGGCGGACGCCTCAGGCAAATGACCGCATGCGAGCGTGGCCGGATGGCACAGTGATGATAGGCGTGGGAATGGATAGAACAGCTGAGGGGATAATCTGGAAGAACGTCCGTGATCCCGCCGGAAATGTCGGCTGGATACCGTCGCAATACTTGATCGAATCAAAATGACCGGCGGAAACTCGGTGCTCCGTCACTCTCGGTCCGCGTCCCTAAGGTTATGACGGAAATGGGAGTAACTGATCTTTCGAAGTATAAACTGGAGTAGCTATTTGCGCTTCGTCACTTCTGCTTAATCGTTTGGATTATCAGCGGCCTACCGTATGAAAAGCCATAACCAGGCCATTCATGCCTCTCCTAAATAAAACTGATTATGCCTTCAGCATTCTCCGATCCTCGGGTCGGCTTTACGGCGAGAAGTTGTAGTCCACTAGTAAGCGCTTCCCATCATCGACAGATGTCAAGCGCGAGTTATTATTCTTCCTACCCTGTTACATCGCATCTAGGACACCTATTAAGGAGTGTGCCGATACAGGTTACGTATATGGGCCATGGTACATGAATCTTGATACTTCATCTTCGAAAGTCATACCGCGCCCATCGATGAGCTTCGCAGTGACAACTACCTGTAAATTCCCCTCTCGGGTGCTTTCAACATACGCTCTCATGGCCCCACAGTTGCAATAGGACGTGTCATACTGGTCTTTTGGTATCCATACTGTAGCCTTGCAACTTGGACAAGTCGCGACTCCTCGGCGGTTTGCCATAATGTTTCCTCTTTCTTCGGCACAATTCTAGCTACGGCACGCTCGATGCTAATTTGATAATACAGACTCAAAAGTTACTGTTAGTGTGGGGGAGGTCCATATTTGGGCCGTTTGCCTTGCCTCATCCTGTCAGCATCCTCTGAACCTGCTCTAAATCCTGACGTGAACGCATTCCATAATAAAGATAGACTAAAAAAGACTAATGCACCTACAAATAATACTGCAAATAGTCCTCCTACTATATCTCCCATCTCTTACCCTCCATCCCTTCATATTGTGATCGGATTATAAAGCTTTCGTCTGACTTGTCAAATGCGTATTAGTCTTAGTTATAACTCAGACGGGTTGCTGGGACAAACCAAGACATTACCGTTTTGCTCTCTCACAAAAGAAGCCCCATCCGCAGAGGATTCCAGTGGGGATTAATAACCTTTATTCTTAACTTGGGTCAATTACATCCTCTGTGACCCAATCTGCGTAGTGCAGTACCTCTTCGATGCTGCTCAGCCTTGCCTCGAGCTTCAGCTTCCTTCTTGGCCTATACCTCTAGCTGGCCTAAGTAGCACATCAGGAGACTGTTTCTGCTTTTTAGTATTCGGGGCATCACGACAATCTGACACTAATCGCCTCGGCACGTACTGGTAGTGTACCAAAACATTTAGCTACTACAAATCCATATAATAGTCCCGAGCTTCCATATATCTATGCATCGCCTCCTCCTCTGCTCTTGCCGCCGCCTCGTATTCAGGACTGAACGGATTCAGGTTCCAGCGGCGGCGTTCCTCACGGCATCGATCATATTCTGCTGCTGCCCTGTGCATCGCTATCCGAGCGCTTTCCTTTCTTGCTTCCCAGTCTCGATCACGTGTCATCAGTACCCTCCTTCAAAATATAAGTTCACCGTCTGCGGTCAGTCACCTTCGCTGCCATTCACCTGCAATTCAACGGCAGGCAGTCGTATTTCCAATAGAGATCAATTGCCCCATACCATACCTAACCTAGCTAAGCCAGAAGTGGAAACGACATACCGAAGCGGAAAACGACGGCTACAAGATACAACTTGGAGGAGACACTGTCAACAAGTTTAGAGTGAAAGCGTTAGTAACACATTAAAATCGCAGATTTCTATAACTTTTGATGCCTATAAATGTATAAAAATCTATATATCCGTTGAGTAAATAAACAACCCTCTACTAAACATATGACTGTTCGGGACTCAAGGAAACGATTATAGGTAACATTACTATCATGACATTCATGTCACCTCATCCTTCATTACAAAATATGATCGCCAATCCAAGTGTAGAGATAGTAGAAGCCAAGTTTATACTATCTCTTGGTCCCCTCACAAAATGCCTTTGCATCTTGCCTCTTGTCTCTGGCATAATAGACCAGCGTGCACCTAAAGGCGCGACATTAAAACAACCATGGAGTAATACATAGATGTATATCGATATGCACATGCATTCCAAGATGTCGGACGACGCCGGCGCAACCGTGGAAGCCTATCTTAAATGGATCCTAGTCCTCAGGAAGAAAGGATACCAGGTCGATGGCATAGTCCTTACCGAGCACCGTGGGTTCGCCTTCGAGATCGACTATACAGACCTGGCGGAGCAATACGGCGTGCTAGTACTGAAAGGCGCAGAAATCGAGACAGACCTGGGCCACGTTCTGGTATATGGAGTATCTCCCAAGCTGACCAAGGAGTTCGACTTCAAAAACATTAAGCTGCCTGCACAAGAAGTTTTCAAGGCCGTCAAGGACACCGGTGGCTACGCGGTGGCCGCGCACCCCGGCAGGCCACGCATCGGACTTTGGCAGCACGTGCAGAACGGCGCTACCATGGACGGCATCGAGACCGTAGAGCTGCTTAACGGTGGCAGCAACGCCGAGGAGAATGGCCTGGCCCTAAAACTAGCCGAGGAATACGGCTTCTCCTGCGTCGGCGGCAGCGACTCTCACTACGTGAACACTGTCGGCAAGTGCATCACCGATTTCCGTGCGCCGGTAACCAGCGTAGAGGACCTGGTAGAGGCCCTATACCTGGGACAGTTCCAGCCCGCGGTCTTAGAAGACACCAGAGTATCTGACGGACTGGCCGCAGTCAACGCATAACCCTTGCGACTTGTAACTTGAAACTTGTAACTAAGGAGATGAGCTATGGCAGATGCAGAGATAGACGTAACCGATACTATAGACTTTGACCGCAGTGTTCTGGGTGTAGAGGTGGACGTAGGGAGCGCCGAAGTAACTGCGGAGCAGATTATAGCCTACTCCAAGGCACTCGGCGAGACCAATCCGCTCCACTTGGATGAAGAGGCTGCTAAAGCTGGACCTTACGGAGCAGTTATAGCTCCACCTCTATTCTACAATGTCCTCCGTGTTGGAGCGGGACCGGACCCCAAAGTTAATTTCGGCACCACCGGCTTCGACGCCGGGCAGCACGTGGAGTTCTTCGAGCCCATAAAGGCCGGCGAGACCATCCACGCCAGGGCCAAAGTACATGATGTCTACGCCAAGACCGGACGCACCGGCACTATGGTGTTCGCGGTACGGCGCACCACCTTCAGCAACCAGGACGGTGAGCTAAAGGTGGTATTGGACAGGATCAACGTGCGGAGGGACATAAGACAATGACCCAGGTATATTTTGAAGACGTGTCTATGGGAGATGAGATTGGCCCCATGATCAAAAACCCTACTCGCGAGCAACTGGCGACCTTCATGGGCGTCTGGGGCGGAGGGCCCAGCCGTTTCAACAGCGATGAAGTGGCCCGCTCCGAGGGGTTAACCGGAGTCATTCTTCCCGGGCACATGAGCATGGCCCTGCTGACCCAGCTCCTCACGGAGTGGAAAGGGCCCTCAGGTAGACTCAAGAGCATGGAGGTGAACTTCCGCCGCTATCTCCAGCCCGGCGACACTCTTGCCCTCAAGGGAGTAATAACGGACACAGAGGTAGTGGATGGCGAGAACCGGGTAACCCTGGACGTCTATATAGAGAACCAGAAGGGTGAGAGAGCACAGCAGGGCACTGCTGTTGTCATTCTGCCGTCAAAGTAAGGGCAAATTGCAGTGGCAGCCGCAGAACTAGCTAAGTAGGTTTGTTCAAACCTTACTGGGAGCAGGCTGGTTTCGATACCGATGACAGGAAACAGTAGTTTATCTTGCCGATAGAGAGTCAAAGGTGAAACTATATGCCAAAGCCGACAGTATTTCTAAGCCATATTCACGAAGACCATGAGATCGCTTCCGCTTTGGAGAGCATTATCCGCGACGCGCTACTGTCCGCCTTTGACATATTTAACTCCTCAAACCGGACTTCCCTAAATGCTGGAGACCCGTGGCGAGATGTTATCATTGATCGCCTTCGAAATGCTGCCGCAGTCCTCGTAATTGCGACGCCAGAGAGTGTTGGTAGTTCTTGGATCAACTTCGAAAGCGGAGGCGCATGGTTAGCGGAAAGGCGGGTTATTCCGTGCTGCGGGCGAGGGATGACACCGTCGAGCCTTCCGGCTCCGCTCAGCCATCTACAAGCGATAGACCTAGCTCGTTCAGAAGATCTACAAGGACTCATTGATAATCTCGCTAAAGCCGTAAATCTTGATGCTCCGAAGAATTTCGACTACAGCCAAGCCGCAAAATCTCTAGTATCAGCTTGGAACGTCGCTCTCACTCGAGGGTCCAACACAACCTTTCTCGCTGAACTCAGGAAAATGAAAGCTCGGCCAAAACTTTATGTAGGCGAATCCTGCCGCGGAGTGGCTGTGATTTCTAATATTTATTCCGTAACACCGTTTGAATCTAAGCAGTTTCCTTCTGAGCACCTCGTACCAGGTGATAGTATCCGTTGTTGGATTACACCGCAAGGACCGGACATCAGCACGCTCTATCAATGTTACGCGAAGGGAGAGTCCGCTGACCTCATTTCTCATCTCCCTGATAAAACTCTCGCCGAGGTCGTACTCAAGTGTCTAGGACAGATGAAAGTTTACGAGTTCGATATCCCCGATTTCGACAATGAGGATCGAGGTGTATCTTATCCTGAAGCTTTTCTTATTGAAACCGTTCAGGAATTGAGAAGATAAGACGCTCAATCTATCACCCACTCCAACACGATAAGATCGTCGGTCTCGCTCCAATCTTATTATAGTACTGTATGAATCCACTCATAGGATGGGCCATAACCGTGCCACTTCATCCATCGGCAGATAAGGTACCTCGAAAAGAGCATTAGAATAAAGAGAAACAAACTCGGGAGGAAGTTCCAGTGGCAGAAGAACTGGATGTAACCGCTAGCATCGATTTTGATAGAAGCGTCGTGGGAGTGGAGATATAGAGGTCGGCACGCATGAGGTCACCATCGAGGGTATTAGAGCCCTTGCCAGTGCCATTGGCGAGACCAACCCTCTATATCTAGATGAAGAGGTCGCCAAGAGCGGACCTTACGGGGTCATAATCGCTCCTCCAGCTTACTACACCTCGATCAAGCTGGAGTCAGGTCTTGATCCCAAGGTGAACTTCGGTACTGCTGGCTTCAACGCCGGCCAGCACTGCGAGTTCTATGAGCCGATGAAGGCCGGCGACACTATTAGCGCGACCACACAGGTGTCCAGCGTCTACGCCAAGACCGGCCGCACCGGGACGATGGTCTTCACGGTCAGGCGTACCACCTTTAAGAATCAATACGGCCGCGTGGTGATGATGGTCGAGCAGTCCAACGTGCTGAGGGATATGAGACAATGAGCCAGATACATTTCGATGACGTCGAGCTAGGCGATGAGATAGGCCCGCTGGTCAAAGAGCCAACCCGTGAGCAGATACGTGAGTACGTCAACCTTGGCGCGGAACGTATGGGCCGCTTTACCAGCGACGAGGCCGCCCAAGGCGAGGGCCTGCGCGGGATCATAGTCCCGGGCAACATGAGTATGTCTTTCCTGGCGCAGCTCATTACCGACTGGGCTGGTCATTATGGACGAATGACCAAGCTGGAGGTCAACTTTCGCCGTATGGTGGAACCGGGTGACCGCTTAGAGTGCAAGGCTATGGTTACAGACATGCAGTTGGCGGATGATAAAGCGCTGGTCACCCTGGATGCCTACATAGAGAACCAGAAGGGCGAGCGTCCTATCCAGGGCATCGCCGAGGTGCTGCTGCCAAAAAAGAGGGTAGGCCATTAGGGTGCTGCCTTGAAAATACCAACTCTTAATCCGCTCGTCCTGTCTCCAAAGGCGACTCGCCTGGGCGAGAGCTTGTCGAAGGATGGTTCCCTTCGAGAGCCTCAGGGTACACTTGGCTCACCATGAGCGGTATTTTCATCCTTCGGTGTGGAGGCGAAAGCCCCAATGGCAGGATTGATATCAAGACAGCACCTGATGATTTATAGCCATGCTAAAGCTATTAGCGTATCAATTTCACTTCAACCAGCAGATCGGGGAGCTGAGTCCATGCTCTATCCGCAGTTAGGACCGGCCTTCCCAGAGTACGGGCTAATTGCAAGCACGCCCTATCGCCTAAGGAAAGCCCCAAGTGTCTAGTGGACGATCTAAGCAATGCTGCTTGAAAAGCCTGGTCCGAATCGAACGGTACTACTTCCAGTCCTAAGCGACCAATGCGCTCCACTATCTCATCCATTGGCATGTTCTTGTCTAGCAATTTGGTAATCACCTCAGATAGGTTAACCGAGCTTATGGCCGCCCGTGACAGAACTTCAGCAACCACGTCCGCTCCCGGCTCATTGAATATATAGGCAAGAAGAGCAGAGGCATCTAACGCTACTTCACTCATTCAGTGCCTCAGCTCTTCGCTCTTGTATCAACTCTTCAGATAAGAGAACGCCTTCCGGCACATATTTTCTTGCCCATTCCTGGATTTGCTTAGTTACTACTTTTAGCGGAGTTATTCGGATCGTGCCATCCTCCTCAAGGCTCATAAGTAATTTAACTCCGGGTTTGAGCTCAAGTGCTTTGCGATACTCGGACGGAATTACAACTCTGCCTCCTTCTTCTAGTTTCACCCATAAATTGCTTTTTGACTTATTCATAATATTATGCCTCATATGAGCTTTATGACATTTTAAAGTATTTTGCCAATTCCTTCAAACCTGATTCCTGAGAATAATCAAACCAACATTTAGTAACACTTAGCTGAGCCTACCGTAATAATCACAAAGCAGGAACTTTAACCAGTCATCTAGCGTAAAATAGGAGGTAATTATGCCATCTGTCGATATAAATCCTTTAGCTGTTTTGGTCTGCACCATAATATACATGGTGCTGGGGGCGCTGTGGTACTCGCCATTGCTGTTTGCCAATAGATGGATGGCTCTAATGGGTAAGAGCCAGGAAGAGATGCAGCAGATGGACTACAATCCAGTGAAGCTGTATGGACTGACAGCCCTTGGCGCGCTAATCCAATGCTATATATTGGCCCACATAGTATACTTCGCAGATGCCAATACTATAAGAGGTGGCATAGAGACCGGCTTCTTTATTTGGTTGGGCTTCGTGGCAGTCACCAACCTCAACCTTGTCCTGTTCGAGGGAAGGTCGCTGGGTCTCTATATTATTAATAACGGCTACCACCTGGTCGCATTGGTCCTGGCAGCCACGATACTGTCTCTGTGGAAATAACCAGACCCCATATGGTCTGTAAGGACACCATATGACCGATGGTCAGAGCGATCTTGCTGCGCAATCTACCCGCGTGCTATTCTAGGCTGTAGTGAATATCACATAGGTGGAGGAACGAACGATGACAACGGTTGATATAAGTAAATATGGCCTGGAGGTCGGTACGCCCGCTATAAAGTCGGTTGGCCCCCTTGCATTCGGCCCTGAGGGGATCTTATTCGTCGCAGACAATCTAGGGGCGACTATCTTCGCTATCGATGTCGATGATTCTGACTCGGTGAGCGAGCCGCGCCCGCTAGATGTGGATAACATCGACACACGCTTAGCGGCATATCTGGGTTGCTCACGCGAGGATGTCTTCATTCGGGACATGGCAGTACATCCGTCATCACAAAACGTCTATCTTTCCGTTATGCGAGGCAGTGGATCGTCTGCTATGCCGGTCCTGATCAAGATCGGGGCGGATGGGACTCTATCAGAGGTCACGCTTGAGGACGTGCCGTTCTCGCAGACCGCAATCGAAAACGCACCAGCCCAAGATGACGAGCGTCTTGATACGCGCCTCGTACAAGGCAACCGCGAGGGCGAGGTGAGGGAGCGCGACGGCGTTCGCTATCGCGTCGCTCGCGACAGGCTCCGGACTGCAACAGTGACTGATATGGCTTACGTCGACGGACTGCTGCTTGTCGCAGGAGCGTCCAACGAGGAGTTCTCGTCCACTCTTCGGCGAATTCCGTTCCCGTTCGATGGGAACACGCTGACAAACTCTCTAGAGATATTCCACGTCTCACACGGCAAGTATGAGACTGCTTCACCGATTCGCACCTTTGTGCCGTATGGCGGCAACGCCAGCGTCTTGGCGAGCTACACCTGTACACCGGTCGTTCACTTCTCTTTGAAAGACCTCAAGTCCGAGACGCAAATCAAGGGCAGGACGGTCGCCGAGCTCGGTGCGGGTAATACGCCTATCGATATGGTGTCTTATATGCGCGATGGTCAAGAATACCTGCTAGTTTCCAATGCCCGTCATCCGTTAATGAAGATCGCCTGCAAGGACATAGATCAACAGGAGTCGCTCACGCAGCCACAGGAGCCGGTTGGTGTGCCTCGCCAGACTTTGCCCCATAAAGGCGTAGGCCATATGGCAAACCTGAACGGCAGCTATGTGCTGATGATGGAGCAAGACGACGAGGGGAACGCCAGCCTTCGTTCATACAATATCTCGACGCTGTGACCGGACAGCGTCGACTCGAGCTGGCATGGGCTGATTACAAAGACAGCAATTGCCTTAGGGTATGCGGTTGGACCGTGGCTGAACTCCGCGAGTTGGGCGATCTCCCAGGCGCGGAGCTCAGCCGGCGGTTGGCTATCCTTCCGAGTGAGCTCGTCAAAGCCGGCGCTCAAATGCAGGCGCTTCAGCCTCTCGCCGGTCGCTTCGAGATCGACAGAGACGCAATCTACTTCATTCCTCGGTTCCCGTTCCTGGAGGGCACTAGCTACTCTCTGCTCATCGAGTCGGGGCCAGGGGATAGCGGCATCAACAACGTCGAAGCCTTGACGATCCAACTTCCGGCAAGGTCCAGCCCGCCGACCACGAGAGTTGTGGCGATATATCCCAGTGCACATGAGCTGCCGGTCAATCAGTTGAAGCTCTACGTCCACTTCTCGAGTCCCATGAGCGAGGGGTGGGCGGCACGCGCTGTTCACATGCGTCGCGCTGATAACGACGAGCCGCTTGAGGATGTCTTCCTCAATATGGAGCCGGAGTTATGGGACCGGGAGCGCCGGCGTCTCACGCTGCTGTTAGACCCGGGCCGCATAAAGCGGGGACTCGCTCCGAATCAGGAGGCGGGCTATCCCTTGATCGAGGGAGTGCCGGTCGTCGTCATAATCGACGCTGCCTTCCGCGATGCAGCCGGCCAGGTGTTGCAAACTGGCGCCGAACGGCGCTACAATGTTGTCCCGCCGCTGCGAGTTCGGGTCGACCCGAAGGATTGGCAGTACCACTGCCCCACTGTTGGGTCGAGGGACCCACTGACCGTAGAGTTCGACCGGCCGCTAGACCATGCGCTTCTCGAGCATAGCCTTTGGGTTAACGATGCCGCCGGTGTGCCATTAGACGGGCGAGGCTCGATCGGTACTGGTGAGCGGTACTGGAGGTTCGAGCCACAGTTACCTTGGGAAGAGGGCCGCTACGTACTGATCGTGGACCCTCGCCTGGAAGACCTCGCGGGAAACTCAGTCATTCGCGTGTTCGATCGCGACCTCATGCGAGAAGAGGACGCTCCGGCCGATGCACGGCAGGTCGCGATCGATTTCACCTGTGTTGTCTCTACACCCGCACAACCACTGTAAACATCTCACTTGCCTCAACCCCTTGGACCGATATAAGGCTTTCGTCCCATACTTTTGCAGCATCTCCGGCGGATAAGGTATTACCATTAAGCCTCACTGCGCCTGAGATCAGGTAAAGATATGCCCCATAACCAGGCGCCAAAGTATGCGCGATCTCGGCTCCTGGCTCTATACTCGCTGCATATACCTCTGCGTCTTGTTGTATGGGCAAGGCATCAGAGCTGCTGGATGAGGCCAGCAGCAGGAAGCGGTTCAGCCTCTCTTTAGGATCAACATGTCGCTGCTCTAGCGATGGAGTAAGGCCAGGCGCCTTTGGAATGATCCAGACCTGGATAAAGGTCATTGGATTTTCTTGTGAGTGATTGATCTCCGCATGCTGCACGCCGCTGCCCACCGTTGTATGCTGGACGTCGCCGGGATAAAGCAATCCATTGTTGCCCAAATTATCGGCATGCTCAAACTCTCCATCGGCGCAGTACGTTATCACCTCTATATCCTTGTGAGGGTGCATCGGCCAGACCCCGCCAGGTACCAGGGTATCCATATTAAAGACCCTTAGCGTGCCAAAATTCATGTTCTTTGGATCGTAGTAACGGTCAAAGGAAAAGTGCCAGTAACCGGAGAACCAGTCTGTCTCTACGTAATAGATGTTCTCTTTCTTTCTTACCTCTATCATGGAAAAGGCCGTCCTCTATTAGCAAATATAATGACGTGAATGACGAAATTGCATTATGTATGAGGCAGGTGTGGAGCTACTAAGCGGGATGCCAGGCTATGGAAATAGACCTTACAATCTTGACTATTCTCGGATACTACTTTTCCCGTACTTGTTCGATGAGACCTTTCATCTTCCTGTAGCGCATTAGTCCTGTCGAGATAGTAATTACCCCAGCAGGTATAAGCATCCATCCTGCTATCTGTAGGAGCGGTGGAGGAAAAAACTGTAGTAAAGAGACTCCGGCTGCAAAGAGGCCAAGTCCTGTGCGAATATAAGCGAGGAAGGTCCGTTCATTCGCCATAATGGTGCGGTCCATCGCCAGATGGTCCCGCAGGATTAATTCGTCCGAGGCAAATTGAGAATATGGTGTATGGGCCATGGCACCTCCTCTGGAACCCGCAGTGTTTCTCTCGACAGGGCGCACCTAGCTTGTTGCCCACACCGGACTATTGTCCACTCAGCCTGGCCCTAGTCATCAGGGACTTGAGGAACGACCAACGCTTCTTGGCAGTAGGCGGCGGAATTGCGCTTATAGCCAGCTTTCTCCTGTTTGCCTTTGGGTCTCCGGGCAACGCTTCCCCTTCTCCCCTAGTTCGCCAGTCAACGCCCAGACGCAGCCACAGGTGATGCAAACCCAAGCCCGCTCCATGGGGTGACCTGCCAGGTTAGGGTACGAGGATAGGTACAGGGTTCGTACCTGGCAATGGTCGCAGCGCAGCGGTTCGTGCTTTGTGGGCGTGGTCATGGGGGAGAATCCCTTCGTGTAAGTTTACAGTAATTATACTTTGTTAGCCTCGGAAGTGTAAAATCTTGGTGCAAATCTACAGGGACACCGCCTTCGTCTCGCTATCTCTCGGGCGATGGATAGTAAGTTAGAGAGGTAGTCCAACTTTTGCATCACAAATACTTCTTTTCCGTCACTTTTTCTTCAGTTATGACAAAGCCGGAAATTATGAGGCATCCACTTCTGTCTACAGCCGTCAGATGGGATGATAATTGGAGCACTTATCTCGTCATAGTGAATGGCATCCGCCATGCCTCTGGTCGCGTTCCCGTCTCCTTTTGAGGCATGTATCCGTTCCCTAAATACAGGCTAAGGAAACCGCAGATGTCCAACCTTAATCAATGTTTGTCCATCCAGAGTTTTTCCACCATATACATCCCCGTTCCGGCGAATGAATACTCGCCTGCGTTGTGCACCCAAGGCTGGCCCAGCAAAACGGTGGCGGGGTTGGCGATAAATACCATTGGCACAACCTCTAGGAGGCGCTTCTCCACCTCTTGGGCACATTTCTTCCGCTCCTCCGTGGTTACGGCCATTCGCTGCTTATTGATCAGATCATCCAGCACTGAGTCGCTGAACTTTCCGTAGTTTCTAGGGGCATCTGTGAGAAAATGTGGCGATAGCAGACCGTCTGCGTCGGAGGTGAGAGCATGCTGCATATGACTAAGCTCAAACTCTCCTTGGGTGGAGCGCGGTATCCACTGCCCAGCATAGTCCACCAACTCCGCTTTCATATCAGCTTGGCCTCGCCTAACGGAATCATCCGGCCCAAGTGGACCAACCCTCTTCCGGCCATGCGGCCTCTCTTGATCTCCGGTAGGCCGAACATGGACTTCTCAGTAGCGATGCGTATATCACAGCTCATTGACAGCTCCATGCCTCCAGCCACGGCATACCCATCGATGGCGGCGATTACCGGCTTAGGGCAGTCTTCAGCCCCGTATCTGTCCCCAGACCCCTGCTCAGTCCCAGGGACGATGCCCTGGGCGTAGCGCTCCGCTGCGTCCTTCAGGTCATTGCCGGCACAGAATGCTCGCCCTCCGGCACCCGTGATTATCACCACCATGACCTCTTCATCTCTAACGGCCTCTCGAAGTGCCCTGGACATTGCGCCTCCCAATTCAAAGCTAAGGGCGTTCATCCTCTCAGGTCGATTCAGAGTTATCCAGGCGGTGCCATCCTTCTTCTCGTAAATGATAGTGCTGGACTTTGTGATCTCGAAACCTGCTGTCGTAGTGGTCATACCATCCCCCTATATCTAGTCCTGAAGTTGAGCTTACCGTTTGTCCACCCAGGCCCGCTCTACACTGTTGTAGGTGCTGAGACCAGGCACGATGGACACATTATGGACCCACGGCTGCGCCATGTAAATTCTGGTAGCTTGGTAGACGAATATCATTGGCGAGGTCTCCAGAATGTATTTTTCGGCTTCCTGGACCAATTTCTTGCGTTCCTCAAGGTTCACCGTGGTGCGCTGCTTTACTATTAGCTCATCAAGCTTCGGGTCGCTGAACTTACCATAGTTGCGCCCCCCTGGGCTGTAAAGGTGAGTGGAGAGCAGGGAGTCTGCATCCACGTTGAGGGTGTGGCCCATGTAGGCTAGCTCGAATTCTCCATTGGTCGCGCGGGGGACCCAGCCCCCGGCGTAGTCCACCAGTTCAGGCTTTAATGTAATGTTGAGGACCTTTATCTGGTCCGCAAGAACAGCAGCCAGGTCCCCAGAGGTACCGCCAGCAGTAAACAGACCTGCAAGCTCAAATCCCCCCTCGTAACCCGCCTCCTTCATCAGCCTCTTAGCTTCAGCTATGTCCTGGGTCTTGTCCTTGCGATAGCCGGGCTGAGACAGGAGCCATTCCATAGTGTTAGCCTGATCAGCGTAGAGCGGGGTTATCGGCCCAGCGATCACACCCCTTCTGGAGGTAAAGAGCTCCACAAATTGATGACGATCAACCACCAGATGGATGGCCCGCCGCACCCGGACATCCTGAAACGGCTTGAGCTTCATGTTAAAGCGGAAAGTCGTGAGGTTGGCGACGGGCGAATAAAGCACATTTATGCCAGGATTTTCTTTTTGGATCACCTCCATTGTGGTGGGTTCTGTGATCTCACTGGTGTCAATTTGCCCGGCGCGGAAGGAGGCCAGCCGGCTCTGCTCATCGCCAAAGACAACATAGCTTACTTCGTCAAGATAGGGTAGGCGGTTGCCTTTGGAGTCTTTGTTCCAGTATTCTGGATTCTTCTTGAAGGACATTAGCTGCTGGTGAATAAACCTGTCAGGGAAGTAAGGGCCAGTGCCAACCATTCCCTCAAGAATGAGGCCCTCCGGAAACTTGTCCACAAACTCCTTGGGTATCACCAATGAACCGCCGTGGGCTACAGCATCCAGGAAGGGGGAGTAAGGCTCCTTCATGTTCACTACCAGAGTATACTTGTCAGGGGTCTCCATACTCTTGATGAAGCCGAAGTCCTCCCTTCTTTGGAACCTGACACGGCTCTTTTCTGGCACGATTGAGGGGTCGGCGGTGAGGCGCATCAGAGTGTACTTGGCATCCGCCGAGGTGAGCTCCCGTCCGTTTACGGGGGCGACGTTGTGGAACTTTATGCCCTGACGCAGCTTAAAGGTATAGGTGAGACCATCCTTCGACACCTCCCATTTTTCCGCCAGGTCTGGCACGATCGGGTAGTTGACATCGTAGATATCTCTCCTAACTATGCCGTTGGCTATCGGCGTCGAGTAGTCACGCCCAGAGAAGGTAGCCACAAGATGCGGGTCATTGAGAGTGCCGAAGACCGTTACGGCAGCGGCCATATTTAGTTTTCCGCCGAGTTGTCTAGGCTCTTCCAGTGGGGCGACAGATAGCTGCCGCTGGGTCGGGGGGGTTCCGGCTGTGTCTCCGCCGGGAGCGGCAGGTTGAGCCGCCGGCGAACATGCCAGCGCTACCCAAGCCAAAAGTACGCAAGTTACCGCTAAGGGCCTATTAATACTCCTAATCATCGAACTACCTCCTCTATCCAAGGGTCTAGTCGCAAGTATCAAGGAATAGTACCTTGCAACTTGCGACTAGACCCTTGCTACTTGTATGTACCTTGATCCCACTAGTGCTTCTCCACCCAAGCCTTTTCCACAGTGTACATCGCAGTTCCGGAGAAGCCACCCTCGCCGGCGTTATGCACCCAGGGCTGTGCCAGCAAAATAGTTGAAGGGTTGTACATAAATACCATTGGCACTAACTCCAGGAGGCGCTTCTCCGCTTCCTGGGCGTATTTTCTCCTATCCTCCAGGGTGAGAGCCGTTTTTTGCTTTTTGATCAGGTCATCCAGTACCTCATCGCTGAACTTTCCGTAGTTCCTGGGCGCATCTGTAAAAAAGTGTGGTGAGAGGACCGCATCGGCATCGGTTGCCAGAGCATGGCTCATGTGGCTCAGCTCGAACTCCCCCTGGGTAGATTTTGGCACCCACTGGCCCGCGTAGTCGACGTACTCCGGTTTTATGGTTATTTTGAGAGGCTTTAGCTGCTCTCCAACGAGGGACATCAAATCGGCGTTGCGCGCGCTCTGCGACACCAGGACGTTCATTGTAAGGCCATCTCCATAGCCAGCCTCGTTTAATAGCCGCTTGGCCTCCTCTAAGTCCTGCTGCTTATCCTTTCGGAAGCCGGGCTGAGACAGCAGCCAGTCCATTGTGTTAGCTAGACTGGCGTAAGTGGGGGTGACTGGACCGGCGGGGACCCCTACTCCCTCCTCTACTAGTTCCAACAGTTGATGCCGGTCTACAGCTAGATGAATCGCCTTACGCACCCGTATATCCTGGAAGGGCTTGAATTTCATGTTAAAGCGGAAATTGTTGAGGCTACTGGAGGGCGTTATGAAGACCCTGGTGTCGGGCATATCCCTGGTGACAGTCTCCAACTGGTTCTTAGCGCCAGCGCTAGCCATATCCAGATTACGCGCCCGGAACGCGGCTAGCCGCGCCGTGTCGTCAGCAAAATAGAGACTCGCCAGCTCGTCCAAGTAGGGGAGCTGCTTGCCCTCCGAGTCCTTCTTCCAGTACTCGGGGTTCTTCTTATAGGTCGCAATCTGCTGGTTCTTGTACTCCACAGGAAGAAACGGCCCGGTCCCAATCATCCCCTCCAGGATAATTTTTTCCGGGAACGTCTCCACAAACTCCTTGGCCAACATTTGAGTACCGGGATGACCTAAAGCATCCAGGAACGGAGCGTAGGGCTCCTTGAGAGTTACGATGAGAGTATATTTGCCCGAAGTCTCGATGCTCTTAATCTCGCCAAAGTCTAAGCGGCGCTGGAAACGGGGTTTCCACTTTTCTACTATTACAGAAGGGTCACCAGTGATCCTCAATAAACTATACTTAGCATCCTCCGAGGTGAACTCCCGGCCATTCACCGGCGCTACGTTGTGAAACTTCACCCCTTCATGAAGCTTAAAAGTGTAAGTAAGCCCGTCTTTAGAGATTTCCCAGCTCTTGGCCAGGTCTCCGATGAAAGGATAAGTTTTATCATAGATGTCGCCTTTGAGAAGGCCATTTGTTATCGGCACCGAGTAGGTGCGCCCGGTGGCTGTGATTACCAAATGAGGGTCGTTGGGGTTCCCAAAGCTTACCGAGGTCATGACCAGCTTTCCACCGGTCTGCTTGGCGGGCTCTAGCTGGTAGCGCGCGTCCTCACCCTTGACGCCCCTTTCTTTTAGCGCGTCAGCTAACGGTTGGGTTGTCTGAGACGCTGGGGTACAGGCTAGACCCATCGCTGCTATGAGAAACATGACTACAAACCAATATATTATTCTGCTGCTGTGCATTCTGCACCTCCCTTTCACAATCCTGCTTTCACCATCATGCAGCAACGGGGCCGGGGCCAAGGACCCGCCAATGCAAGAAGACCCACCCGCGATGGCTTTACCACTTCGGATGGGCCTGATTTACTTACTATGTTTCCATTTCTCACCTGCCTCGCTTGGTCCCAGGCTCCCTCGACCACTTCTCTAGCGGGCCTTCCGCAGGTGTGTGGCCATCTATCGGCGATATATTAGGGTATCCTATACTTTAGCAAGTACCGCTGTCAATATACTCGTTGCTTAAGCTTTTCTTGCCTCGGACCTCTGGCCTTAGCTAAGGCTACTCTCTCCCCTTTGAAATTGCGTCTATCTCTTCAAGCTCTTCTGGGGTCAGTTTCCACTCGCTGGCTACCGCGTTCTCCTGTACCTGTTCCGGCTTGGTTGCGCCAATGATAACGGAGCTTACGCCGGGCATTGCCGTCAGCCATGCAATAGCCAGCTCTCCCACATTGTGTCCTCTCTGAGAGCAAAACTCCTCGAGCCTCGACAGAAGGGCGAAGTTCTTCTCGGTAAGGTTGCGCGCGAACATCGTGTTGTTGTAGCCTCTGGTGCCTTCGGGAGCGGGAGCGTCCGGACGGTATTTGCCGGTGAGGAACCCACCCGCTAGCGGCGAAAATGGAATAATACCAATGCCATACTCCTGGCAGAAGGGGACCAGCTCATTCTCAATACGGCGGTTCATAAGGTTGTAAGCAACCTGGTTGGCAACAAAACTGTTCAAGTTCATGGTCTGTGATGTCCACATAGCTTCACAGTTCTCCCAGGCAGAGAAGTTTGAGCAGCCTATGTATCTGACCTTCCCCTGACGCACCAGATCGTCAAGGGCTCTCAGGCTCTCCTCTATTGGAGTATTCTTATCCGGGAAATGGAGCAAGTACAGGTCAATGTAATCGGTATCCAGACGCTTTAGGCTATCGTGGGCGCTGTTCATAATGTTCTGGCGGGAGTTGCCCGACTGGTTCGGCCCCTGGCCCATAGCCCCACCAAGCTTGGTCACGATCACAGCTTCGGACCGTCTTCCCTTGACCGCTTTACCCAGGTGCTCTTCCGAGACGCCTCTGTTATAGATATTGGCGTTATCCAGATGGTTTATGCCCAGGTCCAGAGCTTTGTTGATTATGTCCGAGGTCCCCTTCTCGTCAGTGTAACGTCCAAAAGTATTGCCGCCCATGCCAATCACTGACAGCTTGAGTCCCGATTTACCCAGTTGACGGTATTCCATTTCTTCTCCTTATTCGCGTAAAAATGACTAATTAGTGTTCCGCTCGTCCTGTCTCCAAAGGCGACTCGCCTGGGCGAGAGCCTGTCGAAGGACTACCCATGGTTCGACAAGGCTGTCCTGAGGTTCTCGAAGGGCTCACCATGAGCGGTATTTTATCTAGCGGTCATCCTTCCCCGGAATGACTGGGCCGGGCAACAATAATTAAATAAAGCTACTACTTTTGTACCTTAGATGCAAGATGCTGAGACCATTCCTGAGTCAAGCGCTCCAGGTCTCTGGATACGGATCTCATGCGGCTGGAAAGCCACAACATATATACAAAAATCCCCACCCACACTACTGCATAAGCGGCAAATAGATAGCCAAGATTGGACATGATTAAGTCTCCTCCGCTATTTCTGTTTCAATCCTCACCCAGTCCTTGGATTAGGTGCAACTTTTGGAGTTTAACTATACCTCCTCTGCTATTTCTAAAGAAAGGGCCGATACGGTATCTTTCATCGCTTCAAGACGAACTCGTTGCAGCACCAGGTAAACGTACAACAGCGTGACGGCTAGCATAGATATCCCAAGAGTGATCAGCATCTCCGCTGGCAGTCCGATTTCACCTGTTTGCCGGACAATGGTTGGCCCTGGATGCAGGGTGCGCCACCAGGTTACGGAAAGCTGTACTATAGGTATATCGATAAACCCTATGATTCCTACCACAGCGGCCAGTCTCGCTCCCTGCTCTCTGCCGGACACGTAGCTCCTTACCATCAGGTATCCCACGTAAATGAACCAGAGGATAAGGGTGGAGGTAAGTCTGGCGTCCCAGGTCCACCAGGTCCCCCAGATGGGCTTAGCCCAGATCGATCCGGTGATTGTAAAAAGAGTGGTGAAAAGGACGCCAACCTCGCCAGAGGCAAGGGCCAGCCTGTCCCAAGCCGGGCTGCGTTTCCACAGGTACATAATGCTGGACACGAATACCACGAAAAAGGCTAGATAGGATATCCATGCTAAGGAAACATGGTAGTAGAATATGCGCTGTACGTCTCCCTGGACCCTCTCTGTAGGGGCGTACAGGAATATAGCAGCTATGGAGAGAAGTACCGAGGCTCCAGTTAGCCAGCCCAAGATATTTGTCCACGGTCTTAAAGCGCTGCTCTGGCCTTGCGATCTGACGGATATTGAACCTTCTTGATATGTAGCAGCCATTGGTCCTCCGGATGGTTATATAAAATCACTGATAGTTCGACGAGCGCCCTCACCCTAACCTATTTCAGAAATGCGTGATACAAATCATCATAATGTAGGGATCCGCCTCAGGCGGACGTGTCTGCCCTGATACTGGCTTAATTATACCAAGACCTATGGACGCATTTGCAGGCGATAGCATGATCAGGGCGCACACATAGGTGCGCCCCTACCCCATACCGCCTATGTATATTTAATATGCAACCCATCACCTCAGAGAGTCCCATCTGCTCATACAGACCCCACGATAACGTCGAAATGACAGTCTACGGCTCCAGGATATACTCAAAAGCAAAAATGCCTACAACAGCATAAATTATATCGAAGGTAACTAGCAAGCTGCTCCAGGGCAGGCTGAACTCCCTGGGCGAAAGCACATCTGCCGTGGCCTCTACAGCGGCTATCATAACCGGGACTACTATTGGCAGCAGCAGTATTGGCAGCAGCAGATCCCTGGCGCGGCTGTTGGCAGACACCCCGGCCAGCAAGGTGCCGACTGTAGCGAAGCCAAGAGTGCCCAGGAAGGCAACTGGTAATAGCTGCCATTGTAATACCGGCAGATTGAATAGCGCTGCGAAGAGTATGAACATCAGAAGCTCTACTATCGCCATAAATATCAGGTTAGCCGCCAGCTTGCCCAGATAGATGTTGCCTCTATCTATCGGAGCAAGGAGCAGCCCCTCTAAAGTGCCTCGGTCCCTCTCCGCAGAGATAGTCCGTCCTATGCCTAAGACACCTGCGAAAATTATAGATACCCATAGCACGCCGGGAGCAGCTTCTACAGCCTGTTCTCTTCTGAGGTCAAAAGCAAAGTTGAAGACCACGAGAGTCACTAGCGCGAAAAGGGACATGCCGGTAAACAGGTCTTTGGTGCGAAGCTCCAAGAGAAGGTCTTTCCAAAGCAGCGTCCATATCTGCGAGAGGCTTTCTGACATGCAAATTCCTCAGCTTACTGTAGCATCAAGTGTGTGTGGTATTCCATGTAGGGCGGTATAGCCATACGCCCCTGAGGTCCTATCTTCCACTAAGCGTCCGCTGACTAGGGTGACGCTGCGATGCACCAGAGGTATGTTCCGCTCGACATTGTGAGTAGTCAGCATGACTGCTCTTCCTTCCTCAGTAACTATATCTTTTAGCACCCTGTATCCCTCTGCATCAAGTCCGGAGTCAGGCTCATCCAGGAGCAATAGTGATGGCTTATGTAAGATCGCCCTCGCTATGGCGATCCTCCTCTGCTGACCATAGGATAAAGTGCCAACCATATCCCTGCGCTTGTACTCCATGCCAACCATATCCAACACCTCCCTTATCCGGTCCTTAAGCCCAGCGACAAGATACAGGCGGCCGTAAAAGCTAAGATTTTCCTCAACCGTCAACTGGTTATACAGCAGCGGCTGATGGCCCACAAGGCCGACGCATGCCCGCACCTGGTTAGAATGCCTGGTGACCGATAGTCCTTCTACACTAGCCTCACCCTTATAGGGACGTATCAAGCAAGCCAGAGTCCTGAGCAGAGTGGTCTTGCCAGCCCCATTAGGGCCAAGCACCATCACCCTTTCCCCTCGCCCTACCTCCAGGTCTATTCCTTTCAGCGCCAGGCTGCTACCGAAGGATACATAGAGGCCATTGATTACAACTGCTTTATCTACCATTAGTTAACATTAAGTAAGTTAGTGCTATCAAAATAAAGATATCTATAGAATGCGTCTGGTAGGGGCGTAAGGCCTTACGCCCCTACGGGTATCGGCTTCGTTGAACGTTTGTAAGCGGATCTATTCTCTATCACTCTTCATGACAGCCTTAGCGTTCTCCTTCAGTATCTCCCTACGTTTGCGATACTCCTCGGTGGACACCTCTCCCTTGGAGTACCGCTCGTCAAGCTCAACTATGTCCATAAGGATGCTTTGCGACAGTGTGTCCCTTCCGCCAGAAGCGGTAGTATCCACAGCCGAGGTCGTAGCTAACGTCATAGACCTGCGACCTCGAAGCGAGAATATATATAGGGCTGCGGCAACGGCCGCCATGACAGCTATACCTAACCATGCGATCACAGGCACCGAAGATACTGTCTTTTCAAGTGGACTAGGCACCGGGATGCCGGTTATGTCTATAACCAGGTTGGAGCCGCTTGCTAGCCTTTGACCGCCCAACTGATAGTACTCTTTACCTCCGATATTCACTGCTCCCTGACCGGTCAATTGAGGGCTGGACACGGACCAGGGTCCTTTTTGGACCAGGACCAGGTACTGATCGGCGCCAATTGAAAGGGACTTGGGCACACTGACTGAGCTCCCTTCGTATGGAAACCGATAGGCAAAGATAATCTCTGTTGGTCCCGGCAAAATTGGCGATGTAACGCCGAAGCCTCTGTCCACCTGAATTACCTGAGTCTGGTCTATACCCTCATGTACAGTCAGATCTGTAGCCCCGGGAGGCAGGGAGAACCGTGGCAGTCCCATCGGCCCCTGTGGGCCACGCGGGTTTGGTATATAGGTCTTTTCACTTGGATTGAGAAGCGATATTACCTCCATTGCTATCACCTTCCGGTCGGCCTCATCAAAGCCGGCGATTATAAGAGATGCATTGCTTATTTTAAGCCCAACGTTCTCTTCGGTAGTCTCATATACCGACAGGTCTATACCTACATTGGTCTCACCCTGCTTAAAGGAGATGTCGCCGGAGTAGGTCACGCCTTTGTACTGCGTGGCTACAATATAAATATTGCTGGGACTGGTATCGACGTCCCTGAACTGAAAAATACCGTTAGCATCAGACCTGGTCTCGTTAACGATAGTGAGTCCGCTTTCCAAGCCAGAAGCAGCCTTCTGTATATATAGAGTGACAGGTGTATCAGCGACTTTATCTCCGGCCAGAGTCCTGTTTACAACTTTGCCATCTACAGTCCCTGGTGCGGCAGCTTCGGTAGCTGTATAGTCCGTCGATAGATTGCTGACAAAATATATCAGCATGAGGATGAAAGCGCACAGCTTTGGATCTAATTTTATAGTTACAAAGGGCAACATGGTTATTCCTTTCCACCCCAGGTAACGCCGCCATCGCGGCTGTAGAATATCTGGCCGCTCCGGTTCACAACATAAAGCTGTTGCGAGCCGGGAGGCCCGACAGTAAGGGCTGCGGCATCAGATTCCAGGGGAAGGCGCAGCCAACTGCTCCCTCCATCGGTGCTCTTGAATACCCCCCTAGCGCTGCCAACATATAACGCGCCTTTGAAGTTTCTGGCAGCGCTAGTGAAGACGTCACCACTTCCGGGGTCTCCGGATATAGACGTCAGGTTATTCGTAGGGAGTGCGCCGTTAACGAAGCCGTTAGCGCTTTCCCACGTCCTACCGCCGTCTCCGCTTGCCATCACGCCACCACCACTGGCGCTAAGGTAGATGAGGTCTATTACTCCAGGCATTACTGTTATTCCGGTGACATCCGCAGTCAAAGGTTTATCCGACAGCAGCGTCCAGTTGGCGCCGCCATCTTGGCTGAGGTAAAGTCCGTTTCCAACCAGATAGGCATACAAGACAGCCGAGTTGTCAGGATGCCGGGTTACGACACGTACATCATTTACGGGCAAGTTACCCTCCATAGCGGTCCATGAAGAGTTAGTGGACTCTCTCTTAACAAACCCATCACGCCCTATAGCTATCATGGCTCCATCCCGTGGTGTATCAAGAAGCACAGATATTATATCGCCCTTCAGGTCTGGTAGAGGATTCCAGGAGCGGCCTCCATCATTGCTTACGTGTACACCATCACCGTGTGCCAGATACAGGACTGAAGGGCTGTTAGGATCCACAGCTATGGCATGATAGTCCTGGGCTATGACCTGTCCGATAGGCTGCTGCTCCTTCTGTGCCCCTCTGCTTATATAGTATAACGACCCGACGCCGACCATAAACACCACGGCAAGGGATGCCCCGCCTGCCAGCCATACCTTGGCTCTGGTAGAAACCCCAGATCGCGATCCTGTACTTAGCTGTTCTGATATATCTGATTTAGGATTAGCTTTTACGATCTGCGGAGATGTAGCCACTGCAAGCGGTTTACCGCAGTTAGGACAATACTTGTCTTTACTACCCACAGGCCGCTCGCAGTACATGCAAACAGCTCCAGACTTAGGCGCGATGCTGCCGTTGCCTGCCAGAGCCCGTCTGAGCCGCTGTACCTCTGCCTCTATATCAGAGTCGATGCCCTCCGCTCCTGCATCGGCGGCCTTTAAAAGAGCTATCGCTCTTCTTCTATACTGGCCCCGCAACTCGGAGTAGTCCTCCTCGGAGAGCTTGCCCATCTGATACTCAAGCTCCAGCTCTCTAAGGCTCGTTATAGCCATCTCTCGCTCTTCCTCTACCTCGGCGGTATGTCCGTTGCTTTTCAATAGCGACCCTTGAGAAGACCTGATAGAGGGACGGAAAAGTGGGTAGAGTATAAGAAGGGATACCGCGGCTACAATTATGAGAAACAGGGTACTTTCAAACACTTTTACTTAGCCAACAACTCTTTATTCAACACTTCATCGTACTTGCGGATGTCCTCCTCTGAGAGATCGGCCTCCTCTTCAGGCGACTCTGCGACAGTGGATAAGGAGGTATTCCGTCTAAAACTGAGGAAAAGCGCTGCACCCATAAGGGAGATCAGTACCGGAGGAACGAGCCATACCAGCGAGGTAAAGCCATCCTTGGGTGGGTTCAATAGCACCTCTTCTCCATACCTATCCACAAAAAAGCGGATTATATCCTGCTTAGACTCGCCTGCCTCCAGTTTCTCTTTTATGGTGGCCCTCATCTGGCCCGCCAGCTCAGAGGCCGAGTCGGCCACAGAAATGTTCTGGCAAACCGGGCACTTCAGCTCTCGGCCTATCTTTGATACCTCTTGATCTGTTGGACTGTCGGCATAGGCCGTAAAGGAACCGAGCAACAGTAAGAACAAGGCAATCGGCCATGCGAGTTGCGACCCGCACGCACGAAGGGATGAAAATAACCGCCGCGGTGAGAGTCCGTTGGGTAGAGACGCAACATGTTGCGTCTCTACGGGCCTCAGACGAAGTACAATCGCTATTTTCAAGGCAAATGCTAAGGTCAGCCTATATCTCACTGGGAACAGCCTCTCTGGACAATATTGGCGCTACAGCCCGGCGCGGCGCGGTTTCCGGCCACAGCACCACAGTTGTCCCTAACAGGAAGACGCCGGCCCCAACCCACAGAAGGGCCACCATAGGATTGACTATAGCCCTGAAGGTGGCGTTGCCAGCCTCGTCCCACCCTGTTAGCAACAAATACACGTCGTCAAGCCAGGGCCAGGTTGTGGCTATCACTACACCGGTAGTAGGCTGCTGCTCCCAGTTCTCATGAAAGCGTCGCTGCGGAGTGACACGAGCCAGGATATTGCGTCCGTCGGAGATCGTTACCGCAGCAAATACGGTCTCTACGCCAGGGGATATAGCTTGCGACAAGCCCTGATAGGTTAAAGAATACCGACCAACAGTCAGAGCCTGGCCCGGCGAAAGGGTAGCTATAGTCTCCTTCTGGAAAAAGGAAGAGCCTATGATGCCCAGTCCTATAAAAACGATCGCGAGGTGTACAATGTACCCGCCATAGCGACGGCGGTTCTTCATCACCAGGTTTGGTAACGCGCTCACCAGGCTGTCGCCCAAACGACGCCTGGCTCTTGCGCCGCGATAGAATTCCATCAAGATAACAGCAGTAACGAATATACATGAGCCGTAGGCAACGGCGGCAGCAACCTCACCCCTGAATAGAAGTATCAGGGCAGCTATCGATATCAAAGACACGATCAAAGGTCGTACAAAATTCATCTTGAGACTTTTATAAGAGGTACGGCGCCAGGCCAGCAGGGGGCCAATTCCCATCAAAACCGTCAGCACAAGAATAAGTGGGCCGTTGACTTGTTGATAGAATGGCGGTCCGACAGAAATCTTTACTCCACGGGCCATCTCCGAGATAAGAGGAAACACCATGCCCCAAAATGTAGCAAGCGCGATGCCAATGAAAAGAAGGTTGTTAAATAGAAAGCCCACCTCTCTCGAGGCCACAGACTCGTAGACGTTCTCGCCTTTAAGCTGAGGCATTCTGTAGAAAAAGATCCCCAGAGAGCCGATGAGTATTACTCCTAAGAAGCCAAAAAAGTACGGGCCGATGGCGCTCTGAGCAAAGGAGTGCACCGAAGAAAGAATACCGCTGCGCACCACGAAGGTGCCGAAAATAGAGAGCGCGAAGGCTGATATGACCAGCACCAGATTCCACACCTTCAGCATCTTACGCCGTTCCTGGACCATGATCGAGTGGATGAAGGCTGTAGCCACCAGCCAGGGCAGTAGAGCAGCGTTCTCCACCGGGTCCCAACCCCAGTAACCACCCCAACCTAGCACGTGATAGGCCCACCAGGCGCCAGCCAGGAGACCGGCCCCTTGAATTCCCCATGATAGTATAGCCCAGCGTCGCACCGCGTAGAGCCACTCGTTGCCGAGTCTACCGGAGACCAGAGCGCTTATGCCAAAGGCAAAAGGCACAGAAAAACTCATGTAGCCCATCAGCAGTAGCGGCGGGTGTATGAACATGCCCGCATCCCAAAGCAGTGGATTGAGGCCGCGTCCATCCGGTGGAACAATAGCAAGGCGCTGAAAGGGGCTGGAGACAAACACCAGCAGAAACAGGAAGAAGACCTGTATAGTCAGGAGTACAGCGTTCACCAGAGGCATAAGTCCGGGATACTTGTCCCGGTTGCTCCATAGCACGGCTGCGGTAAGCAGAGAAAGTGTCCAGGTCCACAGCAGCAGCGAGCCTACCTGTCCGCCCCAGAAGCTGGTCACGGTAATGTCCCAGGTCATATTCCGGCTTGAGGTCTCAGCTACGTACTTTAGGGAGAAGTCGCGAGCTAAAAAGGAAGCCAGCAGAGCGCCGCTGGCGACGGTAAGTAGAAGAGTAACGCCAAACGCAGCATTTCTACCGCTGATCACTAGCTCGCTTCTTACTTTAGCCGCTCCAAGCGCGCTGCTTATGATGGAGTAGATTGCGATAACAAAGGCCAGCAGCAGCGCTGCATTGCCTACGTCAGGAAGCGCCATTTGCCTCTAACTTCTTGTAATCTTCAGAACCTGTGCCCGGCGGCAGGGACTCAAATCGGGAGGGGCACATAGCGAGAAGTGTATTTGCCTTGAATACGCCCTCAGGGGTATAGGTCCCCTCTACTACTACGTCTATTTCCTCCTGGAAGATATCCGGCACAATGCCTTTGTAAACGACCGGGAGACTTCCAGTAGTGTCATCAATGTTGAAGCTCAGGTCTGCGCCATTTCTAACAATAGTCCCGGCGGCCACCGGTCCGCTAACGCGCACCTGCTGGGTGTGAGCTTTAGGCCCCAGGTCTCTAAGCTCCTGGACTGTAAGATAATACACTGCCGAGCTGCTGGTGGCGTTAAACACCAGATAGCCAATAGCAAAGGCCAACAGCGCCCCGGCCACTCCCAGCTTGATCCAGGTGGGAGATTTTTTAGGCTCTCTACTTGTAGTAGAAACCTCGGAGGTCTCTTCTTTGGCCTCTAGGTCTGGAGCTTCGTGGGTTTTCATATCGACCCCTACGTAATTTTTAGAGCCTGAAAATTTGTCCTGTTAATTATATCACAAACTACTTCCAAGCCGTAAAGCAGTCTCGTACATGATTTTTAGGACTATGGCAAGCAGATATACTGCAAGCCCTAAAACGAGAACGAGTATCGGATAAGAGACTCTTAAACCAAACAGCCCACTCTCCGAGGCCCTGCCTGCTCTCGCAGGCCCCATCCGTCTCTCGCCCATGCGAACAGCCAGCCAGAACATCCACAATGCAAGGGCTATCTTAAGGCTAAGGACCATTACATACTGTGTAGTTATAGCCCCCTGAGAAAATCGATCGAAGGTCAGAATAACGCCGCTGAATATAAATACTGGAATAGCAACCTTAATTAGGCCACGGAACTCGGCCCCTATTGCCGACATCAGCTCCGCAGGCACTCTAGCCGATGTTACTCTTTCAACAGCTGGGTTTAGCGCCAGAAGATAGAATATAGACCCTCCGACCCATGCCACGCCAGCCAAAGCATGAAGCCAGCGCAGTCCTATCCTAAAGATGTCTATGCCTTCAATCAATTAATGTTTTCGTGACCGTAAGAGTAAATCTATACAGACATGGGAAGATGATAATACTACCGAAGGTTGTCATTCTGAGGTCGCCTGAGGCGACCGAAGAATCTCTTTGATTAAGCTAATACTTTAGATACAAAGTGAGACATCTAGCAGATTCTTCGTCGCTTGTTAGCTCCTCAGAATGACCATTTTGATGCAATTACTAAATTGGGCGATTCATGAAGGCAGTTATCCCTTGGATGCGCTCAAAGTCCTTTTTGGTCACTGGCTCCTGTATCTTCTGGTTCACCTGTTGTACCTTCCTGAACTACACGAAATTCTACATTGTTGGCGATTAGCAGTGACTCCGCCAACGCTGGTGAGTTTGGAGCATATAAGGATACATGGGCAGATGGATCGATATCCTGTGGGTTAAATAGTAAGCCAGGATGTTTGATCGCAAAAAAGAGAATAAGAAAAACAACTACGGCAGTGACTGACGTAACTGTTCCCAACATTAAGCCCACAAGACGACCTTGCAACTCAGGTTGCCCTTGAAGGGGAACTAAAGCACCGGCGGTTATTCCTTCAAGAAATACCATTAGCGCTCCTAGTGGACTTCGTATCGCCAGCAAATTAAGTGTCGCGTTGGGAGGATTTTGGTACTGCTATGATGTTTTTACCACTGATACTGACACTTAGCTGGATAACCCAACTATCACCACGATCTTCGATTATTTTTCCTGGTATCGTCATGGTTTGCCCCTTACCAATAGAAACAGCGCCACCAACAATGGTAGTCGAGTTAGTAGAACCAAATCCCCACTTATCGTTCTTGTCACCACCATGAATAGTAACTTGGACTGTATCTCCAACCTTAGCCATTTTAAGTACCTTCAGTATTAGAGACTCATGCACCATTAGTATCCCACCAACCCATAAATGAGTCTAGGGGATAGTTGCCTTCATGAATCGCCCCTGCTAATTTGCCGGCCGACTAGATTGATAAATCACTTCGTCTATTATGGCGCTTAGGCCCTCCACAGTGACCGGCCCGATCCAGCGGCGCACTATGTAGTTGTCTTTACTGAGGATATAGGTCTCAGGTATTCCCGAGACGCCGAAGTCCACTACCAGCTTGCCCGCCTTGTCCACAGCATTTGGATAGGTTATTCGGTACTCCTGAATAAATTTTTGGGCCTCTTTCTGATTTTCCCAGACATTGATGCCCAAGAATACTACACCTTTGTCTTGATACTTCTGGTAAACTTCCTCCAATGCTGGGGCCTCGGTACGACAGGGTGGACACCAGCCAGCCCAGAAATTTGCCACCACTATCTTGCCCTTCAACTCGGAGATACGAATTGTAGAGCCATCCAACAGGGGAAGGCTTGCATCGGCGATAGGACGTGAGTCCACAACCATGGCCTGACCTATAGAATTGATGGCTACACCAGCGGCCCTGGCGCTGCCTCCCTGTCTGGTGATGCTGTAGCCTAGCAGCACCAAAAGTCCTATTACGGCCAAAGAGACCATGCCCATGACGATGTTTCTAAACAATATCCTTAGCCCTGCTGAAGTAATTTTCTAAGGTCAAAGCTCTTATCGGTAAGATTATTGAGGTTAGAGGAGAGGTCTATCTTGCGCCTGATAAGGCGCTGCATCGGTATAAACTCGCGCGGGCTGGTGTTTACTGATAGGTAAGCCGTTAGCTTACCATCCTTCATGTAGAGGACCACAAAGGAGTTCTCCTCGAATGTCCCTCTAATAAGAATCTTCTCGTACTCGGTCTCGTCTCCGGCAAACTCCAAGCGAAGGTCGAAGATGTCTGAAAAAACGTAGGTAAGAAGATCGTAAGTCTTACCCGCACCGGCCATGTTCTCGGCAGCCAACTGTCCAGTGTACTCGGCATGGCCCCAGTGCTCTACGCGACGCCTTTTTCCAAAGATTGGGTCGTAGTAGTTGGCGATGTCACCCGCAGCGTAGATATCCGGATGGGACGTCTGCATACCCTCGTTCACAAGGACACCGTTGCCGACCTCTAGACCAGCTTCCTTTGCCAGCTCATCGTTAAGGTCGATCCCAACCCCTACACAGACGAAGTCGCATTCTATCCGCTTGCCAGACTTGGTCTCTACGCTGGCTACTACCCCCTGACCGTGAAGCTGCTGCACAGACTCATTGGTAAAAAAGCTTATGCCTTTATCCTGATAGTAGCTCTGGAAATATTTAGCAGTGGTTTCATCCAGAAAGCGGCTCCATATATAAGGAGCCATCTCTATCACGGTGACCTCAGCCCCAAGCTGGGTCAAGGAGGCCGCGATCTCCATTCCGATGAACCCGCCACCGACTATTACACCTCGCCTCCCCGGTACTCCCTCTTTCGCTATCGCCTGTGAGTTCTCGATGGTGCGCAAGTAATGCACGCCATCAAGCTCAGCACCCGGAATAGGTAAACGTTTTGGCCGTCCGCCAGTGGCCAAGAGGGCTTTCTCGAATCCTATCTCAAGTCCATCCTCAGTGGTTGCTATTTTATCCTTGGCATTGAGGGAAGATGCTCTCTTGCCGAGGAGTACGTTGATCCCCTGCTCGGCATAAAAGGACTCTTTCTCAAGAAGGATATCCTCTTCACTCTTCTGGCCGCGCATGAACTCTTTGGAGAGAGGAGGTCTGTCGTAGGGAAGATGAGGCTCAACGGAGAGTATGGTAATAGATGTGCTTGGGTCACTGCTCTTGAGCTGCTTGGCAGCCCTGGCAGAGGCTAAGCCACCCCCGACCAATAAGTACGTGCATTTTTCCACGACGTAATTGTACTAGAGCCGAAGATTGGTAGCAAGAAAAGTATTCTCTAAGGGGCAGCTTGGCATAAAACAGATTGAATATCAGTAGCTAGACTTAAGAAGCCGGACCACTTTGATCAGCGCTCTTCGCCTCTCTTTTGTAAGTAGCGTATTTTAGCTCGACTGGGAACTCTCTGCTTGCCCCACACTTTTGGCAGCGGCCTTTACTCATTGGACCGGAGGGGTCCTCCAACAGCCAGTGATGCTGGCACTGAGTAACTTCTAATTGCTCCATAACTACCTCTTTCCCAGCTACGAAATCAACAGCTATATGGTACCGATAAATCGAGTATCTTCGATATCAGGCTACTTGAAGACTACTCTTTAGAGAGTTGAGTGTCAAATAGAGGGCTGCTGGCTCTACCAGATGAGAGTGTAAGGGCTTTGTCAGGTGGCACATCTATGCTACTTGTAGCCTGTGGCCGTTAGGCTATGAGGCTCTCGAACTAACAGGGGAATGTTCCCTACCGATAAATCGAGTATCTTCGATCTAAGGGCTACGACATGCTAGATGACCTTTCCGAAGCGAGACAACGGCTTGATGAAGTCCGGGATGAGATCAGAAAGCTTGCCGAGATCCTTCCGGAGGACAGAGACTATAGATTATGGCGGCGCTTGGTTGAAGAAGAGCGCAAGCTAATGGAGCTATTGGCTGAAGAGCCAGACTCACAAGATGAGGACACTGGTCAAGATGGTTGGGAGTTAAGGTCTTAGGAGCGCCTGACCTTTATAGGAATAGCAATAGTACTATATCTGGATGGCGTCATCCATCCAGATATAGACCTGCACGAACAGGTCAGACATGGGTATAGGTATCATGGAGAAGGGCCTCCGCAGTGAGGGGTAGCTGAATACTTTTCTCTACTGCGGTCGGCTCCTTCCACCAGTTCAACTCATATAATCCGCCTTAGTGTTCGGATATGGTGCTACGTGACCAGCTTATATAATGGATAGACCACGGGGGGCTTCGGCGGAGGGGTAATCCCCAACTCCCGGAAGGTCGGGAACAGCGTCTCGTTGTTGAACTTTGCGACGGCCTCGGGCGAGTCCCACACGGAGATGACTTGCCAGCCCTCCGGACCCTCCCCCGCAATGTGCGCGGTGCAACCGGCGGGTAGCTTTCCACCGAGGTTCAGTCGCTCGGTAACCTGATCGTACTGTTCGGCGGTTACTCCTGGCGTTGTCGCGACGACTATAATGGACATTCTTTCTCCTCGTCTAATTGTGATGACACTCAGACTGGTCGCCAGCCCCCATATCGAGAGTTGGATTGTTCAAGTGATGGTTGATTAGACTATTAGTAAACTATCAGGTATAATAGCTTCTGTCAAGCCCTCTCGATACCATGAGGGCTCACTGTTTTATCGTAGTAAGGATACCTGATGGGAGAAAGATCGGACGAGTGCCCGGACTCGGTCACAACAACCCGTGATCTGTGGACTAACAGGGGCTTCGCCTACTCCCCGATGAAAGGTAACGAAATGACGCTACGACGCTACATCTCGCCCCTACGCGACCGGTCCGCCCTTGCTACCCGGCGGCAGATCCTCGACGCCGCGCGTGCGCTGTTCGTCGAGCAGGGCTACGTCGCCACCACCATCGAGCAGATTGCCGAGCGGGCGGGTGTCTCGAAGCCCACGGTGTTCACCGCAATCGGCAGCAAGCGCGCGCTGCTCAAGGAGCTGAGGGACATTGCGCTGGCCGGCGACGATGAGCCGGTCCCCGTACCCGCACGCCCCTGGTTCCAGGAGATGATTGCCGAGCCGGATCCTCGGCAAACCCTCCGCTTGTACGCCCGCGCCGGCGCCAGCATTCAAGCTCGGTACGCCGACCTGGAAGAGGTCCTGCATTCCGCAGCGGGCGCCGACGAGGAATTGCGCGAGCTCTGGCAGACGAACGAGCAGGAGCGTCTGGCCGCGGCTCGGGCCATCGTGCACAATCTCCTGACCAAAGGACCACTCAAGGCTGGGCTGGACCACGCCGCAGCCAGCGATATTATGTGGACATACATGGCCACAGACCACTTTCGCCGGTTGGTGCGGGACCGTGGCTGGCCCCTCGACCGCTACGAGCAGTGGCTGGCCGACACCCTGTACGCACAGTTGCTGCCCTGACGCACGATCCAGTGGGCGGATCCGTTCTCAGGCCAGAAACCGTAATATGGCTGCAACATTTGATCGAAACTTCAGCCAGTATGGCTTTTCAGTCATTCCCGGCAGTTAATCACTAGTTCAGGAGAGCCGCGCCTCTAAAGGATGGCCTGCCCCCGGTGTTTCTTGCTGGCCTTCATCTCTGCTATCACCCGCTCCAGTGGGCGGACAGGGATTACATATACAGGTAGCCTCTCCTCAACTTGAAGATCGACCAGACGGTCGATAATTAGATCCACTACTTCATCAGTATCCTCTATATCCACAGTAGCCCTCAAATACGTGCCTTCTGGGTCCTCTCCATGGAAGACTTCAAAGGTGGCCGCAGGGTATTTTTGTGCAATCATACCCTGTAATTCAGCTACAGCGGCTTGGATGCGGGGGTCTTGTTCATTTATGTGTTCTATAGTCATCTGATCTCGGCTCCTCTTTGTACTGCCTCTACTAAAGCTCGTGCTCTCCTCACAGCTCGCAAGGCTCGTGTCTGAGTTACATGGGCAGACTCATAATCAGCCTGTTGCCGTAAAAGTAGCAAACGCGAAAGTACATCACGCAAGTTTGAAGGATAAAGCCTCCGCCGGTTAATTAGCTGACCTGCAAACTCAGCTTGGACAAACTCATGGCCCCACTGTGTTCCTCTTGGTTGAACGCCCGCTTGAATCAAGGCTGAGATGGCCGCCTGAAAGCAGGCATAATAGCCTGCCTCAAGCAGGTTGGCACAGTTGTTATAACGGGCGTTGGAATACTCACTCTCAACTCCTGCTAGAGCCTCTTGTGCTTTAGCTAGAAATATCTGAGCTACATTATTTTGCACCATAGGCTATTTTACCACAACTCGACTATCTACCTGGCTCGTATAGTCTTAGTATTATGCCGCCCATACTTCTATCATCCACCAAAATGAGCCGCTCATGCACCTGCTGCGCGGCCTCTAGCTGGAACCCCAGGCTGTGGTCCAGGGCTACGACCAGCCAAATCCTTTCGCTAGAGACCAGTACATCTTCCATCCTTCTTGGCTCAACCCCAAGCGCGCCGTAAGTAGAACGGGCGCGGGTGGTCCACTGGAAAAGCTCCGGATCTCCGTAAAGCAGGAGGTTGTTTTGACCGGGTAAGTAGAGCTGAAAGGGCAGATAACTGCCGTCGCTGGTGTGAAGGATCGCGTCGCCGCTAACCCAGTTCCCGCTTATGTAGGCAGCGGCCTCCTTAAGCGGCGGCTTGGCAAAAGAGGGGTTGAAATACCAGTCCCAAAGGCCAACTAAAGCCAGCGTTATGATTAGCGACCTTAGCAGGACCACAGGCCAGCGGGATATCGAGGATAGAAATCTAATCCTGGATGCCCTAGACCCAAGCCTGGAGTGCGAGTACCCTCTACTCAATATAAGAGCAAGGGCAATATACCAGGGAAAGGTCGCCCCGATGATAACCCGCTCCAAGTATAGGGGCCGGATCAGGGATATAAAGTACAGCCCCACAATAGGCAGCCCTGCATATAGGAGCAAGAAATTCTCAGCCTGTCCAGGTTGTATAAGTACGCGCAAGCCTCTACGCCTTAGCCACATGTATGTACCCAGGGCTGCTGCCAATATGGACAGGAATAGGCCCAAGGGAAGCAAATAACGGGGCAGAGACGCTCCATACAAAAATACGAACAGCGTAGCAATCGGAGCAACCACCGAGGGTTGACTCACCCAGAAGGATCCAAGGACTCGCGCGCTCTGCTGCGCCAGGACCAGTCCCCAGGGAGCAAAGGCCAGAAAGGAGATCGCGGTAGATATTGTAAGCTTTCTTATGAAAAACCTCGCATCTCGATAGTAAAGGGCAGCCGCCACGGCGGCAGATAAAAGCACAAGAGCTGCAAGGCCGTGAGTGTAGAGCGCTAAGGCTGTTGAGATTGAGTAGATCGCCCACCATCTAGTGCTATCGTTTCTTCCGGCACGGACCAGGGAGGCGGCAGCCAGAAGGGTCAAGGAGGCCAGAAGAGAGTACATCCTGGCCTCCTGTGCGAAATATATCTGAAAGGGCGACAGCGCTGTTATTAGAGCTGCTAGCAGAGCTATACCTTGAGCGTAAGCGGGGGTATAGTTCTGAAAAAGCATACGAGCCAAGCTGTACACAAGAGGCACACACAAGGCGCTGAAAAGGGCTGAGGGAAAGCGCACGTAGAAATCATCCGCGAATGCGCCCCACACGTGCAGAAGCAGATAAGACAGTGGAGGCATAGTGTCCTGCGCCGTAGCCGCGATGATAGAGCCGGGGTCTTTCTGCGACATCAGGAGGCTGTGTGCCTCATCGTACCATAGGCTCTGATCGCCAAGGTGATAGAGTCGCAGAGCAAACGCCAAGGTAATAACAAGGTAGACCGCAGCCTTCTCTTTTATCTGCACTACTCGGACCCTTTCAACTTATAAACCTCAAATCCCGGCGAGCTATAAGCCAAAGTAAAGTGCTCATTCCCGATACCTCTAATCGCCTCAGGATAAAGACCAAAGGACTCGGTAATGATTAGATACTGCGCGCCATAGCGTCGCGCCACCTCTGCCGCGACCTCCGGAGGGTCCGAGGCAGGAAGAGCGATGGTGGGTAAGCCAGTAACATAGTGTAGGGTATGGGCTTGGTCTGCCATTACCACTTTAGCGCCATTTTCACCCAGCCAGCTCGACAATCGACTGTATTTCTCCTCCCATGCCCTATGCTGCTTGGCCAGGACCGGCCACGAGATAGTTAGTTGAAGTGCGGTTAAAAGCAGCAAAGCTATGAGCAGCACCGGCAATGGATCAGCGCGCAAGGATAGCTTCTCTTTAGTCCAGGCCGCAGCCCTATCTATAGCATACAGGCCGAAGATAGCAAGAAAGGGCAGGCTGCCGCCTATGGAATGATAGTAGGTCCCATGAAGAGTGGGAACGCTGAATATTAAAGCAGTGACCGCAAAGAATATGATCGAGTAGACCGTTGCCATCCTAAATTTTTTAAGCTTCCACAGCATTATAGAGCCAAAAATAGATAAGACTCCCCAGGGGAGCAGGGCAAAGGTAAGGACGCCAAAGTTATGGGCCAGGGCCTTTAATCTAAGCGTAATTAACGTCCAGGTATCGGCACCCTTGAGAAGGTCTAAAGGGCTCCCGGCGGAATAACTAAAAAGTTGTGAATAGTCCACGGCAGCAACAGCCCACATTGAAGAGACCGGGAAAGGCGTACCGAAGGTTAGATACTGCCTGAGGTGCCAGACCACGGCAAGAGGCAGCGCTCCGGCTATAAAAAAGATAATCGAATTGAGCTTATGAGGATAAGGGGCAAAAAGATAGTACCCGATCACAGACCCAATAAGAATAATCCCATCGTTGCGGGCTAGATAGCTTAGTCCTGCCAGAATCCCGCCCAGGAACAGTTTTGGCCGACTGATCCTTGGGCCATCTGACAGCAACAGGATGCTTGTCAATGCCAGCAGAGAGAACGGCAGCGCGCTGTCGGCAGAGACCGCTTGGTAGGATAGCAGAGGACTCAGCGCCATAAGAGTCCCAGCCGTCAATGCCAGTATGCTTTTGTTAGAGGGTAAATGATTTATAGCTATGTAATATGTGATAGGCGAAATAGCAGCCCCCATGAGCAGACCTGACCACTGGGCTATCTTAAACGAGCTGCCAAAAAGCGCAAACAGCGGGGCATATACCAGCGAAGCAAGAGGCATCCAGTACTCGTTGCTGGGATGGCCGACTGACTCAAAGGGATAGAGATAGCTCCAGATAGCCTCGATATAAAGTCCCTTGCCCTCTGCCAGGTTCTCAGCAACCTTTAGATAATAAGCAGGATCATCCAAAGGTGGAAAGGTCACGGCGGAAGCATAGGCGATGCGGACTAGAGCGGCTAAAGCGTATAGTAGGACATAAGGCAGAAAAGACCTCACTTCGGGTGCCCTGTGTCGTAAAGGTACAGATGCATGTCGCCAATAGCGCCTTCCTGGATCATCTCATATCTTTGGTCGAGCCAGAGCTTGTTGGGATATTCCCGGCCAACCTGCTCGGCCTCCTTTAAAGCCCTATCAAAGACCACATACCATACTCTCTTGTTGGCTGAGGCGATCTCAGCTTGGTCCACCGGCCAGGTATCGAAGACCTCCATTGTCTGAGGAGCGAGGGTATCGTTGGGAGAGCCGGGCGGATCAGCGATAAATCCCTGTGGTAATCCTCTATTGTAATAATGTGTAGAAAAATAGCTGAGCTTGTTATCGTGCAGCACAAAACCTTTCTCCTCAACTACTCCGGAAAGGTATGAGGCTAGTTCCCTGAAAGGAGATCGCGGAAACTCTCTATAAGAGTAATGGTAGACCAGCGAAAATAAAAGCAGAGGGACAAAAAGGGCCAGTACTAAGCCCTGTAGCCATCTTCTCGGCAAACTCAGAAAAGCCACTGATAGAAGCAGATAGTAGAAGAAAGCGGATACTATCACCGCCCGTTCTACGTAAATTGGCCTGATCTGCGACACCGCCAGCATAATAATGATTGGAGCCAGCCATAATACTACCCCAGCTACTAGCCTATCTCTCTCTTCCCTTGCGCCTTTGGTTAACAGTTTGTAGATCCCGTAAGCCGTAAACGCGCTGAGGAGCACGCTGACAAAAAGGAGGGCTGGCAGCAACCAAGACGGAGTAGGAAGATTGAAGTGGTAGACCATCACGCTTCTTGCTACCTCTGCCGGTCCAGGTCGCTCGATCCAAAAAGCCCGCTGTACCTTGGCAAGCTGCTGAGGCAGGTATAAGAGCCAGGGCAGGTAAAGCGTAAAGACCATCAGATGAGTGACTGCCATCAAATAGATGCGACGCTTTAGATCGAATGGTCTTCGCATCATTATTAATGCGAACCCCAACAGGTCTACCGACAAAATCGAGACAAAAGCCAGGTTATGCACGTACATCGATATCGCTGTAGATAATGTGTACGCTAACCACCAGGCTCTCTTGCCCTCATACCACCATCGCAAGAAAAAATAGACCGCTGCCAGCCCTAATAGAGATAGGGTAGTGTACATCCTTATCTCTTGACTGTAGAAGACATGAAATGGTGAAAGACTGGCTACAGCGCAGGCTAGGAAAGAGGCCTTTGTTCCAAATAAGAATTTACCGATGCTGTATAGAACAGCTATTGACAGCGCTCCAAAGGCCAGAGAGAGAAAGCGAGCGTAAAAAAGGCCATCCCCCGGCAACAGCCAGAAATGAAGCAGGCTATAGTACAAGGGCGGCATAGTATCCGCCGCCGTGCCGTAGACCATGTGGTCAAGAGGCATAGCGCCGAAGAGCATACTTACGATCTCGTCATAGTGAGGACTGCGGTCTTCAAGATTGACCAGCCGCACTGCAAAAGATACTAGAATGACCAGACATACCGGCAGCGGGCTTGGCCGCGCTCTTAGTTCAGGTCTCCGGTCAATATTTGAGCTTATAGATTGTGTAGCCATAGTCCTTACCGACAAGTCGAGTATCTTCGATTGAGACATCTGCCTCGCCTCTACTGAGCGCTGTTAGCCCCTCTCCCCATATCGTTTCCAGACCCTCTTTCTCCAGATCAATAAGCGCCGAAAGGTGCTCCTCCTCTAACTCCTGCTGAGGAGGAGTGGAGAAGTGTACTACACCGTTATTATTCAGCAGCAGATGAGTATAGCCCTCTTCCTGCCATCTTTTAAGCACAGCCTCATTGCTTCCATGCTTGTGCAGAGCATATCTCCAGTTGTATAGCAGCGAGTCCGGCTGGCATTCCACCGGACATAGATAGCCGCGAGGCTCCCACAGTAGAAGCAGCTTATCTTCTTTGGACAGCCTGTTCTTAGCTTCTTCCATAGCTAAATAATAACCGCCTAAATTAGCCTTTAAATATTCCTCTTTGCTTTGCGCTCCAACTAAGTAAGGAACCGAGGTATGCGACACCAAGCGTACCATATAGCCAAGCGCCGTGAGCGCCAGAGCAAGGCCAACTAAGCACCTCACCACCCATCCCAGGTCAAAGGGTCCATGCCCCCAGCTTCTTAAACCGGCTAAGCTATGAGTAACTATCAGAGCCAGGAAAGGGAAGACAGGATACATCAGTCGCGTCTGTAGCAGCAACGAGGACTGTGCAACTCCGACAGCCCAGACTGCATATCCCATCGCAGCTATAAAGACCCAGGCTTTTACCCTGCTGTCCCATCCAACCAAAAAGACTAAGGGCAGCAAAGCTAAATATAACAGTCCAATTGTAGCATCGTAATAGACGGACCCCTCCTGACCAAGCACTGTCATCTCCCACGGAAGCGTCAGCAGACGTGCAGGCTCTCCCAAAAGGCCGGTGCCTGGACGGGAAAACCATTCAGCCCGCCAGCCGTCCCAATTCCATCCGTCAAAAACAAAAGGGTATACCGGGTTGCCGGTGAAAAGCAGGTTCTTGATATACCAGGGCGAGGCCACAGCAAGGGCTACTAAGGCCCATAAGACGGCTGAAGTAAGAATTTGGCGGTTGTTGTAAGAAGTCGTCCATGCCGGTTGTCTATCACCCTCACCCCCACCCTCACCCAAAGAAAGTTGACCGAGGTTCCCTCTCTCCGCTGGGAGAAGGTTAGGCGCCGTCCTGAGCTGGTCGAAGGGGTGAGGGAGCCGCCATAGGAGAATAATCCCAAGCGCCAGGACCATAGGCGACGCAGTATACTTAACACCCATAGCTAAGCCCGCGTAGACCCCTGATAGAGCAAGATGCCCTCTATTGTGGCTATCAGACCATCGCTCCATCTGCCAGAAGGCCAGGAATATATAAAGGAGCAGTCCCCATTCAACATAGGGCTTTCCTGCCAGGTATACCAGACTAGGTGATGAAACGATCAGGCATATAGGCAACCACCTGTAATTGCCGGAAAACACAGTACTAGAGTAGCGATATAGCGCGAGCAGCATAAGGCAGTAAAAGATAAAGCTGAAAAGCGCTGGAGCTATCTCGCTTCCTAAAAGCATAGCGCCGGTAAAAAGCATCTCCGTGAGCGGCGGAAAGTAGATGTGAGTTATGTCAAGACCTGGCGCTATGCGATGTGCGTTTACGTAGATTTTTGCCTGGAACAAGTGGTAGACCAGAGCGTCCCAGGCTGTGGGTGGCGCCAGAGCGGAGAACAGCGCCACAAGCATACTCAAGGCGACAAATCCGATCAAAAGACGAGTCCACCGGTCCCATATCCTGGCAGCGCTAGCGGCAGTAGAGATAGAATCCCTAAAATATACCAGATTGGAAGGTTTAATAAATATCAGGGTAGTCGCTGAGAGGATGGTTACAAAAATCCAGGTATGCAGGGTGCCCAGCATACCAAGGAGGAATATTATGATCGATAGAGTCCCTAGTCCTAGAGGCGCTCCATGAGTCCAGTAGTCCCACGAGGAGTTGATGCACGAAGGAAAGAACCGCCTCAAAAGAAATATCCCCATAAAAAAAGCCGCTAAAAACATCCATGCTGCTACAGCTACGGCCCATACCGATGGTGCTACGCCGGAGCCACTCCAGCCGCTAAGCGCAAGAGCTGCTACTCTCTCTATCGCCTTAATATCTTGGGGTGATAAAGGCTTGTGAACGGCGTAGTATCCTGCAAAGACCGCCATTATCCACAGGAAAGCTACAACCGCCCCTGCCTTCGTGACCCAACCTCTCGGACCTACACCAGTTAATTTATCCGTCTTCAAGCTAATTGCCTTGTCTTGATCCCTCAGATCTTATTCGATAAATACGAGTATTGCCTAAAATGCGAGTACTGCCTACGCCCCCAACTACCTCTAACCTGGGATGAGCGTCCTGCCCATAGTACAAGGGATCAAGAGGCTTGGCATGGTCGAACTCCAGAGCCAGCCAAGAGACGTCATACCGGTCCGCAGCAGCGAGCAGCGCCTCTACGCCATTGCTCGGAGTGGCTATGGAAGGGCGCTGACTGATATAAGCGTAGGCCGGCGGATTCGTAAGCATGATAGGCTCCTCCACTTCTACATTTGCGTCAATCCATCTGCTTAGCTCTATATAGTGCTGAAAAATCCTATCTCTGTCCCGGCTTTCGTCAAAGGCTATATAAAGGGCCATCAAAGCAGAGAATAAAAGGGCTATAGCGGTAAAGGATAGCTGTGCTTGACTGAGCTTCCAATCCCGTCGCCTCGCCGCCATCCAGGCTATAGCAGTATATATACCGTGTACCGCGAATAGACTTGTCCAGGGCAGTAGGACTACGGCAGAGTGGATCATGCTGCCCCTAACTCCTGGATGGGTAAATATAAGAGAGAAGGTCAGATAGAGCAGAGCGCTGTATACAAATAAAGGCAGCAGCCTTACATCCTTTCTAAAGGACCAGGCGCCTAAAATAGTAAAGGGCAGAAGGAAGAGCGCGCCACCGTTAAACACCACCAGGTTTTTCCAAAGAGCGCTCGCCTTATCCACCAGAATATTCCACAGGCCGTGGTCCAGCAGATATCCCAGCGATAAGTTCACGCCATAGCTATAAAGGTCATTATACTCCCGCGTGAAAATCACTGAGGCCCCCTGAGGTGGAAGAGGAGTGCCTACCACTAAGATATTTCGCAGCAGCCACGGTGTCATTGCCAGGAGGTAGGCACCTATAGCTACGGACAAGACAGGGATGGTATTGTGCCAGCCGGCCGTCAGCAGCAAGGCTAGCCCAAAGGCGACCAAAAGCAGCGGCCCGTCGGCCCTGGACAAATGAGCGAGGGCCGTAAGAAGTCCCACCAGCGCCGCCAGGAGCAGAGACCTTCTGTGACTTATCCCGGCTTCAGAAACTCCGGTGTATGGAAGCGCTGTAATAATACCTGTTGCACCTCCTCCAGGGTCTCCAGCTCTCGTTCCAGGAGAAGTAGTACCCAAAGGGTGGGAAGAAGTAGTCCCTTCCTCTGCATGGGCGCCATTTATTTCACTTACCGTTGGTGATAACGTGCCCCCCAGCAGGTTATCAGTCATGCTATGGCGTCCCTTATACAAGGCGCATATCTCGCCCGTGATAAAGACAGCGATTCCACCGCAAATAGCAAAGACCCCAAAGCTATCTATGTCTATCCAGTGTACAAGATAGAAGCCGCCGAAAAGTGTAAATAGCGCCGACCATATCGCGTAACTTCTACTAGAAGTCAACCTCCATGCCAGAGTCGCGGTCATGACCGGCGCCAGAGAGCTAAGCAATATAAAGGAGAATTGGGCAACGCGGAAGCTGAGGCCAAAGACCGCCATAAAGGACGCAGCGAGCAGGGATACAAGAGGCATCCAGTAAGTGTTGCTAGAATGAATGATAGCCTCAGGAGGAGGAAGATAGTTCCAAACAAATTCCTCCACTAACCCCCTTCCTTGAGCGACGTTCTCTGCTACATGGTAATAGTAAAAAGCGTCCATGTAGCCCGGGTGAGCGAGCAAGACAGATACAGCCATCAAGACCACTATGGAGACGAGCCAGATAATAATATAGTCCCTACGGTACATGCTTATATGCCCTCGTACACCATCCTGCTTTATGATTCACCTTGCCGACAAGTCGAGCATCTTCGATTGTTCCGGCCTCTAGTCCACAACACCGTCATGGCAACTAGGACTATTATCCCCAAAACACTAAGCGACAGGCCGGCTTTAAAAGAGTCGGATTCATACGTGAATATAACACTGTGACGGCCCCTGTCCAGCGCCACTGCTCTAAAGTTATAGTTGGCAACCAGCACCTGCTTTTCCTCACCGTCTATATAGGCCCTCCATCCAGGATAGTGTGTATCGCTCAAAACAAGGAGTCCTCCATCTGACTCTACATCGATGTCGACTCTATTTGGTGTATGCGAAGTTATGTAAACTGCACTAACGTCAGCAGCGCTACCAACTGTATAAGGTCCGGCTGCCCCCCTCTCCACTATCACCTCTAAGCTAGGATTCACGTCGTCATGTAGGGGCAGACCTGCGTGTCTGCCCTGTCCCACCTCAACTATTACCTCCAAGCTAGGATTCCACTCATCAGAGAGCAGGATATCCAGCGCCTCCTCCTCACCATCTACTATCCTGGCGTTCGGCGCTACAAAAGCCCTCGGCAGAAAAGGTCTTGGCTCACTGATCCCAGAAGGCAGGGATTGTCTATCGCTAGATGCAAGAAAGCTCTGTGCCTCACCGTCGTTAAGCAAGTACTTAACGTTCATGACCATAGTAAGCTGCAAGGGTAGTCCTGCCTCCTCAGCCGCTGCCATCAGGCGAGATGCCCTTCTGAGTCTAAGAGGGTCGTAATTATAGGACTCAAAGACACCGTATGCACTGGAGAGATCGGGAGGAAGCTGGTCTCTCACCTTCGCCAATTCTTTCCAATCAGTTGTACCCCAGTCCTTGAAACCAAAGCTATCGAAAAATTTCTTAAGGTGCATCTCCTCAGAGGTGTAGACGCGATGTAGACCGCGGTCCTCCTCTAAGTACTTGGCAATTCCACTACTGGGAGACCTATATAGCTCAACAGATGTCGTGGGATTGAGTCCCTCTCCATATATAAAAAGCTCTACAAATACCAGGGCTGTTAGAGGTATGGCAGCTTTATTCCAGTCTCTATCACCATACTTGAGCAGAAGTATACAACTAATCGAGAATATTAGACCTGTGACAGCTATGTGGAAAGCTGTCCATAGAGATATGGGTCCAATACCTCTACCTACAAGAGCCAGCGCCCCCGCCATTGCTAACACCGCGAATCCACCAGCTACTCCGAGTCTGAGTAGATATTTGGGAACATGCTCCTTTACGGCGTCAAGGCCGAAGCCGCAGAGGATGGCCGCAGCAAAAGTATACAGAAAGAGAAGACGAGAAGGCGCCTGAAACAGTCCAAAGCCCGGCAAATGGTTGAACACCCAGGGGTAAATCGGCGTATAATATCCAAGACTCAATATTACCGACGCCACCGCCAAAGCCACCAGGAACATTCGGACCCTGTCTCGCCCCTTAATTGCTCCTATAAGGGCCAGCAGCAACGGTACGGCGCCTATATACATAGCATTTTCCCAAAAATTTCCAGGGCCCCAGTAGCCTCCGGCGGCAGGATGTCCCATGAGGGTCGGGAAGACCGCGCCTGCAATCTGCCAGGGCCAAAGGGAATAAGTCAAGGCAAAGTCATACTCTGCTCCGGAAGAGCGCACTGAATGAAGCGATAGCTCGGCAGCAGGTATAAGCTGGACCCCAGCCAGAGCTATACCGGCAGCCATGGAAAGCCCGAAGAAGAGGAGCTTAATAACGGCAAGATAACCTACCCCTATATCCCCCTTTATAGGCGCTGCCTTGAATATCGCATATACACAAATAGCTAAAAGAGAGTAGAAGGCCAACTGCATATGCCCAGCAAGAAGCAGCATAGCAGTTCCAACAGCCAAGAGAGACGTCCATCCCCAAGGACGGTCCCTGAAATGACTATTGCCCACTGCCCTTATATCTTTAGTCTTTAAAATTCCTTCGGTAGACGCCATTAGCAGAGGAAGCCAGGGCGCCGCACTTACTATACTGATAAAGTGCGCTCTGGATATAATATAACCGCTAAACATATAAGCGATAGCCGCTAGCATACACGCCGACGTGGACATACCCAGCACCCGGCCTAGCAGGTACATGAATAGACCAGCTAACGCGACATGAAGGACTATACTATACCCCATAGCCCTTTCCACCGGGATGAAAAGATAGAAAAAGTTGAGAGGATAAAAAACGGCGCTCTGTAGATTGGCTGCCAGGGGAGCGCCAAAGCCTACATATGGGTTCCACAATGGTATCTGTCCGCTTTTATATATTTCCACCGCCAGCTTGCGCCAGGGATAAAACTGTAGCAGAGGCGTCCCCCAATATACCACCTCGCCAAGAAACAAAATTCGCCAGTAAAGGATGGTAGGTAAGAGGACGAGGAGAACAGGAGGGAGGAAAGATAAGTACTTGTTGGCAATGGTGCTCACCGCTATTTCTTTAAGACCCCCCTGTCTATCCTAAATATTTCAACGTTTCTATCGCTATAGATAGGATGAGTGACTGCGTCGATGCCTTCAGGCAAAGTCCCCAGCTTCCGCTCCATCTGACCATAGTAAAGTATAGTTGCCTCGGTATCAGTGAGAGTCCTCACACTTTCGTCGGCAGAAAGCGCGCCGCTGTAGAATTCCTCGACACTTTTGAGCTTCAGCTCTGAATCTATAGTCTCAAAGGGATGGCCCCAGACCACTCTTCTTCCGGTCCAGGCCGGTATCTGGTTCCCTGAGACCCTGCCCGCCATAACTATATCGCTTTCTTCGGTATTTTCTCGCAGCCAGTTATAAGCCCTGACTTCGTCCTCCGATATGTAAAATGGGCTACTAAGATGCAGCGCTCCCAATACGGCGGTAATGACAAGGAACAAACTTGTGAGAGCTGACAGCGCTATAGCCGCGGAAAAGAGAGGCCTTTTGAGCCGTATCCACTGCATCGCCTCCACCAGGCCAAAGCCAGCGGCCAGGCTTAAAGGGATGTGGAGTCCTGTGCTCAGGCGCCGCTGGAAGGCCACTGGCAGATACAGCATAATACATACGGCTACTATCCACAGCAGCACGAACCTACCTTCTACACTTCCAATACCTTTACCTGTCCACAAAGCCCTGATGCCGAATACCGCCATTACCAGAGGAAAGCCATAGCCAAGAGCATAGTCCCAGGGAGGAGGAGACAAGGTCATGTTCTGTGATGTCCATCTTGCCAGCACCGGGTCATTGTAAAGAGGTAGATATATAACGAGAAGGAAGGGAAGCGGTATGAGCACAAGAAGAGCATATTCCTTCAGGACCTTTCCCATCGAGTCGTTGCCAGCGGATTTCAAGTAGAGGATACTCCAAACAAGTCCAAGCGCCGCTATAGTTAGATAAAAAAACGGCAGGGCAATTATCGCTGCTACTATTAAAACGCCTGACAACAACCCAAACTTGGAATTGTTCTCCTCGATAGCCTTCATGTAAAACAGGATGCCCCATATAAACGCAGCCAAGGCAAAGGAGAAGTGTGGATTTGCATATAGCGTGTGAAAGGTATTGGACTCAGGTATTGTAAGGTCTGTGGCCAAGTAGCCCCAAATGCTGGTGAGCCAGCTTAGCCCTGACCCAAAGGCCAGCAATAGGAAAGCGCTGCGTCGTACCGTCTTGTCCGCGGTAAATTTAACGTAGAGACAGTGGATGCTATAGAGGAGCAAGAGGCCAAATGCAGCCCTGGCAAGATGGTATGCAAAGACTAGGTCTAGGCTAAAAACGTATGCCAGCTTGCCAAGTATAATGTGTAAGAGGAAAAGCGGCGCTCCGCTGTGCTCTTCGGCAGTATAAGAGAGATGAAAAAGCCAGCGGCCATCGAACCCCTGGCGCATTTTTGCTAGATAGCTGTTGCCATCCTGGGGGTTAGATAGGAGACCTGAGAATACTTCTCCGTGAGGAGTAAGAATATAGGCAGCTAAGTATGGAGCAGAGGCTAAGGTCACTGCTGCTATACTCCATCCTAATGCCCAGGCCGCATCCTCTTTTAGAAGAGACTTCAAAGAAAAGCCTAAGAGCTTACCTTAGTATCCGTGCATCTTAGAATTGTACTTAACGTTGTTAAGTATGACCCCCAGCAGGTTAGCGTTTACCCTCTCCAGGATAACCTTAGCCCGCCGGGCCATATCACGCTTGGTCTTACCGGCTCTTACAAGGAGAAGCACAGCATCTACTTTAGTGGCCAGGACTGCCGCATCGGTCACCGCCACCACAGGTGGAGTATCGATAAGAACGTAGTCCGCTCTGTTACATAGCTCCTTGAGCAACTCTGACATTCGTCTGGACCCCAGCACCTCCGAGGGGTTGGGTGGTGGTGGTCCACTAAGCATCAGACTAAGATTGGGTATGCCGCTGTCGAATAATGGTATGGTGTCCGGAGTGCCATCCACAACCCAGGTGCTTATACCTCTGTGGTTGTCCAGACCAAAAAGCTCGTGGAGCGACGGCCTTCTGAGGTCGCAGTCCAGCAAAATGACGCTGCTGCCCGTCTGCGAAAAAGCTACGCCAAGATTGGCCAGGGTAGTACTCTTGCCTTCATCCAGATTGGCGCCGGTGATGAGGATGCTCTTCAATGCCTTATCAAGGCCGGCAAACTGGATATTAGTACGCAGTTGGCGATAAGCCTCGGCGGCTGGAGAACGGGGGTCAGAATAGGTTATTAACTGCTGAAGTCTGGAATCTGAGACCATCTACACCTTTAGTTCAATAATTCCTAGTTCGACTGGCTCTCCGGGGCCTTCAGGATAAGCCCTCACCCTAACCCTCTCCCAGAGATGCTTGATGCACATTAAAATATATATCGGTATGTGGTAGAGGCGCACCTATGTGTGCGCCCCTAATCATCGTCATCTAACCATCTAAGACTGTAAATGCAGCCATAATTTCTAGCATAATCGGGGTTAGAACCAGGGCAGACACGCAGGTCTGCCCCTACATTACCATGATTTGCATCACGCATCAAAGGGAGAGGGAACCATTTATCGATATGGTCAGGAGCGGAACGCTCCAAGTTAGGACTGGAAAGTTGGTATGTTGCCAATAACAGGTAGGGCAACGTAGCGATCGACGTCTTCTGAGTCTTTTATTGTATCGTCCAGGTACTCGAGGAAAAATGCTATCACAACTCCAACCAGGATGCCAAGAAAGCCACCAGCGATAACGTTAAGCTTGGTCCTTGGCGCAGACAACACCGGTGCAGAAGGCTCATCGTACATCATCACGTCTATTCGGTTATCTTTATTGATCTCTTTCATTCTTGAGTTCTGGTCCTGAATAAAATCTAAGGCCATCTGCCGCGCTATAGCCCTTGCCCTTCCTGGGTCGGTGTCCTTGACCTCTAGCCTTATTACCAGATCTTCAGATTTACCGATAGAAGACACCTTGTACCTAAGAGAGTCTACTGGAAGATCGAGCTTTAAGTTCTCGCTGACGCTCTTCAGAAACCTGTCCGAGACCAGCAATTGGCTGTACTGCATGACCACAGCCTGGCTGAACAAAGCGTTGCCATAGTCTGGCCTGGCAGGCATTACATAAAGCTTAGAAGAAGAAGCAAAGATAGGATCTTGCAGCTTGCTAAATACATAAGCTGAAGCTGCTGCGACAATACCCACCAGCAGTATTATCCACCACCTCTTATATAATATAGACAAATACTCTTGGACTTGCATTTGCACCCCTTAATCTAGCCCTCACTATAAAGAGTATGCAAACTAGATGTCAAACTAATATGAGTGTGACCAAACATTGTAAGAATGTCGTACATCGATATATCTGCTCATTAGATAGCAGAATAGCTTATCAAATAATACCTAATCTGTTCTTATACACGAGAAAATCTTGCTCCCCTAAAATTACAACAATTATTGGTCACACCAATATCCTTAGTATATATCAGCAGTAGCAGACGGAATACTGACTGATGAATTCCTTACGCTCGCGTGGCATGATGCGCCCATCGTTTCTTGCTTATAGGATACCCCTTGCTAATTTTTTCCATGAGTCGCCTATCCCTGCATGATTTGCAGCGCTGCGGTATAGTGCGTATTCTGTGCTGGATATAGAAGACCTGCTCTCCTATGCTAAATATAAAACAGGCGTCGCAATCAGCACAGGTAATATTTTTGTCTTCTAGTTCTGTCCTATCATCACTTGATCTATTCCCTAAAAGCCATACCTTATTCTTACCGTTTCCGTTAGTCATCTCACCTTTAGCTCCAAAGTTATACTTACATTAAGATACTAAAGGTCAGTCCTGACAATCTCCTGACAAAGACGAGAATTTTTATAATCATCGGGGTAAAAGCTATAAGGCGATCATATTTTATAAAGCATGTTGCTTCGAAAATAGCTTGGTGTTGATAATCACCGCCCGTCCCTTCGAGAGCCTCAGGGAACGGGCTACATTGGCCTATTTTCATCCTTTCGGGATTCGAGTGACAACCCACATGGTGGAGCATCTTGGAACTATAGAAGGGTAGGAATTAGATTCCCGGTCAGAGTATTTTAATAGCTTTTGTACTTATTGACTATTGGCAGGCGACGGTCTCTTCCAAAAGCTCTAGTTGTTATTTTGATGCCTACAGGGGCCTGCCGCCTCTTGTACTCGTTGCGGTCTACCATATCGATAATCCGCTTAACAATTTCTTCTTTAAACCCCATGCTAAGCATCTCTTCGTAGCTGCGGTCTTCCTCAACATAGGCCAGCAGTATAGGGTCCAACTCCTCATAAGGCGGTAGACTGTCCACGTCTTTCTGGTTCGGCCTTAGCTCTGCGCTCGGCGCTTTCTCTAAAACACTCTGCGGGATAACAGGACGCTCGCCCAGAGTGTTGCGAAACTTAGCAAGCTCATACACCAGGGTCTTAGGCACGTCCTTAATGACCGCAAATCCGCCAGCCATATCGCCATATATCGTGGCATATCCCACAGCCATCTCGCTCTTATTGCCGGTCGGCAGCACCAGCCAGCCAAACTTGTTGGACAGGGCCATTATCATAGTGCCTCGAATTCGGGACTGTACGTTCTCTTCCGCCACATTTTGCTCAGTACCTTCAAAAGGGGCCTCCAATGCCTCAAGAAAAGCGGCATGAGGTCCCTCTATAGGAAGGACCATAAACTGGAGCCCAAGGTTTTCAGCCAGGATACGGGCGTCTATAACGCTTCCCTCAGAGGAATACCGGGAGGGCATACCTACACCCATAACATTCTCAGGGCCTAAAGCATCGGCAGCTATAGTCGCAACCAGACTTGAGTCTATGCCACCGGAAAGCCCTATAAGGACTTTACTGAAGCCAGTCTTATGAATATAGTCTCTTGTGCCTACAACAAGCGCCGAATAGACTTCCTCTACTCGTTCTTTAAGTGGAGTTAGACCTTTCTTCTCGATACTTGGCTTAATACCACCTGCGACATTCATCGTAGAGACCTCTATTCTAGGTGTAGAAAGTGTCTCTACTTGGACCAATTGCTCCTTGCGGCGCCTGGGATCGTGTAAATGCGAGCGGAAGACTCCTTCAAGGTTTATATCCATAACTACCAGGTCTTCCTCAAACTGCGCCCCTCGCGCCAGCAGGATGCCATCCTGGTCAAAGACCATAGATGCGCCATCAAACACAAGCTCGTCCTGGCCTCCAACCATATTTGTATAGAGCAGTATCACTCCGTTATCAGCAGCCCTTGTGGAAAGCATCTTCTCACGGAAGCGTATCTTGTTTATATGATATGGAGATGCGTTGATGTTAACTATGACTTCTGCGTTAGCAGCAGCCTGTATATAGGCAGGACCTGTGGAATACCAGATATCCTCACATATATTTACCCCTATGTTTACACCGTTGATAACATATACCGGGCAGCGCTCGCCGGCTTGAAAATAGCGGTCTTCATCAAAGACGCCGTAATTAGGAAGATAGATTTTATGGTAAACATCGACCAGAACGCCATTATGGATCACAGCAGCGGCATTGTAAGCGTCCTCTTTAGAGTCTATAAAGCCTACTACGGCTGTTATCCCGCTGGTGTGAGTAATTATCTCTCTTAAATACTCCAGATTGTCACGGACAAATTGAGGCTTTAATACCAGATCTTCTACCGGATAACCGGGCAACGCCATCTCAGGAAAGGCTACCAGGTCTGCTCCCTGGCTTCTCGCCGCATCGATAGCCCTGACGATCCTGGCGGTATTCCCTCTCAGATCACCTACAGTGCTGTTTATCTGGGCTAAAGCAACCCTTAAAGTGCGCAAAGCCATCTCCTTGTGGACTCTTCTTTTCTGCTACCCTTAGTTATACCGAGTATATCAAAGATAGTGGGCAGGCTGCGAGATTAGTTATTTGACAGTGCATAAGCCCAGAAGTAATCTGTAACCATCAGTCCAAGCCACTGACAGAAGCAATGTGGCCAGCTATCTAATCCGGCATCGATATCTACTCATTAAGGAACAAGAACATGGTTACCATTACCAAAATAGATATACCTAGTTTGCAAGGTGTAGTTGATGTACAGTCCGCACCTCTTTTGCAAGACGGTGCTTTAGTAACATTACAGAAAGCATTCGAGGACGCAATCGCAGAAAGCGGTGGGCGAATTGAAGTTCGATCGGGATTTGTATCTGGCAAACCGAAATTAGTTGGTAAGCGTTTAGGTGTATACGCCATTCTATATACGCTTGCAGATACGCTCTCTTTCCCAAAGACACAAGAGGAGCTCGACATCGACCTTAAGGAGATACAAGCCTCTTTGGACTTTGCCGCTGCGCTGTGCGAACAAGAAGTCCAACCTCTATAAATGCTGCTACTAATCGATCGAGATGTTCCGAAGTCCATCGCGGAGTTTCTGCGGGACAGTCTACATCATGACGTCGCCGACTCTTACAGAGCCAGCTACGAAAGATTCTCTGATGAGGAGATTGTAGCCCGTGCCATCGAGGAACATAGGATCGTTGTTACAAGAGATCAAGGATATAGAAGAAAAGGCCGGTTCCCAATTTGCACGCATCCAGGCATACTAATTCTGCGTAACACAAGTATTGAGCACCAAAAGACGGCTCTTATCAAGCTAACATCCTCTTATAATCAAACGATGATAGAACATGCGATCACTAGAGTATATGTGGATAGACTGGAGATAGAATCTGAGAAAGGTCAGATTCGAGTGTATGGTGACCAATTTGAGATGGTCAGACAGCTATAGACTCCTACAACGAGGCAAAATTGATTCCTTCCTTACGTGCATCTCTCATCTGTGAAGACCTGGCTACTAACATTGGCGGAAACTTGGTGCTCATTGGTATATTTTGGACCATTAAAGCCCCTCAAATGCCCGCGATATTTAGCCCAGCAATACTTATAAATATTTGGACTGGAGGTGAAGGTGAATATGAAGAAAAGACGCAGTTCCTTTTACCGGATAGAAAGACCATATTTGTAGAAGCGGGGCCGTCACCCTTAGTATTGCACAGCAAGGACCAAGTTGTTCCGACTGTTTACCGTCTGGAGCTACCTCTAAAAGAATTCGGCACGAATTGGGTTAGGGTGCTTCTAGATGATCATATAGTCCTGGAATATCCTATGAGCGTTATACCCGTTACGCTTCCTAGCCAGGAGGTCAACGAAAGAGACTTGGTACAGGGCGCTGGGTAGAAGTTTACTAGTAGAACAGGCTATCTTCATCCTTAGTAGATGCCCCGACTTTCGGTCGCGGCATGAGGATTTACAAGAATATATATGGCAGATACAGATCCACTCATTCTCAGAGACTACAGCAGACCAGGAGCAGCGAGCTTCCTGCCAAGCCTGGCCAGGCACTCATATCTATTCGAGTCCGGCCCGTATTCCATAAGAGACGCCATATACGGCAGCATACCCCTGTCCCATGCGGCCTACGCTACTATGGATACGCAGGCATTTCAGAGGCTTAAGCATATCAAACAGGTCGGCCCAGTATACCTTGTGTACCCCGGCGCTACCCACACCCGCTTCAGCCACTGCATTGGGGTATACCATCTGGCCCGCCTGGCCTTGAGGCATCTAGCGTCAATAGCCGATATACAGCCCGAAGACGGCAGAGCTACCCTGGCTGCCGCCATGCTCCACGACGTAGGCCATTTTCCTCTTTCGCATTTGATCGATGAGCTGAATATAAACAATACCTTTCTTAACCATGCAGAGCTATCGGCCGACTTAATAAAATCAGACGCCGAGCTGCGCAAGGTATTGGAGAACGAATGGGAAGTGGACCCAGATCTGGTAGCCAGCATGGTCCTAGGCCAGCCAAGCGGCAAGACACCCAGATTTCTCTTCACTCTACTGGACGGCCCAACTGACATCGATAAGCTGGACTACCTAAACCGGGACGCCCACCACGCTGGCGTGCCTTATGGCCGGGTAGAGGTCGAGCGTCTCATAGAGTTCCTGGCGGTCGATCCGACAACAGAAGAACTGGTCATAATGGAAAACGGCATCGGTACTGTCGAGTCGGTTATTTTCGCAAAGTACCTTATGTTCAGGTACATCTACTGGCACCACACGGCACGCATAGCCACAGCCATGATCAATAGAGCAGTATTGGACGTGCTGCTCGCTCTGGGTATTGAACAATTATCTATCGCAGACCCAAGACTACGTCGGTTATGCTTGAGCACCGACGCCACATTGGAGGACACTCTAAGGCTGCTCCTTCAAGAGGCAAGTATGGATGAACCACAGTCTTTTCCGCTCATAAAGCGCGTAGACCAGAGAAGGTTATATAAGCGAGGTGTGTCCATTCCATGTGCAGAAGCGCCCAGCCTGGACAAGCGATACAAAGACGCAAAGCTTCGCCGCCACGCTGAGTTAGAGATCGCGGCGAATTTAAGAAGTCATCTGGGCACAGAGGACATCGAGGACTTTGATATCCTTATACACGTACCGCCCAGCGCCAAATTTGCAGCGGATATTCGGGGTGTTTATGTTCCTGACAACGATGGTCATAACATATTTGACTGGGAAAGCGCACCATCGCCGTCTTACTTTACTAAGGATGCAGTCGCTGACATGGAGCATAGACTCAGGAACATCATGTACATTTGCAATGTAGATACGACCTATGGCAGAGATATTCAAAGAGCGCTCAAGAGCAAGGAAATCAATCTAGGGGTTACACTATAATAGCAGTAATCTAATTTTGGGAGGGGGAAGAAGCGCAATGACTACGTCAGCAGAAAGAAGAGAGCTTATATCCAAGCTAGAGGCCAACAGGCAAAAACTTATGGAGCTAGCGAGAGAGTTAGATGATGATAAGCTGAAGAGTCCAAACAAAGAAGGAGACCGCTCGCCCAAGGGTATGTTGATGCACCTTGCGCAAACTGAGCACAGCTACGTTTTTAACTGGGCTAAAAGAGCCAGAGATGAGAACAGTCCCGACCTAAAGAGAGAAGGAGGAGAAGGTGGTGGTGAGGCGCCTCTTTTCAACGAGGCTAACCCTGTAACTGTAGATGAGCTTATATCCAGCCTTGAAAAGTCCAGGCTCGCTACTTTACGGTTTGTTGCTGAGACCAGTGATGAGGAATTCGAAAGAGTGGGGCGAAATACTCCCTTCGGAGATCTGACTGTGCACCAGTTCCTGAAGTCACTTTACCGCCACGACCAAATGCACATAGATGAGATCATCGGCGTGGACTCGGCCTATGAAGTGCGCACAACAGATGGAAGGAGACTATAGCTACCTCCCGCCCTCTGCAAGCTCACGCACCAGCTTGGCTAAAGACAAGTCCACTTGCTTGTGTAGCTCCCAGGTGTCTATAAAAGAGGTGGTAGTTATACTAGCGCCTGTCTCGCCAATCATAACACGGGTCTTACCCTCTACAAGCGCGTCTACGGCAGCCACACCTAGCTTTGTAGCAAGAATCCGGTCCTGAGCGGTTGGACTGCCACCGCGCTGGATGTGGCCCAAAATGCTTACGCGGTAGTCCAGCTCCATGCGAGACCGTACCTGCTCTCCCACCTTGATAGCCCCACCACTCTCATCTCCCTCAGATACCACTACAATTACATTCCGTTTACCTCTATCCATGGCCTTCTCTATGACATCGTAAAGCTCTTCTATCTCGTTGTGGTGGACCTCCGGCAGCATAACGTAGTCCGCTCCACCGGCCAGAGCGACCTCAGCAGCTATGTATCCTGACCTGCGTCCCATAACCTCGATGAAAAAAGGCATGCCTGTTGACTCGGCAGTATCACGAATTCGGTCTATAGCCTCTAAACCCGTGCTTACCGCGGTATGAAAGCCGATAGTGTAGTCAGAGCCATAGACATCGTTATCTATAGTCCCAGGCGTCCCCACTATCTGTATGTCCTGCTCCGTAGCCATGGCCTCCGCGCCTCTGAAGCTGCCATCGCCACCTATAACAATCAGACCGTCTATTCCTGCTGCTCTGAGCCTATCGGCTGCATGTGCCCGGGCCTCTGGCCTGAGAAATTCGGGAGAACGGCCTGTTCCAATAACTGTCCCGCCCCTCTGCATAATGTTAGCGACGCTATCAGCATCTAAAAACTCGAAGTCACCATTTAATAGGCCAACGTAGCCACGTCGCACTCCAATTACCTCCAGGCCCATAGGCAGCGCATGTCGTACCACCGCCCTAAGACAAGCATTCATTCCTGGCGCATCGCCGCCACTGGTAAGGACCCCTATTCGTTTCATACACCTCTCCTAGTTTTAGCATCTCATTTGCTAGCATTGAATTCCAGGTTTTCGTAAATTGCCTAGCTTATTATATCTAAATTGAAGAAGCACACTAATATTTTATAATTAAACCAGCAAATCTATAGATTTATATACTATTAACTTACAAAAAATCTTATAGATTTTGAACAAGCGCCTTGACAGATACAGCCTTATCTCTTTATTATCATTAAAGATACACCTTTCGAAAATATCTTTATAGTTTATCTCCTCTTAAGAAGCTCATTATTCAAATTGCCCCGACTTGTCGGGGAGGATTGAAACTGGCAAGACTTTATCCTCTGGCAGCCCCTCGTGCCTTGCCCCGATCTGGGATATCGGGACAAGAGGTAGTATCTCTCTCTAAGGATAAGACTAAGCCCATAATTTTTGAGAACGCTATAGCCATGCCATACCGACAGGTCGATAACGACAGGTCGAGCATCTTCGATTTGTAGTAGAAGGGAGGCGCCTTTTGACTAAATATATATTTGTCACGGGTGGTGTGGTTAGTTCAGTAGGTAAGGGGATCACTGTAGCCTCAATAGGAAGACTTCTCAAGAGCCGCGGCTTGTCGGTTACGGCACAAAAACTAGATCCTTACCTGAATGTAGACCCGGGCACTATGTCTCCATACCAGCATGGAGAGGTATTTGTTACCAATGACGGCGCCGAGACCGACCTGGACCTGGGGCACTATGAGCGCTTCATAGACGTGAACCTTACCAGCGCCTCCAGCGTTACAACCGGACAAGTATATAGCTCAGTGATAGCCAGGGAGCGCAGAGGCGACTTCCTGGGGGGCACGATTCAAGTCGTTCCCCATGTTACCAACGAGATCAAGGCGCGGATCAAGAAAGTCGGACAGAACACAGGCGCTGATGTTGTAATTGTGGAAGTTGGCGGCACCGTTGGCGACATCGAGGGCCAGCCGTTCCTCGAGGCGATAAGACAGATGAGAAACGACGTTGGGCGGGACAATGTGCTGTATATTCACGTTACCCTGCTTCCTTACATAGGAGCGACCGGCGAATTAAAGACTAAGCCAACTCAACACAGCGTGAAAGAGCTTCGCAGTATGGGCGTTCACCCGGACGTAATTATCTGTCGTTCTGACTTCGACGTCTCGGAAGATATCAAGGAAAAGATAGCCCTCTTTTGCGACGTAGACAAAAGAGCAGTAATACCAATGCCGACCCTCAGTACAGCTTATGAGGCCCCTCTGGTCTTGGATGAGAGCCAACTGGGGGACATAATATCAGAGCGCCTAGGCCTTGCACGTCCTTCCCCTGGAAAGGACAGTGGAATGGACGAGTGGCGTGAATTAGTAGAGCGTATCAAGTATCCAAAAGAACGTATACCTATTGCACTTGTTGGAAAATACGTCCAACTAAGAGATGCCTATTTATCAGTAGCAGAGTCTCTAAGGCACGCCGCCTTAGCTCTTAACTGCGATGTAGATATTCAGTGGGTGCCATCAGAGGAGCTAGAAACTGAAGGATGCCAGGAGCTCTTGAAATCGGCGAAAGGCATCGTCGTTCCCGGCGGCTTTGGTTATAGAGGCGTTGAGGGAATGATCTTGGCTGCCAAATACGCCAGAGAGAAGAAAATCCCCTATTTGGGACTGTGCCTAGGCATGCAGATAATGGTAATTGAATATACCAGAGATCTTCTAAGATCCAACGAGGTCAATTCCACAGAATTTGAGCCGTCCACTCCAAATCCAGTGATAGACTTAATGCCGGACCAGAAGGATATATCAGACCGCGGCGGCACTATGAGGCTGGGTGTTTACCCGTGCTATGTAGTGCCAGGGACGAAAGCTGAGGCTGCCTACGGCAATGTTACTGTTGCTGAGAGACACAGACACCGCTTCGAGTTTAATAATGGCTATCGTGAGTTATTGGAAAACGGCGGGCTTAAGGCCAGCGGAATATCGCCAGATGGAAAGCTGGTGGAAATCGTGGAAGTAGTAGACCATCCCTGGATGCTGGGAGTACAGTTCCATCCGGAATTTCTCTCCCGTCCGAACAGACCCCATCCCCTCTTTAGGAATTTTATGATAGCAGCCTCTCAGACTATTATACATGGAGAGCAGATGCCGCTAGATACCGGAATTGAGTAGAGACGCAACATGTTACGTCTCTTAGAAAGGAGCAAAATTCCCGCCTATACTATACATTGCTACATTAAGAATTAGCTCTAACCTTCCGACCCGCCTGAGGCGGGTCACAAGCGAAATATTAGACGTCATTTTGGAAGCAGAGCAGGTGCATAAGAAATAATCGAAGATACTCGATTTATCGGTAGTGTGATCTAGATCACAAAAATTACCTCAGCGCCTTTCAAGGTATTGACAAAGTCACAAGTCTGCCTTATAATCCAACGACAGTTCAACAAACCCTCTCTTAAATCCTTCTAATGACCTTATTTAAAAAAAGATGAACTATAAGAGTCTACTAAACGGTGAGACACTCCCGTTTATCATCTATATTCTGTCCTCCAGCAGGATAGACAATAAGGAAATCTGTAAAACTATTCCTCACTATGGAGCCCCCTTTGAACATAACCGATTTAGAAAGCAAATCACGCGAAGCGTTAATAGAAATAGCAAAAGACCTGGGAATAACCGGATACAATACTCTTAAGAAGCAAGAGCTCGTAAATCGTCTGCTTCAGATCCATTCAGAGCAGCAAGGGCACATTTTTAGTGGCGGCATTCTGGAGATTGTAGACGAAGGATACGGCTTCCTTAGAGGCGAAAGCCTGTTGCCCGGCCTTAATGACATTTACGTCTCAATGTCGCAGATCAGAAGATTTGGACTAAGGACAGGCGATATGGTAACCGGCCAAGTACGGCCTCCTAAGGAAGGAGAGAAGTACTACGGACTGCTGAGAGTCGAAGCAGTAAATGGAATCGACCCGGAAGAGGCCAAACGGCGACCATACTTCCAGCATCTGACCCCTATCTTCCCCAAGAAGCTCATCAACTTAGAGACCACTCCGGAAAACCTAGCAACAAGACTAATGATGCTAATCTCCCCCATAGGACGTGGACAGAGAGGCCTCATAGTATCCCCACCAAAAGCTGGAAAGACTACCCTCCTCAAGCAAATTGGCAATGGCATGAGTGCAAACCATCCGGACCTACATATCATGGTTGTGCTTATTGGAGAGCGACCGGAAGAGGTCACGGATATGAGACGCTCCATCGATGGGGAGGTAATAGGCTCTACTTTTGACGAGCCGGTGGAGGAGCAGACCCGGGTCGCCGAAATGGCGATTGACCGGGCCAAACGTTTAGTGGAAGCCGGAAGGGATGTAGTTATACTCCTGGACAGTATAACCAGATTGTGCCGAGCCTATAACCTGGCTATTCCACCCAGCGGTAGGACTCTGTCAGGAGGTATTGACCCGGCAGCATTGTTTCCGCCTAAAAGGTTCTTTGGTGCAGCTAGAAACCTTGAAGAGGGTGGCAGCCTCACTGTCCTTGCTACCTGTCTAATAGACACCGGCAGCAGAATGGACGAGGTTATCTACGAGGAATTCAAGGGCACAGGCAACATGGAGATCCATCTAGAGCGCAGGCTGGCAGAGAAACGTATATATCCATCCATGGACATACAAAGGAGCGGCACAAGAAGAGAGGAATTGCTGGTTGACGATTCCACGCTAAGCAAAATGTACCTATTGCGCCGGATGGTATCGATGCTTGGCAACAATCCACAGTCTACTTCAGAGGTCACGGAACTGGTATTGGACAGGCTGTCTAAGACCCCGAACAACCTTGAGTTCCTGGCTACGCTGAACAGGGAGGTGTAATATTCGAAACGATGAGCAGCTATCTCAGAGCCTAAGAAGATATAGAGTAAGCTCTGAGACAGAGCTACCATATAAGGCAATAGCGTTACCAAAGCCACAGCAGCAAAGGTTTGCAACACACGCCTTTATCCTGCTAGTGGCGCTAGTCACCGCCTTTTTAAGGGTCGGTGGCTGGCATCCAATTCCCAAAGCTAGCGGCGCAGCTTCTGGCATAGAGACCATATCATTCACAAGCTCGCTCCCCAATGTGCAGATTCCTACTGACAGGGACATGTCCAGCCTCGTAGCAGTGCAAGGACCATCCTTCCCAGGGAAGGATAGTCTAAGAATGTCTACATCTGTTGCTAGTCCAGCTTCTGCTGCAACAGGTCAGAGCGATCAGTCCACAAAAATCAGTTATGAGGTAAAAATTTACGAAGTGGCTGATGGCGACACTTTATGGGCGGTAGCCGGGCGCTTCAACGTAACCGCCGAGACTGTAATGTGGGCTAATAACATCAAGAACGGCGACTCGCTATCTATTGGTCAAAAGCTGGATATCCCTCCGGTATCCGGGGCCTTGCACACCATACAGGAAGGTGATACGGCTATAGACATAGCCAAGCGGTACGGTATTGATGTTCAGGCGCTTCTGGCCTTTGAAGGTAACAGCATAGCCAGTCCGGACAAGCTAAGTCTGGGGCAAAGGCTTGTAATTCCAGGTGGCATTAAACCTCAGGAACAGCAAGAGCCTAAGCTTATGGTGGCATCCGCTGCTGCTCCGCCGCCCTCAGCGCCTGCTCCGGCTCCGGCACTAAGCGTAGCTCCGCCGCCTCCGCCACCACCGGCGCCGGCTCCGGCATCCGCTCCAGCGCCGGCCAGAAAATCGGGGCTAGCGCTGCAATGGCCTGCTTATGGTCCCACCTCCACCTATGGCGGCCACAAAGGCACAGATATCGGCGCCGCTTATGGGGCGGCCGTGGTCGCAGCCGAGGCTGGAGTAGTTACACAAGCTGGAGAGCTCTACGACGGCTACGGAATACATGTAATCATTGATCATGGAAATGGCTTTACTACTCTATATGCCCACCTATCACAAGCCCTTGTGCGACCTGGGCAGGCAGTTGGAAGAGGCGCTCAAATAGGAAACGTTGGGTTGACAGGTAGGACAACAGGGGCTCATCTACATTTCGAAGTTAGATACGGGGGCGTCCCGCGCTACGCACTCGACTACCTACCTTAGCTAAGCAGGTAAACCAAACCAGGATAGTAAAAACCGCTCGTCCTGAGCTTGTCAAAGGATTGAACGGTTTTTACTTTATGGTTGCCCTCAGGACTTTCGAGCTTAACCGGTGATTCCAACAATGTAGGGGCGTATAGCGATACGCCCCTACAACCCGTGAGTATTCATATGGTCGCTCGTAATTAAGTCCTAGAAGTCTGGCCGAAAAGCCCACTGAATCTGCTGTGGGCTAACCTGGGGCATCCCATATCTTGTGGTCGCGCTAGGCCCCGGACTGTGGTATAGTGGTTAGGAAGTTTTCGGGGGCAGGTTGGCCTGCACGGAAAGGCGGTGACTGATGCTAGGAGAGCGTGGACC